>Ga0105048_10019336_pt1 | contig 10443 bp, 7 predicted proteins | sample MAT05_FD_78382 | JGI IMG/M metagenome (GOLD analysis project Ga0105048, IMG submission 78382) | Freshwater microbial communities from Lake Fryxell liftoff mats and glacier meltwater in Antarctica - MAT-05 | ecosystem: Environmental > Aquatic > Freshwater > Ice > Liftoff microbial mat | place...
ATTTCCTTTTGGTAATATCCTGAAATGCGCACGTCATTACTATCTCCGCTAAGTGAAATATTGGCCGTGTATCGATCAGCTGTCAGATTATTGGCTTCCACTTTCAGGTTGCCAACCGGAATTTCCCGAAAGGCAATGTTTGAAATATCCAGATTTGAGGTAAAAGCAAAAGGCGAAAGTTTCTGGATATGTACCTCACCATCAATCAAGCCACGCACCAGAGCAGTATCTTTTTCAATGATCCTGGAAATGGTCCCGATTTCAAACTTCTGAAACAAGATGTCGATGGGGGCATTGGGTTTTGGGTTAATGCTTTGCACCTTAATAAACTGCCCGTTCAGTTCAAGACCAATCTTCTGAATGTTGATGCCATCGGGGTAAATTCTGAGGAGATTGTCATTTTCCACCTTCCAATTCTGGTTGTCTATGGTGATGTTTCCCCCCGTCAATTGAATTGTGGTTTCTCTTGCATTTTGTTGATTAACAGATCCTTTAACATCAAGCCTTTTGCCAGAATCAGGATGGGCAACCAATAGACCAAAACCGAGAATTTTGTTTTTGAGTGCACCTGATAATTCAGTTTTAGGGATTAAGATATTGCCACTTTGAATCTTTTGTACCGATGCTTTGTAATCCGCTTTTTCAGCATTTGCATGCAAACTCAAATCAAAATCGTTTACAATATTTGCCCCATATTCAATCAATTCTGATTTAGCCTCCACATCCAGTTTTTGTTGCTTGTTGTTGAAAGATGAAGCGATTTTAATACCGCTAAAGGCCGTCAGCTCAGGAAGTAACACATCTTTAAAAACAGGATGTTGCTTGATTTCAATATCGCAGGTAAATGCTGCATCCTGCTTCGTTGCGACTGTTTGAATATTGCCCAGTTGTCTTTCCACAAAATTTTGAACTGCAGGAACTACCTCATCTATGGAATTAGTGCCTGCATAATTGAGATCCAAAATATCGCTTTTCAGGACAATGATATGCTTGAGGGAATCATTTTCTGTGCTCGCAACAATGGAATCCAGATGAATTTCCTGGCCTCCTTTTATGAGCAACAAATCCTTGATGCTCAAGTTGCCATTCATTTTTTTTAGGTCAAAATTCTGAACGTTGGCTTTCAAAACACCCGAAGTTTTCAGCTCTGTTTTATAAAAATTCAAAGCCTGCATGTCTGCATTTTTCAATTGTAAACTCAGATTGGCAAATGCTGAATCCTTTTTGAGTGAGGCAGTTGCTTCCAGATTGGCACTCAAGTTTGGATCAGAAATAACGATAATGGATTGATAAATGCCTTTTCTGGCATTTGCCTTCAGGTTGATATTCTGATAGGCATAGCCCTTCAATTCCAGTTTTTTGATCTCTCCTGAAACTTCGGCCACTAATTTTTCAGGTTCAAACGAGCTTCCTTTTGCAGAAATGTGGCCGGTTACTTTGCCTAAAAGGGGAGTTTGTTTGAGAATTCTGCCAGCATTCAAATTGGACAACACCCCATCAGCCTCATATTGTGGAACCTGGTGTTTAACTGCATATACACCTTTGATGGATGCAATACCATCGCTGCTATTCAGGTTAATCCGAGCTACTATATTTTGCAAACCGCCTTTCACTTTTCCAGTAATCTGAATTTTTTGCGGTACCTGGATGGAAGTGGGTACCATAGTTTTTGGCAACATTTGCGCCAAATCGCTGTTGGAGGTGCTCAGGTTTTTGAGGGTCAGGTCCAGCTGAAGTTTGCTGGCATCGGGCAGACCTTTTAAGTTTCCGCTGATGTTTATTCTTGTATTTTTTGCGGTTCTGATGTCCAGATTCTCAACCAGCAAATCCTTCAACTTTCCGGAAAGATTGCCAGAAATATGTATAATTTGATTCTTATTTTTTCTGATAATTTCCTGCTTAATCAGGTCTGGCACAAACTGTAAAACATCTTGCATGGCCACTTTTGTACTGTCCAGGTTGGCTTTTATTTCCAGGTTTCCAGGCGATTTTGCCAGACTTTCCAGCGAAATATATCGGGCAGAGAGGAAGGAGGCAATCTGCGTTTTATCTGTCTGCAACAACAAATCTGCAACCTGCCCGTGGGTAGAATCATATTCAAAATTGGCCTGAAAATGTTTCAGATTAAGGCCGCAACTTTCAGCCAAAGCCAATTGATTGATCTGGCCCTTAATCAATTTTGGACTATACGAAAGCTTTTGAGCCTTAAGCTTTATACCACTGGCGTTCAGGTGTTTGTAGTCAATGCCTGTTTTTGCTTTCGGGGCATTGCTGATGTTGAAACTGAAGCTATTTTCCGCTAAATCTATTTTTTGGACAAAGGCCTGCCACTTGCTTTCTCCGGCTGAAACTGCATTTGAATCTTTTGTAACAACCGGTTTTTCCTGCATCGCAATTCGGATTTCAGATTGGTGCAAAATCAGGTTTTTAATGTCAATATTTTCCCTGTTCAGGTCAATTTTGTTTGGGTTGATTTCAAGTTTACCCACCTTAAAATCGAAAAAAGAAGAATCGGGTAGATTGTGAAACCCAAAATTAACCTTGTTGATGGCCAACTTTTGAAATTCAATTTCGGGTAGATGAGATATTGAAACCGGAGCGGAAGGTTTTGCCACATTGATTTTTCGAATTTCAAAAATTCCATTCGTATTGGAAAGCAACAAATCCTTAGCCTTGAATCGCATTTTATTCAGGTCGATTTCCTCCATACCCAAATCCAGCTTTCCAATCCGGGCGATAGCAAACATGCCAGAAACGGCATCGTCATAACGTAAACGGAGATCCTTTAAATGAATATTGTCAACCCTAATGGTGAAATTCCCTTTGGTCGTATCGGTAATTTGTGGGGCTGGATTTTCCTTCGGTCCAGAAAATGCCTGAATAAAAAAATCAAAATTGAAACTGCTGTCTGGCAAGGTCCGCAGAATGTTCGCGGTTAAGCCTTGCAACTGAATCTCGGTTACCGACAGTTTTCCATTCACCAAATCCAGCATGGCCAGATCAATTTCCAGTTTTTGGAGGTGTAGCAGCGTGTCTTTTTTCAGGTCTTCCGCATACACCCCTTCCAAAACTACGCTTGACGGAAAACCTACATACAGCTTATCAATACTTAGCTTGGTGTGGGTCTTACCTGAAACAAAATCGACAGCCTGGTTGGCTATAAATTGCTGAACAGCAGGAATCTGAAGGGAAAGCACAAAGCCAATCAACAGCAATAAAATTCCTCCAAGACTATAAAGGAATATTTTGAGTGCTGTTTTTGCGATGCGCTTCAAGATTTATATCTGATTGTTATTCGAAATAATATGGATCTGCATTTTCCCAGTCCCTGCATTGCCTGCTTTGTCCCCCCTTCGGGGGCTAGGGGGCCGGGGCTAGGGGCTTCGGGGCTTCGGCGGTCTGGGCCTAAACCCTCATCTCATCTGGAATCCAGTTTTTTATCGATTTTTTAATCTCGTCAGCAGATAAATTTTCATCCACTGCCTTTTGGAGCAAACTCAGAAATTCTGAATTTCCAGCAAATCTCAAGGCTGAAAGCTGGGCAAAACTGAGTTCATTTTCAATAGTTTCCAAGCTTTTTTGGGTCAGTATAAAATAGCGCAACCTCATTTCCAGCCTTACAATCCTGTTTTGATTGGTAAGTGCATAGTGTTGGCGCATCAAATAAGATAGCCATGCAATTAAAAAAAATACTCCGGAAAAGCAGATCCAGATAAGACTTTGGTCTGGATTTAAAGTTCTAAGATACAGGCAAAAACCAGCTGCCGAAAATACGATGGGATAAAATATAAAATGATGTGGAGGATAGAACCGGATATAGTTTGTGTAGTTTTGTTCAGGCATAAAACATTTTTATGGTAGGAGGTTCTAAATTTTGAAAATCAATTTCCGGACAGCCCAAATAAAGGCTTTTCCACCCAATTTTTTAAATATTCCACCTGAACCACCCAAAAGATATCGCCTGGCTATAAATCCAAAAACAGCCCCGGTAATGTATTTTAAAACAATCACCCGATTGGATGGTGCCATAATGCCTGTTGCGACGCTTTTTATAAGATTGGTTGGTTTTAATGTTTCTGAAATAGCATTGATGTCAGATTTCATATCCTCCAAAAGCAATAGTTTTCGCTCCTCCAAAACCACTATTGAATCTTCTATGTCGGGTCTTTCACTATTTTTCATCTGCTTCTTTTGGTATAAATAAATTGAGTAAAAATTTTTGAAATGGTTTTAAAATCAAACTTTCTCTTACCAAATAAATGATCAATGCCAAAACAAGGTAAAGGGCACTACTGCAAAGAAAACCTAGGTACAACTTGCCTAAAACCTCGCCCAGCCATAGAGCCAGCCCGATATTTGCGATCAGAAAAGCAATAGAAAGTAAGGTAAAAACAAACAATGAAGAAACCAGACTTGACCCAATAGCAGCCGCTTTTTGAATAGTTTTAAGCTGGTATAACTCAAAGTTTGTTTGAAGATATTGAATCGTTTTTTCAAGTATATTGGTATGCCCCTCAGGAATTTCGCTCATATTTTTACTTTTAAGTGGGCTTAGATTGTTGAGTGTCAGGCTCGTTCAATACTATGCCAAAATTATTTTTTGGAGTTGATTTGTTTTTACAAACCAGCATATTTCCTATTTTATGTCCTTATAATATAAAGTTAAGTTGTTATAAAGTTCAGATACCAATAATGGTAAATAAATGATTCTATGCCATTGAGTTAATGCGATGCATAAAGCCTGTATTTTGTAATTCAAAATCTTTTTGGTCGATGCTTTATTTCGAAACTTTGCCAAATTTGCATTTCGACAAAATGACTACTTTTACCAAAACAAATCCCTTGAATTATCAAAACACACCTCGATGAATGTGTAGGTGAAATTACTTTAAACTGAATATGAAATTTAAAGCCTTTTACATAATACTGCTCTTATTTATTTACAACCATTTTAGTTTTTGTCAAACCAAGCCAACTGCTAAATTTTCAATAAGTGGCTATCTTACAGAAGCTGGAAGCAAAGAACCGCTGGTTGGGGCGAGTATTTATGTGCCAAAGCTCAAGACCGGAACTGTAAGCAATGGTTTTGGGTACTATGCACTTTCTCTCCCAATGGATTCGGTTACTATTTATTACAGTTATGTAGGCTACGAAGGGCGAAAGATTTTTATTTCCAATCCGGTTTCTGAAATCAGGAATATTTCGCTCAATGAGGGCAAAACCTTATCTGAAGTAACCGTAATTGGCAAAATAGATACGATGCCAAATACGGTTGAATCGGTCCAGATGAGCCAGATTTCCATTCGCCCTGCAGATGTAAAATCTATTCCCGCCTTGCTTGGTGAAAAGGATGTGATAAAAGTTTTACAGCTAATGCCTGGCGTTCAAAAAGGCTCCGAAGGTTCTGCCGGACTTTATGTGAGAGGGGGTGGGCCAGACCAGAATCTGATATTGTTGGACGATGCACCCGTTTACAATGCCTTCCATTTGTTTGGTTTCTTTTCACTTTTTAATGGAGATGCCCTCAAAACCATTGAATTAACAAAAGGAGGTTTTCCTGCAAGGTTTGGTGGAAGACTTTCTTCTGTGCTAGAAATGCGGATGAAAGAGGGCAACCAACAGAAAATAAAAGGAGAAGGCGGTATTGGCCTTTTATCTTCAAGGTTTACCTTGGAAGGGCCCATTTGGAAAGGTAAAACATCTTTTCTTGTTTCCGGTCGCCGGAGTTATCTCGATATTTTGATAGCACCATTTCAAAGTGCTGACAGCAAAGCCAAATTTTATCTCTTCGACCTCAATGCCAAGGTAAACCATACCTTTTCCGACAAAGATAAGCTGTACCTCAGTGGCTACTTTGGCCGAGATCTGTTTGGGTTTGTAGAAAAAAATTCTGCCTTTAATGAAGAGAATGAAGCCGGTTTGTATTGGGGAAATGCAACCGGAACTTTGCGTTGGAATCACGTTTTTAGCCCACGCCTGTTTTCTAACTTTTCTTTGATCTACAGTCGATACCGCTTCAATATTTATACCGAAGAAAAAAGGTCCGGATCCGATTTTAGCCTGCACTATTATTCTGGCATAGAGGACTTTTCAGCAAAGGCAGATTTGGATTATTTTGCTTCAACCAGCCACCAGATCAAATTTGGAGGATCAGCTATATACCATATTTTTACTCCCTCTGCATTGGTTTTAAAGGATTCCGATGCAGGTGAAAACAGAAATGAAGTAAAAGAATATGGCAGTTTAGAATCAGCCATTTATGTGGAAGACTTGTTTCGGATCAATGATAGACTTTTAATAAATCCTGGATTGAGGAATACATTTTTTCAATCTGACGGTGTTTCCAGAATCAGGTTGGAACCAAGACTTTCAGCCCGGTATAAGTTGAAACCCGATCTGGCACTGAAAGCTTCCTTTGCCGACATGAACCAGTTTATTCATCTGCTTTCTAACACAGGTATTGGTTTGCCAACAGATTTATGGATTCCCTCCTCTCCAAAAATAAGCCCGCAACGATCGCAACAAATTGCGCTGGGTTTGGCGAAAGATCTTCATAAATACGACCTTACTTTTTCTCTGGAAGGATATTATAAAAAAATGAGTCAAATCATCAATTACAAGGAAGGTGCAAGTTTTTTAGAAATTGAATCTTCCAATAATAACAGTAAGGATTATGCCTGGGAAGACCAGATAACCAGAGGAAAAGGCTGGAGTTACGGACTGGAAGCTTTGATTCAAAGGCATGTGGGTAAATTCACTGGCTGGATAGGTTACACACTGAGCTGGACCCAACTTCAGTTTGATGAATTGAATGGCGGCAAAAAGTTTTATGCGAGGTATGATCGAAGGCACGATGTTTCTGTGGTGGGTATGTATAAAATTTCTGAGGGTATTTCACTATCAGCTACCTGGGTTTATGGAACGGGAAATGCCGTAACACTTCCGGTTTCCACCTATTTCACGCCTGGTTTTCAGCCATCTCCTCAGTCCAGATTTTTGAACGGCGGGTTCGATAATTTTAACAACAGGCAGGAGTACACAGAAAAAAATGCCTACAGAATGGCTGCCTACCACAGAATGGATATTGCTCTTCAATTCCATAAAAAGAAAAGATGGGGTGAGCGCACCTGGGAGCTCAGCGTTTATAATGTGTACAACAGAAAAAACCCATTCTTTTATTATGTAGGGAGTAGTTCAGATTCGCAAGGCAATCAGGCAAACACTTTAAAGCAGATCACCTTATTTCCACTTATTCCCAGTATCAGCTACAATTTTAAATTTTAGAAATGAGAAAGTTTTTAAGTCTTTGTTTCGCACCGATTCTTTTGATATTTATTTTTTCCTGTGAAAGAGATGCCACCATTCCACCGCCCTCAACCGAGAGAAAATTGGTATTATCGGCGATGTTATCCCCGGATGAGCCAAGGATTTCTGTTTATTTTGGCTGGACAGCTCCAATATTTATACGTAATTCCAGCAACAACCAAAAAATTCCAAATGGAACTGTAACAATTTCAGGACCTGAAGGATTTAAAATATTGCCTTATATTCCTGATTTTGACCGGTTTGAAATCAATCAATCGGAGTTTTCATTGAAACCTGGGGCAACCTATCTGATAGAAGCAAAAGAAGCAGGGGGCAAAACAGTAAGAGGGCAAATATCATTTCCCGAAAGGACGGCAACGGCATTTGAAGTTCGAACAATAGATTCAACAACCATTACAAACTATGACGGAAACACGGAAAAGCGGTATGTTTTTCAAATCAGGTTTCAGAATAATGACAATGCTTCAGCGCTTTATCAAATTTTTGGCTCTCAGATTTTCATTTCACAATATGATTATTACGAAAAGCCAGACACCGCTTTTTCTCTCCTCAATTCTGAAAAAAACAGTGATTTTCTACAGGGAAACCCTGGTGTTTTTATTACGACCACGCTTAACAACTTTACAGATTATCATCCTTTTGGAGCTAATAGCAGCAATCAGTTTGTATTTTATTTGTTCAAAGGAAATGAGGATTTTAAGGAATTTCAGCAAATTCCATATTCAAGTGGTGGGGATGATCCATTTTCAGAACCAGTAACCAATAAAACCAATGTAGAAGGTGGCCTTGGTTATATGGCGGGGTACTTAAAAGAAAAGATTGTTATCAATAAATGATCGCAATATTCCAGGGGTAATTTCAATTATAGAAGCATCTTTTTAAAAACTGGATGTGGATAAAACCCTACTTTTTAAATTTTATCTGCTTGGTGCCCTGAAGCTTACCGTTCTTCCAGGTTTCAATTTTATGTTGAGCGCCTTCCTCATTGGTGAAAACCCATTTACCCGTTTTTTTGCTATTTTTATAAAAGCCAAATGCATTTAGCTTTCCACTTTGGTGATATTCCCGAAACTCACCCTGAATGAGATTGCCCTGGTAAGTTGCCAATTGAAATAACTTTCCATTGGGGTGAAACAATTTTGATTTGCCAGTTTTTAAACCAAAGGCCCATTCTTCTTCGCTGATTTTATGTTTTAACGAGTCATATCTGGTTTTAACACCAGATACCTTTCCGGATGCATCATATCCCACTTTTTCCTTTACGTTGCCATTCTTATAAAAGGAAAGCCACTCACCCGCTGGTTTGTCTTTCGGCCCAAACTGTTTTTCAAACTCAGGAAAACCATTTTCATACCAGCCTTTAGAATTCACTTTCACATCTTTTTCAAACCTGGCCTTTTCTTTAATTTTACCATTGGCATAATAGTATTCGGCGGTGCCCTGTTTTTGCCCTTGCGCCCATTGCACTTTATTTTTTAGCTGACCATCAGGATAATAGCCTTTAAACTGACCATGGTAAACACCATTTAAGTAGAAGCCCTCCAGTATCTTTTTGCTTTCTGGTGTATAGCTGGTGAATCCTCCATTCTGGGTTCCTTTTTCCAGGTGTGATTCGGTATCCAGTTGGCCGTTATCATAATAAACTTTGTAATCGCCTGTCAAATAACCATCTACGTAGTTTGCATCAATATGTAAAATACCAGACGGGTAGTATTCTTTGCTTGGCCCATTTGGCCGGCCCTTTTTATGGCTCAATTCCTTTTTAAGAATACCAGACCGATAATATTCCAGGGCTACACCTTCAATCGAATCCTTTTGAAACCATGCTTTTGACTTTAAGCCTCCACCAGGATAAAATGCTATAAGGGAGTCGTTTAATTTATTTTCTGCAAACCAGGCTTTTTGTAACAATTGCCCGGTTGAGTCAAAAGCGAGCATTGGCCCATCTTTTTTCCCTTCTTTAAAACCTGCTTCTAATCTTTTCCTTCCATTTGGAAAATACTCAACAAACGGACCATCCTTTTTTCCCTCTGTATATTGCCCTGTCATTGCCACTGTACCATTTATGTGGTAGCTTTTAAACGCTCCTACATAAAGGCTATCAATCTGATTATTAATAAAATATTCTGACCTCGCTTTCTTTTTTGTCAGCGTATCAAAATAAGTTTTAATCTGGAGCTGCGCTTTTGAAATGGGAATTTGAAAAGTGAAAACCAGGTAAAACCCAAAAAAAATAACAATTGGCTTCAATTCAATGTCTTTTGTTTGCAATCAAAATCGAAAGTAAAGCCTAATAGTTGAATATGCCATTGTCTGAAGTTGGGAAAAATTTGGAATTAATTGAAAAGGAGCTATCACCCTACAAAACCAAATTGCTTCCGGTCTCTAAAACTTTCTCTGTAGTACGGATTATGGAAGCGTACCATTATGGTTATAAGGCATTTGGAGAAAACCGTGTGCAGGAATTACTGGAAAAATATAACGCCATGCCCAAAGATGTAGAATGGCATTTGATAGGGCATTTGCAAAGCAACAAGGTCAAATATATCAGTCCATTCATTGCCTTGATCCATTCTGTTGATTCTGAAAAGCTACTTGCAGAAATTGATAAACAAGCTGCTAAAGCTGGCAGGCAAATGGATTGTTTACTACAGGTTTTTATTGCTACAGAAGAAACTAAATTTGGATGGGACATAGATGAAATAAAAGACTGGTATGGGCGCAATGAGATAGTAAAGTATAAAAATATCAGGATAGTTGGATTGATGGGAATGGCCTCAAATACCCAGGATGAGGTGCTGGTTAGAAAGGAATTTTCAACCCTGAAAGCCTTGTTTGATTTCCTGAAACAATATGATTCGTTGCCAAATTCCCGAATGGAAACACTTTCAATGGGCATGAGTGGAGACTTCAAAATAGCTGCGGAAGAAGGTTCAACCTTGGTTAGAATGGGTTCGGCTGTTTTTGGTTTAAGGTAATTTTGAAAGCTTTAGTCTGCTAATACACTAGACTTTTAGTAATATCGCGGCCTCAAAAAAGAAAAAATGAAAAAAAGCAAACCAGAAAGAAGACAACTTTATCAGGATCTTGTATCAAAATTTGGCTCACCATTGTATG
>Ga0105048_10019338_pt1 | contig 10443 bp, 10 predicted proteins | sample MAT05_FD_78382 | JGI IMG/M metagenome (GOLD analysis project Ga0105048, IMG submission 78382) | Freshwater microbial communities from Lake Fryxell liftoff mats and glacier meltwater in Antarctica - MAT-05 | ecosystem: Environmental > Aquatic > Freshwater > Ice > Liftoff microbial mat | place...
CGATGAAAAGCGCGTGCCCTATTTCAAGACGGGCAAAGAACTGCGCGAAAAACTGAACGGTGGTGTGGACTCAGGAAGCTGATGCGGCTGCTCGGCCTCATCGCGTTCGCCTGTCTGGCGGCTATTGCCGCATGGTTCGCCGTCGCCAATCGCAATGCCGTGCTGTTAAGCCTGGATGCCACACGGCCGGGCGCGCCGGGATCGTCGGTGGAGATGCCGCTCTTTGCGGTTCTGCTGATCGGAGTGCTGGCCGGGCTGATCGTCGGGGCGCTTTATATGCTGACCGGGCAGAGCCGCCTGCGCCGAAAACTTCGCGAGGAAGCGGCGCGCAATGCCCGGTTGCAGCGGCTGCTGTCGGAGGAGACCCTCCGCAGCCTGCCGAAACCCTAGACCTTTTCGAATTTCAGATTGAAGCCGCCGGACGGCTTGCCCACGGCTTTCAGCAGGTCCGGCGCCTGCTGCATCGCCTTGGTGAACAGCCGCTCTACGCTCATGTCCGAGACGTCGAGGCCGGGCACATCGTCCGAGGTGGCGCGGTATTTCTGGGTCTGGGCGTTGAAGGCGACGGCGACGCGGTATTCGGTCACTTTGGGTTCCTGACGGGCCGGATTTGGTCTAGGAAGCGCCCTCATGACGACGGCTCCCAATCCGATCTATGTGGCGCTCGACACGCCCGACGTAAAGGCTGCAATGGCGCTTGCCGAGGCAGTGCGGCCCCATGCCGGGGGGCTGAAGGTCGGCCTCGAATTCGTCTCGGCCAACGGGCCTGAGGGGATCACGGCGATTGCCGGGCTCGGCTTGCCGGTATTCCTCGATGTGAAGCTGCACGACATCCCGACGACCGTGGCGGGTGCGGTGCGCGCGCTCGCCGGGCTCGGCGCGTCGATCATCAACATCCACGCCTCGGGCGGCACGGCGATGATGAAAGCGGCGAAGGAAGCGGCGGGAACCAAGGCCAAGATCATCGCCGTGACGATCCTCACGTCGCTCGACGATGACGACATGGTGGCGGTCGGCTTTGCGAAAGCGGCGGCGGCACAGGCTGTGCGTCTCGCGCGGCTGGCGCAGGCTGCGGGTCTCGATGGCGTCGTGTGCTCGGCGCAAGATCTGAAAGCCGTGCGCGAGGCTTGCGGCGCGGACTTTCTGACCGTTGTGCCGGGTAGCCGTCCGGCCGGTTCAGCGCCGGGCGACCAGAAACGCTTCATGACGCCGGAAGCGGCGCGCGCGGCAGGTGCCGACATCCTTATCCTTGGCCGCCCGGTGACCCATGCCGCCGATCCGCGTGAGGCATGCCGTGAGGTCGCGGCGTCGTTGGGCCTCGCGTGAGTCCCGTCATCAAAATCTGCGGCCTGAAAACCGCCGCCGCCATCGACGCCGCCCGCAAGGCCGGGGCGACACATGGCGGGTTCATGTATTTCGACAAAAGTCCGCGACATGTCTCGCTTGATGAAATGCGCGCACTCGCCGGCCTGACAGGCGAGATGAAGCGTGTCGTCGTGCTGGTCGACCGGGACGACGATGCCGTTCGGGATGTCGTCGCGGCGCTCTCGCCGCATATGCTTCAACTGCACGGGGACGAAACGCCGGAACGTGTCGCTGCCGTGAAGGCGATGACCGGCCTGCCCCTCATCAAGGTTCTGGCGGTGGCAAAAGCGGAAGATGTGGCCGCAGCCGGCGCCTACGGTGTTGCAGATCTCATCATGTTCGACGCCAAGGCCCCCAAGAACGCGGATCGTCCCGGCGGAAACGGGGTGGTTTTCGACTGGGCGCTGCTCAACGGCGTGTCGCCCGGCGTGCCTTGGATTTTGTCGGGCGGGCTCAACGACGCCAATGTCGCCGAGGCGATCCGGCAAACCGGCGCGTTTGGTGTCGACGTATCGTCAGGTGTTGAAGATGCGCCGGGCGTGAAAAGCCCCGAGCGCATCGCCGCCTTCACCGCCGCCTCGCGGGCGGCCTATGGATTGCCTGTATTGGATCACGCAGCATGAACGCACCCATTCCAAACTCCTACCGCCAAGGCCCGGATGCCGGTGGCCATTTCGGTGCCTATGGCGGGCGCTATGTCGCCGAGACGCTGATGCCGCTGATCCTCGCGCTGGAAGCGGCCTACGAGAACGCGAAAACAGATCAGAGCTTCATCGACGAGATGAAGTACTTCCTTGAATATTATGTCGGACGTCCGAGCCCGCTTTATTACGCTGAGCGCCTGACGGAGCATCTCGGCGGCGCGAAAATCTATTTCAAGCGTGACGAGCTGAACCATACCGGCGCGCACAAGATCAATAATTGCCTCGGCCAGATCCTTTTGGCCAAACGCATGGGCAAGACGCGCATCATCGCCGAGACGGGCGCGGGCCAGCACGGCGTCGCGACCGCGACTATTGCCGCGCGCTTCGGCCTCCCCTGCGTCGTCTATATGGGCGCGGTCGATATGGAGCGGCAGAAGCCCAACGTCTTCCGCATGAAGCTGCTGGGCGCCGACGTCATTCCGGTCACCTCGGGCGCACATACGCTGAAAGACGCGATGAACGAGGCGATGCGCGACTGGGTCGCCAACGTCCATGATACTTTCTATTGCATCGGCACGGTCGCCGGCCCGCATCCCTATCCGGCGATGGTCCGCGATTTCCAGTCGGTGATCGGCATCGAGACGCGCGCGCAGATGGAGAAGGCCGAGGGCCGTCTGCCCGATCTTCTGGTTGCGGCGATCGGCGGCGGCTCCAACGCGATGGGATTGTTCTTCCCGTTCCTCGATGAGCCCTCAGTCGAGATGCATGGCGTGGAAGCCGCCGGTCATGGCGTCGACACGCATCAGCACGCTGCCTCGCTCAGCAAGGGCCGCCCCGGCATTCTGCACGGCAACAAGACCTATCTTCTGCAGGACGCCGACGGGCAGATCACCGAGGCGCATTCGATTTCCGCTGGTCTCGACTATCCCGGCATCGGCCCCGAGCATGCCTGGCTTAACGATGTTAAGCGCGTCACTTACGTCCACGCGACCGATACCGACGCGCTGGAGGCCTTCCAGCTCTGCGCGAAGCTGGAAGGCATTCTGCCGGCGCTGGAGCCGGCGCATGCGCTGGCCCATGTCATGCGCATCGCGCCTGGCATGCCCAAGGACAAGCTCATCGTCATGAACATGTGTGGCCGGGGCGACAAAGACATCTTCACCGTTGCCGACGCCCTGAAGGTGACACTGTGACACTAAGCGCCAAGGCGAACTCCGGCTCCGTGCTGGGGGTCGATGTCGGCTTTTCGCCGAAGCGAAAGTCCAGTGCAGTTTGTCGCTTGGCATGGGATTCCAACTCGATCCGATGGCACATTGAGCGGTTTCGCGCGGTTCCTGCGGAGCGCCAGGCCACGATGAAACGTGTTGCCGGTGTCGGCGAGATTATGGTCGCGGCGTTCGACGGGCCACTGCGCCAGGGTTTTGATCGTATCGGCGTCTATAGGATGGCGGAGCGCATGCTGGTTAAACGACTTCAGCCGCATATCGGAAAGCCAGGACAGTCGAGCGCACCGGTTGGCATCTCCCTAAACGTGGCGGCAAACAACTGTGTGATGACCGCGCTGGAAGTCGCGTCCATTGGCAGAGCAGCACACGATCTTGCGATTCACGAGCAAGCCGTCGTCGAGGCGTTTCCAAGCTCTTTCATGGGCATCATGCTTGCTGACCCGTCGGCCGTTCAGGCCGTGCGGGGGAATCGTTCCGACACCTACTACCAGTTCCTCGCGCAATCAGGCGGGTTGCAGTCGCTTGTGGAACACCTTCTGCCTGGCCGTGTCCCTGACCAATCATTTGCGTCCGTCACCGACCATGATGACAGGGCAGGGTTGATTTGCGCGCTGACTGCATTATCCGTCGCCAAGTGCGATTACAGTGCCGTCGGCGATGAGAATGGGTGGATTATCCTGCCGCCACGAAAGCTGATTGCTGATTGGGCGTGGATGCTGCTCACCGACAATGACGCGGAAGAATCGGGCAACTGCTTGCGCAGCTTTGGCCCACATAAACTGGTCGTACACTGATGTCCCGCATAGCCGCGCGTTTCGACGAGCTGAAAGCGGAAGGCCGTGCTGCCTTCATTCCGTTTGTCACGGCGGGCGATCCGTCGATCGATGTGGCGCGCGAGATCCTGATGGGTTTGCCCGCAGCAGGTGCAGACCTCATCGAGCTCGGCATGCCCTTCACCGATCCGATGGCTGACGGCCCGGCGGTGCAGGCGGCAGGCCTGCGCGCCCTGCGTGCCGGGGCAACGATGAAGACGACCCTTGAGCTCGTGCGCGACTTCCGAAAAATCGACAACGACATCCCCATCGTACTGATGGGCTATGCCAATCCGATATTCTCCTATGGCGTTTCGGCTTTTGCGAATGATGCGGCGGCGGCCGGTGTCGACGGCATGATCCTGGTCGATATCCCGCCGGAAGAGGCGGCAGAGTTCTCGCCAGCCCTCAATGCCGCCGGTCTTGATGCCATCCGCTTATCGACCCCGACCACCACCGATGCCCGCCTGCCCGCTGTGCTGAACGGGGCCAGCGGCTTTCTCTATTACGTCTCCATCGCGGGCGTGACCGGGACCAAGGATTTCGACCCGGTCGAGGTCGAGCGCGAAGTCCGCCGTATCAAGGCGCAGACGGTTTTGCCGGTCGGCGTCGGATTCGGCATCAAGACGCCGGAGCATGCCGCCGCCATCGCGCGCTTTGCCGATGCTGCGGTGGTCGGTTCCGCCATCGTCGCCCGGGTTGCCGCCTTCGTTAACGCTGACGGTTCCGTGTCGCCAGGATGCGCTGCAGATGTGCTAGGGTTCGTATCCGAATTGAGCCACGGCGTCCGCGCCGCGCGCGCCTGAAGAGAGCCGGTCGTCTATGAACTGGATCACCAATTTCGTCCGCCCCCGCATCAAGTTTATGCTGGGCGGCAAGGAAACGACCCCGGACAATCTGTGGACCAAGTGTCCGTCCTGCGGCGAGATGCTGTTTCACCGCGATCTGGAAACGGCGCAGTTCGTCTGCGCCCATTGCGACTTCCACATGAAGGTTGGTCCCAGGCAGCGCTTTCAATGGATGTTCGACGAGGGCAAGTATGACGAGTTGCCTTTTATCGCCGTCGTTCCCGATCCGCTGAAATTCCGCGACGAGAAGCGTTACATCGACCGCATCAAGGAAGCCCGCACCAAGACCGGCCAGCAGGACGCGGTGGTCGCAGCGCGCGGCACCATCGGCGGCCACGGCGCGGTGATCGTCTCGCAGAACTTCGCCTTCATGGGCGGCTCACTCGGTATGGCCTCGGGCGAGGCCTTCGTTGCCGGCGCCGAACGCGCCGTCGCCGATCATGTGCCGATGGTGCTGATCGTCGCGTCGGGCGGCGCGCGCATGCAGGAGGGCATCCTTTCACTCATGCAGATGCCGCGCGCCACCGTCGCCGTGCAGATGCTGCGCGATGCAGCGCTGCCCTACATCGTGGTGCTGACCGATCCGACGACCGGCGGCGTGATTGCCTCTTACGCCATGCTGGGAGACGTGCAGATCGCCGAGCCCGGTGCGACCATCGGCTTTTCGGGCCGCCGGGTGATCGAGAACACCATCCGCGAAAAGCTGCCCGACAGTTTCCAGAAGGCGGAATATCTGCTCGAGCACGGCATGGTCGACATGGTTGTCCATCGTCATCGGATTCCTGAGACAGTGGCGCGGCTGATCGGCTTGATGATGAACGCGCCTGTCGCCGAAGCCGCTGTCATGCCGGTGCCGGAGTCTGAGATTGTTGCCGAGCCGGTTATCGTCGAGCCGCCGTCCGACACGGAGCCGCAGGCCGCGCAATGAGCGGCGATGCGGCGAGCGACGCGGTTCTCGAACGCCTGACGCGCCTGCATCCCAAGGCGATCGACCTTTCGCTCGACCGGATGAGGGCGCTGCTGACGCAGCTCGGCGATCCGCAACTCCGCCTGCCGCCGGTTTTTCACGTCGCCGGCACCAACGGAAAAGGCTCGACCTGCGCTTATCTGCGCGCAATGCTGGAAGCCTCGGGTAAGCGCGTGCATGTCTACACCTCGCCTCATCTCGTGCGCTTTCACGAGCGCATCCGGCTTGCCGGAGCGCTCATCAGCGAAGATGCGCTGCAGATCCTGCTCGATGAATGCGAGCGCGCGGCGCGCGATACGCCCATCACCTTTTTCGAGATCACCACGGCGGCGGCGCTGCTCGCCTTCGCGCGCGTGCCCGCCGATGTGCTCATCCTCGAGGTCGGGCTCGGCGGACGGCTGGATGCGACGAATGTCGTGCCGCGCCCGCTCGTCTCGGTCATCACGCCGGTCGATCTCGACCATCAGCATTATCTCGGCGAGACCATCGAGCTGATCGCCGCCGAGAAAGCAGGCATCATCAAGCGCACTGTCCCGGTAGTGATCGGGCCGCAGAACGATGCGGCTTACGGCGTGATCGAAGCAGAAGCCGAGAAACTGAAAGCACCGCTCACCGCCTGGGGCCGCCAGTTCTCGGCGCATGACGAGCGCGGCCGCATGGTGTTCCAGAACGATGAAGGCGTGATCGACCTCCCGCATCCCAAGCTCGCGGGCATGCACCAGATCGAAAACGCGGCGCTGGCGATTGCGGCGATCAAGGCACAGGACGTCTTCAAGGTTTCGGATGCGGCTATCGAAAAAGGCCTCTCCAGCGTCGTCTGGCCGGCCCGGATGCAGCGCCTCACCTATGGCCCGTTGATCGAGGGGGCGCCCGAAGGCAGCGAGGTCTGGCTCGATGGCGGACACAATCCCCATGCGGGCGCTGCGATCTCTGCCCTTCTGGCCGATATGGAAGACCAGCGCCCGCGTCCGCTCTTCCTCATCGTCGGCATGCTGAACACCAAGGATGCCGGAAACTATCTGGTGCACTTCCGTGGCCTCGCGCGCCATGTCGTGACCGTCGCCATCCCGGGTGAGAAGAACGCGATGGGCGCAGGCGCGCTCTACGATGCCGCCCGCGCCGTAGACCTCAACGCCGACCCTGCCGACGATCTCGCCGACGCGATGGACCTCGTCACCGCCCGCGCCCAGCTCGACGGCGATGCTGCAGCGCCACGCATCCTGATCTGCGGCTCGCTGTATCTGGCCGGCCACGTACTGGCGCAGAACGGGTAGGCGCAAACGAAAAGGCCCCGGGCGATGCCGGGGCCTTTCCTCAATTCGTCCGATGCAGGCTTACGCCGCAGCGATGGTGCTCTCGATCCATTCCTTGATCTTGCTCTTGGGCAGCGCGCCGACGCGGGTGGCGGCGACCTGGCCCTTGTGAAAGATCATCAGGGTGGGGATGCCCTTCACGCCGTACTGCACGGGGATGGAAGGATTATCGTCGATGTTCAGCTTGGCGATCTTCACCTTGCCCTCGAACTCAGCCGAGAGTTCCTCAAGCGCCGGGGCGATCTGACGGCAGGGGCCGCACCACTCCGCCCAGAAATCGACCAGCACGGGCTCGTCGGACTTCAGGACATCGGCCTGAAAGCTCTGGTCGGTGGTTTTGCTCAGGGCCATTTTGGGCCTCCAAAAGGGCCGTTATGGCCCGGGGTCAATTGCTGATCTGGAAGGTAAGAACGCCTTCCGGCAGCGTCAAGGATGCGGCGCAGCACGCCGCTTCAGTCTGGCTTAAGCGGGTTTGAGCCCGGCGAGCGCTGCATCGAGCAGTTCATCCGGCAGCAGGGTCATCTCCGGCGTCTCGGTCCACAAAAGCGCGGCTTTGACCGCACGATCCGGAAAAGCCGTCCGCATCGCCTCGCGATAGAGCGCCATTTGCCGCTGATAAGCGAGCGGCGTGTCTTCGGCCCGCGTGGGGGGCACGCGATTGGTCTTGTAGTCGACGATGAGAACGCTGGTGGCATCCACCGCCAGCCGGTCGATCTGGCCCGAGATGAAGCCGTTGCTACCCAGTGCCGCGACCTTGCCGGCGATGGAAACCTCAGCGCGCGAACCCGGCGCGAAAGCGGCGGCAAAACGGGGATCGTCCAGAATGGCAAGGATGCGTTCGGCGGCTTCCGCGCGCGCCACTGCAGGCCAGTCTGTGGCCCGGCGTTCGAGATAACGCGCGGCGGCCTCGGCGCGGCTTTCGAGCGGTAGGTCAGGCAGACTTTGCAGCAAGCGGTGCAGGATGCGCCCGCGCTGGAGGCCAAAGCCGTCGGCGGCATCGTCGAACGACAATGCGGGTGTCAGGCTGGAGGGGCGCACCAGTCCGATGGCCTCCTCAGTGGGCGCGGCCTTGGCGGTCCAGCCGGGCAGAGTGGGCGACGCAGAGCCAAGATCGCTGCCGCTGGAGAAAGCGGGGGCGGGCGTGCCGAAGCGGCGGCCGGTGCCGAACGGTGTTTCAATCGGCGTCGTCGCGCTCAGCGCATCGAAGCCGGCCTCGACCGCCTGATACCAGGTGGTCGCATCTTTCGCCGTGTTGCGGCCCGGCATGACGCCGCAGACGACCAGCCGGTCGCGCGGCCGGGTGAGCGCGACATAGAGCAGGCGCTTGTGCTCGGCATGTTCGCGCGCCTTATAGGTGAGCTTCGCCGCCTCGGCCTCGGGCGAATTCGACGGCTTCCACACCAGCGCGCCCTCATACTCAAGCAGGTTCGGCGTGTAGGTGGCGCTCGGCAGCGACATGGTATCGGGCAGGATGACGACAGGCGCTTCCAGACCCTTTGCACCATGGGCGGTGAGTACGCGCACCGTGCCGCCAGCGGCATCGGGGTCGCGCTTCACCTGACCGCCGGCGCTCTCCAGCGTGTGCAGAAAGCCTTCAAGGCTCGGCGCATTGGTTTCTTCAAACGCTGCGGCGGCGGCGAGGAATTCGTCGATCACGTCCTCGGCTTCCTCGCCGAAGCGCCCCAGCATGGCGCGGCGGCCGCCCTCGCTGAGCAGCCGCGCGTAGAAATCGAACGGCGCATCGCGGCCCAGCCGGTTGATGGCGCGGCCGAGTTTGGTCCGCACCGCCATGGCCTTCGCCTTTTCGACGCCGTCGATCCCGTCTTCCGCAGCCGCATTGAGGCGCGACCACAACGGCATCCCCTCGCGCGCATAGGCGAGATGAAACAGCGTCGTTTCATCGAGGTCGAAGAACGGGCTGCGCAGAAGTGCCGCCAGATTGAGGTCGTCCTGCGGCAACAGCGCGGCGCGGCCATAGGCGATGAGATCCTTCACCGCGATATGCTCCAGCAACGCGAGACGGTCGGCGCCCGCGACCGGCACGCCGGTCTGCTTTAGCTTGCGGATGATCGCCTTGGCCAACCGCCCGCGGGTGCGCACAAGAATCAGAATGTCGCCGGCCTGCAGCGGGCGCTGCTCGCCGGTTTTCGTGTCCGCGACGCTCTCGCGCCCGATCCAGCCTTTGATGGATGTCGCCAATTCACCGGCAAGGCGCGTGACCGGATCGTCGGCCCCTGGCGCGTCGACAGGCTTCGTCCACTCGTCGCTCTCTTCGCTCGCTTCCGCTGCCGTCAGCGGCCAGAGATCGACGACGCCCGGTGCGCTCGCGCGATGCGCGATGTGATCGGCCCAGTCGCCGCCTGAGACCGCCTCCTGCAAAGCGGGGTCGGCGCGAAACACCGCATCGACCAACGCGAGCACGGGCGGGGCAGAGCGGCGTGACGTGTTGAGCGTCGGCGTTTCGAACGATTTATCGGCGCCCGCCGCGCGCTCGGCGAATAATTCTCGGAACTTGGCAAAGGCCGCCACATCGGCACCCTGGAACGAATAGATCGACTGCTTCTCGTCACCGACCACAAACAGTGTCCGCGTCGCGGCGCTGCCCGGTCGTGCGCCCGCCCCGGCGAAGAAATCTTCTGCCAGCCGCTCAACCACCTGCCACTGCGCCGGGCTCGTATCCTGCGCCTCGTCGATCAGGATGTGATCGAGCCCGCCATCCAGCTTGTAGAGCGCCCACGCCGCCGCTTCGCTATCGCGCAACAGATAGGCGGCCGCCTTGATGAGATCGTCGAAATCGAGCACACCGCGCTGGCGCTTCGCCTCGGCATGGATCGCCGCAATGGAGCGGCCAAGCTGGGTGACGGCATAGGCCATCCACGCGGACTCCGCTGAGGCGCGCTGGCGCAGCAGGCCGAATGAGCGCTCGGCTTCCTGTTCCATCTCCTCGATCAGCGCCCGGTGCGCGGCACGGGTCGCCTTGGTCGCCAGCCCCTTGGCGCGCAGCTCGCCTTTCTGGGTGAGCAGTGACAGCGCCATGCGCTCGAACCGCGTTTCGTCTTTGACGAGCAGCGCGGCGGCGATCGTCTCCGCGATGTTCTGGTCGGCTTTACTGCCGCTCATCAGTGCAGCGACGGCTGCGCGATAGAGCGCTATGCGCGATGCATGGCCGAATCCGGCCTCGGCTTCGATATCTTCGGTTCGCGTGCCGTGCGGCAGGCCAGCAATCGCCCAGGGATCGCCACTGCCAAAGTCGGAGATGAGCTGCGCG
>Ga0105048_10019340_pt1 | contig 10443 bp, 8 predicted proteins | sample MAT05_FD_78382 | JGI IMG/M metagenome (GOLD analysis project Ga0105048, IMG submission 78382) | Freshwater microbial communities from Lake Fryxell liftoff mats and glacier meltwater in Antarctica - MAT-05 | ecosystem: Environmental > Aquatic > Freshwater > Ice > Liftoff microbial mat | place...
CATATTTTGTATAAGCAGATCCCGTGGGATAACCGAAACGCAACAGGTTTGCCCCACTGATCGGATTGCCGGCGGCGTTAAGCGGGGCGAGCGTGAAAAAGGTATTTCCCCAGCGTTCTGACACAAGCAGGTAATCCGTCGATTCAAATCCATGCTGAAAAAGTAGATCATAGTCCGCTACCCCCGCGCCTGGCAGATTGCTCGTGCCGTCATAGTAGCTATAGTTCAAAAGATCCGTGTCCTGAGTCGTCCCGGCGAGTGCCGTGGCATACGCAGACAAATTGGATGTGGTCGTCATTACCCCATTGTCGAAGATACCCACTCCTGTGGTTGCGGATGTGAAGCCGACGTTTTTCACGGTGGCACCCAATGAGTTGAAGGAATTGAGATTCCTGATGATACCACCGGCTTGGATGCTCACGGACTTCAGATATACGGGTGCGTTCCGATTGACCTGCACGCCCGACGCCTCTGCATTCTGCACAACACTGGAGCCATCCACCTCATAAGTCACACGAGTGATCGGAGTGCTGTGACTCCCGGGTAGGATATCAATCAAATTTTGCGACCATGCAGGGACCGTGCAAACGGCAAACAGCATGCCAATGAGAGGAGGGGATGAATTCATAAGTTGTGAGGGGATGATGCCTCGTGATTTCCTGGGGGAACAATCCACGAAGCTCTGAACACCGGACATTATCACTAAACTAGCAATCATGACAACCAAAGTTTTATACGCAATCGCGTGATCTGCCCGAACCGATGAATGAATCAGCCGCAGCATCAACAAGCGTCCCGGGATAAGTCAGGCTTACCAACCATGGTCATAAATCCCAAATCATCCCTCTTTATCTGCGTTCATCCCTCATATCGCGCCCAAGATCTTACCCATCGAGGGCCCATCCGTCCTACTAGCGGGCGAAATTCTGGCTTCCCAACAGGCTGCAAATTTGCCATAGTCAAAACGCTGAGTCTTGAGTTAACCACTTCTTAAAGATTCTCAATTGTTCAATATGACAACTAGAATAAAATCATTTTTTGACAGCGGAATCAAAAGAAGCGGTTCAGAATCGGGCCGAGATTTCTGGTGGTCTCCACAGGCCACTGCGAGGGAGGCGTGAAAATGGCGCTGTCGAGGGAGTGATGGCAGGGGCTTGTGAGATGAGAAGGTATTTTTGAAATCACATCCCGGAGAATGGATTTGGCCATTGCGCTGTTAGCGTGGAGGTTTTCAATTACGGCAGTTACCTCCACGGCCGTTTCGTCGGTTTTCCAGCAGTCATGGTCCGTCGCCAAGGCCATCGTGGCTGCTGCAATTTCGGCCTCGCGGCACAGTCTTGCCTCAGGGCCGTTGGTCATGCCGATGATGTCCGCGCCAAGCATCCGGTGCATCGCGGCTTCGGCCCGCGTGGAGAATGCGGGGCCATTCATGCAAAGATAGGTTCCCTTTTCGTGAAAATTCCGGGTGTGGAGGCTGCAGGTGGCGACCAGTATCTTTCTGAGTTCCTCGCAATATGGATCCGCAAACCCGATGTGAGCGGCGATTCCGTTTCCAAAAAAAGTATGCTTGGCTGCGGTGGCGGTGCGGTCGATCAATTGATCTGGAATCACAATATCGCGAGGGGCGATTTGTTCGCGCAGGCTACCGACGGCGGTGACGGAAATAAGCCATCTAACATCCAGTGAGCGCAGCGCCCAGATATTTGCGCGGTGATTGATTTCGTGAGGCAACAAACGGTGCCCTACACCGTGGCGGGGCAGGAAACAAACGCTCCGTCCGTCGATGTGGCCTTGGATAATCTTGTCCGATGGCTCCCCGAAAGGCGTGCTGATGCTGTGGGACGAGATTTCCTCGAGGCCCTGCATTTCATAAAGCCCGCTACCGCCGATGATGCCGATGGCGGGTGGCTGTAATTGAGACGGTTGCATGGCATGAGAGGTAAGGCTTCCCGCTGGATTGCGCAAGTCTCGGGTTTTCTTGCGTTGTGCGGGCTCCCTCGCGGCCCCGCAATTACCGAAGCCATAGCAAAAAAGGCGATGGCACTTATGCCATCGCCCTAATCTCTCATGGGATTACAAATCGAAGAAATGTGTGGGGAATCAGAGTCTTCTGACGCGGAAGAAGCGTTTGGTTGGACTCGCTGTGTTTACAGTCACAGGGATGACCTGCACCGTCGCAGCTGCCACGAAACTACTGCCAAGGTTGGTGAATGCCGCCAAGGTCGTTGATTCTTGCACAACATAAGTCGCGCCAAGTTCAAGACCTTTTGCGATGAACTCAAACTGAGTAGGGGTGGCCAACCTTGAAGAAAGGACACTTAAATCACTCGGGCCTCCGACAGTGAAGAATTGGTTACCCGAGAAAATGGTGAAGTTTGTGGTACTTGGAGTTCCGAGGTTTAAGGTGCCCACCGGAAGCCCGGCTAACGATTGGTTGGAAAGGAAGGTGTGTTCGCCATTGTTTTGCAACAACATCACTTTGATCGGGCCTGTTGGAACTCCAAGGTCTGCGAGATCAATACATATTTCCAAGCCGGTGGTCACGGCGGCTGCAGCGGCCTGATCGGCGGCGTTGCCGGCTGTGCCACCGATGCCTGCCGTATTGCTGCCGTTGTAGGCAACCCGGATTGGCTGGGTGTTACCGTCTCCGGTGCCGGAAATCCCGCGACCGCTGTCCGCCCCGCCAAATATATTCTCTAGGAAACTGAAATTTGCCGTGCCTAGGACTGCGATATCAAGATCGAGCTTCGATGAACCCCGACGTGCGATGAGGTGGTAATCTGGAGCGAAGCCAGCATCGAAGATCATGCCATTCATGATATTGGATCCGTCATTTCCAACGGATGTGAAGGTGGTCGAACCGCCGGCTTTGGAATCGATGAAGATTTCCAGCTTGTTGAAATTGGCCTCTAGATTCCCTGTGAAGAGGAGGTAGAGCTTGCCACCACTGACAACTGAATAAGCAGCATTCCATTCACTGGCGTTGTTACCAAATCCAGTCTCGACGGTTTGTATAGCGAGTGGAGCACCATAAAGCGCGTTGTCGCGCATTCCATCCATGATGGCCAAGCCTTGCACGGCGGAGTTGCTGGATGCTAAGAGCGGATTGGTGCCTTGGAAAACCTCGGTGCCGTCGTTTTCACCGTCTCTATCGGTGTCTGCGATATTTGGATTGGTTAAGTGGGTGACCACTTCAGGTCCGTCTCTGAGACCGTCACCGTCGCTGTCATTATTCAGCGGATTAGTACCGGTGTTTGAGGCGCTGACAAAGATGCCGGTATTGGTTTCCGGGCCATCATTGAGCCCATCTCCATCGGTGTCGGGATTCGTGGGTAGCGTGCCTCTGGTGAATTCCTGCGCATCAGTTGAACCGTCGGAGTCGAAGTCGCTTGTGGCTGGGGCATTCAGCGGTCCCTTAACATCTGCCAGACTTACTACCGCATCAGAGGGGTTGAAGTCGATGATGACCTGCTCATAGCTGTCAGGCAGCCCATCGCCGTCGGTGTCGGCATTGTTGATCAACGTTGTGACATCTGTCCACGAACTGCCCAGGCGGATTTCGTCAGCTTTCAGACCATCTCCACCATTGAAGCGAGCGAGCGATACTCGGTCAAACTGGAGGTCGAATCCAGCCTTGGTGAAGTTAGCTGGACCGGATGCGCCCTCGCTGGTGAGATTCGTAGGGTTACGCCAAAGCTCGAGTGAGTCCGCACTGCCTGTAGTGGAGAAGGTAATCTTACCAACAAAGAAATTCACGTTGGTATCAACCAAGCCGAGATCACCTGCAAAGCCATCATTCGGGTTGTTGAAGAGTACTACAGAGAAGTTGTTGGCTAGCGTTTGAGAATCCTCCCGAGTGGTGATCTGCAGTCTGCGGTTGGAATTATCATCGAAGCCGCCACCGTGCAGCTCGAATGCGCGATAGCCTGTGCCTGTGGTTTCGAGCTGGATCATCACGGCAAAATAAACAGCGCCGGAACTGGAGTTGTTGTAGGCGGTGGTGAGCACGCGTCCGGCCCGGCCGTTTCCGCCACCTGGATATGCGATGGCTCCGCCAGTCGCGGCCACGGATTGAGAGTTGGAGTTTGTGTAGGTGAGGCCACCCGCAATGACATCGGGCGACTGCGCACCGCCGTATGCCTCGAGCCAGGCGTTGCTGAATCCGGCCGTCGCCGGGGCCTGGCCGATGAGATTGGTAAGACCAACGGTGTAATTGGAACCTCCCGTGAGGAAGGGGTCGGCAGCGGTGGGAACAGCAAAACACGCCGTATTTGCAGCGAAAAATGCAGCGGTACCGATACTGGAAACAAGCCGATTGGGCCTGCTGGACGATGGATAAGTTTTCATGATTTCAGGATTTGATGGTTTTGGGTCTGTTTTATCTTTTTTCCTGCTCGATGGGTTCAGGATGCGATCGCAGAAAAAAAGAATCTCTCGACTGGTCTATTTTAGAAATGTCTCCCGTGAAGAAATGGTTTAGAGTTTATTTGAATAATCTCACCGATTTCAGAAGAAAAGGGGGCATTTTTTTGTTCATCCGAAAAAAGGCCCTAAATGGGACTGCAAAGAAAATCCCTGAAATGCAGGTTTGCGCAATCGCTCCGGATAACGTGAATTCTCTGTGTGCCCATCACCTCACGAGGGTGCCTTACCAGTCCGCATCGTTTCAATTCCTTCATTTTCAGTGCTTCAGCTCTCACCCACCCCTTTTACGCTTTGGATCGGCATCATCGCCCTCGTCCTGATTGGTGCGCTGGCGATTCTTTCGTGGAAACGCAGCCCTCATCCGCGTCGCACCGCCGCCCTGGAATGCATGCGGTTTCTTGCGACGGTGGCGGTGGTCCTGCTTCTTTGGCAACCGGAGTGGCTGACGACCGTGCGCCCGGAGACAAAACCCAAGATCGCGATCCTGTGGGACGATTCAAACTCGATGACCACCATTGATGCGGCACTTCCAGCGCTTTTATCCGAAAAATCCGAGATCGTTTCTCGCTCTGAATGGGTAAAGAAATCCCTTGATTCCGATCTCTGGAGGCCGCTTGAGGCGAATGGTGCCAACGAAGTCGTCGCCATTCCTTTTGCCAAAGCGTCCGATGTTGGACCCTCCGCTCTGTCAGGAACAGACATCGAGTCTCCACTTGCAGACTTGCTGGATAAGGAAGCCAATCTGCGGGCGGTCGTTCTACTCAGCGATGGCGACTACAATCTCGGCCAGCCCCCGGTGGCAGCCGCGCAGAAAATGCGCCTTCGCGGAGTGCCGCTTTTCGCCATCCCGGTTGGTAGCAACGTCCGCCTGCCGGATTTGGATATCCTTTCGGTTTCAGCGCCCACTTATGGGATTGTTGGGGAAAACGTGCAGATTCCATTCACCGTCCGTTCTTCGTTGGACAGGCAAGTCCGCACCATCGTCCGCTTGCGTGATGAATCCGGCAAGGAGCGCACCAAAGACATTGTCATTCCGCCCAATTCCGAGACTTATGATTCGGTGCTGTGGCGGCTTGAAAAAGAAGGCACCTCCACCCTTGAGTTATCCATCCCGGTTGCCGATGGCGAGCTCGTCGCGACGAACAATTCCCAGAAATTCAACATCACCGGCAAACCCGAAAAAATCCGCGTGCTTGTCATCGAGACCCTCCCTCGCTGGGAATATCGGTTTCTGAGAAATGCCCTGTCGCGCGATCCTGGCGTGGAGCTTTCCTGCCTGCTCATGCAGCCGTCCCTCGGCCCGGGTGTGGGCAAGGATTATATCAAAGAGTTCCCCGCAAAAATCGAAGACCTTGCGAAATTCGATGTCATTTTCATCGGAGATATCGGCATCGGCCCGGACCAGCTCACCAAGGAACAATGTACCCTCATCCGCGGCCTTGTGGAAAATCAGGCATCCGGGGTGGTTTTCCTGCCAGGGTCTCAAGGCAATCAATTCACCCTTTTAGATAGTGATTTATCCGATCTCATGCCGGTCATCCTCGATGATGCCCACAAGACGGGTATGGGCGAGTCCCTTCCTTCGCCGCTCAATCTCACCACGGAAGGGCGCGCTTCGCTGCTCACCATGTTAGGAAACAACGAGGAGGAAAATCCCGAGATCTGGCGTCGCTTGCCCGGATTTTACTGGCATGCACCGGTCATCAAGGCCAAAGGCGGCACGGAGGTGCTTGCGGTGCATGGCAATCGCCGCGGGAAATTCGGCCCGGTGCCACTGCTCGTAACCAAGGCCGCGGGCAGCGGCAAAGTCCTCTTCATGGGCATCGATTCCGCATGGCGGTGGCGGCGCGGTGTGGAGGATCTTTATCATTATCGATTCTGGGGACAAGTCGCCCGCTGGATGTCTTATCAACGGAACATGGCTTCAGGGCAGCGGGTGCGACTATTTTTCAACCCGGAACGCCCCGAACCGGGTGCCACGGTGACTCTGAATGCGAATGCCTTCGATCCCAACGGCGCGCCGCTCAAAGAAGGCACCGTCGCCGTGAATGTGACATCCCCCAGCGGACGCACCCAACGTCTTGAACTCCAGAAAAACGATAGCGCCTGGGGAAGCTTCACCGGCCGCTTCAAGGTGGACCTCCCCGGTGCGTGGAAACTCGTTGCTTCCGCCACGGGTGCTGAGGACAAACCCGTCGAGACCACCGTTCTGGCACAAGGTCTTGAGATCGAGAAAATCGGCCAACCCGCCCGTCCTGAAGTGCTTGAAGAAATGGCGAAAGTTTCAAAAGGCCGCGTCATCCAGCCCGCCCAGCTCGCCGACCTGATCAAGGAAATCAGCGCTCTCCCAGAGCCACAGCCTTTGGAAAACCGCATTCCATTGTGGTCTCATTGGGGCACGATCGCCGCGCTCGTCGCCCTGTTGGGGATTTTCTGGATCGGGCGCAAACTCAATGGAGCTTTCTAACTGAAGGTGGTCCTCCCTCAAAAGGGGGAGAAATCCCATAATTTTTAAGTTGTTCTTGGCGGCATATTGAAGAGAGTCGTCGCACCTATGAAATCCATGATGAAAATTGCAGCCGCCACGGCTATTGGCCTTTTCTCCCTCCCTCTTTCCGCAGCCGAGCATCCGGATACGACCGGCTGGCAGGATCTCTTCAGTGCGGATCTCTCCAACTCGGCCGCGCCTGGCAAGTGGGTGTTTGCGGACGGTGTGATCGTTGCCAAGGATCACGAAACCCTTTGGACCAGGGATTCCTATTCTAGTTTCATTCTGGATGTGGAATTTAAAGTGGAGAAGGAATCGAACAGCGGCATCTTTTTGCGATCCAGCGACACTGGCAATGTGCTTAAAGCTCTGGAGGTTCAAGTCCATGAATCCACCGATGAGACGCCCTTCGGCATGGTGGGTGCGATCTATGATTGTGCCGGACCGACCAAGAGCATGGCGAAGCCTGTGGGCGAGTGGAACCGTATGACCATCACTTGCAAAGATAACCTTGTGACCGTAATTTTTAATGGCGAGATGGTCATCGACGCGGACCTCAATCAATGGACAGAAGCGAAGAAAAATCCTGATGGCACACCGAACAAATTTGCAGTCGCCCTTAAGGATTATGCCCGGAAAGGCCCGATTGGTTTTCAAGGACTGCACGGCAAAGCGATGGCTCCCGTTTACTACCGCAATTTGAAGGTCAAGGTGCTCGACTGAGCAAGCCCCGACGATATCGGGGCCGGGGATGACGGCATCATCGGCTTGATGTAACACGATCCCTGCGGCTTGACGGGCCGTCATTTAGATGCCGCTCCCCCTAGAACAGGTGGATGGCCGAGGTGCCACTCAGAGTGGAAAAACCGACTCTTACACGCGCACAGCGCAGCGCAATGCATGGCCGGGTGCGGTGATGGAGAGACAAGTGCCAAAGTTTGAAAAATCTAAGGCACCCTTTGCATCAACAGCTCCCACGCTGATCACGCTGGGAAAGGCCGCAGGTTGAATTGCATCTGCTCCTTCGAAATTGCCCGATGCTGCCACAAACAGAACGCCTTGTGCCTCTGCAAGCATCGCGGCTTCTTCGATGGGTGGTTTATTCTACGATGTGCCCATTGAGATTTTGATGAGATGCACGCCCCCGTCCAGTGCGACGAGAATACCCGCAGCGAGTGCAAAAGAATCCGCTTTTCCCGCTTCGTCGCTGACGTGGACGGAAATCAAATCTGCCGCCGGAGCCACACCCATCGCTGCTGGATCCTTCCCCACGATCAATAAAGCGATTGCGGCACACCATCGATCCAACCACTGCCCTAAACGATCATCAAGTTCTGTAAAATCGATTTTCCGTCCGCATCTTGTTTGGAATCTGACTTTGTGATGACCTTCTGGAACACTGATCCCGGCATAAGAACGGTTACTACCACCGTGTGCCAACAAAACGGTCGCCACTCGCGCGGAGTCAGTCTCAAAGGCGAGTGCCATCATCTGGAACATGAGCTTCATATAAGCTTCGTCTCTCAAATTTTGGGGTAAACAACACACGTCCGAACCTTCCTTCTATTTGATCAGCTTGGTTCTGACCTGTTTCAACTCCGCGACGGTCAATCGCTCCCGCTTTTTCAGAAATAGAAACGCTCCAACAAGCGCCCATAGCGCATTGCAGGAAAAACCCGCAAGAGAGGCCGCCACCGCTGTCTCGGGTTTAACCTCTGCGAGATCCTTCATCAAAACCTCAAACAATTTCTCACGCACACCCACACCTGCCACTGAAATTGGAAGACCACTGATTGCATCGATTACAGGCATCGCGGAGATGACATCTCCGTAGCTGGAAGTCCCACCCACGGCCCGCAGCCCGCAAAAATAGGATGAAAAATAGACGATGAGCATCAAGAAAGATGCCGCCAATCCCGCGATCGCATGCTTCCAGTTCTTCCGGTAAACATCACAGACCTCCGGTATGCGTTTCATTAAAGACCACCGGGAAAATCGACCATTCGCATGAATTCGGCGGTGAACGGGTGGGGAAGCCAGAATGAAAATCAGCATGACCATGGCAAGTCCGCCTCCGAGATAGAACCAAGCGAATTGAATCACTCCCTTGCCAAGCGCGCTTGGATCGGCAAGTGCTTCAAACCGGGTGGCTGACACGAGAAAGAACAAGATCGCAAGGGACACCATTCCCGCAAGATGATCTGCCATCACGGCCATCGAAATCACCAGTTTGCGATTCGGGTGCTCACGCATTAGAAGGATCATTCTTGCGGCATCACCGCCGAGACCACTAAAGGAGGCAAGACTGAAAAGGGAATCAATCAGTGTGAGTTCGGTGGTCCGCAACAAGCTCACGGTTAGATTCTGCGCCCTTAAGAAGAACCAAAAGCGCAGGCTTTGTAACAGAATCGATACCCCAGCCAGAGAGATCCCACCCAAGAGCCAGAGGAATTTCAGATCCTGCGGATTGGTGAATATCAAATGATCGAGATCAACTTGGGAAAAGGCCCACCAGAGGCACAAACCAGTGAGGGCGAATTTCAGCAAGAAAATAAGGATCGTCTTCATCCAGGATGGGCAAACTCACCTAGGCAGATTTCTCGATCTCTTGCGCAATCGTTTCCACACTTTCCAAGATGGCCTTTGCTGCATCTGAGTTACCCACCTTGAGGCCAAAATGCTTTTCCAAAGCAACGACCAATTGCAGGGCATCCACCGAATCCAAGCCTAATCCGCCAGCTCCGAAAATGGGGATCTTGTCGTCAATTTGGTTGGGTGCCTGATCAAGCATCAGCTCATCCACCATCACTTCCTTGATTTTTTCTCTTAACTCCAAGCCTTCCATGATAAAACTGATTCTGAAAATTATAGAATGCCTCCATCGATTTTGAGAGACGCCCCTGTGATATAGGCAGCATCCTTACTTGCCAGAAAATAAACCGCGGCAGCCACCTCTTCGGGTTTACCGAAGCGCCGCATGGGGATGTTTCTCTGACTGATTTTCCGGGCGTCATCCTCCATCTCCGCCAATGCATCGGTTTCGATAAAACCCGGCAGGAGTGAATTCACGGTGATGCCCGACCGCGCCACCTCTTTGGCAAGAGTCTGGCTGAAGGCCACCACACCCGCCTTCGCTGCCGCGTAATTGGTTTGCCCCAGAGGCGGCAACACGGCACTGAGTGAGGCAATATTGATGATACGACCAAATCGTTGGCGCATCATTTGCCCCACCACAGCCCGACACCCGTGAAAGACAGAATCCAAGTTTGCTGCAATCACATCGTGCCAAGTTTCATCCGGCATGGCCGCGAGAAGACAATCCCGGTGCATTCCCGCATTATTCACCAACACATCCAGGCGTTGATCTGACGAAACAATTTCATCCATCGCGTTCTTCCATGCGTCTGGAGCTGTCACTTCGAGTTCAATCACACGGCAACGATCCGGAAAAATCCGGCTTATCTCATCGGCCTTGTCACGGTTCTTTCTGACACCCAACCAGACCCTGGCATCTGGGTCATGGGATAAGA
>Ga0105048_10019345_pt1 | contig 10442 bp, 5 predicted proteins | sample MAT05_FD_78382 | JGI IMG/M metagenome (GOLD analysis project Ga0105048, IMG submission 78382) | Freshwater microbial communities from Lake Fryxell liftoff mats and glacier meltwater in Antarctica - MAT-05 | ecosystem: Environmental > Aquatic > Freshwater > Ice > Liftoff microbial mat | place...
GCGGCCTTCCGGTTCGCGAATGAACGGACTGACCGCTTTGGCGTGGCCGAGGGCTTTGTGCGTTTCACTAGCGGTGTAGGGCCGGTGGCCTTTGAAGTGAAGGTGGGCAATGTCACCTACGAGTTTGCCGGCACCGTTCGCGCCCGCCCGACGGCGGCGCTGGCCGGCGTCACCAATGCGGCCAGCGGCCAAGGGGCTTCGGGGGCCAGCGGCTTCGCCCCCGGCAGCTACATCTCCATCTTCGGCTCCGATTTGAGCGACACGCTGAAGGTTTTTAACACGCCCTACCTGCCCATCTCGCTGGCCAACGTGAGCGTCAGCTTCGATAGCGAAGCCAACCGCATCAGCGTCCCTGGCCGGCTGCATTTCGTTAGCCCCACGCAGGTGAACGTCCAGATCCCCTGGGAGGTACAGGGCCTCACCACTGTCTCCATGAAGGTGTCGCTGGGCGAACTTCAGACGAGGCTGATCCAACTACCGATTTCGAATCAGCAGCCGGCCTTCTTTGAATACACCGAGTCCACCGGGCAGCGCTCGGCGGCGGCTTTGGATGGCGCCTTCCGCGTAGTGGGCGCGGGCAACGCCGTGCAGCGGGGTTCGCCGATTCAGTTCTTTTTAAACGGCCTCGGCGCGGTGGACAACCGGCCGGCTTCGGGAGAAGTCTCGCCCTCGCAACCTTTGGCCACCAGCCGGGTTCTACCGGTAGTCACCATTGGCGGGCGGCCCGCCCAAGTGATCTTCTCGGGCCTCGCTCCAGGCAATGTCGGCCTCTACCAGGTTAACGTCGTTGTACCGGCGGATGCCCCGGTGGGCCGTCAGGCGGTGACATGTTCGGTGAACGGCATTGCCGCGCCTAGTACTTTTGTTTCTGTACAGTAGCGCGACTATCGGGTAAAGTTTTTTGATCTGTACTCGATAGTTGGTGCCCCCCGCGTGCAACCGCTTATCACAAGGACTCGAATGCAACGCTATCTTTTCGCCTTTCTCTCTACTGCACTCTTAGGCGCGCAGACCATTGTCCCCGGCCGTTTCATCGTCGAGATGGAAGAGCCGGCGAAAGGTGTCCGCGCGGCGATCACGTCGCGAAAGATGGGTGCCGAAGTGCTTGCCCAGTCCCGGCACGCGGTGGTGGTGCGGGATGGCGATGAAGCCAAGCTTCGCCAGGTCGTCGGCGTGAAAAACGTCTACCCGGTCATCGAAGGTATCTTCCTGCTGGACCGGGCGCTCGAACGCTCGAAGATCCCCGCCGCCTGGAACCTGGCCGGCGGGCAGACCAACGGCGGCCGCGGGATGAAGATCGCCATCATGGACTCGGGCATCGAAGCCACCCATCCGGCCTTCCAGACCTCCGAACTGGCGATCCCCGAAGGCTTCCCCAAGGTCCGTGCCGAAGTGGACCGCCCGCTCACCGGCAACAAGCTGATCGTCATCCGCAATTACCAGGACCTTCAGGGCGTCGCCAACGCCTCGGCCACCGATCGCGATGGCCATGGCACGTCGACCGCGGGCACCGCGGCCGGCGTTGTTCAATCGACGCCGCGCGGCCCGCTCTCCGGTGCGGCCCCCGGCGCGCAATTGGGCATCTACAAGATTGGCCCCGCAGCCAGTGGCAATGTCTTCACCAGCGACGCCTTGGTGATGGCGATCGACGATGCCGTGGCCGACGGCATGGACGTCATCAGCATGAGCATCGGCTTTGCCTATTCGACGCCCATCGGGCTGACGCCCATCACCAATGCCATTGAGCGCGCGGAAAGGGCCGGCGTCATCGTCATCGGTTCGGCCGGTAACTCCGGGCCCGACCCCAACACCATCGGCGCGGTCTCCGCCACGCCCGCCATGCTGCAAATTGGCGCCCTGTGGAACGACCGCATCTTCGCCTCCGCCGCCCGCGTCGAAGGTGCCGACCCGCTCGTCGGCATCCCTGGCGATAATTCCTCGACGTTGGATTCTCTCTCCGGCACCTTGTTCGACACAGCCACCCTCAACAACGCCGACGGCTGCGCCAACTTCCCGGCAGGTGCGCTGGCGGGGCGCATCGCCTACATCGTCCGGGGCACCTGCACCTTCGAGCAGAAGCTGAATCGCGCGTCCGCCGCTGGCGCGATCGGGGCGCTGCTTTACAATCACCTGGAGGGCGAAGGCGCGTTCCTTATGTCCACCGCCACCGCCACCCTGCCCTCAATGCTGCTGGGCAATTCAGACGGCCTTGCCCTTAAGGCCCGCTTGCGCGACGCCGACTTGGCCGTGACCCTCGACTTCAAGAGCGGCCCGGTCCCGATCGACGGCAACCGCCTGGCCGGCTTCTCCTCGCGTGGCCCCGCAGCGGACCTGATGATCCGCCCCGACGTCTCCGCCGTCGGCCGGGACGTCTATCTTCCGGCCCAAAGTAAGTTCCCCACCGCGGAAATCTATTCGGCCAATGGCTACACCGTGCTCAACGGCACCAGCTTCTCCGGGCCCATCACCGCCGGTGCCGCCGCCGTCCTCAAGAGCCTGCGCCCCGGCCTCACCGCGGCCCAATACCGCAGCCTGCTGGTAAATACCGCCTCTACCGTGGAGCGCGGCGGACGCATCGTGCGGCCCCAGGAATCGGGCGCGGGCCTGCTGAATCTGGAGGCCGCCACCGTCGCCGTCACCACCGCCAACCCAGTCTCACTCACCTTTTCCGCCTCCTCTGGCACCGTCGACGCGACGCGCATCGTCACCTTCGATAATCTCGCGAATGAGGCCGATCGGCTGTCGCTCGCGATCGAGGCGCTCGACGGGACGACGGCTCCCAGGGCACCCGCCGCGGTGGTGCTGCAAGCCAACGGCCGGGCCGCGGTCACCGTCAGCTTCGAAGCCATCGGACTCGCATCGGGCCCCTACCAAGGATGGCTGATCGCCCGCAGCGAACGCACCGGGCAAGCCATCCGCGTGCCCTATTGGCATGGCGTCGCCAGTGACCAGGCCACCACCGTTACCCCTTTGCTGGGAGCCAGTTCGGCTCGCCCCGGCGTACGGCTGCAGTTCGTAGTCCAAGTGACAGACTCGGCCGGCTTGCTCACCGATGGAGCCAAGCCCACTCTCACCGCGGTCGCCAATGGCAGTGGTGTGTCTGGCCGCGTCGTCAGCTTTCTGCAGCAGGGCACGGGCTTCTGGGTGGCTCACGTCACGCTCGTCACCGGCACGAACACCTTCGAGGTGCAAGCCGGCGACTTGCGTTCCATCGTTCGGCTTACCGGCCAGTAAAGCACGGCTCAACGTTACACTTGTGAATAGATGAACGTTCGCAAGGCAGTGATTACGGCCGCCGGCCGCCGCCAACGGGGGATTCCGCTCCAACGAGTGATTGACCGTGATGGCGTCGAGAAATCGGTTCTGCGCGCGCTGCTCGATGAAGTGCTTACGGGGCCCATCGAAGAGCTGGGCTTGGTGGTCGCGCCGCACGACGAAGCCGCTTACCTCGAACTGGCCGGCGAACACCTGAGCCGGGTGCGGATCATTGTGCAGGCGGAGCCTCGCGGCTATGGCCATGCCATCGCCTGCGCTCAGAACTTCACCGCCGGCGAGCCCTTCTTCCATTGCGTTAGCGATCACCTTTTTGTCTCCTCACTAGCGCCCGGCGGGCTGACGCAACAACTCGTCGAACTTGCCGCGAGAGAGTGCTGCAGCGTGTCTGCCGTGCAAGCCACGCCGGAGCGCCTGCTGACCGATTTCGGTGCCGTAGGGGGCCAACGCATCTCCGGCCGCGATGGACTCTACCGCGTCCAAGCCGTGCTCGAGAAACCCACGCCCACCGAAGCCGAGCAGCAACTCGTGGTGCCCGGCCTGCGCGCCGGCCATTATCTCTGCTTCTTCGGCATGCACGTTCTGACGCCGCTGGTGATGGAGTGGCTGGCATCGGGCGAGTTCGCGAATCTTGCCGAAGCCGTCGCCAAGCTTGTTCAGCATGAAACCTACCTGGCCACGGAAGTCCCCGCCCGCCGCTACGACCTGGGCTTGCGCTACGGCCTGATGAACGCCCAGCTCGCCGTCGCCCTGGCCGGGCCGGACCGCGAGGACGTCCTGGCCCGCCTGGTGGAACTGCTGGCAGTACCGCATCCGGTGCCCCGCGCATGACGGTGCCTCGCGCATGACGGTGCTCGAGGAGATCCTCACCTCGGCCGATCCGCAAGTGCGGAATTGCGCGCTTGAGAGCTTCGCTGCCACGGCCACTTCCGCCATGCTGCTGGAAGAAGCGGCGGCGCTCGAAGCGCTGCGCCATGGCCATGACAACCTCTATGTGCGCGTCCGCGCGTTGTTCTTCCTGTACGCGATTCACCGTTTCTATCTGCCCGCTAAAGCCGGCGTGCCGCAACGCGCACTCATCCCCGGCGCGGGCGTCGAGCATCTGCTGAACCGGCGCTTCGAAGAGGCGATCCAAGTATTTCTGCAGGAGCCCACCAGCGCCCCGGTTTCGAGCGCGCTCGGTATGGCCTATCAACGACAGGCGTTCCAAACCCTGGCCGATCAGGTACGCCGCAGCGTGAAGAGCGTGCGCGGAAACCAGTGGATGTTCCGCTGCGGCCATCCGCTCGACTATCCGTTGCGTCTGCGCCCCGAATTGTTAGAACGGGCGGGGGGATTTCCGATCCTGCACGAGTCCACGCCCGTGCGCATGGACTTAACCCATAGCGGCTGGAGCGACATCTTCTTCCTCGGCATGGACTTCCCCGAAGGCGCCCGCGTCCTCAACATCTCCATCGACCTCGCCGTCAAAGGCCCCGCCCGCCCGCCTGTGGAAGCCTTTCTCCGGGTCATCGACCAGCCCGTGCTGCGCCTTACCAGCATCGACCTCGGCACCACGGCTGACCTGACGAGTCTGCGCGAGCTCTTCAACTTCGGCGAAGATTACCTGGGCTTGCTGAAGGCGGCCGTGATCGCCGGAGGGCTGGTGCCGCCGGGGCTCGAAGGGGCTGACCAACCGCTCGAAACCTTGCTGCTGAAGCTGACTGGCCAGCCCGGCTACGGCCTTGAAATCGCGAGCCAGGTGAACGACATTCCCAAGGGCTCGCGCCTGGCCGTCTCTACCAATTTGCTGGCCTCGCTGATCGCGGTGGTGATGCGCGCGACGGCCCAAACCCGCAGCCTGACCGGGACCTTGGCCGAGGACGATCGCCGGCTGGTGGCCGCGCGCGCGATTCTCGGCGAGTGGCTCGGCGGCTCTGGCGGCGGCTGGCAGGACTCGGGCGGCGTCTGGCCGGGCGTGAAGCTGATCGAAGGCCAAATCGCCCAGGTGGGTGACCTTGAGCACGGCATCAGCCGCGGTTGTTTGCTGCCCCGGCACCAGTTGATCGAGCTCTCGCCCGATACGCGGGCCAAGCTGGAAGCGAGCCTGGTGCTGGTGCACGGCGGCATGGCGCAGGACGTGGGGCCGGTGCTCGAGATGGTGACCGAGAAGTACCTGCTGCGTAGCGAGAAGGAATGGCAGGCGCGGCAGGCCGCCATCGGGGTGCTCGAAGAGGTGCTGGCCGCCTTGCGGGCCGGGGACATCCCGGCCTTGGGCGCGGCCACCGAGCGCAACTTCTTCGGGCCGCTGCAACAGATCATCCCCTGGGCCACCAACGCCTACACGGAGCGCGTGATTGCCCGCACGCGCGCCGAGTTTGGCGCGGGGTTCTGGGGCTTTTGGATGCTGGGAGGCATGGCCGGCGGCGGCATGGGGTTTATGTTCGCGCCGGAGGTGAAGGCGCGGGCCATGGTCCGGCTGGGCGAAATCCTGAGCGAAGCCAAGCGCGAACTCGAAGCGGCGGTGCCCTTCGCGATGGAGCCCGTGGTCTACAACTTCGCCATCAACGAATACGGCACGCGCTGCGAACTGCTGCGCGGGCCAGAGGCACTGATGCCGCCGGGCTACTACACCTTGCTGGCGCCGGCCTTGCTGCGGCTCGATCCGCGGACGTTGTCAATCGGCCGGCGGGCGGAGCTCGAGCGTTTGAGCGACGCGGCGCGGCAGCCCGGCCCCTTCGGCCAGTTGCCGCGGGCGCTGTTTGACACGCTGATGCCGCGCTCGGCGGGCACGGTGATGAGTGACGGGCTGCCCGCCCTGCTTGAGCAGTACGGCTTCGACCGGCAACAGCACGAGCTCATCCGGCAGGAAATTCGCCAGGGCCGCATTGGCCTGGCCCAGAATCGCCTGCCTTCGACCGCGACGCTGGCGGACGTGGACCCTGAAGAGATCGCCGACGCCGGACGCGATCTGACGCCGGCGCATACCCAGCTGGGCGAAGAGGCCTTGCGCGCCGGGGCGGTGGCGGTGGTTACGCTGGCGGGCGGGCTCGGCACACGGTGGACCAAAGGCGCCGGCGTCGTTAAGGCGCTCAATCCCTTTGCCAAAATCGCCGGCCGGCATCGGGACTTTGTCGAGGTCCACTTGGCCAAAAGCAGGCGGGTGAATCAGCAATTTGGGATCGCCCTGCCGCATGTCTTTACGACGAGTTACTTAACTCATCCGGGCATGGAGCGCGCCCGGCACTTCTACGAAGGGCCGCTGCATTTATCGGCCGGCCGGAGTATCGGTTTGCGGATGGTCCCCACCGAACGCGATCTGCGTTTCGCCTGGGAAGAGAGCCGCCAGCAACAATTGGACGAGCGCCAACAGAAGCTGCGAGCCAGTGTCCGCACGGCTTTAATCGGCTGGGCCAAGGGCTTGGGCGAAGCGGCTGATTATACCGATAACTTACCCTTGCAATGTCTGCATCCGGTGGGCCATTGGTACGAAATTGCCAACTTACTCTTGAATGGCACGCTGGCCCAGTTACTCACGGAACGGCCCCGGTTACAGTACTTACTCGTGCATAACATCGACACCCTGGGCGCATCGCTTGACCCGGGCTTACTCGGCTGGCATATGGCCTCCGGCGCGGCGCTCACCACGGAGGTGATCCCCCGGTTCATCGAAGACCGGGGCGGTGGCCTGGCTAAAGTGAACGGACGGGCCCGGCTGGTGGAAGGCTTGGCGCTACCCCAGGAGGAGCTTGAGTTTGAGCTCTCGTTCTATAACTCGCTCACCACCTGGGTGAGCATTCCGGACTTACTCCGCGCCTTCGGCTTGCCCGCCACTGACTTAGCGCATCCCGAACGCGTCCGCGCCGCCGTCCGCCGCTTAGCCGCCCGCATGCCCACTTACTTGACGCTCAAGGATGTCAAGAAGCGCTGGGGCAAGGGGCAGGAGGACATCTACCCGGTGGCGCAATGGGAAAAGCTCTGGGGCGACATGACCGCCCTGCCCGAGCTCGACAGCCGCTTTATGGTGGTGCCGCGCCCGCGGGGGCAACAACTGAAGGAGCCGGCCCAGCTGGATGGCTGGCTGCGCGACGGCTCAGCGGCCTATGTCGAGTCCTTAGGCGTGTGGGCCGGATAGAAGTGTTTTTTTCACACCTTCTGAGCGATGGGGTCACCTTTGCCAAAGCCCATAACCCACTGCCCACGCAGTACGCTAATCACGAGTAAGTCGAAGAGTAAATGGAAAAAATAGAGGTGGCGCGTGACCTCCAGGCAATCGGCCAGGCACCCAATGCCCACCGCCAGCCACATCATCGACACCAGGGCCCACTGCCGACGCGCGAACCACGATAGCAACGCGGCCGCGGCGAGCAATAGTGCCCCCCGCCCCTGAAACAGCGCATGCTTCGCGGAACTCCACAGGGAAAAGCTGTAACTCATCGCCGAAGGCGGCTTGCCGGCGGCCCGGTCGTAGTTGCCCATTTCCGGCCTTATGAGACCGGCCTCGTCCATATGCTGCGCCACGATCCGCCAAGTTACTGCCGGGTGCCGCAGAAAGAAAAGCGCTAACTTACCGTGCGAAGTCCGGCTACGAAACATGCGGTTGAATTCCGGCTCATGGATGGGTACGCCATCGATAAAAGAGTATTTGCCGCGATACTGCAAAAATGAGTCATCCAAACCCAACTCCCGTAGGTCTTTGGACGGATCAGCCGACTCAGGCAATATCCGGTAAAAGATCATATTGAACACCGCCGGCGGGGCATAGTCCGCCGGGGTACTGCGAAGCGAGTAAGTCAGCGCAAAGAGTACCAGCAACGACGTCACCCATCGCCGCTGACTGAGAAAATACGCCACCGCTGGCAAGCCCAACACCGCGTGCTGCGGCTTGGCCAACACGAACAGCACCGCGGCGATCGCCACCAGCCACGGCCAACGCCGCAGTTCTCCGGCCATGGCCAGCAACAGAAACACCAGTCCGGCCGCGTCCATATAAAAGGTATTGAAGTAAGCCAAGTGCATCACATCGCCCAGGATCAGCAACACCGCCAGGCTCAGCCGCCAATCGAGCACCGGGGCGGCCAAAAAGATCGCCAGCAGAAAAAACGCCGCGTGTACCAACCCGACCCAACGCATATCGAACTCCCGCGCGCCGCTCCACCGTTGCAGCCGCACCGCGATCCAAGCGGGAACGTGTTCAGAAGTAACAAAGCCACTTTTCCAGCGCTTCGACGGGTCAATCCCATAGTGCAGCGTCGCGAACTTGAACTGGTCCTCGGCCGTCTCCACCAAGTTGTAATAGCGCGAGACCTTTTCGAAGTCCCCATTGGGGGCCAAGCCGATCGGTGGCGCCAGGAAGCAGATCACCGCCACCAGCCCCGTCACCAAAATCGGCAAGGCGCGCAGGTAACTAATACAACTTACTCCGGTACGCTTCCGCCACCGATTGCTCAATCTGCTCCGCCGTATCGCTCACCGCGATCTGGTCTTTCAACATCCGCCCATAAGAAGGCAACACGCCGCGGTCCACCTTGTAAGTGTCATCCCATAGGTGCGACCGGATCAGCGCCTTCCCGCAATGCAAAAACGCCTCCTCCACCGTCACCACCAACGCCGACTTCGGATGATTTCCATTGACGCACCATTGCTGCAGAATCCCCGTATCGTTCGTCACCCGCGCCACTCCATTCACCCGTAGCGTCTCCTCCACCCCTGGCACCAAAAACAGCAGCCCCACCTGCGGATTCTCGACAATATTTGTCAGCGCGTCCAGGCGATTGTTCCCGCGCCAATCCGGCATCGCCAAAGTTGTATCGTCCAGCACCTTCACAAACCCGGGCCGGTCCCCCCGTGGCGTCACATCCGCCCCCGTCTTCGCCGACGTCCCCAAACACAGAAACGGCGACAATTCAATGAAGCGCCGGCAGTGCTCGTCCAGTCGCCGCAGGCTCTTCAAAACCGCCCGTTCCATCGCCGGCTCGTAGCACTCGCGCAGTTCTTCCGCAGCGTCCAGAAATTCCATCCCCCCAGTCTACTGCTAGTCTCAAAAAAATGCGCCAGATCCTGATCTTCCTCGCCGTCACCTGCTTCGCCCAAACTCCGCCAGCCCCAAATGCCGAGGCGACCATTCAGAAAATCGTCACCAACCCCAAGTTCAAAACCGCCACCGCCTTCCTCGACACCGACTACGACCTCTTCGTCCGCGAACTCATCGAGCTCACCGAAATCCCCGCCCCGCCTTTTAAGGAGAAGGTCCGCGCCCAGGCCTATCTCGAAAAGCTGCGTAAAGTCGGCGGCCTGCAGGACGTGGAAATGGACCCCGAAGGCAACGTCATGGGCCTGCGCAAAGGCACTGGTAACGGGCCCCTCCTCGCCGTCCTCGCCCACCTCGACACCGTCTTCCCCGAAGGCACCGACGTCAAGGTGAAACGCAAAGGCACGCGCCTCGAAGCCCCCGGCGTCGGCGACGACACCCGCGGCCTCGCCCTCATGCTCGAAGTCATCCGCGCCCTCGACGCCGCCAAATTCACCACCCAAAGCGACATCCTCTTCGTCGGCAACGTCGGCGAAGAGGGCGAAGGAGATCTCCGCGGCGCCAAGTACCTCCTCACCAAGGGCAAGTATCAAGGACGCATCAAGAACTTCCTCTCCATCGACGGTGGCGAACCCGGCCCCATCACCAACGGCGGTACCGGCAGCAAACGCTATCGCGTCATCTTCACCGGACCCGGCGGCCACTCCTATGGCGCCTTCGGTCTCGTCAATCCCGCCTTCGCCATGGGCAACGCCATCGCCAAATTCGCCCAACTCCAGGTACCGTCGAAGCCCAAAACCACCTTTAACGTCGGCGTGGTAAAGGGCGGCACTTCCGTGAATTCCATCCCCTTCGAAGTCTCCATGGACGTCGACATGCGCTCCGAATCAAAGGAAGAGTTGAGCAAACTCGTCGATTCGTTCCACGGTCTCCTCTTCGCCGCCGTCGAAGAAGAGAATAAAGCCCGCTCCACCGCCCAGGGCAAGATCAAAGTGGAGGCGAAGCTGATCGGCGACCGCGCCGCCGGCGAAACCCCGCGCACCAGCCCCATCGTGCAAACCGTCGCCGCCGTGGTGAAATCGTTCGGACTCACCCCGTCTTACAACATCTCCAGCACCGACTCCAACGTCCCCATGAGCCTCGGCATCCCCGCCGTCAC
>Ga0105048_10019348_pt1 | contig 10441 bp, 10 predicted proteins | sample MAT05_FD_78382 | JGI IMG/M metagenome (GOLD analysis project Ga0105048, IMG submission 78382) | Freshwater microbial communities from Lake Fryxell liftoff mats and glacier meltwater in Antarctica - MAT-05 | ecosystem: Environmental > Aquatic > Freshwater > Ice > Liftoff microbial mat | place...
ACAAAGCCGCAATGCGCTCAGCCAATTCTGTGATAAAATCAATGATAACGATGTACTTGTAGCACGAATCATGATTCGCGAACAACGAAAGGAACGCGACCATGCAATTGCACGGTATTCATCATGTGACGGCTGTCACGGGCGCGGCAAAAAATAATTTGAATTTTTATACACAGGTTTTAGGGTTGCGCCTTGTCAAGAAAACGGTGAATCAAGATGATGTCAGCGCCTATCATCTATTTTATGCCGATAAGCTCGGCACACCGGGCACTGACATGACCTTTTTTGACTGGCCCCAAACCGGCCCCAATCGGCGCGGCACAGACAGCATTGTCAATACCATGTTCCGGGTAAACGGGCAGACGGCGCTCACCTATTGGGCGGCGCGCTTAACCGCCAACAATGTTCAGCACAGCGGCGTAGAAACCTTTGCTGGACGCGCTATGCTGCGCTTTGAAGATCCAGAGGGACAGCGCCTTACCCTGGTGGATGACCAAGGAGCGGCCTACGAAGGCGAAGTCTGGGATGGAGTGGACATTCCCACCGAGCAGGGGATTCGCGGCTTCTATGGAATTACGCTAGCCGTGCCCCAACTGGCACAAATGGAGCCGATCTTCACCCAATTGATGGGCTTCGAAAAAGTAGCGCAACATCCTAGCCTCGACAACCCACAAGAGAGTGTGACGATCTATGCCATGGACGGCGGTGGCCCCGGCAAAGAGGTGCATGTGCTGGAGCAACGTGGGCGCGCCGGGTTTCTGGGCTATGGTGGCGTGCACCATGTTGCCTTCCGCCTCAGTGGCGACGCCGAACAACAAGCGTGGCTACAACGGCTGGCAAGCATGGGTGTCGGCAATTCGGGCGTTGTCGATCGGTTCTACTTTCGATCGCTCTATTTCCGTATTTCTAATGGCATTTTATTTGAACTAGCAACTGACGATCCCGGCTTCGCGACGGATGAGCCGTTGGCTTCCCTGGGCGAACGCCTGGCCTTACCGCCCTTTCTCGAAGGGCGGCGCACACAGATCGAAGCCGGTCTACGCCCGCTCTGACGGACAACCTATTTCCAAGAACTGAAGGAGAACGCCATGCAAATTCAGGGTACACACACCTTTAAAGCACCACAGCCGGCTGTTTGGGACGCGCTGCAAGATCCGACGATTCTCTCAATGGCATTGCCCGGCGGCGAGCAACTGGTTAAGCTCAATGACAATGAATACAAAGCCGTGATGAATGTGCGCGTCGGCCCGGTACAAGGCAAGTTTGAAGGCAAAATAGAATTAACTGAGATCAACGAGCCTACTAGCTATCGCATGAAGGTCAGTGGCCAAGGCTCGCCCGGTTTCGTCAATGGCGAGGGCAATGTCCAGCTAACAGCCAATGGCGACGAAACGCTAATGAGCTATACAGGCGATGTGCAAGTTGGCGGCAAGATTGCGGGCGTGGGCCAACGCTTGATCGACAGTACAGCCAAGTCGATCATTCGCCAAGGCTTGGTCGCATTGGACGCCCAGATCCAGGCGCGTGTGGCAGAGGCCACGGCACCTGCCAACGTACCACCCACCCCACCTGTTGCGCCCATTGACAATCCAGTCGCCGCGGCGGTTGTGCCACCTACAGCACCCCCAGCATCCATCCCCACACCCATCACACTGCCCAAAGCCGCGCCCGCTGGTCCTTCCGCGGCCAAGATCGCCAGTGAAGTTGCCAAGGATGTAGCGCGCGATCTGGTCTCCGATGTTATACCGCTGCGCCATCAAGAAAAGGTGCTCTGGTTCGCCCTGGGTGCGCTGGCCATGTTGGTTGTCGACTATTTGCTGCGCATCTTGTCGGATTGAGTTGTGTCAGGACTTACGCAATTACTCCTGGGAACGCCAGCATCCTGCTGGCTGCCGCCAGGATGGCGGTGCTCCCGGCTGCGTAAGTCCTGTGTGTGAAAGACTGCCCCTTAGCGCGTTAGGATCAGCGAGATCCTAACGCTTGCACCCCATCAATGCTAGCAAGTAGCCCGTGAGTACCGCCCAAAATCACGCGTTGACAGAATCCTTACCCTGCGCTAGAATAATGGCAAGCTCTCCCAACTTTAGAGTCGGCACTGGTATATGATGCCAGCGCGATCTTTCCTCAAATAGTAGGACCCTTACTTTACGTTGTGTGCTGGAAGTGAAACCCACTTTGTGATTTGTGGTACGCTTCGCTTCTCGTAACCCAACCAATGTTAGCGGAGGAGACAATCATGCAGAGAATCAAGGTGACGGTCAACGGCACAGCCTATGCGCGCGATGTCGAACCGCGCATGCTGCTGGTGGACTTCATTCGTGACGCACTGGCGCTCACGGGCACCAATATTGGCTGTGATACCAGCCAGTGCGGCGCGTGTACCATCCACATGGACGACATGGCCGTCAAATCATGTACCGTCCTAGCCGTCCAGGCCGACGGCAGCAGCATCACAACGATCGAGGGGTTGGCGCAGCATGGCCAGTTGCATGCCATGCAGCAAGCATTCTGGGATCAACATGGGCTGCAATGTGGCTATTGCACACCCGGCATGATCATGGCAGCCACCAAATTAATCCAGGATAAGCCCGGCATTAGCGAAGCAGAGATTCGCCACGGGTTGGAAGGCAACATGTGTCGTTGCACCGGCTATCAAAATATTGTCCGTGCTGTGGTGCAGGCCGCAGTCTCCGAGCAGAGTGTCACAGCCTAAGGAGGTGATGCGATGAGTAATGGATTGATTGGTCAGAGTATTAAACGGGTCGAAGATCCGCGCTTTATCCAGGGCAAAGGCAAATATGTTGCCAATTTACAGATCTCGGGTATGCTCCATGCAGCAATTGTGCGCAGCCCACACGCCCATGCCACGATCAACGGTATTGATGCCAGCGCGGCGCTTGCTATGGAAGGCGTGGTAGCGGTCTTTACAGGCCAAGATTTAATTGATGATGGGGTCGGGTCACTGCCGTGTGGCTTTAATCCACCGGACATTAAAACCGCGCCGCACATGTCCTTGGCGGTTGACAAAGTGCGCCATGTGGGCGACGGCGTGGCCGTGGTGATTGCCGAAAGCCGCTACATTGCCCAAGATGCCGCCGATGCCGTCCAGGTAGAGTATACGCCACTGCCCGCCGTCGTCGATGCCAAGAAAGCCGCTGCGCCCGACGCACCCCAACTCCATACAGAAATTCCCAATAACACCAGTTTCCACTGGGCAATTGGCGAACGCGCCGCGATTGATCAGGTCTTCGCCGCCGCCGACCATGTGGTAGCGTTGGATCTGATCAACCAGCGCTTGATTCCCAACGCCATGGAGCCGCGTGCGTGTGTGGCCCAATACAGCGATTTTTCGGATGAGATGACGATCTGGACGACGAGCCAAAATCCACACATTATTCGTCTGCTCATCAGCATTGCCACGCTGCACATTCCCGAAAACAAAGTCCGCGTAATTTCGCCGGATGTGGGTGGTGGCTTCGGCAGCAAGATCTTCCACTATGCCGAAGAGGTGATCATTCCCTGGGCAGCGCGCAAATTGAATCGCCCGGTGAAATGGGTGGCAACGCGCAGCGAATCCTTTGTCAGCGACGCGCATGGCCGCGATCATGTGACGACCTGCAAGCTGGCACTGAAAAGCGATGGCACCTTTACGGGGCTGGACGTGACCACCTATGCCAACATGGGGGCTTATCTTTCCACCTTTGCCGCGTTGATTCCTACGGCGCTCTACATTACGCTCTTTTCGGGATTGTATAAAATCCCGGCCATTTTTGGCGAATCGTATGGCACCATGACCAATACAGTGCCGGTTGATGCCTATCGCGGCGCGGGGCGGCCCGAAGCCAGCTACGTTGTGGAACGCCTGGTCGATATTGCGGCCCATGAACTGAACATGGATCCCATTGAGCTACGTCGCAAAAACTTTATCCAACCGGATGAATTTCCCTATCAGACACCCGTCGCCCTGCTCTACGACAGCGGTGACTATGACAAACTCTTCGACAAAGCAGTCGAAGTTGCAGATTACCCGGCGTTATTGCGCCAACGCGACGAAGCACGGCAAGCTGGCAAACTCGTTGGCGTTGGCGTCAGCGGTTGTATCGAAGCCTCTGGCCTTGGCCCCTCACGCGTCGTGGTTGGCTTGGGGTCGGGTGTTGGTTTGTGGGAAAGTGGTTCGCTACGTGTACACCCCACCGGCAAAGTCACCGTCTTTACGGGCTCCCATTCGCATGGTCAGGGTCACGAGACTGCATTTGCGCAGATTGTGGCAGACGAATTGGGTATTACCATGGGCGACATCGAGATCATTCATGGCGATACCGGGCGCACCCCTTTTGGCTTGGGTTCCTATGGCAGTCGCAGCGCTTCGGTGGGTGGCAGCGCCATTGTACGCAGCGCCGAGAAGATTCGCGCCAAGCTGATCAAAATTGCGGCCTATCAATTGGAAGTAGCCGAAGAAGATGTCGAATACGATCGAGTCAATGGCAAAGTGCATGTCAAAGGCTCGCCTGATCAGGCCAAGGGGTTTGCCGAGCTTTCGGTCGCCACGCTGACGGCCCATCAACTGCCCGACGGCATGGAACCGGGGCTGGAAGAGACAAGCTTTTACGATCCGTCGAACTTCACCTTTCCCAACAGCGCACACATTGCCATGGTCGAAATCGACCGCGATACGGGCGAAGTGAAGCTGACGCACTACACGGCGATCGACGATGTGGGCAACACGATCAACCCGATGATTGTCGAAGGGCAAATTGTGGGTGGCGTGGCCCAAGGTGTGGGTCAAGCGCTGTGGGAACATGGTGTTTACGACGACAGTGGCCAGCTACTGTCCGGTTCGTTTATGGACTATGCCATGCCGCGCGCCGATGGCTTCCCCACGATCCAAGCGGGCCGCACGCAAACGCCGTCACCGCACAATCCATTGGGGGTTAAAGGGGCAGGCGAAATGGGCACGATTGCCGGTACGGTGACAATTGCCAATGCGGTGATGGATGCATTGGCACCCCTGGGTGTCCGCCATCTCGATATGCCGCATACAGCCGAAAAGCTCTGGAAAGCCATCCAAGGCGCCAACAACGGAGGAAACTAACATGTATCCACCAAAATTTGATTACACACGTGCGGCCTCGGTCGAAGAGGCGCTGACCCAGATCCAACAGGGGGCCAAAGTGTTGGCGGGCGGCCACAGCTTAATTCCAGCCCTCAAGTTACGCCTCTCGGATCCCGGCCAACTTGTGGACATTGGCCGCATTGCCGCGTTGAAAGGCATTTGCGTTGACGGCAATACGGCCAGCATTGGCGCGCTGACGACCCATGCCATGGTCGCGGCCTCGGATCAATTGCCCATCGGCTTGACCGAAGCTGCCAGCTGGATTGGTGATCCCCAAGTGCGCAATCGGGGTACAGTCGGCGGCAACATTGCCCACGCCGACCCCGCTTCGGATCTACCGACGATTCTGGTCGCCCTAGAGGCAACCATCAATTTGGTAGGCCCGAATGGCACACGCGCCATCGCCGCAAGTGATTTCTTCCTAGATCTGTTCTATACAGCGCTGGAAGAAAACGAATTGGTGGCCAGCGTTGCGATTCCCTTGGATAGTGCTGGAACGGCCTATGCGAAGTTGTCGAATCCGGCCTCGCGCTATGCGATTGTGGGAGCGGGCGCCAAGCTTACGGTAGCCAATGGAGTTTGTTCCGCGGCCAGTGTGGCAGTGGGCGGGTTAACGCCCAAGGCAACGGCAACGCCATCTGTGAGCGCAGCCCTCATTGGTCAAGCGCTTACGCCGGCCACGATCAGTGCGGCGGCAGCCCAAGTAACCAACGATCTGGGCGATGAAGTGATGGGCGATATCCACGCTGGGGCCGATTACCGGCGCGCCATGGCCGTTGTCTATGTCGAGCGCGCGCTGCGTAAAGCGGCAGAACGCGCGGGGCAGTAGTACGCCAACGTTAAACTTCATCACCTGCTGCGCTGAATGAATTCAGCGCCTGGGATAGAAAACGTGTTTAAACACGTTTCCCATCGCAGGTGTTGAATGAATTCAACACGAATCTAACGCTGGCGTAGCAGTTACAGTGCACCCAATTGCCGATTGTATGAGCGACTTACGCAATCGGCAATTTCTATGCTAAAATCCAAGCACGATTTCAAGATCGGAGAGACTCTCCGATCTTTACTTTTTAGCGGCCAGCCCCTGTTGGCAGGCAGGAAGAGAAAAGGGCATGACACAAGTCGAACAGATCACCGCGGCACAAGCCGAAGCACAATTGGCAGCCTTGATTGCGCTGCTCCAAAATGTTGTGGATAATGGCGCTTCCATCGGCTTTATCGCGCCGCTTTCCCGGGTAGAAGCGCGTGAATATTGGCTGGGTATTCTGCCTGCGATCGTACAGGGCAACAAGTTGCTTTTTATCACCAAGAGCGACGACCAGATCGTCGGTTCTGTGCAACTGGCGTTGGAACCGCGCGCCAATGGTCGGCATCGGGCCGAAGTGCAAAAGCTCATGGTCCACACGGCCTATCGCGGCCACGGCCTGAGCCGCCACCTGATGGCCACATTGGAAGCAGCCGCGCGCGCCAACCAACGGTCGCTCCTGGTGCTCGACACGCGCGGCGGAGATGTGGCCGAAGGGATTTATCAGAAACTCGGCTATCAGCTAGTCGGCACCATTCCCCAATATGCCCGCAGCTCGGACGGAAATCTGCATGATACGGTCTTTTATTACCGACTGCTTTCCTAGGCATGATATACTGTGAAAGAATGGCAAATGACCTTTCTGTATAAAATAACCGGAGCCATGGCGTGAGTCCACTTGAGCTAAAAACGATTGATGACGTGCAGGGCGCGCTAGCGGCTCAGGGCTATGTCAGCGAGCGCACTCTGGCGACCGCGATTTTTCTGGCCTTAAAATTGCAGCGCCCACTCTTTTTGGAAGGCGAGGCAGGCGTGGGCAAAACAGAGATTGCCAAAGTGCTGTCAAGTCTGCTCGACCGGCCATTGATCCGGCTGCAATGCTATGAAGGATTGGATGTCAACACAGCGGTCTATGAGTGGAATTATACGCAGCAGATGCTCCAAATTCGGTTGTTGGAGGCAGCGGGTCATGTGAATGTGGATCAGGCGCGCCATCAGCTTTTTAGCACCGAATTTCTATTAAAGCGCCCGTTGCTGCGTGCCATTGATTATGAAAACGGCGTGCCACCCGTGCTACTGATCGATGAACTTGACCGCGCCGACGAGGAGTTTGAGGCGTTTTTACTCGAAGTGCTCTCCGATTTTCAGGTCACGATTCCCGAGTTGGGCACGATCAAAGCGCCGATTCCGCCGATTGTGATTATTACGTCCAACCGCACACGCGAAATTCATGATGCGCTCAAACGGCGCTGTCTCTACCACTGGATCGACTACCCAGACTTTGCCAAGGAATATAGTATTGTGCTGGCCAAAGTGCCCCAGGCTCCGGCAGATTTAGCGCGCCAGGTCGTGACCTTTGTCCAGGAATTGCGCCGCCAAGAACTCTACAAACTGCCCGGCGTGGCCGAAACCATCGATTGGATCACAGCGCTGGTAGCGTTGGATCAGGAAGTATTGACCGAGGCGATGGTCAACGACACCTTGGGTACGCTGCTCAAATATCGCGACGATATTCAGCACATGCAGGGCGCGGCGACACGCTCGATTCTGCAACGGTTGAGCGCGGTGTAGAAACCATGGACAGAGGCGAAAGAGAGTTATGATGGAGCAAGAGACAAAGCCGAGTCGTGAGGCAGCGATTGCCCTGCGCGAGATCACCAAAGAGACCTTGCGTCCGATTCTCAGACTTGAGGTAGCGGCGCATCAAAAGCATTTTGTGGCGTCGAATGCCGTTTCCGTGGCCCAGGCCCACTTTGAGCCCGAACATGCCTGGTTTCGCGCCATCTATGCCGACGAAACGCCAATCGGCTTTGTCATGATCCATGACGATCCGGGCAATGCCAAGTATTACTTGTGGCGCTTTATGATCGATCAGCATTATCAAGGCTTGGGGTTTGGGCGACGCGCCCTGCAAGCGATTATTGATCACGTCAGGACAAGACCAAACAGCCAGGAACTTTTCCTCAGTTGTGTACCTGGGGCAGGCAGCGCCTGTTCCTTCTACGAAAAGCTGGGTTTTGTGCCCACCGGTGAAGTGGACGAAGATGAGATCGTGATGAAGCTGATGCTATGAGCTACCTCTTATGAGCTACTCTGCCGAATCTACGCAGAGCGGCAATCTACTGCGCAACTGTGTCCTCTTTGGGCGCATGTTACGTATGCTGGGTGTCGAGATCACGCCCAGCCAAATGGTCGATCTGGTGGATAGTTTACAGTATGTGAATATTGGCAGCCGGCAAGATTTCAAGAATAGTGCGCGCGCGGTTCTCATCAACCGGCGCGAACAGTTGCCGCTCTTTGAGGAAGCCTTCGATCTTTTCTGGCAGGCGCGCGGGGAAAGCATGGTGCTTGGGCTGGACATGGGCCAGTTGTTGCAAAAACAACAAGAAAAGCTGGAAGTATACCGGCGCAATCCCCAGAACGAAGATAACAAGCAGTCAACGCCCGACGAAGAGCCCGAAGAAGAACGTCTGCTCACCTATAGTGACCGCGAAATTCTGCGCCGTAAGGATTTCACACGGCTCGATGCCGACGAGATGGCCGCCGTGCGCCGCATGATGTTGCAGACGCAATGGCGGATTGAGCCGCGCCGCACACGCCGTACCGTACGCGCCACCCAGGGCAACCGGATCGATCTGCGGCGCACCGTGCGCCAAAACCTGCGGCATGGGGGCGAACTATTGCATTTGGCCCACAAAGAACGCAAAGTTAAACGGCGACCGGTTGTGCTGCTCTGCGACATCAGCGGGTCCATGGAGCGCTATTCACGGGTGCTACTGCAATTTATTTATGTGGTCACCAGTCGCCTCGATCGCGTTGAATCGTTTGTCTTTAGCACACGGCTTACGCGCATTACGCGCCAGTTACGGCGGCGTAATGTTGACGAGGCGCTGCGCGAGGCCAGCGCGGTAGTACACGATTGGGCGGGCGGTACGCGCATTGGCGAGGCGATCAAAACCTTTAATTACCAGTGGGCACGCCGAGTGCTGGGCCAGGGCGCAATTGTCATGATCATTAGCGATGGCTGGGATCGAGGCGACATTGCGCTGTTGGAACGCGAGATGGATCGGCTCCACCGCAGTTGCCACCGCTTGATCTGGCTGAACCCCCTGTTGGGCGCGACAGATTATCAACCATTGGTGCGCGGCATTAAAGTTGCGCTGCCCCATGTGGACGACTTTTTGCCAGTGCATAATTTGGCCAGCCTAGAGCAACTGGCCGCGCTGCTGGCCGAACAATGACAAATCGAGAAGCAAGGTATTCAATACGTTATGCAAGCAGATGAATTTTATTACGGGCGGCGTCAGAACATTAGCTATGGCCGGACGGCACAGCCCAGCTACAGCTATACACCCCTGACTCAAGCCGATTTTCTTGATGCGCAACCCACCGATGAATTTATGCATGGGCCGCGCCATGCTGCCGATGTGGCGCAACTGCAGGGCATTTTCCGCCAACACTATCGCGGCAATCCACTGGTGACAATTTTGGGCAATGTCAAAATGATCTGGGATGTTGACCAATTGGCACAACCAGCGCCCGATCTGGCGATTGTTATCGGCCTAGAAAGTCTGGAGCACGAGCTGGCCTATTTTGATGTGCAGGCGCTGGGCCAACGACCGCGCTTTATCGCCGAGGTGCTCTCGCCCCGGTTTGCCCAGCTCGATCTGGTGGAAAAGTTGCAGATTTATGCGCAAGCAGGTGTGTCAGAATATTTTATCATCGACAGCGGCGAACGCGCAGACAATGGCGCGCGGCATTATCGGGTGCTTGGCTATCGGCTGGTCAAACAGGCTTACGAGCCAATCACCCCGGACCAAGACGGGCGCGTCTACAGCAAAGTCAATCGCCTATGGCTGCTGCCCAACATGGCGCACGATGGCTTTCTGGCAATTGGCGAACGCACAGGCCAACCGATCACGCCGGACGCGGACAGCATGACCAGTGTCACGGCAGCGCGCGTTGAGGCGACATTTCGTGCCACATCGATTGCCGCGCAGCTCAATTTTCTGCGCGATGATGAGTCGGCCTAGCAGATAGCAGGAAGGAGCAGGTGAATGCGTGAAGTGATGAATGAAATTGAACGCTGGCGTGGCGAAGGCAAACAGGTAGCGCTGGCCACAGTCGTCAAAGTCTATGGCTCGGCACCGCGTCCCTTGGGAGCCAAGATGGCGATCTCGGAAAAAGGTGAGATGGCTGGCTCGGTGAGCGGCGGCTGTGTCGAAGGCGCAGTCGTACAGGAAGCGCTGGACGTATTGGCGCACCAACAGGCCAAATTGGTGGAATATGGCATTGCCGACGAA
>Ga0105048_10019349_pt1 | contig 10441 bp, 4 predicted proteins | sample MAT05_FD_78382 | JGI IMG/M metagenome (GOLD analysis project Ga0105048, IMG submission 78382) | Freshwater microbial communities from Lake Fryxell liftoff mats and glacier meltwater in Antarctica - MAT-05 | ecosystem: Environmental > Aquatic > Freshwater > Ice > Liftoff microbial mat | place...
GAAAGGCTGCTGACTGTGACTGCTCCGGAGAAGGTCGAGTTGGTGGCGGAGTTACCACCGATGATGTAGCTGTTGGGTGCACCGTTACCTCCGGCGGTGGGGGCCGGGCCACCGGTAAAGGTGGCAGCGTTGGACAAATTGATTGAGCGGGCCACGGTGAAGGCACCATCGGTGAGGATGGCGGGGTTCCCGGAATCACCGCTGTTGATGGCACCTGGCAAGACCGTCCAGTTAGCAGCCGGGGTGCCGCCGTCCGCCAAGGTGATGGCTCCGTTATTGTTGCCAAGCACGCTGGCGCCGCCGGCAGGAGCATTGCCGCCGACGAGCAGTGTGCCTTGGGTGACGGTGATGCCGTTGGTGAAGGTGTTGCCGGTATTTGAAAGTTTGACCGTACCGACGCCGGAAGCACCTCCATTGATCAATAGGTTACCAGCACTGCCGGTGCTGCTGGAAATGAGGCCGGAGAAAACAGCCGTGGTGCTGGCTTGCACGGCGTTCAGCTCCAGCGAGCGGCCGATAAGGAAGCCACCGACTGAAGCCCAAGAGATTGCTCCCCCGTAGGTGAAGGTGCCGCCGCCGCTAAGATCCGCGCTAACGCGGTAGCGATTGCTGTTGTTACTGTCGGTGTTGACGGAAGTGCCGCCGGTAGCGTTGATATCGCGGGCGAGGCTGCCGCCGGCGGTGGTGCCGGACAGTTGAAGACGTGCGCCGGTGGTGGATGAACTGGTGCCGACGACAACGGCAGAAGCTGAATTACCGAGGGCACTGTTGGTGTTGATGGCAACGGTGCCGGAGAAGTTTAGGCGCCCATCCTGCAAAGTGGTGATGCCGCTGTAGCTGTTCGTGGTATTGGTGAGATCGAGCGTGCTTGCGCCGGTTTTGAGAACATTGGCTCCAGTGCCGATGATGGTGAGACTGTTCGGGGTGTTGAGAAGACCGTTGTTCACGGTCAGGCCGGTGGCGCTCAGCGTGTTACTGCTGAGGTTCAGCGTGGCACCGGATCCAATCGTAACAAGGCCTGCAGCGGTTAGGTTGCTGGTGATGCGGAGGGCACCGCTGCTGACATTCAGATTACCAATGTTGCGAGTCGAGTTGAGCGTGGCGGGGGTGGCGGTCGCAGCGCTGCCCGAGTAGAGGAACGTCGAAGCGGCATCAATGGAAGCCGTGCCGCTTACCCCGCTGCCTCCAAGATCATTTGCGGTGGAATTTCCACCTGCCGCTTCGAGCACGGTGCCTGCTCCCACGCTGATGGAGGTGAGCGCGCTGCTGAGGTTGAAGGCGTTGGCCTTGATCTTGCCCGCTCCGGAAATATCCCAGACCGTGTTCGTCACGCTGGTTTGACCTCCGCCTGCAGGGGTCCATACCCCGGACGAACCACCGGTGCTCAAATCAAGGGAAAAGCCGTTGGTGTCAATGCCGAGATCGATGCGACCAGACTCAAGTTGGTTTGAAAAATTTGTCGAGGCGGGCTGGGCAGCGCCGGAATTCAGGGTCAAATTTGAGCCTAACTTGAGGGTGGTGCGAGAGCTGGCTGTGGCGCTGTTGCTGTCGAGCAAAGCGATGGCGCCAATTACATTTCCTGAAGCAGAGCTCGTGACCGTCTTAACTCCGGTGCCACGCAGGGTAAGCGCACCGAGAGTTTTGTTCGTCGAGAAACTCTGCGCGGCGTTGTTATCCAGCGTGATCGCCAGATCGGTATCAAAGGTGGTCGGGTTGAATGTAATCCCGGTTCCACTGGAAAAAACGATGGCACCATTCGCGCCCACGCGAGTGCTCGAAATCGCACCTCCGCTGATATCGACCGTTCCAGACACCCCTAGCCGGCGATCCGCGATGCCGGTCGCGTTATCAATGATCAAGGAACCGGAAGTCATGGTCAAATTACCCGTGATCGTATTCTGTGCGGACGTGGCGGAGGTCGCGCCTGTTGTCGCACCGACGCGCAGGGTGCCGCCCGCAATCGTAGTGGGCGTGTTACCGACGATATTGCCAAAATTGACTGCGCTGCCACCATTCCCCGTGGCGGTAAGCACCAGCTCGCCTCCCGAGTTCAAGGTGATGCCGCCGGTTGGAGTGAGGGAGAAGTTAGCGGAAGCGGTGCTGCCGACCGTGAGACGGGCAGTCCCGCCGGACGCACCCACCGTGACGGCGTTGAAGACCGCGAGCGATCTGCCGTTGATAAGGAGTTCGTTGGTTGCTCCCGCAGTCGTTTGGGTGAATGACAGGGTGGTCACCGCGCCGTTAAGAGCGGCAGAGTCGTAGCTGACCGTGCGAGTGCCACTGGTTACGTCGCCCAAGGCACCCTCACCGCCGCCACTGGTCGGGCCACCAAGGACATCATCGGGATCCCAGTTGGCCCCAACACTCCAGTTGCCGCTGTTGTTTGCATTGCCGCCACCGTCCCATGTGACGGCAAAGAGCAGCGCAGGTGATGAAATGGCGGTTCCAGAAAGCACGGCGATGGCAAGTCGCAAAATAGGAGAGTAGCGGGTGGTGGATTTCATCGCAAAGACTTGGTTTTTTGGGTTGGGAATAAAAAGGGAGAATGCGGAGAACCGCTAATTCCAGAGAGTTTTTTGGGTTTTGTTGAACGATCTAAAGTTCAACTGTTGGAAGGCATACAGGATATCTGGCACGTTGTCATCGCCTCTTTCGGGTGAAATCAATTATTTCCGGCCTTCCAGCATCACCTTACATTGCGCCCCTCCTTTAGGTAGGATGACTTTCAACGTTGCTCGTCGGTCCCCGGAAATGGCAGTAACTTCATAAAGCCCGTGGAAAGCCCGAAAACCGTGGTTTCCGTCCAAGTCCGCCTTACCTTCCGCCCGCGAATGCCATCTCCCCTTGACCAACTCACGCCACACCTTGGCGCCCGGCTTCTCGCTCCAGTCCTTCCGCCATAGCGCCGCCCTGGGACGCCAGTGCGCCCCCTCCCAAAAGCCCCACATGATAAACTGGGAGTAGGCTGGATGCGAAAACGTCGCGGTGAGCAGGTCACGCAGGTAGTCGGCGTGCAGGGCATCGTCGTCCGTCTCAAGGTCATACTCGGTGACGGCGAGGTTCGGCACCAGGGCTGCGAAGCGATCGCTCATGGACAGCCAGTCGCTGATCCCCGGCAGATTGTCCGAGCGGAAGTGGGCCATGTTGCCGATGCCATCGGGCTTGGCATCGCGAGCAATCAGGTCTTTGACAACCTCATAGTAGCGTTCCTGACGCGAGCGGTCAAAGAGGAGGTCTTCGTTGATGAAAAGCGGCAGCTTGGTGCGCTTCCGTGCCTCCGTCATGATCTCGGCGTAAATGAAAGGGCCTCCCGCGAGGTCACTCAGGTTTTGATCGAAAGCTATAGGATGGTTGATGGCATCCCACTCCGCCATGCGCCCGCCGGTGGCCTCGAATACGCTGTCCATGTGGGTGTAAATCTGAGCCCGCAGGCCAGCGAGATCCCGGGCTTTGTAAAGTGCCTCGTTCCATGGCTGCGTGTAGCACCAGGCGAGAAAGTGGCCGCGCACGGGCAGGTCCTTGGCGCGCAGCCAGCCGAGCGCTTCCATGACGCGGAGGTGATGCGCACGTCGCTTTTTCTCGTCGGCCAAGCCGGTGAAGTTCATGTATTTGAGGTCATTCTCCAGCACGACGCGGGAAAAATTCTCGTCCACGATCTGTTGGTATTTCCGCGCGTCACTGGATAAGTCAAAGATGCCATTGGCGGTCACGGCAGAGCCGAAGCCAAAGGCGTGGCGCTTCAATTCCACCCGCACTTCAGCGTTGGGGACCGGCCGACCGTTCTCATCAACGACGGTGATCTTCAACTCACTTTTGCGATGTTGCTCGATGCGCTCCTCGGCTGCTTTGCGCCACGCCGCGTTTGGTTCACGGCCTTCGTAGGTTTCGCGGGGTGCGCGGGGAAGTTTGGTAAAGTCGAATGACTGGCCGTAGTTGAGCAGACTGAGGCCGCAGATTTCTACGGTTTGCGCCCCAAATCCCAGCACGAGGTTGACGATGCCGCGGCCCTGGGGAATATCGAACTCCGCTCGGAAGGGCAGACGCACCTCTTCCCAATTGGGGCCGGGGCGGAAGCGATGCTCGAGGGTCTTTTGGGTGGAAGGGTTCAGCTGCACGTTCGCGCCTATAATGGCTTTGACCGGCACGCCACCCTCTGCAGGCGCGCGCATGTGGAAAGTGAGCAGACAGGCGTCGCCCTTCATGATGGACTCGCCGAGCGGTAGGTAGGCATAGGCACGCCAAGGAACTTTTGGCAGTGCCGTCAATTCCGCGCGCAGAACGGGGTTATCGGGCGCACCCTTCACCTCCATCATGCGGGCCGAACCGACCTCGACCGGGACGGATATGCTAGGCATGGCTGGGATGCGCAGCAACTCGGCCCCGCCCTCTGGAATGGGCAAGTCGGCGGCACTTGTCGGTGAAAGGCCGCCGACCAGAAAGAAGAGACAAACAAAAGAAAATTTCACTATTACATTACACGTTACGAGTCTTTCCGATGGTGTGGCAACGCCTCTTACGGGTGAAAATTTGGATTTCTGTGAGGTTTGAGGATTATTTGAATTTTTAATTTCTCCTTCCATTCTTCTTCATTTCCTGCTAATCAAACCGCGTTAAGATTCTGGCGAGCAGTGTCGTCGTGATTGGGTATCGGTTTTGTTATTTCACAGTTCTCTGAAAGATTGAATTTTTTTGTCATGCCCTGTTTACCCATCCAGAAGCTTTGATACCCTATGGCGCACAAAAGGTCCACGGCACATATTGCAATGATGGCTCTTGTAGCCGTCTCTTTTATAATGGAAGGGATGGCACAAGAAATCAGCACCGCAAACAGTGCCACACCGCCCAAGATCCTTACAACGGCTGCAAGCGTCCGTGGTCTCGATGTGGGTGAAGCGAATCTCGGACTGCCTGTCCGAATCGAGGGCACCGCTTTGATTGATGCTTTGCAAGACGGATCCTCCGCCTTTTATCTGGCCGACGAAACGACAGCCATCTATCTCGATTCCAAGGATGGAATTAGTGCTTCAATCCGTCGCGGGCAGCGCTTAAGGATCGAGGGAAAAACAATCGGCGGACAATTTGCACCTTTTATCCGTGTTGAGAGAGTGACGCAACTCGGCACGGCAACGATTCAAGCACCTCTTCCAATGACCCTTGCCGATATTGCTCATGGCCGCTACATCTCACAATGGATCAAGGTGAAAGGGATCGTGCGGAGTGTGGAAGCCTTGCCATACGGTCCGGCATCCTGGCGTTTCGAAATTGTTTCAGGAACCATCCGTCAAAGCGTGGTGATGCGGCGGCCAGCGGCAACCCCACCTGAGATCGATGCAGTCGTTGAAGTTTCGGCAATCTGTGCGGGACGGTTCGACTCATCCCGCCAATGGCTGGGAGCATTCCTCATCGTTCCAGGGGATGTTCCGATCAACGTCCTTAAACCTGCTCCCACGGAACCGCCCTTGCGTCCGATCAATCGTCTGATGGCATTCAGCATGGACGATAGCAATTTGCATCGAGTCAAAGTGAGGGGGGTGGTGACGCACTACGAGCCGGACAATGGATTCTGGATTCAAGAACTGGGGCGTGGGTTACACATTAAATCAAATATTAGCATACCATTGATTCAAGGCGAAGTGGTCGAAGTAATCGGATTCGCTGACTTTGGAGCCTACTCACCTGTGCTTAAGGATGTGACGGTGACCCGTCTGGCTTACGGAGCACCGCCCGAGGCTCTAAAACTAAACAAGGCTTCCTTGGCACTAAAAAACGATGAGGAATTGGTTTCGCTTGAAGGCGTAATTACCAATCAGAAGCCGACTCCCAAAGGGGTCTTGTTGACTCTTTGGAGAAACGATGGACAATTTGATGTGATGCTCGATCACTTGGGTGGAGTCGATGTTAAATCCGCTTGGCCAATCGGTGCCCGGATCTTGGCAACAGGTATCAGCGTTGTTACTGAAGTGGGGGTTTCGAATGAAAATCAAAATACAAATTCCCCTTCATTTGAACTTATAGAACAAACCGAAAGACTAGGTAAGAGTTTGAACTACGGATTGTTGCAGCCTTTGGTCTTTTCTTTGCTCGCACGTTCTCCGTCGGATCTCAAGGTGATCGCCCCACCGCCTTGGTGGACCCCGGCGAGGTTGGTTTGGGCCATGGGAATTGCGTGCGTCGCCTTGCTTCTCGGCATCGGCACCGTCTCGGCATTCGCTCGGGACCGCCTGCGCAAGTCCGCGAGCGCACGCAGGCAGTCAGAAATGGAATTCGCGGGCATTTGGAATGAGCGCAACCGCATCGCCCGGGAAATTCACGACACCCTCGCCCAGTCGCTGGGGGCGATCACCCTGCATCTTGAATTGGTAAAAGATCATCTCGCTCCAGGGTCCAATGCCGCAACGCACCTGAACGAAGCACGCAATCTCACCCGCGGCAGCATGGAAGAAACCCGGAATTCGATTTGGAAGATGCGTTCCCATGCATTGGAGACCGGGGATCTCGCCAGCGCTCTGACAAATGTTTTGAACCGCCTAACAGCCAACGAGGACATCGAGGGACGCTTCACCCTCAAAGGATCATCCTGTCGCTTGCCCCCGGTGATGGAAAACAACCTGCTGCGCATCGGACAGGAGGCGATCATCAATGCAGTGAAGCATGCCAAAGCGCGGAACATCGAAGTCAGCCTCAATTTCACCTCCAAGGAACTGCGCCTCCAAGTCTCAGATGACGGCTGTGGGTTTAATTACGAGGGGGCGCCGCCGCGGGATGACAGCTTTGGCTTGATCGGGATGCGCGAGCGCGCCCGTGAGATTCATGCCGAATTCACGATTCTTCCGTTGCCGAAACAAGGCACCCGAGTGGTGGTGGTTTTTCAGCTTTCCGCAGCTCGCTCGCTTGAAAGAGTGGGAGAGGATGTGATGCCAAACAACAAATCATGAAATCCGACAGCATCCGTATCCTCATCGTTGATGACCATCCAGCCATGCGTGCCGGACTGCGAGCCTTGATTACGAGCGAGGCAGGAATGGAGGTGGCTGCGGAATGCGGAGATGGCAGCGTGGCTCTGGATGCTTACAGGGTCAATCAACCGGATGTGGTTCTCATGGATTTGCGGATGCCGATCCTGGGAGGAGTGGAAGCCACACTCGCCATCCGTTCGGAATTTCCCGATGCCCGCATCATCGTCAATACAACCTATGATGGCGATGAGGATATTTTCCGCGCCATCCAATCCGGAGCAAAATCCTATCTCACCAAAAACATGTCAAAGGAGGAAATCCTCGGAACCATCCGGCATGTGTACGAAGGTGGGACTCTGCTGCCGTCTCAGGTGGAAGAACGCCTGCGCGAGCGTCTGGGCCGCCCGGAGTTAACCAAGCGCGAGCTGGATGTCCTGGATTTACTCGTCAAGGGACGAAGCAACAAAGAGATCGCGGACTTCCTCAATCTTAGTGAAGATGCCGTAAAATCCCGGCTCAAGGGCCTGTTCCTGAAGCTGGATGTCCAGGATCGTACAGGAGCGGTGGTGTCCGCATTACGACACGGAATCATTCATTTGGAATGATTCGATCCAACAATGGAATAGGTCAGGTCGAGTTCCCATGCGCAACGAAGTAAGATGCCCTTTGGCTGCTCTCACTCGCGCGTCATCAGCCACCACACGGTTTTCTGATCGGGGTTGATCTGAAAGACATTGGTCATTTCCGCGAGGGTGGTTGCGACCTTCCCGGTCGGATCGAGGGTGGATACCTTCCAAGTCGGGTTTCCGGGTAGCTTCACTTCCCCCTGCACTCCAAGAATCAGAGCGGGACCCTCTCCCCAGTTTTTGCCCACCGTGGTGCGAGCAGGGTTCCAGTCCATCCCGGGATTCTCGGCCCGACACAAGGCGGCGAGCCAGAGTTTCTTGGAAGTGGCGAGAGGCAAGCCATCGAGCGGCACAAGCATGAGTGTGGCGCACCCGGTGCCGGGAAGCGCGCCGAGAGTGATGGTGCAGGATTCACCCACAGGGTATTCCCCGAGTCGCCCGCTCGCGATGAGTGCCTTTTCGCTCTCGATGACGAGGCGGGATTCCTCCGGCTTCCAGTCCACCCGGACGGTGCCTTCGGAGGCTGCTTTGGCAGCTTTTTTATTGCTGGAATCCCTGAGGTCGAGGCCGACGCGCCGCTGCCAGGCGAGGGCGCCACTTAGACCGGCCTCAGCCCAGACTTCACGCCAGCTTCCCCAGATGGCACCACTTTTCTTTGCCGTGAATTCATTGATCTGATCCGGCGTGAGGGGAAGGAGGGATTCTTCCGTGAAAGGGGGAATCAGGCGCTCCCGAAAGACCAATGCAGCGAGCGGTAAGAAGGCCTGTTTCGCCGGATGTCCGACGAGATCGAAGAAGGGACCGAGCTTTTCGCGTCCAAAATCCGAGTTATGGGAAAAGGCGAAGTGATAGACCGCGCTCCAGTCCTGCAGCGAGGCCATCGCGGCGAGACACGGAAAAGTATCGGAAGCGAAGTCGTTTGGTGCCGGGATGTCATATTCACTGAGACTGTAGGGTTTGCCGACGGGGCGCTGCATCGCGATCTCGGCAAGAGTGCCGCCGCTGGGTTCTGCGATCTGGTTGTCGTTTCCGATCACCCAGTCGGAAAGATCCCAACTCTTCCGGGGAAAAGACGGGTGCTGCCAGTAGCCGTGGGTATCGACCACATCGCTCACCGCAAACTCGCGGCGCGCACCGGCGATGCCGCCGAACAAAACATGCGAGTGCGTGATGATCTGCTTGACTCCGATCTCGTCGCGGAGAAAGGCTTTCATGTCCTTGGCGTGGGAGATCTCAAGCTCCGCGAGAAAACGGAAGAAATCACGTCTCACGTTCAGATTCGAAGTGAACTCCGGTAGCGGGATGTTCCCCGCCTCGAAGGTTTCTCCCGGTTTGAGAAATCCGTCCGGTATTCTGCAGAGTCGCACGTCGGCAAGGTCCACTTGACCGAGACGATTCATGAGGTTGAAGCCGATGCGGTTTTTTCCGTCCGGAAGTTGACCCCCGGGAATGAAGTCGAAACGGTAGGTCTTCCATTCCTGAGTCAGGATGAACCGCTGATCCAGGCCGATATTCTGAAAGGGCGGCGCGGAATTCATCGCGGTGACGCGGAGTTCCGTCGAAGTCCCGGAGCGGGCGCGAAAAGTGAAGCGATAGCCGGCATTCAAATCGAACTGCAAAGCAGATTGGTGAAGCTGCAATGAATGGGCATTGCGCCCGATGGCAGTGCTCACCCAGCGGATTCCGGGGGTGCCGTCGGGCAGAGAGGTGAAACCGCTCACAGCCCCATCCAATGCTTCGCGGTTCCAGTGCTCCGCGCCATTCGCCAATGCTCCGTTGCGGAGGATGTCCGGCCCCGTGCTTCCATCATTCGAGCCCCAAGAGGCGCGTAGAGCTTCCGTATTCGCATAGTGCCGTTTCAGGAAATTCAGCCAAGGCTCCAGGATCGTTTTGGCAAAGGGTTCCGGCATTTCCAGCAACCACCAAGGATTGAGCAGGAGCGTGTTTTCATTCTTCATCTCGATGAGCGCCACCCCCGGCTCGTCCTTGTAAGCGCGACCAGTGTGTGGATTGACATGCTCGAGGAGCTGGCGCGCGTAGCTTTTGAAAAGATCAATGAAAGGTGGGTAAAAATGATCGATTCCCTTGCTATACTTCGGCGCACCTTCGGGGGTGCCGGGATAGGTCCGGCTCACATGGAGGTTGATATTCACGTAGATCCCGCGCTGGATCAATTCCGCAATGAGCCGGTCCAGCTTCGCGAGATTCCCCGCGTTGAGCTTCGTCGTCGCATTGTCTTCGATGAGGCTTTCCGTTTTATCACCGTCCATGTGGTGGAGACGCACGATATTGATCCCCATCTTCGCGAGATGCGCGGCCAGCTTCGGAGCCTCGATATCGTTGGGGAAATTCGCGCCGAAACACAGGTTTGTGCCGAAAAGACGAAGAACGCGCCCGTTCCCATCTACAAGATGCTCGCCTTCAACCCGCACAAATCCTGAAACCCCGGCCGGGCACTCGTTCAGAGTCGCTTGTGAGGTGGGCGTCGATGTCGCATCCGAAACCGAGATTGGAAAAGGGAACCAACCTGGAGTGCCAACAGTGACGGGTTCCTGCCCGAGCAAGGAACACGCGGGCAGAACGAAGAGCAGGGCACGATGGTAGCGGAACATAGAGGGATAAAAGTAGGGTAATAGTGTTACTTTCGAGAGTAGATCAATTGAGTTGGTTAGACTCGCCTGCCAGCTTGAAGAAACGAGAATTTACTGCCGCTGAGACAGTCTGTCATTACCTCTTTCAGGTGAAAATTCGGTTTCCGGTACATTTTGGAATCGGACTCTGCATCAGAAAATCTGGACGCTGAGACCCATCAAACCGAAACCAGCCGCAGCATCAGGCTTGCGGCTACTACGTTAAAAA
>Ga0105048_10019350_pt1 | contig 10441 bp, 11 predicted proteins | sample MAT05_FD_78382 | JGI IMG/M metagenome (GOLD analysis project Ga0105048, IMG submission 78382) | Freshwater microbial communities from Lake Fryxell liftoff mats and glacier meltwater in Antarctica - MAT-05 | ecosystem: Environmental > Aquatic > Freshwater > Ice > Liftoff microbial mat | place...
GAGATCATCGTAGTCCCGATAACTCGAACTATTCGCGGATTAACTACCGAAGTTGTCCTGACCCAAGATGACGGCATGCCAGTTTCTTGTGCCCTCAACCTCGATCATGCCGCTCTCGCAAAGCGCGACCGTCTGGGCCCCCTCATTACAGTTCTTTCCCCCTCTCACTGGCCCGAAATCCGCAAGGCGCTGCTCATAGCCTGTGGATTCGACATCGACGCGGCTGGCTAACATGCGCTTGCAGCAGACGAGCGCCGTCGGGCGCCTTTGCAGGCTTCCTCTGGCTCTCGCAGCTGAAGCGCGGTACGTTAGCCGGACATGAAATCTGTGGAGTCTCTCGCCAGCGATGAACAGCGGTCACGGCCGCCGATGCGTTGGCGCACAGTTCTCTACCGCCTCGTCCTCGCTTCAGGCGCCGTGTTCGGACTTGCCGTTCTTGCACTCGCCGTCGCTATCGGCACTTGGCCCGCGCGCGCACGACACACACTCGGCTACAACTTGCGCATCAACGTGTCGCCTGGTTACCTAGGATGCCCCGACCTACGATTCAATGTTGCCGGGACTCCTCCCACCCGCGCTGAGGGGCCGACCTACGTTATCGACCTTCCGCCAGATGGCCGGTGGCATACGTCGACCGATCTCAAGTGGGGCGAGACGATTCGCTTTGACTATTTCCGATCCACCCAAGCAGGCTTCGTGAAGGTGGAACCCCGCGTTGTGAGCGGCGCCAGTACCACGTTTCTCGACGGTTCGATCGAGCCATCTCCCGTCTGCATAGATTGATCAAAGCGTGCTGCCGAACAAGCCGTTGCGGCGGATCTGGTCGCCGCAGAGGCACAGGCGTAGAATCGCAGCGTCGGCTTGGCGGCGGCCAGACCGCTGAACGGCAAGGCGCACGTTAGCCTGATATTGCGTCTTGGACACTTTGACAGTCCCCAACTAATATCGGCTCAGAGTAGATGCAGGATCGGAAGAAGCACGGGCGGAAGGCCTCGGATCGCTGCGCATTCTGCCCCTTTGCGGGTTTCGGAAGGATGCCCGCCTTCTTGGGCTCTCGCCCGCAGGCCTCGTGGCTCTGCCCAACGCGTGTCGTGCCTCCTATTCCATCGAGTGATGTCCGCTCCATGCGCGGGCTCGGAGCCTTTCGCCGCCTTCGGGCCTTGCTTCGATCCGCCTCTGCTATTCCGCACAGGTTTCCTTCTGTTTCGCCCCTCCGACCCCGAGCCCGTTAGGCTGCGGCCGAGGTGTGTGAGGGCGAGCTTGCCGCCGACCAGCAGAGCGCCCACGACTCGCACGAGCGCAGCGGCCCTCACTGCGTGCCCGACCACTTTTCGATCGCCGAACCATCGTGATAAGAGTTTTCCGTGCATGCGGGTCTTTCGATTTCTTGGGGCATGGTAACGCCAATAGATCAGAGGCCTTCATGCACGTCGATCCCCAATCGACCCGTTTTACGCTGAATCTCCTACCTGTTTGTGGGGATACCTTAGCAAGCGCTTGCAGCAGACGAGTGCCGCCGGTCGCCCTTACAGGTTCCCTCTGGCTCTCGCAGCCTCCCATCCACAGACCGCTTGCACCGTGGGCGTGACCCTTCCATCCTGTCGGCTTGACGCAGCAGATCCCCCCCGCCCAGGAACAGCTCCCCACGTTGCTCGAGGGGATCGTTGACATCGGGTGACGTTTTTGGTCGGGAACTATACGGCCCGCATCGGCGACCCGACGGGCCGAAACGCCATGCGCCCGCCGCTCACGCCAGAACAGATCGCAGACAACGCGCGCACCTACACCGATCTCCTTAGCCGCCGACTTCCGGACCTCGATGCTATAGCCACTCTTACGCAGCTCTTTGAGCACTTGCTCGAACGGTAGCGTGGGCTCCTTCGCTCGCTCAGGGCATGCCAGCCGAAAGGTTTGCCACTTCGGCCTGCGACAGGGCGCGGTTGTACATGCGCACCTCGTCGATCCTTCCATCCCAGAAATCGCTGTTTCCGTCGTCGCTCGCGCCAATATGATAGGGGGCGGTATTGTTGCAAAAGACCGCTGGTTCCGTTTTCGCGCTTAACACGCCATCCACGTAGAGCCTCCGAATATTCGCAGCCCCATCCTGAACGGCCGCTACATGGTGCCAGCCGACAGTCGCCGGAGACGTCACTCCCCGTTTGGTCGTCATCGGCTCAAAAGACCACTCGTTGGCGGGCGTGAGCCAGATGCCACAGTAGTCGAAGACGCCTACGGGATTGCTAGCAACCTCATGAGCGAGTACCGCATGATGTTGGCCCCCAAGTGCCGGGACGTAAGCCCAGGCCGTTAGTGTGAAGCTGCTGGTGTTCGTCCAAGCGCACGTCGGAATATAGGAGATCGAGACTTGCTGATCACCGCCATTAAATTCAAGGCAAGACGGGTTGGCAAACTGAACAGCGGGCGGCGTGGCTGAGCTCACCAAACGGTGCGGGCGCACCCTAGGTTCCGTGATTACCGATAGGAGACGAGTCCAGCGCGACGCCGTTGGTGTCAACCTCGTCGAGCTTCCAGTACCCAACCAGGCCGCTTGGCACGCCACCGCTACCGCCATTCGACACGCCCCCCGTCGTGGCTCCCGCTGTTCCTCCGACAGCTGGCGCCATGCCACCGTTGGCTGTTCCTCCAAGGTTACTGCTTCCACCAGCGCCGCCGGAAACGCCACCGCTCCCACTGGCACCTAAGCTCCCACCCGCTGCGATCATCCCACCCGCTCCGCCAGCTTGCCCCGGCGCGCCACCCGAACCGACGCTACCTCCCTGCGGCGTCCCAGCAAATGAAGAAATTGCCCCTGCCCCCGCCGCCCCTTCTAACGATAGCGGCGACAAATCGTAGCCGTAACGACACATAGTTAGCAACTGCAGGCTAATTGCAGTGACCGTGAGAGCCAGACCTCGTCTAAAACGCCCACCTGTTCTTAACCCAAGCCTCCCCCTCCAGTCTGAACGCGCTTGGGTGGGGCGAGTGGAACCCATGGATAGAACTATGGATCCTTGCAGGCCGAAGATACCCCCCCAACCGATAGGCCGTCTCGCGCGCCAAGGGGCGGTCCTGGAGCTCGCGACCAAAGCCGAACACGTACCGCTTGGAACGTTCGACAAGAATCTGAGCAAGAACTGCCGCCACCCATGAGAGCTGTCCGTCGTGCACATAAGTTCCAAGCTCAGTGTGAGGGCTGCTGGGAACTAACGGATTATCGGCGAAACGCTCATCTTCCCAGGCGTCGTGGACAATCAGCGAAGATTCTGCTGACACGAAATGCCCGCAGAATGAAATGTCACGCACGGTCGAAGGCGCCTCCAGCCCGTAGCGTGATTTGAACCACGAGCGATCGGCATCGACGATCGAAACGAGCGCGATCGGAACCTCGAGTACGGTCGCGAGAAGTTGGGTGATGGCGTCGAAGTTAGCTTCGGCCTGCGTGTCCAACACTCCGTACTCGGCAAGCGCGGCGAGTCGCTGACTTTCGTTCGCTGGGATGCTCGGGGGTTTCATGGCGACTATGGCGGGCCGTAGGATGTGCTAACGCATGCCCGAGTAGAAAGGGGTGAGTGACCACTCGAAAATGCTGGAGCCGTTCTCGTTCGCGCGAAAGATCTGCGTTTGCAATGGACAATCATGCGCGAAACTGGGCGTTCAAAGCGGACGGCGGGGATGAATATTTCGCTTTCTCGGGGAAATTGAAGGGTACTCGCTCGGCATGTCTCTTGCTCACGTGCGGCAGCGATGACGTCCCGACTCGAAAAATTTAGCTACAACGACAGCGTCGTTCGAGCCTTCGCCCTGGCCACTGCCGTGTGGGCGCTGGTCGCGACACTCGCCGGACTTTGGCTCGCGCTGCTGTTGGTGATGCCAAGCCTCAATTTTGGGCTGCCCCAGCTTGCGTTTGGTCGGCTTCGCCCGCTGCATACCAATGCCGCCATCTTCGCGTTCGCTGGCAATGCTGTGTTTGCGGCCATCTACCATTCGAGCCAACGCCTGCTGAAGGCACGAATCTTCAGCGACAAGCTGAGCTGGTTTCACTTCTGGGGCTGGCAAGCGATCATTGTTTCTGCTGCGCTCACACTGCCGTTTGGGATCACTCAAGGCAAAGAATACGCTGAGCTGGAGTGGCCCATCGACGTTGCCATCGCTGTTGTCTGGGTTGCTTTTGCAATCAACTTCTTTGGGACCATTGCGAAGAGGCGTGAGCGTCACCTGTACGTTTCCATATGGTTTTACATCGCCACGATCGTCGTCGTGGCCATCCTTCACATCTTCAACAGCCTTGTCATCCCCGTGAGCCTGTGGAAGAGCTATTCGGTTTACGCAGGGGTGCAGGACGCGTTCATGCAGTGGTGGTACGGGCACAACGCCGTTGCCTTCTTCCTCACCACGCCATTTTTGGGCTTCATGTACTATTACCTGCCGAAAGCCGCTGATCGCCCGGTGTTTTCGTACCGGCTCTCGATTCTGCACTTTTGGTCCCTGGTGTTCATGTACATCTGGGCCGGGCCGCATCATTTGCACTACACGGCGTTGCCTGAGTGGGCGGCTACGCTTGGAATGGTGTTCAGCGTCATGCTCTGGATGCCTTCGTGGGGAGGCATGATCAACGGGCTGCTCACATTGCGTGGTGCCTGGAATAAGGTCGCCTCGGATCCTGTTCTCAAGTTTTTCGTCGTCGGCATTACGTTCTACGGGATGGCAACGTTTGAGGGGCCTTTGCTCTCAATCAAGAGCGTGAACGCGCTCTCCCATTACACTGACTGGGGGATTGCCCATGTTCACAGTGGAACGTTGGGTTGGAATGGGTTCATGGCGTTCGGGCTGCTCTATTGGTTGGCACCGCGGATCTTCCAGACCGAGCTCTACTCAAAGAAGCTGGCAGAGCTACATTTTTGGATCGGCACCTTCGGCATCCTCTTCTACATCGTGTCGATGTATGTCGCTGGGGTCACCCAGGGGCTGATGTGGCGTGCTTTTGACGAAACGGGGCGCCTCGCGTACCCAGATTTCATTGAAACCGTTGTGAAGCTGGTTCCGATGTACTGGGTGCGTGCGCTGGGCGGCCTGATGTACGTTGTTGGCGTTACGCTGGGGCTCGTCAATCTCTTGCTCACTTGGAAGCACCGCCCTGCCACCTACGCGGTGGTCGAATACGAGGCTCCTCCACTCGGTGAGTTTGTGGGCGAAACCCCGAAGCTTGAGATCCCTCGACACACCACGATATCGGACACCGGGCATCGGCTTCGATACTTCTCCAGAGCTTCGTGGCATCGCGCTTGGGAGCGTAAGCCCTTCAAGTTCACCGTGTGGGTCACGGTTTCGGTACTCGTGGCCAGCGCCTTTGAGATGCTGCCAACGTTTCTCATCCGTTCGAACGTGCCCAGCATCGCCAGTGTGAAGCCCTACACACCGCTCGAACTGGCGGGCAGGGACATTTATGTTGCGGAGGGGTGTTACAATTGCCACTCGCAAATGGTGCGCCCGATCCGTTCCGAAACGGAGCGCTACGGTGAGTACAGCAAGCCCGGCGAGTTCGTGTACGATCACCCCTTCCAGTGGGGATCGCGGCGAATAGGTCCCGATTTGCACCGCGTCGGCGGCAAGTATCCTTACCTCTGGCACGTGCGGCACATGGAGGATCCGACATCGACCACGCCGGGTTCGATCATGCCCGCGTACACTTGGCTGTTTCGCAATGACACTGAGTTTGACTCGATTCAGAAGAAAGTGGACGCCATGGCGATGTTGGGAGTGCCGTATGGCGACGCGGTGAACCATGCCGAAGCCCTTGCGAGAAAACAGGCGCGCGAAATTTCTAAAGAAATCGTGGCGCAGGGTGGCCCGGCCGACCTCCAGAACAAGTCGATTGTTGCGCTGATTGCTTATCTGCAGCGCCTGGGTATTGACATTAAGTTACCTGCATCGACTCCCCCCGTCGTGGCAGGAATTGCCCCGGGCACGGAGGCGAAGCCATGAGGCTGAGCGACATCATGAGCCACATGCATCTCGCAGGCTATGCCGAGGTGGCGCTGTTGATCTTTTTTATCGTATTTGTCGCAGTCGTGTATCAAACATTTCGACATTCGAGCCGTTCTCGTTGGCAAGCCGACAAACGAATCCCTCTATCGGACGCAGCTATCAGCGGAACCCACTCACCTGGGAATGAGTAAAAATGGCCGACCATTCAGAGAGAAGAGCCAGCCAAGACCCCACAGGTCGTGAATCGCAAGAAGACGCACTAACGGGTCACGAATACGATGGCATTCAGGAATACGACAACCCGTTGCCCCGCTGGTGGAAGAACATGTTTTGGGGGAGCTTCGTGTTTGCCCTGGGCTACGGGTTTCACTACCACTTGAGCCAACAGGGAATGAGCGTGGCTGACTCATACGAGCAGGACATGCGTGAGTTTCGCGAGGAGACGGCGAAAAAGCTGGTCGGCACCGAGGTGACCGAGGAGGGCCTCACGCGCCTGATGACGAATACTCAGATGCTCAGTGACGCCTCCGCCATTTTTACGACGAGGTGCAAGCCCTGTCACGCGGAGCACGGCGAGGGGCTGATTGGGCCGAACCTCACCGATGGTAGTTGGATTCATGGCAAGGGCTCACTCATGGACATCTACGGCGTCGTTGCGACGGGGGTTCAAGTCAAAGGCATGCCCGCCTGGGAGAAGCTGTTGACGCCTATCGAACTCCAAAAGGTGGTCGCGTTGGTTGGCAGCCTGCGCGGCAAGAATCTCCCAGGAAAGGCCGCGGAAGGAACGCTAGTTGCGACACCCTGAGCGCCATTTCAGCCGGAAACAGGTGAGAGCGTGAACGCGCCCTTGCGTCCACTACGGCGAGTCTTGCCAACGCTGAACGCCGACGGGACGCGTTACCCAATCCGTCCCGAACCCGCCGCTGGCCGCTGGCACGCGCGGCGACGCTGGGTAGGTCTCGGGTTGGTGTTGTTGTTTGTCGCATTGCCCTTTGTGACGCTCAACAGGCACCCAGTTGTGCTCTTCGATTTGCCGAGACGCGAGTTCCACCTCTTGGGCAGAACGTTTTTGCCAACCGATTCTGTCCTCCTGATGATTTTGATATTGGCAATTTTCGTATCCATATTCTGGATAACAGCGTTGTTAGGTCGCGCCTGGTGTGGTTGGGGATGTCCGCAAACGGTGTATCTAGAGTTTATCTTTCGACCCATCGAGCGCTGGATCGAAGGCGGACGGAGTGGCCAAATCCGACTTGATCGAGCGGGGGGTGGCTGGCGACGGGCGCTCAAATTTGGCGTTTTTGTCGTCCTGTCGGCGGCGCTTGGAAACCTGTTCTTGTCGTACTTCGTTGGAATCGAGGCACTCCGGCGTTGGGTGAGCCAGTCTCCCTATGAACACCCCGGACCCTTCCTGGTCATGTTCGCCACCACTGCCCTCGTGTACTTCGATTTTGCTTACTTTCGCGAGCAGATGTGCACGGTTATCTGTCCCTACGCCAAGCTCCAGTCCGTGTTGCTCGACACGCATTCCCTCATTGTTGGGTACGATCACGGGCGGGGTGACGTGCGCGGAAGTGGGAAGAATCGCGATGGGTTGGGTGATTGCATCGATTGTGGCGCTTGCGTCAGAACCTGCCCAACTGGAATTGATATCCGGGACGGGCTGCAGCTTGAGTGCGTAGCCTGCGCTCAGTGTGTGGATGCCTGCGATAGCATCATGCGAAAGATCGGAAAGCCTGAGGGCCTGGTGCGCTATGTGGCTCAGCAAGATTTGCTAGCTGTTCCCAAGGCCGCCTCAATGCGGCGCCCACGTCTGGTGATGTATCCGCTGGCTTTGAGCGGCTTGCTTGCCGCATTATTCTTTCTAGGGAAAGACACACGCGCGGCAGAAGTCACCGTCTTGCGTGGGTTGGCTGCTCCCTTTGTCGTCGGTGTGAACGGCGTCACCAATCAGATCCGCGTCAAGGTGAGGAATCGAAGTGAGGTGCCTGAATCCTACCGCATCGAGCTTGTGGGGGCGCCGGGGCTGAGCCTCGTGGCGCCTGAGAATCCGTTGCACGTGCCCGCTGGAGAACAACAGATCACCAGCGTCTTCGTCATTGCACCGATAGCATCCTTTCAGAACGGAGCCCTTCAGGTGCTGTTTGTTGTTTCCGCCGGGCAACGATTTCACGAAGAGACATCCTATCGACTCCTTGGACCCAAGTTCGAAGCTGGAAAGAAGCCATTGCCATGACGATCGCATTAGCGGACCGAGTGAATGTGTCGCCTCCGTCGGAGCCCGGCGCGAGTTCGGGAGGCCGGTTTTGGGCTCTTTTGCCCGTGGTTTTACTGGGTAGCATGGTACTCGGGCTGAGCACCATCGTGGTGCTCTTCGTCAACGATCCCAGCGTCTCTCTGGAGGATGATTACTACCGCAAGGCCGTCAACTGGGATCGACATCAAGCTGATGCGCTGCAAAGTCGGCAACTGGGTTATCGCGTCACACTGACCACGCGCGTCTCCCCGGATGGGCGTACCTTCCGCGTCAACGTGGCTGCCGCCGACCGAACGGGGGTTCCACTTTCGGGGGCGCAGATTAACCTCGATGCATTTCCCAACGCACGCGCCGGAACAACCGTCCACAAGACGTTAAACGAACGTGTCCCCGGAATCTACTCGATTGAGCTGCCTCGGGTTCTCTCTGGGCTCTGGGAATTTCGCTTGGAAATCAGCCGTGGACAGCGGGGACAGGCCGGACAGCAGCGTTATCTCGAAGTGTTCCGTCGCGATGTCGGAGCGTCCTCTCCATGACGGCGCTGCTCGCTTCTGTCTTCGTGGCGAGTGTGATCGGTAGCTTGCATTGTGCCGGCATGTGCGGCCCATTGATTGCGTTTTACGCTGGTGCTTCGGATCAGCATCGCCGGGGTGTCCATGTGGCCTATCATCTGGGTCGCTTCGCAACCTACACGGTGCTCGGGGCTATCGCCGGCGGCGTCGGACAAGTTGCCAACGGCGCGCTCGATTGGGTCGGCCTTGGGCGTACCGGTGCGATTGTGGCGTCGGTGGTGATGGTGATTTGGGGTACGCTGCTTCTGAGCCAATCGGCTGGATTTCAGCTCTTTCGCCGCCATGGGCCCGAGTCCGGTGCCGGTACAAGCCCAACGGTGTTGTGGGTCTATCGGTTGGCAAGTCGCGCTCAGCGTCGCCCGCCGTTAATCCGCGGCGCACTTTTAGGCGCGGCCTCAGGCTTGCTGCCCTGCGGCTGGCTGTACGCATTCGTTGTGACCGCCGCAGGCACTGGGAGCCCGGCTCTGGGCGCACTCACGATGGGGACGTTCTGGTTGGGCACAGTCCCGGCACTCGTGCTCTTTGCGTGGGGCTTCGGTCGGCTAACGGCAGGTTTGCGACGCTGGGTGCCTTCCTTGAGCGCGCTGGCACTCGTGGCATTGGGTGTGATTGGAGTATTCACGCGCACCAGCCTTGCGTCGAGCATTCAGCATGTATCCAGCACGCCCAGCACCACCACACGAGCCGCTTCGCCGGTCGTCCCAGATATGCCTGCTGACTGCCCGATGCACAGGAGGAATCATTGACTCTCGGTGTCGGAGGTTCCGCTGCGCCACGCTGGGTGTCCCGTCCGGTTGCCGACATCACCTGCAGCCACTGTGAGCTGCCTGTTCCCGCGTCGCGCGTGCAGCTCGGCGCTGAGCTTCAGTTCTGCTGTGACGGCTGCGCTTCGGTCTATGGCTTGCTGCGCGGCGCAGAGCTGACTGCGTACTACGACGTTCGCGAGAAGCTCGGCGGCCGCACCGAACGCGCACTGGTGACAAAACGCACCTACGAAGATTTTGACGACGACGCGCTGCAAGATCTGCTGGTCGAGCGTTGGTCTTCGAACCTGAGCCGAGTCGATCTCCACCTGGAAGGCTTGCATTGCGGGGCCTGCGTGTGGCTCGTTGAGAAAGTGTGTAGCCGAGTTCCTGGCGTGCGCGAAGCGCGCGTCGATTTAGGGCGCCGAAGGTTAACTGTCGCCTTCGATCCTCAAGAATTGAAGCTCAGTGCTTTGGCGCGCCGGCTGGATAGCTTTGGCTACCCTTGTCACGCCAACGTGGGCGATCACGCCGGTTCCGAGGTTCGCGAGGAGGATCGCAAGCTTCTGGTTCGAATGGGCGTCGCCGCGGCAGCCGCTGGCAATGCGATGCTCATGGCATTTGCGCTCTATTCGGGGTTGGCATCGGGGCTCGACCGGGACCTCTGGTCGCTGTTTCGCTGGGGCAGCTTGGCAGTCACGACCCCCGCGGTTTTTTGGTCGGCACTTCCATTCTTTCAGAGAGCGATTGCCGCCGTGCGGGCTCGCAGCGTCCACATGGACATTCCGATCAGTCTGGCGATCGGTTCCGGGTTCATCTGGGGAGCGATCAATACGGTGCGCGGTGCCGGAGAGATCTACTTTGACACGTTGGGTGTGCTGACA
>Ga0105048_10019352_pt1 | contig 10440 bp, 2 predicted proteins | sample MAT05_FD_78382 | JGI IMG/M metagenome (GOLD analysis project Ga0105048, IMG submission 78382) | Freshwater microbial communities from Lake Fryxell liftoff mats and glacier meltwater in Antarctica - MAT-05 | ecosystem: Environmental > Aquatic > Freshwater > Ice > Liftoff microbial mat | place...
GAGCGCGACCCGTTGACTGCGCTCGGCAACCGGCGCTACACCGCGCGGCGCTGGAGCGAACTCAGTGCCGAAGGCGAACTCCGGCAGCCGCTGGCGCTGGCGCAGCTCGACATCGACCACTTCAAGCGCATCAATGACGGGCATGGCCACGCCATTGGCGACCGCGTGCTGGTCGCCCTGGCCGGCCTGCTGCGCGCACACCTGCGGGCTGGCGACGTGGTCTCGCGCCACGGCGGCGAAGAATTTTTGCTGCTGTTGCCCGGGCTGGACGCCGAACAGGGGGCCGAGACCTGCGAGCGTTTGCGCGAACGCGTCGCTGCCCACGACTGGACCGAGGCGGTGGCACTGCCACCCGGCGCAGCCGCGCTGTCGATCACCATCAGCATTGGCATTGCCGCTGCGCCGCCCTACGACCTGCCACTGCTGATGGAGCGCGCCGACGAGGCGCTGTACCGCGCCAAGCGCGAGGGTCGCAACTGCGTGCGCAACGCGGCCTGACATCGCCTCCTGTCCGGGTCTTTTCCGCGCCCTGCCCACGCCTTGCCCGCGCGGGTGGGCCTTCAGGCTCCGATCACGCCACCGTCGGTACGCCGGATCGCCACTGTCGCGCTGCGCGGGCGGCCGTCGGCGCGGAAATCGGGCCAGTTGGAAAACTGCCGGGGGTTGCTGCTGCCGTCTCGCCGCACACCGCTGCCGGGGTGCTGGATGTTGACGAACAGGGTCCGGCCGTCGGGCGTCCAAGTGGCACCGGTCAACTCGCTGGCGACCGGGCCGGTCAAGAAGCGCCGCACCTCGCCACTGAGCGGATCGCAGGCGAGCAGCTGGTTGTTGCCCATGCGTGCGGTCTCGGGCTTGCCGACATCCATGTCGGTGCCAATCCACAACAGGCCGCGGCCGTCAAAAGCAATCGTGTCCGGGCCGGCAAAGATATCGCCACGAACAGTGCCCTGGGCCTCGGTGCGTTCGTTGGCCGGATCGCCCGCCAGCACCAGGTGGTTCCACTCAAAACTCTGGCCGGAGTAGTCGCCGTCCTCGCGCCAACGAATGATGTTGCCCATGGTGTTGCTGGCGCGCGGGTTGGCGGCGTCGACAGCGGTAAAACCGGCAGCGCCGCGGTTGCTGTTGTTGGTCAAAGTGCAGTAGACCCAGCGCGTGGCCTGGTCAATGGCCAGCCACTCGGGGCGGTCCATCGGGGTGGCGCCCAGGGCATCGCTGGCCTGACGCGCCTTGATGACGATGTCCCCCTGGTCCGCAAAACCATTGGCTGCCGTCAGCGGGCCCTGGCCCTGCACCAATGGCAACCAGCGGCCGCGGCCATCGCCATCAAATCGGGCGACATACAAGGTGCCTTGGTCCAGCAGCGTGGCGTTGGCCTGGGCAGCGGTCAGCCCGTTGCCAGCGGGGCGAATGGCGTCGCGGCTGACGAACTTGTAGATGTATTCGAAGCGCGCGTCTTCGCCGCTGTAGACCACGGCGCGTTGGTCGCGCGTGACGGCGACCCAGGCGCCCTCGTGCGCGGCGCGGCCGATCGCCGTGCGTTTGACGGGTACGCTGTTCGGGTCCATCGGGTCGACTTCGACGATCCAGCCAAAGCGGTTGGGCTCGTTCGGGTTGCGCGCTGCGTCGAAGCGTTCGTCGTGCTCCGGCCAGCGGTAGCTGCTGGTCTTGCGCAGACCCCAGCGCGCCTGGTGCGCCGTCTGCGTGTCAGCGCCGCTGAAGTAGCCGGCCCAGTTCTCTTCGCCCGACAAGTAGGTGCCCCACGGCGTCTTGCCGCTGGCGCAGTTGGCGATCGTGCCCAGCACGGTGCGGCCGGCGGGGTCGGCACGCGTCCTCATCATCGGGTGGCCGGCCGCCGGCCCGCTGACCGCACACGGCGTGTTGGCAGTGATGCGGCGGGCGTAGCGCGAGGGCCGCACCATCTGCCACTTGTCAGCCTGCAGTTCGACTTCGATCACGGTGATGCCGTGTGCTGCCTGGCTTTTTTTAACCTTCTCGGCCGTCCAGGTGGCCTGGCCGTCGGTGTGCAGCAGGCCTTCGTCGGTGTATTCCTGGTTCAGCGCCAGCAAGCCGCGCTGGCCGCCATCGAGCGCGTAGAAATGGATGCCGTCGTGGTGCATGCCCATCTGCACGGCTTGTTCGGCGGCACTGTTGCCAGCGTCGAAACGGAACGCCGGCATGTTCCCGGCTATGCCGATTGGCTCGCCCCAGGGCGCCAGGACCTGCGCTGTGTAGCCCTCGGGCACGGTGATGGCGTCGGCGGTGGATACGGCCACCGCCTTGAAGCCGATCTTGCGCCGCTGGATGGGGCCGACGCTGGCGCAGCCGGCCATCTGCCCGACCCAGCCGGCGGCGGCGGCCGCTGCGCCCAGCCGCAGCACCACGCGCCGCGCCGGGTCGCTGACGCTGTGGATGCTTGGGTTGCCAGAGCGGTTGCTGTCTTCGAGGGTCGAAAAATCTTTGGCCATGGGCGCGCATCCGGCATCAGTGATAAGGGCGATGTTGGCGCGGCCCAGGCTCCGGGCGCTACACCGTGATCGCCATCCCCCGGTAGATGCGCGCCCGGTAGCGCGAGTCTTCGGCGTCGGGCAACGGTGCCCCGGCCAGCAGCACCGCTCGGCCGAAACGTTTGACCTCTTCCAGATGCTCTTCGTCGTTGCGTGGCTCTTCGCTGCGCACGCGACGCGTCAGGTTGATCTGGTTGACTGGCACGTCGTGCACGAGGCGTTCGTTCTCGACCGCCAACGTGGCGGTGAAGGCGTGCAGCGTGGTCTTGACGAAGTTGGCCAGCGCGAACCCGAGGCCCTGCGGGTCGCTGCCGGCTGGCACGTCGGGGCTGCACAGCACAAGCTGACAGCCGTCGATCAGGCTGGCCTTGCGGGCGATGCGGAACAGGTGCGTCAGGTTGTCCTGCACGACGGCGCGGAAGGCCTCTGGGCTGAGCCATTCTGTGAGCGCCTTCTCTTTCGCGGCAGCATCACCCTGCGCCACCAGCGGCAGCGGCACGAACGGTGTCGCGACGATCGTCGTCGGCGTACCGTGACGGCGCAACGCGTTGTCGATGCCGTCTTCCACGGCGTCACCGCAGACGATTGTGTCGAGCAGGTCCGGCGGCACCTCGCGCAGCGCACCGCGCATCGCCGCAGCGCCGGCTTCCGTGCGTGTCAACACGACGATGCGGCCGACATGGCACTGGTGTACGAAGGAGCGTGCGGCTTCGGCCAGGTACTCGACCAGATGCTCGCCGATCAGCCACACCGTCTTGCCGCGCATCATCTCCAGGCGTTCGCGCTTGGCGCTGCCGAACAGTTCGCGCTCGGTGATCGAACGTTCCAGGCTCAAGCCGCCGCTGGGCATGAAGGTCTCGCCACTGACGGCGCGGTCGGCCAGGAAGTAGACCGTCGCCAGTGCCACTTCCGTTTCTGTCGGCATGTTGCCCAGGTGCAGCAGCGACAACACACCCCCGCGCACCTTGGCGGCCTCGGCCAGGATCTGTTTGGGCGGGACATACGGTTTGTCGTCAGCCGGCACCGTGCGCAGCCAGCCGCTGTCGTCGCGACCGCTCCACTCCGGGCTGTCCAGAAAGTAGCCGCCCAGCCGCAATCGGGCGCTCAGGCGGCGGGCCATCGCCTCACTCAGCAACAGGCTGCCCCAGGTGCAGTCGTCGCCGCGCTCCTTGTGGCAGCGCGTGGCCAGTGCTCGCAGTTCGCGCGGCGCGTCGCCATCCATGGCGATGGCGGCAATGTCGTTGTCGGCCAGTCGGTCCAGCAGCAGCTCGATACGGGCACCGCGGCGCAGCGCCTTGACCACGGCCTCGTGGACCGCATTCAGCCGACGGTTCTCCAGGATCAGCCGGCCGCGCCGCTCGAACAAGCCCGGCCGCGAGCCCGCGCCCTTCAAACGTTCACCATCCACCGGCCCGGGCGCGATCGCGTTGATCTGCACCTCGGGCCCCAGGAAGCGCGCCATGGTCTCGACCAGCGCGCGCTGGCCCGATTTGCTGACGGCATAGTCACTGCGGTTCGGGTAGGCCACGGCCAGGTACTTCTCACCCCCGAAGTAACTCGACACGTTCAGCACATAGCCGCTGCCCTGCGCCTTCATCAGCGGCAGCACCTCGTGCATCAGCGCGTAGTTGCTGACCAGGTTGGCGTCCAGCGTACGCACCCAGGCTTCCAGCGGCATGTCCACGGCCATTTCTTCGGCGCCCGAGACACCCGCGTTGTTGATCAGGTAGTCGATGCGGCCGAAAGCGGCGATGGTGGCCGCGACCGCAGGCTTGAGCGTCGACAGGTCGCTCACGTCCACGCCGGGCAGGATGCGCACACGCCGTTCGGCGCCGCTGTAGCCGATGTCGGCCAGCTCACCGACGATGCGGTCGCGGATGGCTTCGAGTTCGCTCTGCCGGCGCGCGGCCAGCACCACCTTCGCGCCACCCAGCGCCAGCAGCCGCGCCACCTGCCCGCCGATGCCGGCCGAGCCGCCGGTGATGAGTGCGACCTTGGCGGTGTGCAGGCCCGTCAGGTTCTCGGTGAAGCCGAGCATCGAACGGCGCGCGCCGGTGGCCTCGACGATGCTCACCGGCAGGTACAGGTTGACCTGGCGGATGCGGCGTTCGGTGAACAGCAGCCGCGCCGCCTGCCCGGCGGCAAACGGCAGGTTCTCGGGTTCGGTGTTTTCGGAGCGGATGATCTGGTTGCCCCATTCCGGGAAGCGGCAACGGCCCAGCCGGCGGTCGACCTCGCTCTCGTCGCGCCAGACGCGAATCAGCTCCTCGATGGCGCTGCGCATGCAGTTGGCCCAGGCGTTGCCTTCACCATCGCTGCCATTCGTCAAGAACACGAAGCGCGGCTCGTGCGCCAAGTCAGTGCGGCCTATCCAGTAGCGCGTGAGGGCTTGTGCGATGGCAATCGTGGCGTGCAGCTCTTCGTCGACAAAGGCTTCCATGTCCTCGTCGCTGGCCTCCAGCACCGGGCCGCGGAATCGGCCGGGGCCATAAGCCGGCAGCACGATGGCGCCGGTGATCGGGCCGCGCTCGGTGCCACCGTCGTCATCACCCTCTCGCCAGGGGCGAAGTGCAGATGCCAGCGATGCACCGTCCATGCGGTCGCACTCACGCACCTTGATGCGCGATGACAGGCCCGCCGCAGCCACCAGATCGCGCGCCTCGCTGCAACCACGCTCGCGGCTCAGGCCCACGATCACATCGGCACCGGCTTCGACCTGCATGCGCGCAATCGCCACCGCGTCCTCGACCTGGTCGCCGGCGATCACGATCACCGTCTGCCCGCTGGCGTCCACGGTGCGCAGCGTCGGCCGGCTGACCCAGGTGCTGCGGCTCTCTTGCCGCACCTTCATGCCGTGCGTGACCTCGAAGTTGTGGCCGTTGAAGGCTGCCGACTCATCGCTGCCCAGAAACACCATCGTGTGCGCCATGTCCTTGGGCAGCGGGAAGGTCTTGGCGCGCGGCTCACCTTCAACGCTGCGCTCCAGCGTCATCTGCTCGAAGAACTTTTCGGCCGTGGTGCCGGCTGGCGCACCCTGCAGCTGGTCCATGGTGGCGAAGACACTGCGGATGCGCGCACTGCGAGTCGGGCCTGGGAAAAGCGTGTTGACACGCACGCCGCGCGCGCCGAGTTCGTCACTCATCTGCCGCGACAGCGCGTTCAGCGCCGCCTTCGGCACCACATAGGCGGTGCGGCCGTAGTACTCGGTACGCGAGAAGATGGTCGAGACATTGACCACCGATGCACCTTCCTTCAAGTGCGGCGCGGCAGCGCGCATCACGTTCCAGACGACGCCCAGGATGTTGCGCGCGCTTTGCGCCAGCGTCTCGGTGTCGATGCTGCCGGCGGCTTGCAGCTCCGCCAGGTCCGCTGCGGTCAACGGCACCTTGGTCAGCGGCTGGCGCGGGCCGGTGGTGCCGGCGTTGTTGATGACGATGTCGAGCTTGCCGTGGCGCGCGATGATGGCGGCGATGCCATCACGCGCGCTGGCCGGGTCGGCACCGTCGATGACGACGACGTCGGCCATGGCGGGTGCCGCGCCGGTGTCGGCAAGTGCGGACTCACGCGCCGCTTCGAGCTTGCTGCGCGTGCGGCCACTGAAGATCACGGTCGCTTCCTCGCGCAGGTAGGCACGCACGATCTCGCCCCCCAGATTGCCGGCTGCGCCGGTGATGAGCGCGACCTTGCCGTGCAGACGGCCGCGGCGATGGTTGGTTGACTCCATGGATGACACTCCCTCGAATAGCAGTTGGAATTTTTTTCAGGCACGCTGACCGGCAGCCCAGGCCTCGAACAGCGCGTCGCGGCTGTCCAGACCCATCGCAGGCAGGGCGTGGTTGACCAGGTAGGTCGCACCGGTGTGGGTGTTGTCCCACATCGCCTGGTGCGCAGCCGGCAGCCCGTGCCAGGGCACGACAGTGGGCGGCGTCACCTCCAGCAAGCCGGCGGCGATCATGTCGTTCATGCGCGTGACCTCAAAGGCATTGCACAGGTGGGTGCCCAGGATCGACGCGGTCGGCATCAAAACGCGGCGCTGGCGTGTCCACACCTGCGGGGCGTAGAAGGCATAACGCCGGTGGTGCATGTCTTCGGCATACACCACGCGGCCGGTGAAGGGCTTGACCAGCGCGGTGCTGACACCCAGCGCGTCGTGCCCTGCCCGTTCGAGGACGATGTCAGGCGCGCCGCGCGGGTTGTCGGCACTGCGCAGCAACGCACCCACCGCAGCACCGAAAGGCTTCAAGGTGCGGTCCTGGAAGTCGCGCACCGACTGGCGGAAGGTCTCGATGTCACGCCGCGCATCCACCAGGCGCGGCATCGTGCTTGGCCAGTGGAAGTGCTCGCCATGCCGACGCTGGATGTCCTCGAGCGCCACCACGCCGGCCAGTGCGTCTTCGAAGCCCAGCGACAACACAAACTCACGCTGCGCATCGGTGCGTGTGGCGACCACCGTGCGCAGGCCGAATTCGCGCAGCGCTTCGATCATCTCCAGACCGTCGGCATCGACCAGCGCCGTGCTGTCGCCCACGCCGTAGTACAGCAGCACCGCCTCGCCACCGCGGGCGTTCGCACGGCGCAACATCTCGGCCGGCGGCACCCGGCCGGGCTTGCCGACGAAGCTGAGCAAGTAGCCCGACGACGCGCCATAGAAGGCAATCGAGCCGCCTTCGGCGAGCATCTGGAACGAGCGCGGGAACGCTGTTTCGCCGGCGTGCGACACCGCGTGGTCGGCGAGCTTGCCGCCGTTCAAGCGCTTGAACTCGTCCACCAGTGGCGTGCCTGCAGCCTCCCACGCGGCAGCGCCGTCTTCGGGGACTGGCGTGAACAGCGACCTGAAGCGCGCTTCGCTGCGGTCGATGGCGCCGCTGGCACCCTCGGTGCGAATCGATTCAGCGCGCGAGGGGCTCGACACCAGGCCTGTGACTGACAGGCCCGCACGGTAGGCGCTCTTCAGCGCATCCAGGCCGGTACCGGTGGCCGCGCCTTCGACGAAGATCGTGCGGCCGGGGGCCACTTGCAGCGTCGTGAACAGCGCTCGCGACACCGTGCCCAGGTTCAGGATGTAGGCGCCCGCCGATTCCAGTGGTAGCCCTGCTGGCAGCGGATGCAGCTGCGGCGCCTGCGTGATGAGGAACTGCGCATGGCTGCCGGTACGTGTCTCATAACCCTGGATCGAGAAGCCGGCATACATCGGGTCACGCCCGGCCAGCGGCGACAGCAACTCGCTCTGACCCGAGTAGACGGCCACCAGGTCGCCGACCTTCAGCCGACCTTCGCGCCGCACCTCGCTGCCAAGTGCGACCACCAGCGCCACGCCGCCACTGCCGGTGACCTGCACGTCTTCTTCGTGACCGTCGAAGGGCGACACGGGCACACCCGTCAGCGCCCAGATGTCGTTGAAGTTGACCTCGCTGGCCAGCACGTAGACCAGTGCCTCGTTGGGCAGCGGCGCATCGACCGGCACCAGCAGCTCGACTTCAGACACCTTGGGCTCGCCAAAGCGCGGCTCGCCGGTCTCGGCATCGCGCGGCACGCCCTGGCCGAACTGCCACTGCGGCAGCGGCGTGATGCCGGGGAACAGCGGCGCACCCAGTGGCAGCAACTCGCCGGCCGCGATCAGCGCGTCGATGCGCGCTGCGTTGCCAGCGACCAGGTTGACACCGCCGCGCCGGATCGGCAACGCCGGGCTGGTTTTGTCCATGAACATCGCGATGCCGGTCTTGCCACCTTCGGGGTCGACCACGGCCTGCGCGAACAGCTCGGCTTCGGCCTGCAAGCCGGCTTCGAAGCCGTCGCGCCAGCCCGTGCGGATGGCCGACAGAGCGCGGTCGCGTGCACCGCCTCGGCCCATGTGCGAGAGCTGGCGCTGGATCATCTGGATGTGCGGGTCAGCCAACGCCTCGTCCAGCGCCAACGGCGAGGGCTGATTCCAATCGAGCAGGCAGCGCTGGCGTTCGGCCAGTGCCTGCCCAAGCAGCGAAGCGCCGCCCTGCGCAGCCCACTCGCGCACGGCCTTGTGCGCAGCGGTCAACACGTCCTCGCCCGGCTCGGCAATCGCGTCGATGGCACCCAAGGCCAGCGCCTGCACGGCCGAGAAGCTGCGCCCACCCAGCACCATTTCCAGCGCATCGACCAGGCCGGCCGCACCACGCCGCGTGGCCAGCAGCCGCGGCAGCCGCTGCGTGCCGCCGTAACCGGGCAGCAGCCGCAGGCGGATCTCGGGCTGCCCGAAGCGCGCCGTCGGCTCGGCCAGACGCAGATGGCAGGCCAGCGCGAACTCCATGCCACCGCCCAGCGCCACGCCCTGGATGGCCGCGATGCAGGGCTTGCCCATGGCCTCGATGCGGCGGAACGCGAGGTGCGCGGTGTTGGGCAGCGCACGCGCCTGCTCGGCACTGTGCATCTCTTCCAGCAACTGCCGGATGTCGGCCCCGGCGACGAAGCTCGCGGTGCCCTCGCCCGTGAAGACCACCGCCGCCACGTCGTCGCGGCGCGCCAGGTGCTCGACCACGATCACCAGTTCGTCCAGCGCGCGTTCGTTCAGCGCGTTGACCGGTGGGTTGGTGACGAAGACCGTGGCCACTTTGGTGTCGGCGGTCAGCGCGTTGTACTGAATCTTGAAATAACGATACCGCTCGAACAGCTGCTGCTCGTCGGACAGGGTCTGGCGCCGCAGCCAGGTGTTGATCACGCGCCGGAACTCGTCGATGCTTTCGGGGTTCTTCAGCGTCGTCGTGTCGCCCACCGGCTGGCCTTCGACCAGCGCGCGCACCATGCGGCGCATGTATTTGCCGCTGCGTGTTTCCGGGAACTGGCTGACCTCGATGAAGTCGCTGGGCACGGCCACCGCGCCCTTCTCCTGGCGCACCAGTTCGGTCAGCTTGCGGCGGTCCTCCGGTGTCAGCTTGCGGCCGGCGCTGGGCTTGATGAAGGCCAGCGGCGTGAGGCCCTTTTCGCGATGCGGCGCGCCGACGACGATGACGTTGCCGACAGGAGAGTCCGGGTCGAGCGAGCGCGCGCGCAGGATCGCGCCTTCGATCTCTTCGGTGCCCATGCGGTGGCCGCTGACGTTGATGACGTCGTCGCTGCGGCCGTGCAGGCTGAAGGAGCCGTCGGCGTGGCGCACGGCGAAGTCGCCCTGCGTGTACGCGAACGTGCCGGCCCAGCGCGACCAGTAGGTCTTGTGCCAGCGCTCGCCGTCACCACGCCAGCCACTGATGACCGCGCCGTTCTCAACACGGAAGTTCTGCGCATCGCCCCACACCGTGCGCGCCAGGTACGGGTACGGCGCCGTGATGACGATCTCGCCCTTCTCGCCGTCCTCGGCGCGGTGCCAGGCCGCCGATGAGGCCGCCGAGCCTTCTTCGCCGACCCACACATCACCCAGGATCCAGGGCAGCGCCCAGGTGTGGGCGTCGGGCCGCAGCGGGAAGTCGGCGTTGCCATAAAAGTGGGTGAACGCAATACCGCCGTGCTCGGTGGCCCAGTAGCTGTTGATGTACTGCGGCGTCATCAGTTCCATGCCGAACTGCTGCACCGCGGGGCTGGTGGGCTCGGCGCAGAAGGTCGCCACGCGCAAGCTGCTGAGGTCGTAGTTGCGCACGTCCACCACGTTCTGCGCGTCGGCCATGATGGTCTTCAGGAAGGTCACGCCGGCCTTGAAGATGCGCACGCGGTAGCGCTCGATGATCGAGGCATAACGCCCTGCATGAGGGAACGTTGGCGCGCCTTCGGCCAGGATGCCGGTGCAGCGCGTCGTCATCGTGGCGCTGAGCAGGTAGCTCTGGCCGGTGATCCAGCCCGGGTCGGCGACCACGTAGACGACGTCGCCGGGCCGCGCGTCGAAGGCCACTTTCATCGTGTACGCCACGCCGGCCGTGTAGCCGCCGTGCACATGCACCACGCCCTTGGGTTTGCCGGTGGAGCCCGAGGTGTA
>Ga0105048_10019353_pt1 | contig 10439 bp, 8 predicted proteins | sample MAT05_FD_78382 | JGI IMG/M metagenome (GOLD analysis project Ga0105048, IMG submission 78382) | Freshwater microbial communities from Lake Fryxell liftoff mats and glacier meltwater in Antarctica - MAT-05 | ecosystem: Environmental > Aquatic > Freshwater > Ice > Liftoff microbial mat | place...
CGCCACCGCGATCTTGTTCGGCTCGAAGGACACCACCGCGCCGTTGCGGCGGATGATCTGGTAGCCGGCATAGACCACATTGGCAGCACCGGTGGCACCGGCCGTGGCGGCAGTGCCGGTGGCCACGGGTCTGGCGGTGGTGGCCGGTGCGAAGTTGGTGTTCTGGGCAGCTTGCATTCAATCCCCTGTAGTCGTTCGTTTGTTTGTTCGATCGGATCGATCGGGTCGATCGGGTTGCTCTGCCTTGCGGCAGGCTCAACGCCCGTCATGTGGGCTGCGGGTGCGCGGTCCGGCGCTTGAGATGGGTTGTGGCCGGGTCGGCAAGCCAGTTCAGCAAACTGCGTTGGCAAAGATGCAAGCCGATCGCCTTGCGCATGCGTCAAATGAGCTCACAGCGCACCGGTATGCCGACCACCTGAGGGCCTCGAAGAGGCTCGGCAGTTGCAGGTCGATGTGGCTGAGAGCCTAACACGTGCAGGCACTATATCTGGGGTGCCGCCCCCCTTCAAGCCACTACGGCTAGTGTTTGATGGGTGCTTGCCCCAATGCCGCGCGATGCTGCAGCGCCCCATCGCACCGGCCTTCCCGACCCCCAGCGCGCGATAGGCCGCACGCTCGCGGCATGTGCCTGCGCGAGGCCGCGCGATGCCTTGCAAAAACCGTGCAATCACACCGCCAACCCGCATGGCGCGGGGGTTCAGGGCTGGGCTCGAGGGCTGCCGGAGGGGCGGCACCGCACCCGCCCACTTTCTTCAGTCACTTTCGTTATCAGCCGCACCGACACCCAGGCGTGCCATGCGATAACGCATCTGGCGCAACGACAAGCCCAGGCTGGCACCCGCGGCGGTGCGGTTGTAGCGGTGGCGCGCAAGCGCTCGCTCGAGGATCTCGCGCTCGACACCGTCCAGATGCGCTGCCAGGTCGTTCGGCAGCGTCGTGGCAATGGGTGCTGATGCTGATGTCGATGCCAACGGCATCGGCACGGTCGCCTCTTCGCCGTCAGTCGCGGCCGCAGCCGCGCCAGGCGCGTCATCGAGCACGCCTTCGGGCAAGCCGATGTCGTCTTGCTCGATGCGCGGTGAGCTCGACAGCGCCAACGCGCGGTGCAACAGGTTCTCGAGCTCGCGCACATTGCCGGGGAAGCCGTAGCGCGCCATGCGCAGCAGCGCCGCGTGCGACAGCGTCGGTGCCGGGCTCACGCCAGCGTCGCGTGCAATGCGTACCAGCACGCTGGCGCAGAGCGCCGGCAGGTCGGCCAGGCGTTCGCGCAGCGGCGGCATCGTGATGCGAATGACGTTCAGGCGGTAGAACAGGTCTTGACGGAAGCGGCCGGCCTGAACCTCGGCTGCCAGGTCCTTGTGCGTGGCGCTGACGATGCGCACGTTGACCGGCGCTTCCGCCACGGCGCCCAGCGGCCGCACCGCGCGCTCTTGAATCACGCGCAACAGCTTGCTCTGCATGGCCAGCGGCAGGTCGCCGATCTCGTCGAGAAAGAGCGTGCCGCCCTGCGCTGCCTGGAAGAAACCCTCGCGGTCTTCGTTAGCACCGGTGAAGGCGCCCTTGCGATAGCCGAAGAACTCGGCCTCCAGCAGGCTCTCGGGAATGGCGCCGCAATTCACCGCCACGAAGGGCAGCGCGCCGCGCGGCGAGACCTCGTGCACCGCGCGCGCCACCAGTTCCTTGCCGGTGCCCGATTCACCGCACACCAGCACCGGCGCCATGCTGTGCGCCACCCGTTCGATGAGCGCCCGCACCTGCCGGATGGACAGCGCCGCACCCACGATGCGTTGCAGCGCGGGGTGCACGGTCGCCCCGCCCTGCGCCGCACCTTGGGGCGCTGCAGGCGCCGCAGCCCCTGTGCGCAGCGGCGCGAGCGCGGCCGACGCAGGCGTGCGCCCCAGCGCAGACGCCACGGCGGCGCGAAACTGACGCAGATCGACGGGCTTGGTCAGGTAGTCGTAGGCGCCGGCCTTCAGCGCTTCAACGGCGTTCTCCGGCGACCCGTAAGCCGTGATGACGATGGCCTTCTCGGGCCGGCTGGCTTCTTCCATGCGCCGCAGCAGGTCCAGGCCGGTGCCGTCGGGCAGGCGCATGTCGGTGATCACGAGTTGATAGCCCCCGACAGGGCGGCTTTCCAGCAGCGCCCAGCCCTCGGCCACCGAGGCCGCGCTCTCGACGTCGTAGCCCTCGCGCACCAGCGTCAGCTCGTACAGCGTGCGCAGGTCGGGTTCATCGTCGACCACCAGCAAGCGTGCGTTGCCAGCGGGTCCGGCTGCGGGGTGAACGGGCGGGCTCATGGCATCGATGCGGTGGTGGGTGCGGTGGTGGGTGCGGTCGTGAGTGCGGTGGTGAGTGCGGTGGTGAGTGCGGTGGTGAGTGCGAGTCAGCGCGGCTCCAGCGGCAGGGGGTGGGCGGCGTCGGGCAGCGCGGCGCGGCGCAGGTTCACGACGAACTCGTTGCGCAGACGCTCGGCAGCCGGGCGCGGGCGGTACTCGATGCTGGCGCCATAGCGCTCGCAAAGCTCACGGCAAATGTACAAGCCGAGACCCGACCCCCGGCTGCGCGTGCTGGAGAAGGGCTCGAAGAGATGGCGCTCGACCTCGGGCGGAATGGGCGGGCTGTCGCTCAGCACCGAGATCTGCACGCTGTTTTCGTCGCGGGCCACCAGACGCAGGAAGATGGCGCCGCGGCCTGCACCGGCATGGCGGTGCGCGTTGTCGAGCAGGTTCACCAGCACGCGGCGCAGGTGTTCGGGGTCGAAGATCACGCCCAGCGGCGCGGTGGGCAGTTCGGCGCGCAGGCGGCTGTCAGGAGCCAGCGGCACACCCACCGTGCGCGCCCACTCAGCGGCCGCACCCGCCACCGTGGCGCTGGCGTCGATGGCACGCAGCTGCGGCGCCGCACCCGGGGCGACTTCCATCACGTCGTCCACCAGGCGCTTCAGCCGTTCGACGTTGTCGGCCACCATTTGCGCCAGCCGCTGCTGATCCGGCGGCAACCCGTCCTCCAGCAACAAGGCATTGGCCTGCGAAATGGCGGCCAGGGGGTTGCGGATTTCATGCGCGATGCCGGCCGACACGCGGCCCATCGCGGCCAGCTTCTCTTGCCTGATGCGTGCCTGCAGCGTGCGCAGATCTTCTATCAGCAGCACCGCATAGGGCTCGGCAGCGCTGGCTTCGGAAGACGGCGTTTCGGCCCCGGCGTCGGCACCCCGTTCGAGCACCCGGCCGCGCATGAAACGCACACGCAGGCGCAAGATGCGGGTGTAGCCCTCGCCGAAGCTCAGCATCACGTCGCGGCCGGCCTCGGGCCATGTGCCTTCCGCCAAGGCCTGCGCCACCGCGCCCAGCAGCGCAGCCCAGGCGGGGTTCAGGTCCAGCACGAAGGGCGCGGGTGCGTGCAGGCCCTGGTCGACCAGCAGCGCGCGCGCGGCGGGGTTGGCGGCCCGCACCCGCATGCGGCGGTCGACCACCAGCACGCCATCGGCCATTTCTTCGATGACCAGGCGGTTCAACTGCGCTTGTTGCCGAGCCAGTTCCAGGCTGCCACGCGCAGCCAGTTCTTCGCGTGCCAGTCGCCCGGCGAGTTCACCGGAAAGCAGGGTGATGACGAACATGCCGAGCCCCGCCAGGCCCGACTGCAGCATCAGCGGCGCGGCGGCGTCGCCGCCCAGGCCGGCGCGCCAGGCCGCCAGCAACAGCACCAGCGACACCCCCGCTGCCGTGCCCAGCGCCAGCAGGCGCGAGGTCAGCACACCGGCCATCAGCACGGGCAGCACCAAGAGCGCAGCGTAGTTCAGTGAGGTGCCCACCTCCACCAGGTGCAGCAGCGAGAACGCCAGCAGGTCGACGCCGATGGTGGCCAGCCACTGACGGCGGCGCTGCCAGCCTTGCGACTGCGGCTGCGCCAATGCACCGAAGCGCGGCAGCAGCCACAGCGTCACGGCCTGCACGCCGTACAGCAGCGAGATCAGCGTCAGCCATTCGGCAGGGCGCGTGCCCAGCAGGCTGCCCGCGCCCTGCACGCCCACCAGGCCCAGGCCGATGACGGCGCGCGCAGCGGCATAGGTGCGGTAGACGCGGGCCAGCGCGTCGTCCTGCGCGTGCACGATGCGGCGCGCCTGGCGCAGCAAAAAACGGCTGTCGGTCGAGGCCTCGCCCGATGCCAGCCAGCCGGCATCGAAGAATGACTCGCCGCTGACCGAGGCGTCTGTCGCGCCGAAGCTGGGGAAGAGGGTGTCGTCGCGGCGGCGCCCGCCGGGGCTCGAGCCACCGCCGCGCCGCTCTGTTCGTCGCCTGTCGCCCTGGCGGCGGTTGGCGTCCGACGCGCCCATGCCGGCGTCGCTGGCGTTCAGCGCGGGCCGGCCAGGCGATGCGCCTCGCCGCAGAAGGGCCGGCCGGCTGCATCGGTCAAAGCCTCTGCCTGCGGCAGGTGCACGCCGCAGTGCGCGCACGCAAGCATGGGTGTGGGCTTGTCGACGGGCCTGTCGGCGGGCTTGTTGCCGGGTTTGCCAGAGCGATCGTCGTCGCGCGGCCTGTCGTCGGCAGAGCGGGCGCGCCTCAGCCACCAGATCGCCAGGCCCACGACGGCCAACAAGATCAGCACCTTGATCATGGCGCGGCACCCGGTACGAGCAGCACTTCAACGACGAAACGAGAGCCTGCATAGCCCAGCAGCAGCAGCACGGCGCCGGCGTACAGCCAGCGTGTGGCACGGCGGCCGCGCCAGCCACGCAGGTGGCGGCCCAGCAGCAGCGCCGCAAACACCGCCCAGGCCAGCAGCGAGAACACGGCCTTGTGGTCGGCCCAGCTCCAGTGCACGGTGTAGGCCACACCCAGCACCAGCGTGGCCGTCAGCACCGCGAAACCGGCTTCGACGAAGTGGAAGGTGACACGTTCCAACTGCAGCAGCGGCATGCCCATGGCGCTGGGCCCCAGCGCCTGCAGCCGGCCCGCCGACCCGCCCGCGCGAAGGCGGCGCTCGGCGGCGTCCAGCATCAAGGCGTGAAAGACCGCGGCGCCGAAGAGACCGTAGGCACTGACGCCGAGGACAAAGTGCAGGGGCGCCAGGGTCGAGGTGATGGGCCGCACCTCGCCCGGGAAGGCGGCCATCACGCCAACGGCCAGCACGCCCGCTGCGGCCAGGCCGCGGCGGGCCGTCAGCAGCGGCGCGAAACGAATTTCCACCGCATAGACGGCAATCACGAGCCACACCGTGATGCTGAGCACCGGCGCAAAACCCAGGCGAGCACCGGGCTGCGGCAGGCCGATGCCGGCGATGTCGATCACCAGCAGCACGCCGTGCAGCACCCAGCCGCCCAGCAGGGCTGCGGCCGAGAAGCGCTGAAGCGCAGCCAAGGGCAGCGCCGCCAACCCATACAGCGTCAACGCCATGACCACAAGCAGCAAGCCGCCGCCCGGGGCCAACACGGGGGACGCGGTCGATAGAATCATTGCGACAGTGTAATGACCGCGCGCCTTTTCACGGCGTCGTGGGCCCGACCTCTTCCCCCACCTGCCCAGCCATGGCCTCGACCCTTTCAGACCGCCTGTCCAAGCTGGTCAAGACCATGCGCGGCCAGGCGCGCATCACCGAAGCCAACGTGCAGGACATGCTGCGCGAAGTGCGCATGGCCTTGCTGGAGGCCGACGTCGCACTGCCCGTGGTGCGCGACTTCGTTGCCCGCGTGAAGGAAAAAGCACTCGGCACCGAGGTCGCCGGATCGCTGAACCCCGGTCAGGCGCTGGTGGGCATGGTGCACAAGGAACTCGCCGCGACCATGGGCGAGGGCGTCTCCGACATCAACCTGGCAGCCCAGCCGCCGGCGGTCATCCTGATGGCCGGTCTGCAGGGCGCGGGCAAGACCACGACGACTGCCAAGCTCGCCAAGCACCTGATCACCAAGCGCAAGAAGAAGGTGCTCACGGTCTCGGCCGACGTCTACCGCCCGGCCGCCATCGAACAGCTGAAGACGGTGACGGCGCAGGCCGGCGCCGAGTGGTTTCCGTCCGACCCGACCCAGAAGCCGCGCGACATCGCGCTGGCCGCGTTGGACCACGCCAAGCGCCACTATTTCGACGTGCTGCTGGTCGACACCGCCGGCCGCCTGGGCATCGACGAGGCGCTGATGGCCGAGATCACCGAACTGCACGCCGTGCTGAAACCGGTGGAAACGCTGTTCATCGTCGACGCCATGCAGGGCATGGACGCGGTGAACACCGCCAAGGCTTTCAAGGACGCGCTGCCGATCACCGGCGTCGTGCTCACGAAGCTGGACGGTGACAGCCGCGGTGGTGCGGCGTTGAGCGTGCGCCAGATCACCGGCGCGCCGATCAAGTTTGCCGGCGTCAGCGAGAAGATCGACGGCCTGGAAGTCTTCGACGCCGACCGCCATGCCGGCCGCGTGCTGGGCATGGGCGACATCGTCGCGCTGGTGGAAGAGGTGCAAAAGGGCGTCGACGTCGAGGTGGCGCAGAAGTTCGCCGACAAGATGAAGTCCGGCGGCGGCTTCGACCTCAACGACTTCCTGTCCCAAATCAGCCAGATGAAGAAGATGGGCGGCCTGGCCAGCCTGATGGACAAGCTGCCCAGCCAGCTCACGGCCAAGGCAGCGGGCGCCGACATGGACAAGGCCGAGCGCGACGTGAAACGCATGGAAGGCATCATCAACAGCATGACGCCGCTGGAGCGGCGCAAGCCCGAACTGCTGAAGGCCAGCCGCAAGCGCCGCATTGCCACCGGCGCTGGCGTGCACGTGCAAGAGGTCAACCGCCTGCTGAACCAGTTCGACCAGATGCAGGGCATGATGAAGAAGATGAAGGGCGGCGGCCTGATGAAGATGATGAAGCGGATGGGCGGCGGCGGAGGCGGCGGGGGTTTTCCCGGCATGCCGCGCTGAACGTCTTCTTTTCGAGATGTTGAACGTTCGACCGGGGCAAAGCTGCCGAGCGACTCGGGAATGGGGATCAGCGAAACGCCTTGACACGCCTGTTGTGCCTGCACCTATTGATTGAAACGCCGGTATGGCCGATGTTCCGGGTTCGCCCGCCCGCAATCGTCGACATTCAGTTGCTCTGCCTGCTGCGACGCCCGCTGCCAGCCCCGCCGCCACACCCGCGCCCATGGACTTCCTGTTTTCCAACGCTTCCATCGCCTTGCCCGCCACAGCGCTGCTGCTGCTGGCCTTGCTGGTCGTGCGCCTGCGGCTGCGTCAAGGTGCCCAGCGCGGCGCGGCCCGTGAAGCCTTGGACACCGTGGCGAGCTGGCCGCCCGAAGCGGCCCGTGTGTTGACGATTGCCGAGCGTCAGGCCTATGACCTGCTGCGCCGGGCACTGCCCGGCTATCTGGTGCTGGCGCAGGTGCCGCTGTCACGCTTCATCCGTGTACCGGCACGGCATTCCTATGTCGACTGGCTGCAGCGTGTGGGCTCGCTCAGTGCCGACGTGCTGTTGTGCGACGCCGGCTCCCGGGTGCTGGCCGTGATCGACATCCGCTCGCCGGTGGAGAGTGACCGCTCGCGCCGCCGGCACGAGCGCATGACGCGGGTTTTGCGCAAGGCCGGCATCCACGTGCTGACATGGCGCGACGATGCCTTGCCCAGCGCCGCCGAAGTGCGCCACGCCATGACGGCCGTGGTGGGCGGCGTTGCGGCGGTAGAAAAGGCCATGGCCACGTCTTCGCGTCCGATGCCGCTCATCCCGGTGGCCGACATCTCGGAAGTGCTGGCCGACGGCGACGCCGCCTTCGACACGCAACTCGACCCTTCGATGGAGCCTGTGCCCTCGGGCTTTTACGAAGAGCTCGAACCCGAGCCGGCAAGACGCTAGACGGGGAGATCGGTTCAGCCCAGCAAAGCCTGCGCAAACTCTTTGGCATCGAAAGTTTGCAGGTCTTCCAGCTGTTCACCGATGCCGATGAAGTAGACCGGCACCACACCGCCGCTGCGTTCGGCGCCCCAGCGCGCAATGGCCGCCAGCACGCCTCCCTTGGCCGTGCCGTCGAGCTTGGTGACGATCAGCCCCGTGAGGCCCAAAGCGGCATCGAAGGCCTTGACCTGCGCCAGCGCGTTCTGGCCGGTGTTGCCGTCCACCACCAGCAGCACCTCGTGCGGCGCGCCTTGCTGGGCCTTGGCGATGGTGCGGCGTATCTTCTTCAGCTCTTCCATCAGGTGCGTCTGCGTCGGCAGGCGGCCTGCGGTGTCGGCAATCACGACATCGCAGCCACGCGCGCGGCCGGCGGTCACGGCATCGAAACTGACCGCGGCGGGGTCACCGCCTTCCTGGCTGACGATTTCCACCTGGTTGCGGCCAGCCCACACGGCCAGTTGCTCGCGCGCTGCGGCACGGAAGGTGTCGGCGGCAGCCAGAAGCACCTTGCAGTCTGCTTCGGCCAGGTGGCGCGTGAGCTTGCCGATGCTGGTGGTCTTGCCTGCGCCGTTGACACCCGTGACCATGATCACCGTCGGGCTGGCGCGGCCGATGTCGAGTGCGCCTTCCAGCGGCTTCAGCAGGGCGGTGATGGCCGCCGCCAGCAGCTGCTTCACGGCGGCGGGCTCGGTCGCCTTGCTGTCCTTGACGCGGCGCTTCAGGTCGGTCAGCAGAAATTCGGTGGCGGCCACGCCAGCGTCAGCCATCAGCAGCGCAGATTCCAGCTCTTCGTAGAGCGCATCGTCGATGCGCGTGCCGGTGAAGACCTGGGTGATGCTGCCGCCGGTCTTGCGCAGGCCCTGGGCCAGACGGTCCATCCAGCCGCTGCGGGCCGGCGGCTCAGGGGCCGGTGCGACGAGCGGCGCCAAAGCCGGCGTCAGCTTCGTCTGGAGCTCCGGCAAATGAGCAGGCGCGCGTGCGGGCGCAGTAGCCCCGGGGGCAGCAGGCGCAGCGGGGACAGCAGGCGCACCGTCAGGCGTGGCTGCCGGCGGCTTCTTCTTGAAAAAACTGAACATCTGGGGAACCGCAAGACCGCCTGTGGAAGGTGGCCTGGGCTTGGCTATACTGCCGGGCTCAGGCGCTTTAGCTCAGCTGGTTAGAGCGACGGAATCATAATCCGCAGGTCCGGGGTTCAAATCCCTGAAGCGCCACCAGATTCGGAGCGGCCCGAGGTTCACGTCTCGGGCCGTTTTCAATTTCCACAGCCCCTGGATACACACCATGATTCGCTGTGTCTTGCTGGTCATCGCGCTGGCCATCACCACCCTGCCCGCCTGGGCGCAGGCGGTGCGCAAATTCACCGCCCAGACGCTGCGCGGCGAGTTGACGGTCACCCAGCCTCCGGAAGTGCTGCTCAACCGCAAGCCGGCGCGCCTGGCGCCTGGCGCGCGCATCCGCGGTGCCGACAACATGCTGCAGATGTCGGGCGCGCTCATCGGCCAGCGCCTGCTGGTGCACTTCACGCTGGACCCCTCTGGGCAGCTGCTCGACGTGTGGGTGCTGAACGCCGCCGAAGCCTCGCGCCAGCCCTGGCCGGTGACGCCGCAACAAGCGGCAAGCTGGGCCTTCAACCCCGATACGCAGAGCTGGAGCCGCTGATGAGCACCGCCACCAAGAAGGTCTACATCCGCACCTTCGGTTGCCAGATGAACGAGTACGACTCGGACAAGATGGCCGATGTGCTGGGTGCAGCAGAGGGCTATGAGAAGACCGACGACCCCGAGGCTGCAGACCTGATCCTCTTCAACACCTGCAGCGTGCGCGAGAAGGCGCAGGAGAAGGTCTTCAGCGACCTCGGCCGCGTGAAGCATCTGAAGAAGAAGGGCGTGCTCATCGGCGTGGGCGGCTGCGTGGCCAGCCAGGAGGGCGCTGCCATCATTGAGCGCGCGCCGTATGTCGACCTCGTCTTCGGCCCGCAGACCCTGCACCGCCTGCCGCAGATGATTGCCGCGCGCAACGCCCAGAGCCGCCCGCAGGTCGACATCAGCTTCCCCGAGATCGAGAAGTTCGACCACCTGCCGCCGGCCAAGGTGGACGGCGCTTCGGCCTTCGTCTCCATCATGGAAGGTTGCAGCAAGTACTGCAGCTACTGCGTGGTGCCCTACACGCGCGGTGAAGAAGTGCACCGCCCGCTGGACGACGTGCTGGCCGAGGTGGCCGGCCTGGCTGCCCAGGGCGTGAAGGAAGTGACGCTGCTGGGGCAGAACGTCAACGCCTACCGCGGTGTGATGGGCGGCACCGCCGAGATCTGCGACTTCGCGCTGCTCATCGAACTGGTGGCCGAGATTCCGGGCGTGGAACGCATTCGCTACACCACCAGCCACCCGAACGAATTCACTCAACGGCTCGTGGACGTGTACGCCCGCGTACCCAAGCTCGTGAACCACCTGCACCTGCCGGTGCAGCATGGCAGCGACCGCATCCTGATGGCCATGAAGCGCGGCTACACCGCGATGGAATACAAGAGCACCATCCGCAAGCTGCGTGCGGTGCGCCCCGACATCAGCCTGAGCA
>Ga0105048_10019356_pt1 | contig 10438 bp, 10 predicted proteins | sample MAT05_FD_78382 | JGI IMG/M metagenome (GOLD analysis project Ga0105048, IMG submission 78382) | Freshwater microbial communities from Lake Fryxell liftoff mats and glacier meltwater in Antarctica - MAT-05 | ecosystem: Environmental > Aquatic > Freshwater > Ice > Liftoff microbial mat | place...
GACGACCGATCCATTGAACCGTGGATCAGTGCGACCAGTGGACGTGTTTCGTCGCCCGCTTCGTCGCTCCGGATCGGCACCGCCGGCGGCTTCGGGGGGTGGTCCGGGGCATGGCCCGGGGCGTGGCCCGGGGCCCGGTCCGAAGCGCAGGCCGGGACCGTCATTCGACCCGAACCAGCCGCAGAACGTCAGTGGCGGCGCCGCTCGGCCGATCTGGTGCGCCGGCGAGGATGGCCACGATCCAACCCGTGGCCACCAACTGCTGGCGGACCGCTGATTCGATTGCGAACCAGACGAGCTCGTCGGTCGACTTGTAGCTGCCGACCTGGATCGGGCGAACACCCCACGTCAGCGACATCGCCCGGACCGTTGCTGGATCGGGGCTCACGCCGATCAACGGCACGCTGGGACGGAACCGGGCCATCGCTGCCGCTGTGCGACCCGACTTCGTGCAGCACACGATTGCCTCGGCCCCGGCGTCGACAGTGGCCTGGGCGCACGCATGGGTGATCGCCATCGTGATCCGGTCGCTGGCGTCGGTCCACTGGGTGCGCTGGATCCGACCGAGTCGCGCCGCCCACTGGGTGTAGGAGGCCTCCGATTCCGCACGTTCGGCAATGCGGGCCATCGTCTGCACGACCAGCACCGGGTCGTGTCCAATCGCGGTCTCGGCCGACAGCATCAAGGCGTCGGTGCCATCGAACACGGCGTTGGCGACATCGCTGACCTCGGCCCTGGTCGGGGCTGGTGCAACGATCATGCTCTCCAACATCTGGGTCGCGGTGATGACGGGCACGCCGACCTCAACGCAGTGGCGGATGATCTGCTTCTGCAGATGGGGCACGTCTTCCAGTGGGCACTCGATCCCGAGGTCACCGCGAGCGACCATCACCGCATCACTGGCTGCGACGATCTCTTCGAGATTGGTGATCGCCGGGATCGTCTCGATCTTGGCGATCAACCGGGTCGAGTGCGGTGCAATGGCAGCTCGGACCTTGTCGATGTCGGCTGCGGTTCGCACGAACGACACACCGAGGAAGTCGGTCCCCTCTTCGGCCATCGCCGCTGCCAACACGAGATCCTCGTCGGTCGGAGCGGTGAACCGCAGCCGCTCACTCGGCAGGTTCACACCGGGCCGGCCCTGCACGAGCCCGCCGGTCTCCACCCGAGCCGTCATGTCGGACACGCGGACCGATGTGCATCGCAGCGATATGCCGCCGTCACCGATGACGATTCGATCACCGGGCTGCACGTCGAGCAGCAGCGACGAGTAGTCGACATACACATCGAGCGCCGTGCTCGGCTCGTTTCCCGGCCGCATCCGCACGATGCCGCCGACCTCCAGGACGACGCCACCCTCCGGAAACCTCCCGGCGCGCACCTTCGGGCCGGGCAGGTCCGCCAGGATCGCGATCGGCTTGCCGACTGCCAGAGCGGCGGCGCGCACGACCCGCAACCGCTGGATGTGTTCGTCGAGTGGTCCGTGGCTGAGGTTGAGGCGGACGACGTCGACCCCGGCCAACATCATTGCCTGCAACACCTCCGGCGTTTCGCTGGCGGGGCCGACTGTGGCGACGATCTTCGTTCGTCCGTTGGAAGTTCCGAGGTTCACAGGTGCTTGTCTATCGTCCATGGAGTTGTTGTTGATTCGTCATGCCCTGCCCGTTCGTCGCGAGTTGGTGGAGGGTGCCGCGGATCCTGAGTTGAGCGATGCTGGTGTCGCCCAAGCCGAACGGCTGGCCGAGTACCTCTCGGCCGAGGCGGTGCATGCAATCTATGCGAGTCCGCTGCGACGAGCAGTCCAGACCGCCGAGCCGGTTGCCACCCGCTTCGGACTGGCGATCATCGAGATCGACGGGATCGCCGAGTACGACCGTCTGTCGAGCGAATACGTCCCGATCGAGGAACTGCGGGCCAGCAAGGATCATCGCTGGGCCAAATTGTTGGCCGACGACTGGAGCGATCGACCCGAGACCAAGCTGGAGTTCGCGACCCGAGTTCACGACGCGGTCGAGCAGATCATCTCCGGCCATCGCGGCGAGAACGTGGCCGTCGTCTGCCACGGCGGCGTGATCAACGCATACCTGGCGCGGGTGTTGGGCACGCCCGACAGCACGAGCTTCTTCTATCCGAACTACACCTCGATCAATCGTGTCGTCGCATCCAGCGCCGGACAGCGGCAGGTGTTGACGATCAACGAGACCGGTCACCTGCGAGGAACGGGATTGCCGATCGGGCTCTACGGTAAGTGACGTGAGCACCGACGATCTCCTCGCCTATCTCGACTCGTCCCCCTCGCCGTGGCACGCCGTTGCCTCGGCCGTCGATCGGCTCGAGGCGGCCGGCTTCGAGCAGGTCGCCGAGAACGCGACGTGGCGCCCGGTCGACCGTGGCTATGTCGTGCGCGGTGGGGCACTCGTGGCATGGAGCCACCCGAGCCACTCGCACACCGCATGGCCGTTCCGTATCGTCGGCGCTCACACCGATTCGCCCTGCTTGCGGATCAAGCCTCGACCCGACACCGGGCTGCTCGGCTGGCGTCAACTCGCAGTCGAGATCTACGGCGGAGTGTTGCTCAACTCGTGGCTCGACCGCGATCTCGGCATTGCCGGTCGGATCGTCTTGCGCGACGGATCCACCCGCGACGTGCTTGTCCGAGAGGCGATCGCCCGGGTGCCGCAACTTGCGATCCATCTCGATCGAGACGTCAACGACAAGGGCCTCCAGCTCGACAAGCAACAGCACCTGACGCCCATCTGGGGCACGGGCCTGCCGGCCGAGGGCGACTTCGCATCGTGGCTCGGCGACCGGATCGAGGTCGCCCCGACCGAGATCGCGTGGTGGGATCTGTGCCTGTTCGACATCACCCCCGCTGCGATCATCGGCGCAGACAAGTCGTTGATCGCGAGCGCCCGGCTCGACAACCAGCTCAGCTGTTGGGCTGCGACGAACGCGCTGATCACTGCCCCGCAGAGCCGCCAGCACACATCCGTGGTTGCGCTGTTCGACCACGAAGAGGTCGGCTCGGAGAGCAGCACCGGCGCCGCTGGGCCCCTGCTGGCAACGATTCTCGAACGGCTCGCGACCGGTGTCGGCGCCGATCGTGACGGCTTCCATCGCGTGCTGGCCGGCTCGTCGTGCATCTCAGCCGACAACGCTCACGCCGTGCACCCCAACTACCCGGAACGGCACGAACCAGGACACCGCCCGATCGTCAACCTCGGTCCGGCGATCAAGGTCAACGCCAACCAGCGATATGCCACCAGCGCCGAGACGGCCGTGCTGTTCCAACAGGCATGCGAGCGAGCCGACGTGCCGTGGCAGGTGTTCGTGTCGCGCAACAACATGCCGTGCGGCTCCACCATCGGGCCGATCACTGCGACCGCACTGGGTATTCCGACGGTCGACATCGGTGTGCCCCAACTCTCGATGCACAGCGCTCGCGAGCTGTGTGGCGTGCATGACCCTCAATTCCTGACTCGCGCTCTCGCCGCCTACTTCAGCGGCTGATCGGCCTCAGAACTCGCGGTCGGGCGTGATCGACCGGTCCGGATCCGGGGCGACGTTTCGGCGGCCCTCGGCACGATCGAACAGCACTTGCAACGCGTCGTGCAACTCGGCGGTGAGCCGCTTGACCTCGCTGCGAGGCGCTCGACCGTTCTCGCCGACCACGGGATAGATCGGCGTGCCGACCACCACCCGCACCTTGTGGGGATGGATCAACCTCGCGTTCTTCGGCATCACTCGCTCGGAGCCGCCGATGCCCACCGGAATGATCGGTACGTTGCCGCGGACCGCGACGTATGCGGCACCCTCGAACAGCGGCTGCACGACGGGGCCGGACTTGCGCTCGCCCTCGGGGAACATCACGATCGGCTCGCCGGCCTTGAGCAGCTGGAAGCATCGTTTCAGCGCCTCGATATCGGTCGTTCCACGCGAGACGGGGAAGCCGCCGACGGACGAGATCCACCATCCGAACTGACGATTCTTCCACATTGAGTCCTTGGCCATGTACCGCAGCCGACGTCGGGTCACCACGGCCGCGATCGGCGTGTCGATGTAGCTGCGATGCACCGGTGCGAGGACGAACCCGCCCGTCTTGGGGACATGCTGTGTGCCCTCGACGCTGATCCGGGTGACGATCCGTGTCGTGCCCGTGACCAGCGTTTTCCAAAACTGGTAGTTGGCCTTGCTCAGCAGACTCTGATCAGCGAGGAACGTGTCGACCTTGCTCATCCGTGCTGGCCCTGCGGCTGTCGTGCCCTGTCGAGCAATCGCACGATCTCGTCCAACACCTCGGCGATCGTCAATCCGGTCGTGTCGACCGTCACCGAGTTGTCGGCCTCCTTCAACGGGCTGTCGGCGCGGCTGGTGTCGATGCCGTCGCGGACCGCGATCGCCCGCTCGATCTCGTCGATGTCGCCCCCGGCTTCGGCGACGCGTCGCTTCGCACGAACCCGTGCCGACGCGGTCAGGTAGAGCTTCAGCGTTGCGTCGGGGAAGACCACGCTGCCGATGTCGCGACCCTCGATCACCCCACCACCACGGGCTTGTGCCCAGGCGCGCTGGCGGGCACGCAGTTCGGTGCGGACCTCACTGTTCGAGGCGATCGAACTGACTGCAGCGGTGACGTCGGGGCGGCGAATCGCGGTCGTCGCATCGATGCCGTCGACCGTGACGATCACCCGCCCGACATCGAGCGTGACCTCACGCGCGAGCGCCGCGACGGATTGCTTGTCATCGACGTCGAGTCCGCGGTGCATCGCTGCGAACGTGATCGCCCGATACATCGCACCGGTATCCAGGTATTGCAGCCCGAGTCGCTCGGCAAGCGCCTTGGCGATGGTGGATTTGCCGGCCCCTGCTGGGCCGTCGATCGCGATCACGTGCATCGGGCCATCATTCACCAGCTGGTGCCCTGGGGGCGACCCTCTTCGTAACCGGCTGCGCTCTGCACCCCGACGACGGCTCGTTCGTGGAACTCAGGAATCGTCGCTGCGCCGGCGTACGTGCACGACGACCGGACACCGGCAACGATCTGATCGATGATGTCCTCGACCCCGGGTCGGTCGGCGTCGAGGTACATTCGCGAAGTGCTGATGCCCTCCTCGAAAAGTTCCTTGGCAGCCCGCTCGAACGGGGTCTCGAACCGGGTGCGGTTCTTGACGGCCCGGTTCGATGCCATCCCGAAGCTCTCCTTGTAGAGCCGACCGTCGGGCGAGCGCAGCGTGTCGGCCGCGGACTCGTATGTGCCGGCGAACCATGACCCGAGCATCACGCTCGCACCACCGGCCGCGAGCGCAAGCGCGACGTCGCGTGGGTACCGAACACCACCATCGGCCCAGACGTGCTTGCCGTGGCGAGCCGCTTCGGCGGCGCATTCCAGCACGGCCGAGAACTGCGGCCGTCCGACCCCGGTCATCATCCGCGTGGTGCACATCGCTCCCGGTCCAACGCCGACCTTGAGGATGTCGGCGCCGGCCTCGATCAGCGCGTTCGTCCCTGCCACTGTGACAACGTTGCCGGCAACGATCGGGATGACCGGTGCGACGGCGCGAACTTCTTCGATCGCCCGCAATGTGCGGGTCTGATGGCCGTGGGCGGTGTCGATCACCAGCACGTCGACGCCCATCGCGACAAGCGCCTTGGCCCGAGTGGCGGGATCGCCGTTGATGCCGACTGCGACGGCGATCATCAACCGACCGCCGCTGTCGAGCGCCGGTGAATAGATGGTGCTGCGCAGCGCCCCCTTGCGGGTGACGCAACCGAGCAGGCGCCCGTTGTCGTCGACCACCGGAGCGACCGTGAGCCGCTGGCCCGAGAGCCGATCGAAGACTTCGTTGGCGGTGACGCCGGGTTCCATCGTGATCAACTCGCGGCTCATCACGTTCTGGAGTTGGGTGAAGCGGTCGAAACCTGCAGCGTCGTGCTCGGTGAAGATGCCGACCGGTCGGGTCTCGTCGTCGACGATCACGATCGCGCCGTGGGATCGTTTGTGGATCAGGCCGAGAGCGTCACCGACCGTGTGATGGGGCGACAGCATGATTGGAGTCTCGTAAACAGGATGGCGGGACTTGACGAAGTTGACCACGGTCTCGATCACATCCAGTGGGATGTCTTGAGGCAAGACGGTGAGCCCGCCGCGACGGGCGACCGTCTCGGCCATCCGCCGTCCGGCGACCGCCGTCATGTTGGCGACCACGATCGGGATCGTCGTGCCGAGGCCATCAGGTGTACTGAGGTCGACGTCGAACCGACTCGGCACCGACGACAAGCTGGGGACCATGAACACGTCGCTGTAGGTCAGGTCGTACGGCGGGATGTCGTTCAGAAATTTCATCGCAGGAACCTCAGGGTCTGATCCGCCAGGCGGAGCGTCGTTGCCGGACACGGCTCAGAAGCGCCCAACAGGCTACGGCGCGCGACGACGGGTCGGCTGGATCGGCGAGGTGACTATCCTTCGCAGCCATGACTGCCGCCTCCGGTTCCTCGTTGGACAACCCACCTGTCGCCCTCGTGCACGGTTGGGGCGGGTCCTTCCGCAACACGTGGGAGAAAAGCGGTTTCACGGCTTTGCTGGACGACGCCGATCGGTCCGTCATCGGCATCGATCTGCTCGGCCACGGCGATGCTCCGAAGCCCCACGACCCGTTGGCCTACGTGGATCTGACAACCCGCATCGTCGACGCACTCCCCGACCATCCGGTCGATGCCGTCGGTTTTTCGCTCGGAGCGCTGACGCTGCTGCGGCTTGCGATCGCCGAACCGAGCCGTTTCAATCGGCTGGTGTTGGCCGGAATCGGCGAGAACGTCTTCAGCAGCGACACCACCGGCACGGCCAAGATCCTCGCTGCGCTCGACGGTCACGGCGATCCGGAGGACAACGTGTCGCGCCTGTTCCTGCAATATGCGAACCAGCCGGGCAACGACATCGAAGCGCTCGCCGCGGTGATGCGCCGACCGTCCGAGGGTCCGTTCACCGAGGCCGAACTGGGCAACGTCACGTGTCCGACCCTCGTCGCGATCGGCGATCTCGACTTTGCCGGCCCCGGTGATCGGCTCGCCGCGGCCTTGCCGAACGCCCAACTGGTCACCCTCAAGAAGATCGATCATTTTGCGACGCCTGAAGCGTTCAGTTTCATCGACGCGGCGTTGGAGTTCCTCGACGCCGTCCCCGGATGACCGCCGCACCCAACTCAGCGGCCAACCCAGCGCCCAACTCAGCGGCCGACCCCGAAGCCGATCCAGCGGCCGACCCAATCGATCACGCCGTTGCCGTCCTGCGTGGTGGTGGTCTGGTGGGAATGCCGACCGAGACGGTCTACGGCCTCGCCGCCGACGCGTCGAACGAAGCCGCTGTTCGGCGGATCTTCGCCGCCAAACGGCGTCCCGTCGATCACCCCCTGATCGTCCACCTCGCATCGGCTGACCAGCTCGACGAGTGGGCAGGTTCGGTGCCGAAGGCCGCTGCGATCCTGGCCGAGACGTGCTGGCCCGGTCCGTTGACGTTGCTCGTCCCGAAGGCCGATCACGTCCTCTCGGTGGTCACCGGCGGACGCGACACGGTGGGAATCCGAGTTCCTGCTCATCCCATGGCGGGCGAACTGCTGCGCCGGTTCGGTGGCGGCCTCGCAGCACCGTCCGCGAACCGGTTCGGGCAGGTCTCGCCGACGACCGCCGACCATGTTCGGGCCGACCTCGGGGCCGACGTCGACTTCGTGCTCGACGGCGGACCCAGCCCGATCGGCGTCGAATCGACCATCGTCGACTGCACCGTCAGCCCTCCCCAGATCTTGCGACCTGGTGGGATCGACAACGAGACGATCGAGGCGCTGCTCGGTGATCTCGGCGGTGCGAGCGGACCGAGTCGGGCGAGTGGCATGCTCGCCTCGCACTACTCGCCCGGGTGCACGGTGGAAGTCGCTGAATCGTTGGCGGAAGCCACCGAGCGAGCTGCGGCGTTGCAGGTCACCGGCGTGCGAGTCGATGTACTCGACCCGACCGTCGACCTCGTCGAAGCCGCGCGACTGCTGTACGTGTGGCTTCGCGCGGCCGACGAGCGGGGGCTGCCCACGCTGATCGCGGTGTTGCCGGCGCCGACCGGGCTCGGCCATGCGATCCGAGACCGCTTGCTCAAGGCGGCAGGAAGGGGCTGAACAATGGCTGATGGCTTCGAGATTTCGTGGTTCGCACCGTCGTGCTCGGGCGACACCGCTCGACTGGGCGTCACCGATCGGCAGCGGCTGGCGACATTCGCGTACAACCGGCACGTGATCACCACCGCCGACCGGCTCGGATACCGCAACGTCCTCATCCCTTCGAGCTTCGTACCGGGCATGGATCCTTGGACGCTGGCCTCGGCGCTCGGCCCGACGTTGGAGTCGGCGCGGCTGCTGCCGGCCGTGCGGGTCGGAGAGTTCGATCCGCCGATGTTCGCCCGAGCGGCGAAGTCGCTGCAGTCAGCGATGAACGGACGGCTGACGATCAACATCATCTCGAGCGAGCTCGCCGGAGAGACACTCGATTCGGCAAGCCGGTACCGGCGCACCGCCGAGGCAATGGATCTGCTCAGGCGGTTCTGGACCACCGATCACGTCCGATTCGATGGTGAGTTCTGGCAGTACGACCTCGAGACCACCCCGACCCGCACGCGCACACCACCACCGATGTACTTCGGCGGCACGTCCGAACACGCCCGCGATGTCGCCGCCCGATTCGCCGACTGTTACCTGATGTGGATCGAGACGGTCGATTCGATCGCCGAACTCGTCGCCGACATGCGCGCCCGGGCGGGGGCCTACGGCCGCACGCTGTCGTTCGGCCTCCGCACCCATGTCATCGTCCGTAACACCTCCGACGCGGCTCGAGCCGCCGCTTCAGATCTGATCAGCGAACTCGATCCCATTGCCGGCCGCCGGTTGAAACAAGCCGCCAACGACCACCGGTCCGTCGGCGTGCAGCGCCAGGACGCGTTGCGGGCCGCCGCCGGCGAGGACGGATTCGCGGAGGCGTCGTTGTGGACCGGCATCGGCGTCGCCCGCAGCGGCGTCGGTGCAGCCGTGCTCGGCGACCCGGATCAGGTCGAGGCCAAGCTCCGCGCCTATGCCGCTGTCGGCATCGATGCATTCATCCTCAGTGGATACCCGCTCGACGACGAGGCCGAGCGTTTCGCCGAGCTCGTCCTGCCCCGTTTCGATCTCGCCGACCTTGCGTTCTGACCGTCCAGGCCGTCACAGATCGCTGAATGCTCCCGGCTGGTTGAGGTGATGGACCCAGACATCGCGGACGTCGTCGAGCAGCGGGGCGGGTGAGTCGCCGACGGCTGCGATCGTCAAGCTCACCGTGCTGGCACCGGCGTCGGGCACGATGTCGAGCCGGCACCAGCACGGACCCGGCTCGAACAGGTGGACTTCGAGCAGGTACGGCGGGTCGTCGACGAGCACCTCCCCGATCCACGACGTCACGATCAGGAGTGCCTCGAATGCCACCGCAGGGAGGGAGGCGATCACGAACGACGGCACGTCCTGCTGGACCCGCCCGGTCCATCGTCGGTCTCGCTGCGGCCGCCTCGACGGCGATGGCCTCGGCTGCGACGGCTCGGGGGTCGACGGCGAGTTGGGCTGTTGGGTCGCGCCGGTCGGATCGGGCAGCGGGCGTCGCCCGGTGAGGTGTCCTACCGCAGCATCGAAGGCTGCATTGAGCGCACGCATGTCGTCAGGGTCGCCGCCACGATCCGGATGACGGTCGAACGCCAACCGGCGTCTGGCTGCGCGCACGTCGCCGAGCGTTGCGGCACGGTCGAGACCGAGTAGCTCGAACGGATCTGGGTCGGTCATCCAGTGCGGTCCCGTAGCGCAACGTAGGCAGCCCGGACCTCGGCTGGCGATGCTCCACCCAGGGCAACCGAGCGGTCGACAGCGGCCGTCGAGTCGAGCGCCCACTGCGCAGAGACGTCGGCAGCTGAACGCTGGTCCAGGACCGACGCAGCCTGTACACACGCTCCCGTCGCAACCGCTTCGACAGCCGTCGCCACCACGACGGGCAGATCACAGAGGTCGGCGAACACCTGCCGGTAAGCCTGCGACCTGGCACCGCCGCCGACGAGCACGATGCGCTGTGCCGCCGCCGTGTGTCGACTCAGCGCGTCGAATCCATCGAGCAAGCTGCAGACGACGCCCTCGTATGCGGCTCTCGCGAGCTGCTCGCGGGTGACATCGGAACGGATTCCCGACAACCATCCGGTCGACTTCGGACGGTTCGGCACCCGCTCGCCGTCGAAGTACGGCAGCAGCGTCATGCCTCCGGCGCCGGACGGCGCCGCGAGCGCCATGGCGGCGAGTTCGTCGAGACCAACGCCGAGCAACCGGGCGACAGCGTCGGTCACCCGAGTCGCGTTGAGCGTGCACACGAGCGGCAGGAATCGGCCGGTAGCGTCGGC
>Ga0105048_10019359_pt1 | contig 10437 bp, 8 predicted proteins | sample MAT05_FD_78382 | JGI IMG/M metagenome (GOLD analysis project Ga0105048, IMG submission 78382) | Freshwater microbial communities from Lake Fryxell liftoff mats and glacier meltwater in Antarctica - MAT-05 | ecosystem: Environmental > Aquatic > Freshwater > Ice > Liftoff microbial mat | place...
AATGAGGTGACATTGCTGGTGACAACGGCCGCGCCACAGGCCATGGCTTCCAGGACGGGCAACCCAAACCCCTCATAGAGTGAGGGATAACAAAACACGGTGCAGGCCGCATACCAGTTCGGCAGATCAACCTCAGGCACACGGCCCAGTAATTTGATCTGCTCGCCCAGTCCCATGGCTTGTATACGAGCCAGAAGTGCGTCATACATCCAACCCAGCCCACCCCCAATGAACAACTGCGGCCGCGCCTGTGGCATCGCCGCGCACAGCTGCGCGAATGCCTCGATCAGTCGGTCCAGGTTTTTGCGCGGCTCGATGCTGCCCAGATAAAAAATGGCGTGAGGGCCGATGTGATGCTGCTGCCGAAACGCCGCAATCACAGCATCAGCAGGCCGTGTGTAATGGCTGCTAACGCCAAGTGGAATGGCCACGATGCGCCCGGCCGGCACGCCGAAATGCTCCACAATATCGCGCCGGGTGTACTCGCTGATGGCGATAATGCGACTGGCCTTTTGGCAGGAGCGCCGCGCGAGAACCCCCAGGTAAGTCCGGTTGAACCAGCGGTGCGTGTCTGGCCGGGTGATGAAGCTGAGGTCCATGATGCTGACGACGGTCGGCAAGGCGGTGCGCAACGGCAACACATTGAGCAGGCCGTGATAGAGATCGGCCTTGAGCTCGCCCAACACCCGCGGCGTCTCCACCTGCTCCACCCAGATGCGGCTCCATGGATTTTCGGTCGTGCGCGATGCGGCTCGAATGTGGATGGGCGGTGACACCTGCCTCACCTCACTCAATGCGGTGGGGCTGACCAATGCCGTGAACGTGGCATCCCCACCATAGGCCGCCAAAGCCTCCAGCACAAAGCGCGCATACTGATGGACACCGGCCTGCCGATAGCCAGGCGTGCCACTGATGAGGTATGCGCCGAGAGCGATGTTCATGGGGAGAGTTTGCAGATGTCAGAAGTCAGAAGTCAGATGGTTTTGCACTGAGTTCTTGTCTGATGTCTGATATCTGATGTCTGACTTCTGACTTCTGATATCTTAAATCTCTCCCCTACTTCCTCAACGCCGCCACCAGCGACGCCAGGCTGGGCTTGTTGCCCGATAGCAAAGCCTGGGCACGGAAGACACGGGCGACCAGCCAGATGGTGGCGAGGACGGCCACGATCAGCAGACCCAGGCCGGCCAAAATCTGGAGCAGCGGCGCGCCTTCACCCACAAGCCGCATGGGCATGACGATGGGCGAGGTCAATGGCACCAGGCTCAACGCCGTAGCCAGAGTGCCGTTGGGGTCGTTGGTGATGGCCGAATTGAGATAGAGCGGAATCAGCAGCGGTAGCATGACGAAGAACACATACTGGCTGGCTTCTTTAGTGCCCGGCATGAGCGCGCCCAGACCTGCCATCAGTGCCGCATAGATCAGGTAGCCGAATACAAAGTAGAGCACCGACCACGCCACTGCAACGCCCGAAACGGGGTCCACATACGAAGCCACAACAGGATTCTGCAAAATCGTCAGCCCCGACACCAACCACAGCGCCAGTTGAATCAGGCCGAGAATACCCAACCCTAGAATCTTGCCGGTCAATAACTCAATCGGCGTCACCGACGACATGAGCACTTCCATCACCCGATTTTCTTTTTCGGTGCTGACCGTGTTCATCAAATACGACGAGGCCGTGATTAGCACCATGAAGAACAGCAGGCACACGGCAAATGGCAACGGCGAAAAATCGCCAAACACATTGCGTTGTTGGTCGGCTGGCGCCAGCGAGGTGCGCGCTTGCAAATTGACGGGTTCATTGACTCGTTGTAACAGAGCCGCGTCGCCTTTCAACAAACTCAGCTCCAGCACACGCCGGAAATTATTAGTCTTCGACATGTCTTCAAAAGGGCTGAACTCGTTGGAGATGAACTTCACATCGCCTGTCGTTAGAACATCCTGCGGCACCAGATAATAGCCACTGATCTGGCTGCTGTTCAAGGCCTCCTGGGCAGTAGCCGTGTTAGCAAAGGGTTGGAGCAGCATGGTGCCGGTGAGGTACTGCGTGTCGATGAGCTGGCTCAGATCCACATAGCCCTGTGGCCTGGGAGCCTCGGCACTCTTGCGAGCCGACGTTGCCGCTGCGGCCGCAACGCTGCCAATCGCGATCACCCCAAAGATGACACTGGTAATCACAGGAACGACCAGCAGACCAATCCAAAAACTGGGCTTGGTAACGATGGTGAGAAATTCATGCCGAAGAATGATCAATATTTTTTGCATGGTCTTCAACCCGATTTAACTTCGCACCTCGGCCACAATTTCCCGGAAGGCCACGGCCTTGCCATACCGCAACATGCCCAGACGGAACACCCGGCCAGCCAGCCACAACGCACCGGCCGCAAACACGATCAGCAGAACAATTGCGACCACGATCTGCCAGACCGGCACGGTGGTGATGCCGTAGCGAAAGACCAGCGCCAGCGGCGCGGTGAAGGGAAATAAGGTCAGCACTGTCGCGATCACGCCATTGGGATCGAGAAAGATCACAGGAATAAAAAACCCCGGTGAAATGGCCAGCAACACAAACGGTCCCGTGTATTGCTGGGCCTGTTTCTGGTCGAGCACGGCCGCGCCGATAGCGGCCATAACTGCGCCAAACAGCACATATTCCAGCACAAACAGCACCAGCGTCACCGCAATAAATTCCGGGGCAATGCTTGCGCCTTGCAAAAAGCTAAACTGCTGGCCCGCCACCGCCAAAGCCGCTGCCATCGCAATCAGCCACACTGCCACCTGGGTCAGCCCCAACGCGCCCAGGCCCAGAATTTTGCCGCCCATGAGTTGCGTCGGTGTCACCGTCGTCACCATCACTTCCATGGTGCGATTTTCTTTTTCTTCGATCACGGCCTGCATCAGGTATTGCGCGCCGGCAAATAGCGCCACGAAAAACATGAGGCCGAACACGAACGGCAAAACAAATCCGACGATGTTGTTCTCACCAAACGCCCGCGATTGATCCGGCGTTTCAAAGGTAAAGTCGATGCCCTGCGTCAACCGCGTCGCTATCTGCGGGTTCACATCACTGAGTAAAGCCGACTGGGCATAGGTCTCAAAATCATCGCGCACATCGCCGGAGATATCGCGCTTCCAATAGAACAGATCAGCACGGCCACTCTGCGCAAAGTCGGGCGCGAGCTCATAGTAGGCACGAATCTGTTCGCGATTCAATGCCGCATCGGCCTCGGCTTTGCTCTCAAACCGGCGAAATTCAATCTGTGTCTCGGGACTGGTGGGTTTATACGCCTTCGCCAGTGCATTGGACGGGTCTACATAGCCCACCACACCGGTGTCGCTCTCGGAGAAGGATTGCACGGTGATAAAGCCGATGATGCCGCCGATGGCGATGAACAGCAGCGGCGCCAACAACGCGCCGAGGAAGCGTTTGCGCAACACATGCTTCTTGTACTCGTGCCAGGCAATCAACAATAACTTACGCATGAGTATTCTGTGCCACCGTTTCTGCAGCCACACGGCCATTTTCAGGCACAATCTTGCCACCCACCACGCGCACAAAGATGTCATCCATCGTCGGCAAGGCCAGCTCGAATCGTTCAACCAACAGGCCGGGCGTGTTGGCCAGAATGCTCAGCACCTGTTGCGGCGTCACATGTGCTCCCAGGCTCAATGTGTGCGCGTCACCTTTGCGGCTGGTTTCGATCACGCCCTCAATCTGTGGCAACGGCCCATGCCCCACCACCCGCACGGCATTGTCGGCATAGCGCCGCCGAATTTCGTCTACCGCGCCATACAGCACGCTTTCACCCTGATTGATCAGCACCAGCCGGTCGCACATCTCCTCCACCTGATACATCTGATGGGTTGACATGATAATGGTGGTGCCCTTGTCGCGCTCACGCAAGAGCATGTCCTGCACCAGTCGGGTGTTCAGCGGGTCGAGGCCGCTAAACGGCTCATCGATGATGATCAGGGACGGCCTATGCAACAGCGTCGTCATCACCTGCACCTTCTGCTGCATGCCCTTGCTCAGGTCCTGCACCTTCTTGCGCTTGTGCTCGGTCAGGTCAAGTTGGTCAAAATACTGCGCCGCGCGGATCTTGGCCTCGGCCCGCGGCACTCCTTTCAACTCAGCCAGATATAACACGCAGTTCTCGACCGAAATATCCTTATACAAGCCACGTTCCTCAGGCAGGTACCCAATGCGATCCTTTTTAGCATCGGTCATCGCGCCACCCAACACAGTCACAGTGCCGCGATCGGGCTTGAAGATGTCCAGGATCATGCGAATGGTCGTGGTCTTGCCGGCACCATTGGGGCCAAGCAAGCCAAAGATTTCGCCCGTGCGCACATCAAAGCTCACATCGCGCACGGCTTTGGCCGCGCCAAATGATTTGGCCAGATGGGATGCGCTAATCACATTTTGTTCAGTCATAGTTCAACTTAATCAGGTTGTAGTGATTCTAAAAGTCACCTCAACCTTTGCAGAGATGCAGTATGCTGCACCCCCGGCGAAATACTTTCGAAAGCAATGCGGCCGGCAAATACAACTCTCACGACTTCAACGCAGCCCGGCACATCGCCACCACCTGGCGCGCACGCTGCGGCGCATCACCTACATACACATCGGCCACTAACACGCTGGCCGCCGTCTCCGCGGATACATATCGGGTGACCAACGGGTCGGCGCACAAAGCAGCCACCAGTGGGTTCGCCTCACCGGCATTAATTTTCGCCCACGCACTCAATGAATGTTCGCGAATCACTTCATGGAATTCCTGACGATTGCCACCCGCTTTGGTGACCGCCATCAGCAACTTCTCGGTCGCGGCAAACGGCCCATAGGTCTGCATGTTGCGGCGAATCTGTGCCTCGTTCACCCGCAGGCCAGACACGATGCGCAAGGCGGTGCGCAGAATCTGGTCCACCGCCAGGAAGCCTTCACTCAGCACAATGCGCCGGTTGGCCGAATCATCCAATGTGCGTTCCAACAACGAGTGCGCGGCGTTGTCCCACATCACATGCGGCAGTGTCGCCACATAGCGCGCCAGCGAGTTAATGTTTTCTGAATGAATGGGATTGCGCTTGAACGGCATGGCCGATGAGCCCACCTGCTTGGCCCCAAACGGCTCAGCCAGCTCTCCTATCGGCGGCGACTGCAACACGCGCAGATCAAACGCAAATTTGTAGAGCGATTGGGCCACGCCGGCCAGCGCATTGACCACCAGCAAATCCTGCTTGCGCGGATACGTCTGCGTCGTCGCCACAAACGGCTCCAGGCCAATTCTGGACATGACCGCAGTCTCCAGCGACGACGGCATACCGTCTCCCGTCAACTCCATATATGAGGCCGATGTTCCCACTGCACCTTTAAAACCCTTGCCGCGAATGTTGGCTCGCACCTGGGTGAGCTGGGCGTGATCCATCAACAGGTCTTGCAGATACTGTGCAAGCCGGTATCCGAGGGTGGTCGGCTCGGCCGGCTGCAAATGCGTGAACGCCATCACCGGCAAATCAGCATGGCGCTCCACCTGCTCGCTCAGCGCCGCCATCACTTTGCCCAAAGCCGTGATCGTGAGGTCGAGCGCCTGCCGAAGACGGAGTGCATCGGCGTTGTCCTCGATGTCCATCGAGGTGGCCCCAAGGTGAATGATGCCGCCGCCGATCGTGCACTGCTCGGCAAAGGCGCGCACCTCGGCCATCAAATCGTGTTGAATCTCGTGCTCGATCTCCAGCGCGCGAGCGATGCTGGCATCGGTGACCTCCTCTGCATGGGCGCGCAAATCGTCGACCTGGCTGGCCGGCACAATCCCCAGATCACACTCGGCCTCGGCCAGCGCCACCCACAGTTGCCGCCACAGCAGCCGCTTGTTGCGCTCGCTCCAGATGGCACGCATGGCATCGGTGCCGTAACGCTGGGTGAAGGGCGATTGATATTGCGAATGGGTCGAGGAGACAGAATGCGAATCGATGATTTGAGAAGACATGTTGATTAACAGACATGAGCGCGGTCGGAGCGCTGCTTGATATTCACACACAACCAACATGGCAAAAGCGCTCCGACCGCTTTGCCGTTAATACACACGAGTTGCGCCGGCGTCGAGCAAGGCCCGGCGAAGTTGCGCGGCATGTTCCATATCACGGGCCAGCACAATCATGTTACCGCCGCGGCCACCGCCGCTCATCTTAGCGCCCAACGCGCCTGCCGCCAATGCCGCATCACACAGGTCGTCCAGCTTGAGCGAGGACACGCCCAGCCGCTGCAGAGCAGCATGGTTGGCGTTCATGGCCGTGCCCAGCGCCGGCAGGTTATTGAGCTTTAGCGCGCGGCGCGCCACCATCACCAACATGCCGATCGCGTCAAATTGTCGCTCCAGCCGGTCAGGATTGCGTTCCCAGGCGGCGCGGACGGCGCCCACCGGCTCTTTCGTCGGCGTGCTAACGCCAGTATCACCAATCACGAGTGGCAAATTCGCCGGCATCTCCAATAGCTCCGGTGGGGATTTCCTGACAAACCACACCGGCCGCTCATAAGCAATGACGGTGTTGTCGATGCCGCTAGGGGTGCCGTGATGCAGCTTCTCAACTTCGTAGGCCAGTGCGCTGGCATCGGCCGCAGCCAGTTCAATGCCGTGCCACGCAGCCACAGACCGCGCACAGGCCACACTCACCGCCGCGCCGCTGCCCAGGTGCGACGCCACGGCGATATCGCTGGTGACAGTCAGGCGGAAGCGGCTGGCGGCTGGCGGCTGGTTCAGATGCGCCAGCGTGCGAGCGACAATTTGTGAGAGCGGATGGTCTGGCTGGTCGCCGACTAAAAAGTGCTCTGTGACATCCGGCGCGACAATTTCAGTGGGGCTGGCAATGGGCTCGATCTGAGCACGAGCGCGCAGCAGCGGCAGCGGCAGGGCGATGGCGGGCCGACCATACACCACGGCATGTTCGCCGCACAAAATCACCTTGGCACACGCCGTTCGTTCAATCATGATTAAACTATCGCTTGCTCAGCGCATCCAGCACTTGCAACGTCAGCAGAATGCGCGTGTCGCTGCCCTCGGCGCTCATGTGAAAGTTTTCGTTACCTTCCCAGCGCATGCCGTAATCGGGCAGGTTGCGTGTGGCGGCGTAGAAGTCGATGACGGGCACGCCAAACTCCGCGCCCAGCTTGCGAATGGCCGCGTTGATCGTGCCGGCCGGCGCACCACCCTGTTGCAGTTCCAGGTCATCGGCCTTGGTCACCAGCACCGGCAGCCGCTTTTGCTGCACCACAGAGTCAATGACGCCGCGATAGTTCTTCTCGAAGTCCTTCCAGGTGAACTGGTCGCCGGTGCCGAGCGAGATGAACACGACGCTGGCCTGCGAGCGCCGCAATTCACAGGCCAGCACGCCCTCACCCGGCTCACAATAATTGGGATTCGCCCACACCGGGTCGAACATGCTGGCGCTGTTGAAACCGCGAAACGCAGCCTGGCTCAGCCGGCCAAATGAGGGCGCAAATCGCTCGACTGCGGGTGAAAGTGCCGGATAGTTGCTGGTATCAAACAGGCCCATCGCCACCCGGCCCACATACGCCTCGGGCACGCTGTTGCAGTCGCCGACCACGGTGAAGGCAGTTAAGTTCTTGTTGGCAGCTTTTGCCTGATACAGCTTCTTCGCTTTGGCCGAAATTGGGGTGATGAATGGCGACCACACCATGCTGCCGCCTGTGGTTGGGCTGGCGGGCTTTTCGGCAGGCAACGCGCTCACTTCGCCCTGAATCTGACCATACTGGGCCAACACCCAACCCTCGCCTTTGGGGGTTTGCACCTTGAGCCAGGTGTTATTGGCCGAGCGCGCAACGACCGGGAAGGCATCTTGTGCAAACACGGGCTCGGTGCTGGGTGCAGTCAGCATCGGTTGAGGGCGAAGAAATACGCCGCCGGCGCCGACGATGAACTGGGGCTCGTTGACGGCGTGCGCTGTGGTTGAGGGCACCGCAAGCGCAAACCCAATCAGCACCACCAGGATCGCAAGCGATTTGTTCTTGTTCATAGTCAAGTCACTTCCAGGGAATGGAGGCTTTGGCCGACTGCCCTGCCCATGATGAAATACGCAGTCGGCAAACGCCTCCATTCCAAATTTTCGTTTCAGGCCCGTGTGAGCGCATCGAGCGCTTGCAACATGCAAACCAGCTTGAGGGTGCGGCCCTGTTCGGTCAGGTGAAAGTAGTAGCCCCACTCGTCGTGCAGGCCGTGTTGAATGAAGGGCCGGTCGGGTAGATCGGGATTGGGCACGGTCGGCAGATCACGAGTGGCGTCGAAGAACTCCACCAACGGCAATTGATATTCAGCGGCCAGCTTTCGCACCACATCGTTCAAATAACCCATCGGCGCGCCACCCTGATATGACTCCATCTCATCGGCCTTGGTGAACAACACCGGCAACACATTGGCCACCAGCGCCGTATCCAGCATGGCGCGATAGGTGGGCTCATATTCTTTCCAGGCAAAGCGGTCGCCGGTGCCGAGTTGGATGAACACGATGCTGGCATTGCTCAGGCGCAATTCGCAGGCAAATACACCTTCGGCCGGCTGACACGTGGCCGGCTTTTGTGGAAAGCTGACGTCAAACATATCGGCCGCGCGAAAGCCACCGCCCACCGCAACACTGACATGAGCCAGGCTGGGTTCGAAGCGAGCCAACATGGTGCGCAAGACAGGCTGGCTTTGAGCCACATCGATCTGACCGCCGACCTGCAAGCCCAACAGCATCGGCCATTGCGCATTGCTATCGCCGGCAATCGTAAACATGCGTCCATCACGGCCTGCCTTGATGCCCTGCTGCAACACGCCCTTGCCACGCGCCGTCACTCCGATCCACTTGGGCAGGGCCGTGCGGCTGCTGTTCTTCGGCATGGGTGGTGCAACCGGCTTGGTGAGCGGCAGCGTATCCACGTTGCCCTGCACATCGCCAAAGCCGCGCGGCAGCCAGCCGGTCGCACCCGCCACTTGCAGTTGCAACCACATACCGTCGGTGGTGCGGCCGATTACGGCGTAGGTGGCGTCGTAGGCGACCGGCGCACCCAGCGGGGCAATGCCACTGGGCTGGGTACGCAACCGCGCCCCGCTAAACTTCATGTAGAAGCGAACTTCGTCAGCATGCGCCGAACGGCCGGAACCCAGCAGGCTCAGCACCATGAGCAACAGCAATACAACTCGTCGCGAAGACTGGAGGCGGGACGCTTTCATGAAATTAGGATTTGCCTGTGATAGCGGCCAGGGTTTGCAGGGTGGCAACCAACCGGCGATCCATACCGGCGTAGCTGAGGTGGAAATCCTTGTCGCCCTCATCGATCAGACCGTGATTGGGCAGCTCGCGGGTGGCCATCTCAAAATCCAGCAACGGCACCTGATACTCAGCCGCCAGCTTGCGAATGATAGTGTTGATGAAGCCGGATTCTGCGCCGCTGGCCGTTTCAATATCGTCGGCCTTGGTGACCAGCACCGGCAGCACCCCTTTGGCCAGGGCATGCTCGACCATCGGCCGATAGGCCTGCTCAAAATCCTTCCAATCGTATTGCTCCTGCGTGCCCAGGCCGATGAACACGATGCTGGCCCGCGACACCCAGACCTCGCACGCAAACGGCCCCACCCCGTTGGCCACATCGCACAGTGAACCCGGTGCCCACGATGGGTCCATCATGGCCTTGGCATTGAAGCCGCCCTCGGCCGCCAGACTGATGCGCGGGAAGGATTTGTCGAACTGCCTGACCACCCGTTGCAGGCCACCCAACGAGGCCATGTTGAACTGGCCGGTGGCGATGCGCTGGAGGTAAATCGACGGCAGTGAGTTGCAATCACCGACCACCGTAAAGAGGTTCAAGTCCTTGCCATTCGCGGCCGCACGCTGGTAGATGGCACGCTGGGCCGGCGTGATCTGGGGGATCCACTTTGGGAAAGCAGGCAGCTTGGTCGCGGCGGGGGCTTTGAGCGCGGGGCTCAGCACGGGCACGCTGGCAATATCGCCGGAGTAGACGGTGCCGAGATCGGCCAGCAACCACGTCTCAGCAGTTTTGGCATTGGGCACCGTGAGCCGCCACCATGCGTTGTCGGCCGTGCGGGCATTGGCCACATAGAAATCGCCCTTCTTCACCGAGGCCACATTGCCGCCCAACAAACTGGGTTCGCCGCGCAGCCACACCTGTGGCACGGTAACCGTAACTTTGACGCCGCCATCGGCTTGGGCACCGGCCGGCATGGCTGGGAATAGTCCCACCAACATGCCGAGGAGACAAAGTGAAATTAACAGTTTTCGCATATCACTAAATGAAGAGTGGCTCTCCCAACTTTGGCGGGAAATCATGGTTTTTGTAGGGGCAAAGCAGCGGGCTCATGTATGGGTTTGATCTGCGATGAGCCCGCTGCTTTGCCCCTACACTGCGATTCCCGTTTAATT
>Ga0105048_10019360_pt1 | contig 10437 bp, 8 predicted proteins | sample MAT05_FD_78382 | JGI IMG/M metagenome (GOLD analysis project Ga0105048, IMG submission 78382) | Freshwater microbial communities from Lake Fryxell liftoff mats and glacier meltwater in Antarctica - MAT-05 | ecosystem: Environmental > Aquatic > Freshwater > Ice > Liftoff microbial mat | place...
CCAACAGTTGCCATGGCGCCTTTGTCTTTGTATTTAAACCGTTTCATTGGTTTATTATAACAAACTTTATTCAAGATATTTTTTCCTAATAATTTTCCTTGTTGCATTGCTCCAGGTGCCACTTGTGGGTGACCATTAGGATAATCTTTCGTTTCCATGCAAGCAACATCACCAATTGCGTAAACATCTTTCAAGCCTTTTACTTCGTTGAATTCATCCACTAAAATTCGACCCGCTTTTGAAATACACGCAAGTGGAACACCACCAACAGGATTACCTGTAACTCCAGCAGTCCATATCAACGTTTTTGCAATAATATCTTGACCGGTATTTGTAGAAACATAATCTCCAAAATAATCAAGCACTCTTGTTTCAAGCACAACTGTTACGCCTAATTTTTCTAAATATTTTTTTGCTTTTGCAGATGATTTTGGTGACAACATTGGCAAAACTCTATCGCCAGATTGAACCAAATAAATATTCATTTTTTCCATATCCAATTCAGGATAATCTTTCGGAAAAACTTTTCGTTTCAATTCACCCAAAGCACCTGCCAACTCAACACCTGTTGGTCCAGCACCTGCAATTACTATATTCATCATTCCTTGCTTTTTACGCTCGTTGTTGATGAGTAAAGCATGTTCTAAATTTTGAAGAAGCATTGTTCTCAAATCAAGCGATTCAAGAATACTTTTCATTGGCATTGCACTAATTGTTAAACCTTCATTGCCAAAATAATTTGTTTTTGCGCCGGTTGCAATAATTAAATAATCATATTCAAGCGTATCATTACCAAATTCAATTACCTTTTTTTCGTGATCAACATTTGTTACTTCACCAAGTCTGAAATAGATGTTTTTTGATTTATTAAATATTTTACGAATTGGATAAGCTATTGATTCTGCCTCAAGCGCAGACGTAGCAACCTGGTACATTAATGGCTGAAACGTGTGATAATTATTTTTATCCACAATGACAACTTGAATGTCTTTATTCTGAAACATTTTAGCGACTTGAATACCACCAAAACCACCACCAATAACAACTACACGCGCCTTCTTTTTGTTAGGAATGTCAATTAACATGGGCTTAAATTTGGTATGAAATTAAGCTTTTTTGCGAAAGTTTTGAAGATTTGATTTGGAAAAGCGCGATTTGTTTGAGTAGTCAACTTCTTAAAGCGATACAAAGCTTGTGTTGATTCAGGGTAAATTTGTTGCCACGAATGCGCAAATTTTTCGGTAAACTTCTCATGATTAGCTTTATGACTTTAATGAAGTTTCTATTGAAGAAAAAAATATTCTCTAAATTTTAACTCAACGGAATTCCAGGTAACTCTTCTGAAATTTGAGTCTCAGCGCTAACAGTTCTTACAATTAATTTGAACAATTTATTCTTCAAAAAAAAAAGCAGAGATTTTGTCTCTGCTTTTTCATTCAAATATATTTTACAAATCTATTTTTTTACTAACGAAACTACTTGCACAAATTCATCTCTGCGAATTTTCAACACATAAATTCCTCCAGTCAAATATGAAAAATCAGTTGATTCAATATTTTTTCCACTCCACACCAATTGTCCTTGTGCGTTAATGAGTTCAAAATATTCAGTACCATTTTCATTTTCGATTATGATGCTATTGATGAATGGATTTGGATAAACGTCAATTTTTAGATCTGCGTTTGAATTAATAATTCCAAGTCCACTAATAGTTACACAATCCGAAGTATCGCCGCAACTGCCGTCTTCAACAATAACAGCATAGCTACCACTTTGAGTTGCTGTATAACTTATTCCGTTTTCACCAACAATGTGCGCACCTGTGTTACAATCAATCCAACTATAAATCATTCCAACAGCATTAGCCGTGATTGTATTTCCAGAAACACTTGTAGTTAAATCAGGCGTGCAATTAATGACAACACAATCAGAAGTATCTCCACACGTTCCGTTATCAACAAGAACAGCATAGCTACCACTTTGAGTTGCGGTATAACTAATTCCGTTTTCACCAACAATGTGCGCACCTGTGATACAATCAATCCAACTATAAATCATTCCAACAGCATTAGCCGTGATTATATTTCCAGAAACACTTGTAGTTAAATCAACGGAACATGAAGAATAGGTGATTACGCAGTAACCATTTGCACCTGGACTAGATGGACCGCTGTTGCCGTTTCCGCCGCCGCCGCCGCCGCCATATGTTAAACCGGGTGTTGCTGGGTTGTTTGCAGTACATGATCCATCAATAAAACCTGATCCTTTACCACCATCGCCACCAGGCGCACCACCACTTGTGCCTGGCGTTCCACCAAATTGCAAGCAATTGCTGCCAGACCAAGGTGGTGTAATTCCGCCAACCGTTCCATTACTAGATTGACCGGCAGCGCCACCACCACCACCACCAAAATAAGTATATGTTCCATTACCACCTGCACCTCCGATATAATTAATTAAGCCGCTTGTTCCAATACCACCAAAACCACCAGGTGATGCACCACCGGACGATCCGTTACCTCCGCCAGAAGCAGAAATTAATGATCCAACACTTGTTGTACCAGAAAAAGATCCAGTGCCATGCGTGCCTACTGTGATGTTTAGTGTTGATCCCGGAACAACAGTATAAGTTCCTGAAGCGTAACCGCCACCGCCACCGCCACCGCCGCCATTTGGACCACCGTCGCCACCAGCGCCAACAACCTGAATGTCAACCGAAGTTATTCCAGCAGGCACAAGAAATGTATTGGAGCTTGTAAAAGGAACAGAAGTAGTTTGTGCATAAATAGCAGCGCCAGTTATAAGACCAATAAATGTGTAAAATATTTTTTTCATAGTTGTATTTTTTTTATGATTTCTAAATGTACAGAAATTTGAGTAGAAATGAATGATTATTCTTTTCCGAATTCAATAATGGATTTAAAAAAAAATTGAATGATGAGTAAATAAATCTTTTGAACAAGAAAATTTGATTTAATGTGTTTTACATATATGACAAGAAATAAATACGATTTTATTAATTGCATTCAAATTCCCCTATTGAAAGTCTATTTCTTTTTATTGTTCAGTTGCAATTTTAATTTTTACAAATCTGAAAAAACTATTCATTTATTTATTTATTTCATTTGATTCTCCCAATACTTTTTACCGTAGCTGCAAAAAATTTCTTCGTTGGTTTTTATATTTCGAGTAGCAATTAAACAAATATTGTTGTTTTCGTCAAAAGCAATTTTAGCATTGTTTTTAAAACCGGAGATTGCAAATGCCTCTGCATCATTTGCATATTTGGCAAAACACTTAATGCGCATGGAGTCCATTATAGTGCCATTTAGAAGCTTGATAAAATATTTATCATTTCCCTTTTTTATGCGCAATTTTACTTGTTGAGTCGTTAAAATTTCACCTTTAAAAAGCGAAATTACTTCGTCTTTATAAATGGGAATCGCAGTCATTAATCCCAAACCAGAATTAGGAATTTGAGAAGGACTTGTATATAAATAATTGGCTTCAGAAGCTTCTATGTTATCGTCCGTATCTTGAGATTTTTTCATTTGATTTTATTGGTAGTAACTTTACAGTTTGTTTTTTTGTTGCTGAGGATTTATTCATAACGAAATTTAAACGCTTACTTCAAAATCATTCGAAATGTTTAAAATAGGTTTATTTCATTGTCTGCCAAAGAGGCGCTGAGGCAAACGTTCATATCTTCACTCCAATAACGCAAACATCGTCTAATTGCTCCAGTTCACCTTTCCAGTTATCAAAAGCCTTTTCAATTTCAGCCAACTGTTTTTGCATTGGAAAATTACTTAAACTTAGTAATAGTTTTTTGAAATTTGCAGCTTTCAATTTTTTACCTTTTGATCCACCAAACTGATCAAAAATACCGTCGGTAAAAATATAAATCAAGTCGTTTTTTTCTAGCTCAATTTCTTTTGATGTAAATGGAAATTCTTTTTCAAATTTGCCAACAGGTTGTTTGTCACCTTTAATTTCTATCACTTCTTGCAGACCAGTGTTTGATGATTTGCGGATTATCCAAACAGGATTATGTGCTCCCGCAAAAAATAATTTATTGTTTTGTAATTTGCACAGCGCAATATCCATTCCGTCTTTTAATTCACCTTCGGCTTTATTAAATTCATCAACTATAATTTCACGCGTTGTGTTAAGAATTTCTGCTGGATTTGTTAAGCCCATTTGCAAAACAGCGCGGTTTAATCCATTGTTACAAACAACACTAACCATCGCGCCCGGAACACCATGCCCTGTGCAATCTGCGGCTGCAAATAAAATTCCGTCGTTCACTTCTTCAAGCCAATAAAAATCACCGGCTACTACATCTTTTGGTTTGTAAAGTATAAAAGAATCTGGTAATAATTTTTTGACTTTAGTATCGCGTGGTAAAATGGCAGCCTGAATTCTTTTTGCGTAAATAATAGAATCCATAATTTCTTGACTACGCACTTCAAGCTGCTGTTTTTGCTCAGCAATAAGTTCTTTATCCTTTTGTTGTGCCTTGTAGCGTTTATAAAAATAAATTATGTTGATAATTAAAATAAAACCAATAATTGCGAAAACAATAGATCGCATTTTTTCTGCGTCTTCATTTAACACTTTTTCTTTTTGAGCAAATTCTTTAGCTTCTTTTTCTTGTTGCAATTGTAATTCTCTTTTCTCAGTTTCATATTTTGCAGCAATCTCATTTGCTCCACTCCGTTGATCCATATTAAAAATAGAATCCTTCATTACAACATAATTGTTCATTGCTTTCATTGCATCATAAGGCAAATTAGCCCCCAAATAAGCAGCAGACAATTGTTGATAGGCGCGCGTTAAATCTCTCCATGATTTAGTTTCTTCCCAAAAATCAACCGCTGTTTCAATTAAAGGAATGGCTTCTTTAAACCTTTTTTCTTTCACGTATATTTCACCCTTTACAAAAATTGCATAAAAATAGGATGTCGGTTGACCAATGGAATCGCATAATTCAATTGACCTGTCTAGCAAACGATATGCTTCTTCTTTTTGACCCAACTGATAATGCAATTCTGCTAAATTATTAAGTGAAACCGGTAATTGCTGATATGCATTTGCATCCTCTTTTATTTTAAGGGCTTGCTTTTGATAACGAATAGATTCTTCAAGTCGAGGTGTGTTTTGCAAAACAACACCCAACGCCATTAAACTAGTCGCCTTAACTAATTGATTTTCGGAAGTAGGATACGTGACAACAGACGCTGTCATGTATTTTATAGAATTATCAATGTCTTGTTTGTAGAAATAATAAGAACCAATCGAATAGTTGATGCGAGAAATTGAGAGTGAATCTTTTTTCTTTTCAGCTAATGTAATTTCATCTAATAACACCTGCATGCCTTTATCATCTTCTTGCAAATCAAAAAAGTGTTTTCCTTCTTTAACTTTTAAATCAGTCCTAGATTTAGAATCATTCAATTTATCAGCCAAAAATAGGCCTTTATTCAAATACAAATAAAACTCATCTTCGCTCTCTGCACATTTTACTAAGACAATTAGATTAACCAGTTTAGCAGAATCTGGAATTGTAGCTTGAGTAACCGCAATCAACGAATCTTTATTTATTGCCAGCGATGCGTTGGAAATAAAAAACAGAAATAAGATTGAGATTAAATTTGTTTTCACTGGGCAAATATAGTGTCTTGATAAGAAATGGAGGTAAGTTCACTTCAATTATACATTTGACAATGATAAGTTAGTGAGCGTTAAATTGTTTGGTTAAAGAATTAATAGAAGTTGCACCATTAAATAAAGATTTAACCTCAGTTCATTTAAATTTTGATTGCCGTTTTGACAAAAAAATCAGCGTCATAATCACGAATTAAAGTACGACTATAACGCTGATAATTAGACAACTTCAATAATGGACGTAATCAAAATGGCTACACCGCCTTTTAGGCAAACATATTTATCCGTTACTGCCCAAATAGTAGTTTCAACATAATTGTGTCCTAGGTTTGAACGAAAAAGTATTTTACATTTCTCTTTTTCAAGATTACCTAAGATAGAAGCGCGTATTAATTTTTTGCTCCGCTCAGCACGTCTTTCGTCATTTTCTAAAACATCATTTATAGGGAAATGCAACGTGCCAATTTCTTCTTTTTCTATTTTTTTAAAGCTCATAATTTTGTGTTTTTTGTATCCTCCTCTTTTAATTAAACTGAAAAGGGCGAATGATTTTATTGATTGAATTATTAAAAACGCTGATTCAATTTTATAATCTTAAAACACAAAGGTGATAACGGAGCAGTTTGCTGAATTGTTTACTGCCTTGATAAAGGTTGCTGTCGTGAAATACAGATAAACGAATAGCACTCTGATACGAATTTAAAAAACTCGCCTGTGTAGATTTTCTAAGTTCAAATTCTTCTTTTTCTGAACACAGTCTAACCCAACCATCAGTACTAATCATCATTTCAATCCGATGATCTCCGTCTGAAATATGAACATGATTTCCACTAACAGAACCAATGGAATCAAGGGACAGCCAATGCAAAATCAGTACAACGAATAAAATGACATTCAATTTCATTACTCCAAGGTAATTATAAGATTATAACATGTCAAGTTAAAATTCTTTAATAAGTATGATTGGTTGATTGAATGGATTTGTGGTTGTGTAGTTTTTGATTAAAAGCTAAAAAAACGGCCGCATCAAATAGATTTGTTTTTGACACGACAACTAAGAAGGGTAACAGTTTTAATATTTTAATCAATACAAACACCCTAACATCCAAAGCGGAATATTCTTCCCTTGCGGATATTCCAAATCATCGTTAACAACAAAAGTATTTTTTAAACCAGCTATTTGTTTTAGATTTTTTGACTTGCCTCCTACTTCAAATATGTATTTATTATTTACGATAAAATCTCCTTTTTCGGGAGCCTGGACTTTATGATTTAAATGAAGTTGTGAAAGAAAAAAAGTTTCGCGCGCTGCACCTTTTTCTACTTTTTCTTCTGCCAATGAATATTGCAAAGTGGTGTTGTTTAGGTATATTTTTTCTAAATGTTTTAGTGTTGAGATACTTGTGCCTTTTGGTTGGCATATCCCAGTGTGCATTTTTGGATAAATATTAAATAAATTATTGATTACCAATTATTTACCGATACAAAAATTAGCAAAAATATGCCCCAAAAGCTCATCATTGCTGATGTCTCCGGTGATTTCTGAAAGGTGATGAATGGTTTCGCGAATGTCCATCGCTAATAAATCTCCGGGAATTTGTTGCTCCAATCCATCTTCAACAAGAATTAAAGAAGCGGCACATTTTTTCAGGATCTCAAAATGACGAACGTTGGTAACAATCAGCTGGTTGTCGGTTTCAACGAAATGAATTACATCTACCAATCGCGCTTTTAATTCTTCTAAATTCTCTTTTGATTTTGCTGATAGAAAAAGTCCAAGGTCTTTTAATTTTTCAAATTCTGTCAAATTAACCAAATCGGTTTTATTAAAAATGGGGAGAAAAATTTGACTTTCTGAAAGACTCAATTTCTTAAATTTTTCAATTTGTTTTAAGATTGTATTTGCTTTTTCATTCTTCAAATCGAAGAGCAACAAAATAATTTCTGCTTTTTGAATTTGTTCGTAAGAGCGGGCAATTCCAAGTATTTCAATCTTATCAGTCGTTTCTCTTATTCCTGCTGTATCAATAAAACGAAACTCAATTCCATGAATCACGATTGTATCTTCAATTACATCACGTGTTGTGCCAGCAATGTCCGATACAATGGCTTTATCTTCATTTAATAAAGCATTTAACAAGGTTGATTTTCCAGCATTTGGAGCACCGACAATTGCAACGGGAACACCATTTTTAATTACGTTTCCAAGTTTAAACGAATCAACCAAACGATTCACTTTCAATTTAATTTTTTGAATCAACGCTTGTAGTTGTGAACGATCAGCAAATTCAACATCTTCTTGACTAAAATCCAATTCTAATTCTACTAGCGAAGCGAAATTTAAAAGCTCTGTTCTTAATTCTGTAATCTCACTTGCAAAACCGCCACGCATTTGATGCATAGCTACTTTGTGTGCCGCTTTGGAATTGGCCATAATCAAATCGGCTACAGCTTCGGTCTGCGACAAATCCATTTTTCCATTCAAGAATGCGCGCAAAGAAAACTCACCAGGACCAGCTAAACGAGCTCCTTTATCAATCAGTAATTTTAAAATCTCTTCCTGAATAAAACGCGAACCATGGCAAGCAATCTCAATTAAATCCTCACCTGTAAATGAAGTTGGATTTTTAAAAATAGTCACCACTACTTCATCAATAATTTCATTGTCTTTTAATATGCGACCAAAATGCGCTGTGTGACTTAATGCTTTATCAAGCGACTTTGAAAAAACAGAATTAATAATTGAAAACGAAGATTTACCCGAAAGTCGAATTAATGAAATGGCTCCAATACCTGACGCGGTTGATAATGCACAAATTGTTTCGTCTTGATTTTGAAAGTTCACGGTACAAAATTACGTTTTAATCGCTAAAATCCTATGTTTCTATGCGCCTATGTGTTTAAAAGTATTTAATGGAAATACATAGGTTCATATAGATATCAGTATATTTCCTTCTGCTTAAATTTCATGTCACTTACACTGAACATAAATATCACGCAAAGGACCGCAGAGGTTTGCGCTGAAGTTCTCAAAGTTTTGAGCAGAGTTTGATTGATTGCTATACAAACCAATTTTCCATTAAGGCTTTGATCTAACGCGACAAGACTAAATCTGCCCCTTTACCGTGTCCTTTTCCGCGAAAATCCGTGGGAAACAGCGCATTCCATTTTTCAAAAAAGATTTGTTTCTCAACTGTCAAATTAATTGCATATTTTTGAACCTTAAAATTCAAAAAAAATCTATGTCAGTTTTAGTCAACAAAAATTCAAAAGTAATAGTTCAAGGATTTACAGGAAGCGAAGGAACATTTCACGCTTCGCAAATGATTGAGTACGGTACAAACGTTGTTGGCGGAGTTACCCCAGGTAAAGGAGGAACAAGTCATTTAGACCGTCCGGTATTTGATACAGTGGCTGATGCTGTGAAGAAAACAGGTGCTGACGTTACTATTATTTTTGTTCCGCCAGCATTTGCGGCTGATGCAATAATGGAAGCGGCCAATGGTGGAATTAAAGTCATCATTGCGATTACAGAAGGAATTCCAGTATCGGACATGATTAAAGCGAAAGAATATATTTCTAGATATAAATGTAGATTAATTGGACCCAACTGTCCAGGAGTTATAACACCAGGCGAAGCGAAAGTTGGTATTATGCCAGGCTTCATCTTTAAAAAAGGAAATATTGGTATTGTTTCTAAATCAGGAACACTTACCTACGAAGCTGCAGATCAAGTTGTAAAAGCAGGAATGGGAATTACAACAGCAATTGGTATTGGTGGTGATCCGATTATTGGAACAACTACAAAAGAAGCAGTTGAAATGTTAATGAACGACCCTGAGACACACGGAATTGTTATGATTGGTGAAATCGGAGGAAATTTGGAAGCAAACGCTGCAAAATGGATTAAAGAACATGGTACTAAACCTGTAGTCGGATTTATTGCAGGTGTTACTGCTCCAGTTGGAAGAACAATGGGACACGCAGGTGCAATTGTTGGTGGAGAAGATGATACAGCAGAAGCGAAAAAGAGAATTTTAAGAGAATGTGGAATTCATGTAGTCGATTCTCCAGCAGAAATTGGCAAAAAAATGGCAGAGGTAATGGGCGTAAAAGCTTAGTCTATTTTAGCTTAAAAATAATTGAGTCCCGTTAGTCATTGACCAGCGGGACTTTTTTTGCACATGAATTAAAATCTAATGATCTACTATTTTATGGAAAATTAAAATAATCGCTATAATAATGCGTTCATAAAAGGAAATAGACAAAAAAGTAACTTATGAAAAATGCGTTCTTCCTTACTCTCTTATTGACTTTGATTAATTCAATTTCCTTTTCGCAAGATAAAGTGTTATTGAAAAATGGAACAATTATTGAAGCAAAAGTTCTTGAAGTAGGAACCGACGAAGTAAAATATCAACTCTACACGAAGGATGGAAGTGGCGCAATTTATACAGTTCCAAAAACTAAAATTGAAGTTATTGTTTTTGAAAGCGGATACCGTGAAGAGTTCAAAGACATTACATCAGAGATGGCTGACTTATCAAAAAAACATTTAATCGGATTCAACTATTTTGATCTAATTCTGCAAAATATTTCGTTTGATTATGAATATTTCTTCTCAGCCAAAAATGATTTCTCGCTCTATGTACCTGTTAGAATTGGTTTGCCACAAGAAGGTTTTCATGATAGGCCTGTTAATTTAATTGAAACAGGACTAGGTATTTTAGTTTATCCATATCGCAAAAATAAAGTCAATTATTTTACCGG
>Ga0105048_10019361_pt1 | contig 10437 bp, 11 predicted proteins | sample MAT05_FD_78382 | JGI IMG/M metagenome (GOLD analysis project Ga0105048, IMG submission 78382) | Freshwater microbial communities from Lake Fryxell liftoff mats and glacier meltwater in Antarctica - MAT-05 | ecosystem: Environmental > Aquatic > Freshwater > Ice > Liftoff microbial mat | place...
ACTCCGCTCCGAGATGAGATTCCACCCCCGCTCGCAGAGCCTCGCAGGCGTGGAATGACGGCGCTGATAGAGAGCGAGGTGGAATCTGCCCTAGCGATGCACGGTATAGTGTAGCAGCAGTCCGCTCCGAGATGAGATTCCACGTCACTTCGCTGCTCTCCGCTCCGTGGAATGACGACTCCGATAATAGATGTGTAATAGCTCTCCGCTCCGTGGAATGACGACGCTGACTAGAAGAGTGAGAGTGAAGAATGAGAACGAGGTGCAATCCTCAGACTGTTTCTCATGCAGGAATTTCAGGGGACGTCATTCCACCTTTCCGAGCAAAGTTTTAACCAAAAGAGTTCTCGCCCAGCTTGGTAAGTATTTTTCGTTAAGTTGAACAACCGTCAATGGGATAGATTTACAAATAAAAAAGCCGACCACGGTGGATCGGCTTTTTATTGCTTTAAAATGGAGCAATTATTTTTTCATTGGCTCAACTGCTTTTTTTGTGCCTTCTTTCATTTCTTCAACCGTGCCCTCAACTGGAATAGTTGTATCCATGTCGTTCATCATAACATCCATTTCTTGCTGAAATTTCTCGTCAGCTTTTTTCTTTGCATCTGCTGAACACTCATCCATCAAAGTGCTACTTTGTTCTGGAGTTTGATCAGCTTTAGGATATTTTGCTACTAATTTGCTTACATAACAATCACAGATTGTTGCCGCATCATCAGGGTAAGAAATTTCCATACCCATTTTGCAGATTTTAGTTGCAGAAGCTTTTGATTCTTCATTCCAACCACCACCACATGATGCAAGAGACAAGGTGATTACGCTAACGGCAATACCAAAAAAGAATTTTTTCATTTGATTAAGATTAAGGGTTTTTTTTAAATGTGCGGGCGAATGTATGATAATCAATGCAATTTTGTTCTTTGTTATTTAAGAATTATTAAAGATCATTTCAAATTACTAGAATTGCTGACAATAGAAAAGAGGTCTGCGACAGACCTCTTTAAGTATTGGTTTTCCACGGCAACCATAATTATCTTGGAACCACTGCACCCGTTGCCTTTTTCTCAGCCCAACGAGGATTTTTAGATTTAGCTCCACTGGAGTTATTTCCTTTTCTATGATTTGAAGGACGAGAATTTCTTCCGCCGCCTCCGGGTTTTGGTTTTGATCCCTGATTTGGCCTTCCCCCTTGGTTTTGTCTTCCTCCTGAATTTGAACTCGGAGTTTTTAAATCAATGTGAAAAGGATGCTTAGCATTTACTGGAAGATCTTGTTTGAGATGTTTCAAAATATCCTTCAATTCATCAAGTTCCTCATCAGAACAAAAAGACCAAGCACGTCCTGATGAACCCGCACGACCTGTTCTTCCAATACGGTGAACGTATGTTTCCGGAGTATCGGGCAGGTCATAGTTGATAACGTGAGTCAGCTCATCTACATCAATTCCTCTTGCTGCAATGTCTGTTGCAATTAGTACTTGAATTTTATTGTCTTTAAAATCGCTTAAAGAACGCTGACGTGCATTCTGAGATTTATTACCATGAATAGCCGCCGCCGCGACTCCTCGTTTATTAAGGTCTTTTACGACCTTGTCAGCACCGTGCTTGGTGCGACTAAATACAAGGACTCTTTTGATACCTCCATTCACTACTAAGTGATGAAGGAGATCTTTTTTATTTTCTTTGCTTACATAATAAAGCTCCTGTTCGATTCTTTCTGCAGTGGTGCTCGCAGGAACAACTTCGATATGAACGGGATTATGGAGGATTTTTGAGATGAGTTCTTTTATTTCTTTTGGAAGTGTTGCGGAAAACAATAGATTTTGCCTTTTTGGGGGCACCAAAGCAATGATTCTGCGCACATCGTGAATGAAGCCCATATCGAGCATTCTATCTGCCTCATCAAGAACCAATATTTCGAGATGTTTAAGACTTACAAAACGTTGATTAATGAGGTCAATAAGTCGTCCGGGAGTTGCCACTAAAATATCTACTCCTTTTCTTAATGCTTCTGTTTGCGGACGTTGAGGAACTCCTCCAAATATTACAGCATTGCGAAGATTTAAATGACGACCATATGATTTTATGCTTTCGTCAATCTGTATTGCAAGTTCTCTTGTTGGCGCTAGTATGAGAGTGCGAATGGGTCGATTATGAGCAGCAGGTTGTGCAGACAATAGTTGTAAAATGGGCAAAGTAAATGCTGCTGTTTTACCTGTACCTGTTTGCGCCGCTCCAAAAATATCGCGGCCGTCCAGTACATGTGGAATGGCCTGAGCTTGAATTGGGGTTGGTTGCTCGTAATTCTCTTCTTTTAAGGCCTTGAGCAAAGGTGCAATGAGATTTAATGATTCAAATGACATAAATGTTTGTTAGTGGCGGATGTCAATGAAGACAATGCGCATGCAAAACCATGGGACATAATCAATGCCGAAAATGGATAGTGAATGAGTAGAAGGATACAGAGATTCCGCCTGTTTTTATAAATAATTGCCTGTGTTGTTGGCGGCAGATCGAAAAGTGCTGTCTTTACGGACTAAAGATCAGATTAAAGATGAACCGCATGTGCAAAATTAATTTTCTGCAACGTGGCAAAGATACGCAATAGTGCACAAAAGGTTTTGTTAATGTTTGTTTTTGCAGGGGAATCGTGGCTTTATCAAAGCAATGTAGAACTTCATTTATTGGAATAAATTGGCGTTGTGATTGATATCCATCAAAATGCAGTGAACGTTAAATGAACCAATGCCTAAATCTAACCGAGATTGCGCACATCGTTCACAATAATGCCGAATACAACTTTTTATGGCCGGCTTGCTATCTTCGCAGTCTAATAACGAAGATCAGCCTTAAAAAGGAAAAAACGTATGCACAGGACACACAATTGCGGAGAACTTCGCATTTCGGACAAAGGAAAATCGGTAATCTTAAGTGGCTGGGTTCAACGTACTCGCGACAAAGGTGGTTTGATGTGGATCGATCTTCGCGATCGTTATGGAATTACCCAACTTTTTCTCGTTGAAGGAAAAGCAGATGCATTGCAATTTGAATTAGCGCGGACTTTAGGGAGAGAATACGTGATAAAAGCATGTGGTTCTGTTGTTGAACGTTTTTCTAAAAATGACAATCTTGCCACTGGCGAAATAGAAATTCAAATTGAGACAATTGAAATTCTCAACGCATCAAAGACTCCTCCATTTACAATAGAAGACGAAAGCGATGGGGGCGATGATTTACGCATGCAATGGCGCTATCTAGACCTTCGCAGAAATCCACTTAAAAATAATCTGATGCTCCGACATAGAATGGGTATCGAGACTCGAAAATATTTGGATTCACTCGAGTTTATGGAAATCGAAACTCCATATCTGATCAAAAGTACTCCTGAAGGTGCGCGTGATTTTGTTGTACCAAGCCGCATGAATCCCGGTCAGTTTTACGCGCTGCCTCAGTCTCCACAAACATTCAAACAGATATTGATGGTGGCTGGATACGATCGCTATTATCAAATAGTGAGATGTTTCCGCGATGAAGATTTGAGAGCCGATCGTCAACCTGAATTCACGCAGATAGACTGTGAAATGGCTTTTGTAGAGCAGGAAGATATTTTAAATACCTTCGAAGGCCTTGTTAGACATCTTTTCAAAACCATAAAAGATGTGGACATAACAACAGTGCCTCGCATCACTTATGATGAAGCCATGCGGCTATATGGGAGCGATAAGCCCGATGTGCGTTTTAACATGGAATTTCAGGATATGAATGCCGCGATGAAAAATCGAGGGTTTCCAATTTTTGATCAGGCCGAAGTGGTACTTGGAATCGTTGCGCCCGGTTGCGCCAACTACACACGCAAACAATTGGACGAACTCACCGAATGGGTGAAGAGACCACAGATTGGAGCCAAAGGACTTGTGTATTGTTTGTGCAATGAGGACGGAAGTTTTAAATCACCCGTTGATAAATTTTATTCGCAGGAAGACTGGAAAAATATTGCTTCTTTAACAAACTCAAAAGCCGGAGATTTAATTCTTGTGCTGTGTGGGGATTTGCATTCGACAAGAAAACAATTGGGCGAGTTGCGTTTGCTGATGGGTGCTCGTTTGGGACTTCGTAATCCGGAGGTATTTAAACCACTTTGGGTAGTCGATTTTCCTCTTGTGGAATGGATCGAAGATGAAGGTCGTTGGTTCGCAATGCACCATCCATTTACTGCTCCTAAACCAGAACACTTTGCTTTACTCGAAACATCTCCGGGCGCAGCAAGAGCGAATGCATACGACTTTGTTTTGAATGGTGTTGAAATCGGTGGTGGATCTATTCGTATACATGACAGGGCGATTCAATCACAAATGTTTAATCTTCTTGGTTTTTCTCCTGAGGAAGCTCAAAAACAATTTGGATTTTTATTAAATGCATTTGAGTACGGTGCACCTCCTCATGGCGGGATAGCCTTTGGATTCGATCGATTCTGCGCATTGTTTGGCGGCATGGATAGTATTCGTGATTTCATAGCATTCCCTAAGAATAATAGCGGAAGAGACGTGATGATTGATGCGCCTGGAACCATAGATCAAAAACAACTCGATGAGCTTAGCATCGCATTAAATATCAAAAAATGATAAGAAGAGGTATTGTATTTTTATTCCTATTCGCTACTTACGGATTTATTTCTGCTCAGTTGGGGAATGAAAAAATTTCTGAAACAAAATTTTCAGGTAAAATCGAAAAGGCATCAAAAGCGTTTTTTCTTCTTGACCGTGAAGGAAAATCAGACACGGTAAAACTGGCCAAAGACGGGTCATTTCAGCTTGTAATAAAACAAACAAAGCCGGAGTTCTTTTTGCTTCAAATGGGAAAGAATTCATTGACATTGTTTCTTCTTCCCGGCGATGATTTTAACGCACAATTTATTGGCAGCACTGTTCCGGATAATGCAACATATACCGGAAAAAGCGCTCCATATGCGGTTTATCTCACAAAAAGACAACGAGAAGACAGAGATATAGCGAGTGTAAAACCATACAATAATTGGCCTGAAACCACACCAACTGCGTTTATGACAATGCGCGACTCAATTCGCAACGGTAGAATTGTTTCATTGGACAAGGAGGCCAAAACAAATTTATTTTCAGCAGCTTTTGTAGCGTTAGAAAAGAAGTCGTTCAATTATCAGTTTGCCAACGATCTTGTTTTATATCGTCAAGTAGCCGAAGAAAAATATTCTCAAATGCCGGTAGAATTTATTAATGCGGTAAATGAAACGAAACGAGATGATGATGCAATGGCATGGAATGATCAGTTCTTGACCTTTGCCCAAAATCTTGTTAAACAAGAAGCAGCATTAACTTACAACCAAGGAAATGACAAATCATATCTTCACTACTACGAGCTGCAAGTGAATAAAGTATGTGAGTTATTTATAACTGAAAAATGCCGCAATGCCATTTATCCTCGTATAATGCAAGATTTGATAAGGGATGTGGGCACTCAAGATTTAACGTCTTGCTTGAAAAAATTCGAAGAATGCTGTACGAATAAAACCTATGTGCAGCGAGTAAAAACGTATGCTGCCCAATTTGAATATATGTACGCGGGCCGCAACGCGCCTGATGCTGCCTTTTACGATACTACAGGCAAAAACATGCTCTTTTCGGATTATAGAGGAAAATTGCTTTATGTGGATGTTTGGGCAACGTGGTGTGGTCCCTGCAAAAGAGAAATTCCGGATTTGAAAAAATTAGAAGAAGAATACCACGGAAAAGAAATTCAGTTTCTTTCAGTTTCAACAGACAAAGATTTGAACGCATGGAAAAATTATCTTCGTAAAAATGACATGGTCGGATTACAAACTCATCAATCGGACAAGTCGGAGGAAAGCGTAAGTATATTATATATGGTAAATTCTATTCCTCGGTTTTTGCTTATTGATGAGGAGGGAAAAATCATTTCTGCAGACGCTCCTCGTCCGAGTAGTGGAGAGTTGGTCCGCAGTGTAATTGACGCTCATTTGAAAGATTGACCCATGTCATAATAATTGACGAGTAATTTCAAGAACTTTGCATAATAATAATTTTAAAATACTTAAATCATGTACCCACCAGAATTAGTAACCCCGATGAGGGAAGATCTTAATAGCGTTGGCTTCAAACAATTGACCACGCCCGAGGAAATAGATAACGAAGTAAATAGCGATGGAACAGTATTGGTTGTGTTGAACTCTGTATGCGGATGCGCAGCAGGCAGCATGCGTCCGGGTGTTAAGCACGCAATTAAGACTTCATCAAAACTTCCTTCAAAGCTAACGTCAACATTTGCCGGAGTTGACCGTGAAGCTGTTGAGCGTGCGCGCAAATATATGCTGCCTTATCCTCCTTCTTCACCAAGTATTGCATTGTTCAAAGACGGAAAGTTGATGCACATGATAGAGCGTCATCACATAGAAGGTAGAACTGCCGAAATGATTGCTGAGAATCTTAAAGTGGCTTTTGAAGAATATTGTTAGGCAATGGTTCTCATAGAATAGCGACACCGTATAAACAGCTATGGTAGACAAATTCCGTTTCACTCTATTGGATAATAGTAGCTTCTATTTCAGCATTTATCAATGCGTCCATAAAATACCAATGTTTTACGGTATTAATTACAATGTCAATGTTACTTATAAAATGGTCCAACCCATTGTATGAGTTACAATGGAAAATGCCGATGAGATTGATATGAAGTACAAAGCGGAGAAACGCAATTGGCCCACTACATAAATCCATACGTTATAATATTAAAAGCATTGGTAAAAGAGGTGATCATTTGATTACCTCTTCTTTTAGGCCAAATCGAAGATACTAAGGGTCGATTATTGGGACTTATGTCGATCCGCGGGAGCATTTAGCGCTTTTAAAAATGGTCTAAACAGGCCAAGGCGATATTGGAATATACTTAATTTGTGTTCGGTATCAAATCGACTTTAACAAGCGTAAGATTATCAAAACATTTGGAACAGTTAGTAATTACAGTCAGCGTTAAGTGTGAATTCGGCATTAGTGCGCTATGACAGTTTTTACAGTGCAATTTTTACTCACCCATTCTTCATCAAATTCATAAAGTTCTTTTCTTACACCTTTGTAGATATAATAAACGCGTGGTGGACCACCCTCTCCAAATGAAGGCATTGCATTGATTGTTTTTCCGTCAGGACAATCACGAATAAGCTCAGCTTTTACCGAATCACTTGAAACTTCACTAGCATCGTATTTCTGCTCACTTACAGACCACATTCGATATTTAACATCACAAAATTCGGGAACATATATTACCTCCGGAAATCTGCTGTTGTAATTAAACATCAAGGGTGTCATGTGTACAAAAGACATTTTTCTACTTGACTCAAGACAGCCCATTTTAGTTCCGGACACTCCGCCATCACTTGTTATTTGAGTATAGTTGTAGCCCCAGCCATCGAGTAATATATTTTCTGAACTACCCATCATAAAGTAGTAATTGCAGTCGATCTCTTGGGTCTTTCCAACTAGGACTTCAATTTTGAAATTATTTTCATTCGGAATTTCAGGAACTTCAATAGCTACCATTTTGAACCCTGCATTGGGTTTTGGAAACATACTCAAATCCGTTTTTATTGAAGTTATCGGTTCAAATATTGTTTGTGTTTTCGACATGTCTGTTGTTTTTGTGGTGTCTGCATTTTTGCGGCACGCAACTGCGAGAAATGGAATTAATAGAAAGAATGTAAATTGCTTCATGTGGGTATTTCTTTTGAATATTTTGAATTGGAAAGTTTGATGTGGAGTTTCGATGAATGACGGTTCTATTGCTTATATTAAGAAACCAAGCAATTTTATTTATTACAACAAGTCATTTTAGAAATAACACAACTGATAAAACCCAAACGCCCCATCCTAAAGCCGCCATGCTTAGAAGATCTTCTTTCGCTTTTTTATAGCATTTCAACTATTCTGGATCACTGAATTTATCTTTACTTTTTGACAATTCGGAAGTCTGTTTTCCTTTTTCCGGAGTTGGGTTTGCGAAAGCCGTGCCAATAATTGCGAAAGGGCCTTAGAATGTACCTAAAAAGAAGTATGCACCTTTTTTCCATGGTAATATTCGGTATCAAGGCGAGCCTTCAGACAGTTGGCCGAATTACCATTCGCGATTTTTAAATAATCGGTATAAACCTTATCTTCAATATCCTCAAACTGGATAGTAGCTATTTCTGCTGCTGGAACGGTAAATTTTTCACCATTTGATCTGAAAACTATGGCACAACCTTTAATTTTCGGAACCTTCCCCTCAAAAACCATCTGGTTGTTTAAAATGAGAATGTTACACGCAAAAGTTGTTAGAATCAATAATGATAGCGTCAAGAGTAGACTAAGTTTTTTCATTGTTTAAAGAATTAATTAGCAGCTAGTATAAAACTATTTGATTATCTAATATTTTATAAAAAAAACAGCATTTATCAGTTATTCTACAAAACAGCATTAATGCTGTCGAAAGGGCAAATGTAGTACCGTTTGGATTTAGATATTAGTCCAATACCGCTTCTGTTCATTGCATTAAACATTAATCACAACAGCACTGCCAATACAATTTATGAAGGCGTCCTTTGGGCCAATTGATAAATGCTTTTGGTATAACATTTTTCTTGGTTGGTTTGAACAATTGTATTCCTCGGCATTAACCATCGTAAAATCGTAAAATAGCCTTGGGCGATTCGATAATACCGATTATACAAAACAGCACTATCGTTGCGTTATAAGTCAAAAATAGTCAGATGATTAGAGTTAGCCTGGAATTTATTTTGTAAATCTTGATGCTCAAAGAGCTGATTTACGGGCACTTTCTCAAAAATTGAAATTCATTAAACCCCTAATATTGAGTAGAGTCTTTGTTTTAGCATAAACTACCTCTTAAATATAGCCAGCAGTATATAAATTGAAACGGCCATCCACACTTGTAATTTGACGGTATTTTCCGACTGATCCCAAAACGTTGTTATCTTCAGATGTTGTTTAATCCATTTAAAAAACGATTCAATTTTCCAACGATGTTTATAAAGTTGCGCAATCCTAGTTGCTATCAATTCAAAGTTATTGGCTAAAAACACAATTACCTTTCCGGTCCCCATGTCCTTAAATTTTATTTTTTTTATCTTCTTTGGATAATCTTTCAACGCACTGTAATTAGTCAGCATGATGATTTGGTCATAAACTATTCCACTTTAGGTGTCATCGGTGTAGAATGTACTCGCCTGAAACCCGTATTACGTTTGGCTCGTGTTACATAAAATGCGTCTGACGTATGAATCTTGTAAAGCCCTTTGTAATTGAAGTGTCCGCGGTCTATGACATAGACACTGTTGGTCTCAAAACGAATTACATCTACCTCGTTGACATCATAAACAGAAGCATTAGAAAATAAAATAAATTCCGGAATATAAGTTTTTAAATCTAATTGAGCGTTGAGTTTAATTCCAGCTTTTGTACCATCAAAAGTAGCCCAATAAAAAGTACAGAGGCACAAATGAATGGAGGTTGCATCAATTATAAATACATTATCTTTTAGCGATATCCAGATCATCATCATTACTATATAATTATTTTGCCTCTTTAATTAGTGACATTGCAAGGTCTTTATAAATTGGTAAAGAGCGGCTTTCATTTGCCCTTGTAATTGTAGTAAGAGAAACAATTTTTCCAAATCCAAGATGATAAGTGTTCCCTGAATTTGCATGTAAGCACAACGGTGTATCAGTCATACTTTCTCTGTGGGTTAATTGTCCAAAGGCCATGCATAAATATTGTTTCCAGCACGAAAATCCACGATTCTTATAATCTCCATAATGCTCGTCTAGAAGGGTTTGAAATAGTTTGTGAGAATTTAATCCAATTAATTATAAAAAAAAGGGTCTTAATTCATATTGCTGATTTCCAGCAATATACAAGTTTAAAGAACACCAAAAATTCAAATCGTTTCCAGTTAATAACACGCTGCCTTACAATGGTAGTAAGGCTTACAGGAGAATCAAATTTCCTGAAACGCAACGCGAGTGACAAAATAGATGGTCTATTATCGCCAGTAGGCTAAGTGTACTAGAATTTTATTATATCAGCATTAATCATTGGAAGATTATCAAAATCATTGGAGCATTTAAAAATTGCATTTGGTATCGGATGCCTATACCGCGCTATTCTCTGAATGAAAGATACCTTAAAAGTCTTCGAATTTAAAAAAAATTGAAATGGTTGATTTAAAATAAAATCCTTTTTACATTTGGCAAAATTACTTTACACATTAAATAATAGTCATTTTGAAAAGAACAACTTTAAATTAGGTGCGACCTATTGAAACTAAAAATTCTAAAAAGCGAAGGAATTATTTGCACTTTTTTATACCTACATTAATCATAGCTATGATCTCT
>Ga0105048_10019362_pt1 | contig 10437 bp, 8 predicted proteins | sample MAT05_FD_78382 | JGI IMG/M metagenome (GOLD analysis project Ga0105048, IMG submission 78382) | Freshwater microbial communities from Lake Fryxell liftoff mats and glacier meltwater in Antarctica - MAT-05 | ecosystem: Environmental > Aquatic > Freshwater > Ice > Liftoff microbial mat | place...
TCCACCCTTGGGCAGGATTTTTTTTGTTTTTTCATGCCGAGTAGAAAAATAAGTGAACCATTGATTCAATAATTGCGAACTAAGTATTAGGTTTGATTTGGAATTATGAATTGCCGAATCATTTCAACTTTCTTTCTAATGACATTGCTGCTCTTCGGCATGATGACATCTTGCAGCATAGAAAAACGCAAATACAATTCGGGCTATCATACTGACTGGAATCTAAATAAACGCACTATTCAAAGGAATTTTTTGGTAAAACGATCTATTAAAATTGAGTCTCCGACCTCTTCACCCAGCAATGAATTAATAATTCGGGAATGTGAGAATATCTCCAAAGAAAATAATTATGCTCTAGTCATCGTTGATTCGGAGCAGAATGACAAGCGTCGTTCAACAGGTCAGACGAATACCATTAAACACAAAATTTCTCAAGTCATTTTTACCCCAACAATTTCAATAGAATCATCAACAACAAATTTAACTAAGATCAGTGCCGAAGTGCATCCGCATGCCTTTTCAAGCCTTATATGTGGAATACTGGCAGCGGGAAGTTTAGTTACAATGTTTATAGCGAGTTTTAGTCCGGCGGCTCTTGTTGCTGCGTTGCTGATTTCAATTATAGTATTTTCGTTATTGGCTATTAGGTTGGCGAAATCAGCCAATAGCGATATGTATTATGCACGCAATCGTTATTCGGGCCGGGGACTAGCCTCAGCAGGGCTGGTGCTTGGAATAATTACACTTGTGGCATTAATAGGATTTATTGCTGTATTGGGAATAACTGTTGTTTTTGGGGCTTTTGCTTAGATTCGCACTATGAGTACAGAATATCCTGCCAAAATTATTCTAGCTTGGGCTGAAGCTGTTAGTGGCAATCAGCAAATAAAACAGTGGCTATTGGAGAGCGAATACAAAGAACTCGGAATTTTTGTTCATGCATTGCACAATCAAGATGATGCTCGCCAATGGCTAATGGACAATGGTCATCCTCAATTACTCGCCCTCATCCAAGGCGTCGAAGGCAATCCAAATGCAATAGCTTGGCTCAATAAATTCGGTTTTGATGTACTTACTAAAATTGCTCGTGCCGCCGACAACAACGAAGATGCATTGTTATGGCTCATCAATAATGGTCATCGTGACTTTGGAGCGCTAGCACAGCGAATTTGTAACGTAAAAAATGAGATTGAACGAAATAATAATGATGTGCATAGGATCTCGGGGGGATGATGAGTTATGGCCCTAGCCCATGGCTTTGGCCATGGAAATAAAAAGTCAATTATAAAATCTAGAAATTCCCCTCGTACATCAATAATCAATACGTGTAAGTCATCGAAGACATCTTCTTCTTATCAAAAATATCATGAGAAATATCTTGGAGTTGCTCAGAAGTAATCTCCTCTACTCTTTTAAAAATCTCATTCATCGAGTCGATGCGATTGAACATAAATAAGCTCTTTGCAAGGCTAAACATAACGGCGCTGCCGCTGTCTTGAGCAAGTGCAATTTGTGCCATAATCTGTTTCTTGGACTCGTTGAGTTGACGAGAGCTTAGACGTGTATTTTTAAGTATATCTAATTCTTTCCAAATCAGTTTTTTACTTTTTTCGAGATTTTTTTTTTCTGTACCCAGATAAATAGAAAAAATTCCGCAATCGCTAAATGGCGCGTAACTAGAGTCGATGTGATATGCTATGCCATGACGTTCGCGAATATTCATGCTTAGCCTATTATTCATCGCCGGGCCACCGAGAATGTTATTTAACAGAGTGAGTCCGGGTCTTCGTTCATCGTGAAATTCATAAGCCGGTGCACCTATTACATAATGCACCTGATGTATGTCTTTTTTCTCAACAACATGTTTGGCGTTAAGAACAGCATTCACCTTTTTTAAAGGTTTTGCTTTTCTCAATTTGTGATCCCCAAAATATTTTTCTACGAGCGCTTTCAATTCGATCAATTCAATATCTCCTGCTGACGAAAATATGAGATTCTCATTATTGTAATTGCGATCTCTAAAAGCGATAAGATGATCACGCTTAAATGTTGCAAGACTTTTTTCAGAACCAAGAATTGTTCTACCAATTGGGTGACTTCCAAATACAAGCTCATCAAATTCTTCGAAGATCATCTCGGCCGGACTATCTTTATAACTGTTTAGTTCGTCGGCAATTACTTCTTTTTCTTTTTCAATTTCATTTTCAGGAAAAGTTGAATTAAAAGCAATGTCAGCGATCAATTCTATTGCACGTTCGTAATGCTCTCGGAGGAAGGAAGCATGAACCCATGTTTCTTCTTTGGAAGTAAAAGCATTGAGTTCTCCTCCTACGGCATCTAATCTGCTGAGGATATGAAACGTTTTGCGTTTCTCTGTCCCCTTAAACAAACAATGCTCCATAAAATGAGCAAGTCCATGTTCATGCTTTTGTTCGTTTCTGCTGCCCGCGCCGATCATCAATCCGCAATGAGCGGCTGCCCTATTCATAGGTTGATGAACGATACGAATTCCGTTGTTTAATTCGAAGATGTAAGGAGTCTCATTCATAGATATTTCGCAAAGATGGCAAGTTTGTATTAAAACAAATAGAACAGTTGTGAAAATAAAACGAAAACAAGCAAAAGTGGACCATAAAGATTATTCAGACAAAAACACAGTAGTTTTTTATTGATTATTGAGCATTCTAATACTGTATTGGTGTTAGAATTAGACCAATTCCTCGTCACTCCATTAACTTGTAGCAGCTACTCTTACTGCATTTACCACACCAAAATTTAAATTGGTTATTGGACCAACATGAATTAAGTAATGGTATAAAATCGAAAAAAGAGGCCCGCTGCAGCGGGCCTCGAATATCTGAATAATATCGAACAATTTAATTTCTTGCACCCAAATAACGGGCTAGAAAAGTTTCCATAGAACGATAAAACTTAAATCTATTTTCCTCATTACTAAAACCATGCCCCTCTTCCGGTTCGAGCAGATACTCCACCTCTACTCCGCGATTGCGGAGCGCTTCAACCATTTGATTACTTTCGTCTACATTCACACGCGGATCTTTGGCACCCTGAGCAATCAACAATGGAGCAGTGATTTTATCTGCATGAAAAACTGGTGATGCAGCTTTTAAAAGATCTTCTTCCTTTTTGGGATCACCCACCATTTCATACATCATTTCTAGATAAGGTTCCCAATATGGGGGAATGGTTTTCATGAAGGTTAGCAAATTAGAAACTCCAACATAATCGACACCGCAAGCATATAAATCTGGAGTATAGGCCAAACCGGCAAGCGTTGCATATCCTCCATATGAAGCGCCATAAATCGCAACACGTTCTCTGTCGACAATACCATCTTCGATTAGGCTATTTACACCATCCGTAATATCGTTCTGCATGTTTTTGCCCCACTGTTTGAAGCTACTTTCCCAAAATGATTTTCCATATCCAACTGATCCCCTAAAATTCATTTGCAACACAGCATATCCGCGATTGGCCAAAAATTGTACTTCCGGATTAAAACCCCATGAATCGCGCGCCCAAGGTCCTCCATGTGGGTTTACCACAAGCGGAAGATTAACTGCAGCTCTGTTTTTTGGTAAAGTGAGATAGCCATGAATTAACAATCCGTCTCTCGTTTTGTATTCAAATGGTTGCATATCGCACATCTTACTTTCGTCAATCCAAGGTGAAATCTGATCTATTAATTTTAACTCCTTTAATTTAGAATTATAGAAATAATATGCACCCAACGATTTATCGGAATATGTGCGAACAATAAACACATCTTCTATTCTATTGGTGCTTGAGAAACTGATCTCATAACCCGGCAATTGGTTCTGAACAAATTCATAATGATTCTGCATGAAAGGATCTATAAAATGACGAATATTTTTATCTGTCTCATAGGTCACTGTTGTGAGCACTTGTCTGTAGTGAGAATAATTGAGATTGTAGACATCCACCTCTGGATGCTCGTAAATTACCGCACTCTCTTTGCCTGTTTCCAAATCAAAAACAACGATAGCGGCTTTATCTCGGCCAAGGTTGCTGCTACAGAATAAATTTTTATTATCGAACGTAAAGAATAGTGGACTTACCGACTCTCTAAAATTTGTACTCAGCAAGGGTTTCCAATCAACGTCTGTAACATCCGATCTATATAACAAACTTGAATTAACTCCATCTGTAGATGTTGCAATTCTCACCTTGCCCTCGTGATCAGCAAGCCAGCCTGTGATGTTTCCAGGGTTTTTGACCGTTAAGGTCATTTCACCCGTATTGATATTGAGAAGATAAACATCAAATACCGATGCATTATTTTGATTCGTTTGCACAAGCACGTGATCCAAATCACTCCATAATTCGTCGATTATTTCTGATCTCACATCCTTTTCAGGTGTAAGTGCTTTTACTTGCTTAGAGTCGATGTCAACTTTATAAAGAACATAATTCTCATCACCACCATTATCTTTTGAATAAATAATAGTGGAGCTATTGGCCCAAGTAAAAGCTGCGATATTTCTGTCTGTAACCGAAGTGACAGAAAAAGAATCTTTTGAATCGACCTTTTGCACAAATACATTCATTCTCGATTTTAGAGGCGCCAGGCACGCGAAGTATTTTCCATCGGGTGAAATTTTAAATTGTGTCTTTACAGGGTTTTTGAAAAAATCCTCCATTGGTATCTTCATGTTCTGAATCATACTTTTCTGTTTTTCACGTTCTATTTCCATAGCCTTTTCTTTCTCCAATTCCAGTTCTGTATTTATAACTTCCGGTTTCTGTTGTGCTTTCAATTGAAATTGCATCACAACTGTAAAACCGATAATCAACAACATTTTTGTTTTCATCACTAGTAGTTTAATTGAGTTACGATTATTGAGACCACGAACATAACGATGACCAACTATAAAATATGAAAATAAATTGTGCTTGAAGACCAACCAATTGAAATAATCCTCTAAAATTTTCACAAAAGAACTTTGGGAATTCATGTCAATAGCAAAAAAAGAACCATTTTTACTAACTACCCCCTAAAAATTAGGGGATAACTGAAAATAAACCTCACATATTTGAACTTGCCCCCTCAAAAATTGAATACTTTGCATAAATTCGCCAAAAAATTTCCAAAAAAACCACATATTTATGTCACAATCTAGACTTCAAGCCTTAGCCGAAATCCAAAACAGACAACCTGAGACTCTCAATATCTCAAAAACCCGGGTATCTGAGTATTACGGTGAGCATGTTTTCTCGACATTTAAAATGCGTGAATACCTCACCGACGATGTATATGCTATCCTCATGGATTGCATCAACAATGGAACAAGGATCGACCGCCAAACCGCAGATCACATTTCTGCTGCAATGAAGGAATGGGCCATCCAGCATGGTGCGACACATTATACACATTGGTTTCAACCATTGACTGGAAGCACAGCCGAAAAACACGACAGTTTCTTCAAGCCATTGGCTGATGGTCGTGCTATGGAAAAATTTGATGGAAGTCTTTTAGTTCAACAAGAGCCGGACGCTTCAAGCTTTCCAAGCGGAGGAATTAGAAATACATTCGAAGCGCGAGGTTATACGCTTTGGGATCCATCGAGCCCGGCTTTTATAGTTGGTAACACCTTGTGTATACCTACCATATTTATATCGTATACAGGGCACGCTCTTGATTATAAAATGCCTTTGTTGAAAGCCCTTCATGCCGTAGATACTGCTGCAACTGCTGTATGTCAATACTTTGACAAAGACGTAATTAAAGTAAATACAACACTCGGTTGGGAGCAAGAATATTTCCTTATCGACTCTGCATTGTACAATGCGCGCTATGATATTGCAATGACCGGAAGAGCTCTTTTCGGTGCGCGTCCACCAAAAGGTCAACAACTAGAAGACCATTATTTTGGTTCGATTCCTGAGCGTGTGATGGCATTTATGCAAGATTTTGAATACGAATCTCATTTGCTTGGAATACCTGTAACCACCCGTCATAACGAGGTTGCGCCAAATCAATTTGAACTTGCTCCAATGTTTGAAGAAGCCAATCTTGCCAATGACCACAATCAATTGGTAATGGATGTTCTTGAAAAAACTGCGCGCAAGCACAATTTCCGTTTGCTTTTACACGAAAAACCCTTTGAAGGTGTAAACGGAAGTGGCAAACACAACAACTGGTCGCTGAGTACAAATACAGGAGTGAACTTGTTTAAACCTGGACGCAATCCTAAAAGCAATATGCAATTCCTTACCTTTTTGGTGAATACAATTACTGCAATTTATGAAAATGCAGATGTATTGCGTGCGTCAATTGCAACCGTCGGAAATGATCATCGCCTTGGTGCAAATGAAGCACCACCTGCAATCATGTCTGTATTTTTAGGAGAACAACTTTCTAAAATGCTTGATGGCTTAGAAAAAAACATCAAAGCCGGAAAGATGACACCACAAGACAAAACAGAACTCAAACTGAACATAGGGAAATTACCACAGGTATTGCTTGATAATACTGATAGAAACAGAACATCTCCGTTTGCATTTACAGGAAATAAATTTGAGTTCCGTGCAGTTGGAAGCAGCGCCAATTGCGCCAACGCAATGATTACGTTAAACACAATAGTTGCTAACCAGCTTATAATATTTAAAAAAGATGTTGATGCGCGCATTGCCAAAGGAGATGATAAAGACGAGGCAATTTTGAAAGAATTGCAAAAGCTTATCAAAGCCAGCAAAGCCATCCGTTTCGAAGGAAATGGATATGGCGATGAGTGGGTGAAAGAAGCAGCCAAACGCGGACTTTCTAACTTTGAAAACACACCACTCGCACTCAAAGTGTTAAAAGACAAAAAGGTGCAGAAGATGTTTGAGACTTTAAATGTCTTGACCAATGAAGAAATTCATGCGCGTTACGAAATTGATCTTGACAATTATGTAAGACGCAGGGAAATTGAATCGCGGATTTGTGCTGACCTTGCTCAGAATCACATTCTACCAGCGGCAATGAGTTATCAAAGTCTTCTAATAGAAAATGCATTGGGATTAAAAGAACTTCTTGGTGCTGCAGATTACAAAGACGCTTCTAAGACTCAGATCGATATGATCAAATTGATTTCTAAACACATCAATGTAATCAAAGAAACAGTGGATAAGATGGGTATCGAGCGCGAGAAAGCATCTAAGCTCGATCTTGAAAAACAAGCGGAAATGTATGTTAACAAAATAAAACCACAAATGGATCTTATCCGCGAACATGCAGATTCTTTGGAAATGGTAGTTGAGGATGAGATATGGCCATTGCCAAAATTGAGAGAGATATTGTTTACGAGATAACCTTTCCTTTCAAGAACATTAAAAAGCCCATTTTTGAAAATGGGCTTTTGTCTTCTGTTCGAAATACAACTATTTATAGAAAATTTCAGATTAATTGTTGATGCAAGGAAATATCTTACTTTTGACTTCGTCGCTTCAACATTAATTTAAGTGATGCAATTTATTATTTACCTCAGTCACCCCATTTCCTCATTCTTGAAACGAATAATAAAGCGAATCTTAAAAATTGCAGGGATTTCGATAATCACTTTGATTTCTGTCGTGCTTTTATATTTAGGCAGTGCTTATTGTTTGTCACACATTTGTGTCAATGAAGACACCGTTAGAGGCGAAGATGTTGAGATTTATATTCTTTCAAATGGAGTTCATACGGACATTCTTGTTCCGGTAAAAAATGAATATTTCAATTGGGCACAATCTGTAAAATTTGAAAACACGAGTGGCAACGATTCTTCAGCCGATTTTGTTGGATTCGGATGGGGCGATAAAGGGTTTTATTTAGAAACTCCAACTTGGGCAGATCTCAAATTTTCGACTGCTATTAAAGCCGCCTTTGCATTGAGTAAATCTGCAATACACGCTACTTTTCACCATCGACTTGAAGAGGATGAAAACTGCAAGCGCATTAAAATAAATTCTTCTCAATACAAAAAGCTAATTCGATTTATCTTATCAAGTTTTGAAACAACAGAAACCGTCGAAATAATCTTTATTGAAACCAAATCAAACTATGGTTCCAATGATTCTTTTTATGAAGCAACGGGAAGTTACAGCCTATTTCACACGTGTAATACCTGGGCTAACAATGCGCTTAAAGCTTGTGACCAAAAAGCATGTTTTTGGACTCCTTTTAAGACCGGAATTTTTTATCATTACAACAATAATTAAATAAAATGAATCAAAAACCGTCAACAGCATTTATTGCAGCATCTTGGATAGCCCTCGGTGCTGGAATGATAGGGTATATAACTGGGCTATGGCGAGCAGAAATGGAGCTAAACGAAAAGGGATATTACTTCACTGTGTTAATGTATGGACTTTTTTCGGTAATCTCAGTGCAGAAAAGTGTTCGCGATAGACTAGAAGATATTCCAGTTACCGATTTGTATTATGGAATAAGTTGGTTTTCGACTATTCTCACAATGGTTTTGCTTGTAATCGGACTTTGGAATGCTTCTCTTCTTCCAAGCGAAAAGGGATTTTATGCGTTCTCATTCTTATTAGCACTATTTGGAGCAATTGCCGTTCAAAAAAACACGCGAGATAGTCAGCAATTTGCCCCGAAAAAAGATTAAAACGAATTCATCTTTTGCAATGATCCTACTTTTAAATCCAATATGCCAATAGACGATAAATTTATTACAGTCAGGACTTTCACTTATATACATGAATTGGCATTGGCTCAGATGTTGCTAGAATCGGAGAATATTGAGTGTTTGACTAAAGATGAATTAACTATTCAGGCCCATCCTTTTTATTCCAATGCAATTGGTGGTGTCAAACTTCAAGTCAAACAGCATGATTTCGAAAAAGCTGTCGAATTTTTAAAAAATGGAGGCTATCTAAAAGACGAAGACTTAGAAGACGACAATGTCAAATTGCACAATAAATTGATCAAACTCACCACGGGAATTCCATATTTGAACAGTTTAAAACTCAAAAATCGTCTTATTGTTTTAGGTCTAATTGGTACGGCCGTACTTATTATAACTTTCATTTTAATTCGTGCGCTATTATGAACGAATTGAAGTCAATTGATTTATTCGCATGACTAACATGGTAAAGAACATCAACTGATTTGTCTCGCATGCGGATCAAATGAAGTATCAAAGCCACGATTACAAGGAACGGCATTTGTAATTACAATACTCATGTTTGTAATACCGCTTCCTTTCAAAAGTAGGATTTATCATTTTTTTGAACTTCAGTTCTGTAAGTTTATCCGTTTGCATACGTTTTGTGTTTCCGCATATAAACATCTTATTTCATTACAATTCCTTAGGCCAATTCCGTATCTCTGCATTGTACTAAACATCAACCACAACGGCATTTACCACTATAACTCCTAAAACGGTTTGGACCAATTTACAAGTAAAATTGGCATAATATCGACTTTACATCATTGAGCTATTTGAATTTAATGACGACATTACCAAAGCAATTTATTAAAGAATCCTTTGGAATCTTTAACAAATGCTTTCGGCATAAAATAAAAACTCACTGTCAAAATTACTGCTTTCGCTAAAGCCTTTTACTTCAGAGATGAACGAATCCGTGATGCATTTAATAGCAATTATAATTATTAAAAACCCATTTTATAAAAAGAATATCCTCACGATTCCCAAATCCCAAGCTTAGTTGCGCATAGTTGACTGTTTCGGCAGTTCAAAATTGAAATAATTTTATACCTTTGTGTATAATACCATTTGGTATAAAATAAAAAAGAGATATTATGAAAGACTCACCATTCATATATGGCATTACGGTAAGCGTTCAATCCTTTACCAACAGAGAGGTGGAGTCAGCAAAATTGCAAAGTAACCTTTTGAATGGTATTAATACAACGCTCATTTCACCAAGAAGATGGGGTAAATCTTCGTTGGTAGAAAAAGTAATAAAGGATATAAACAAGAGGGACAAAAAGACAAAAACGGTTGTCATCGATTTGTTTTCTGTAAGCAGCGAAGAACAATTTTTAGAATTATTTGCCCGAGAAGTAATTAAAGCTTCATCAACAAAATGGCAAGAGTGGATGAGTAGTGGCAAGGATCTTTTTAAAAAACTGATCCCAAAATTGAGTTTAGGTATCGATCCCACCACAGATTTTAGTTTGAGTTTTGACTGGCAAGAGCTCAAAAAAAACAGCGATGAAATTCTAAATCTTCCGGAAATTATCTCCAAAAAGAAAGGAATAAAATACATCATCTGTCTTGATGAATTCCAAAACCTATCCTCATTCAATGACTATCCTAATTTTGAGAAAAAACTAAGAGCATGCTGGCAGCGACACAAATCAGTTACTTATTGTTTGTATGGCAGCAAACGCCATATGATGACCGAGATTTTTAATAATTCATCAAAACCTTTTTACCGCTTTGGAGA
>Ga0105048_10019363_pt1 | contig 10437 bp, 10 predicted proteins | sample MAT05_FD_78382 | JGI IMG/M metagenome (GOLD analysis project Ga0105048, IMG submission 78382) | Freshwater microbial communities from Lake Fryxell liftoff mats and glacier meltwater in Antarctica - MAT-05 | ecosystem: Environmental > Aquatic > Freshwater > Ice > Liftoff microbial mat | place...
CGACAAGGCCATCGATGTCATCGACGAGGCGGGCGCGGCGCAACGCATCCTGCCGCCGGGCAAGCGCAAGAAGACCATCACGCGCGCCGAGGTCGAAGAAATCGTCGCCAAGATCGCGCGCATCCCGCCGGCCTCGGTGTCCAACGACGACCGCGGCAAGCTCAAGACGCTGGACCGCGACCTGAAGAGCGTGGTGTTCGGCCAGGAGCCGGCCATCGACGCCTTGGCTGCGGCCATCAAGATGGCGCGCTCAGGGTTGGGCAAGCCCGACAAGCCCATCGGCAGTTTCCTGTTCAGCGGCCCCACCGGTGTCGGCAAGACCGAGGTTGCAAAACAGCTGGCCTATGTGCTGGGCATCGAGTTGATCCGGTTCGACATGAGCGAATATATGGAGCGCCACGCCGTCAGCCGGCTGATCGGTGCGCCGCCCGGCTACGTCGGGTTCGACCAGGGCGGCCTGCTCACCGAAGCAATCACCAAGAAGCCGCACTCGGTGCTGTTGCTGGACGAGATCGAGAAAGCCCACCCCGATGTCTTCAACGTGCTGCTGCAGGTCATGGACCACGGCACCTTGACCGACAACAACGGGCGCAAGGCCGACTTCCGCAGCGTCATCATCGTGATGACGACGAATGCAGGCGCCGAGGCGATGAACAAGTCGAGCATCGGTTTCACCAATTCGCGCCAGCAGGGCGACGAGATGGGGGATATCAAGCGCCTGTTCACGCCCGAGTTTCGCAATCGGCTGGATGCCATCGTGAGCTTCCGGGCGCTGGACGTGGACATCATCCTGCGCGTGGTCGACAAGTTCTTGCTGCAGCTGGAAGGTCAGCTGGCCGAGAAGAAGGTCGAGGTGACCTTCACCGATGCCTTGCGCAAGCACCTGGCGGCCAAGGGCTTCGACCCGCTGATGGGCGCACGCCCGATGCAGCGGCTGATCCAGGACACCATCCGCCGCGCGCTGGCCGACGAACTCCTGTTCGGCCGCCTCGTCGATGGCGGCCGCCTGACGGTGGACGTGGACGCCGCGGGCGAGGTGCAGCTGGACATTCAGCCCCCCAAGCGCAGCGACAAGCCGCGCACGGAAGCGGCGGCTGCCTAAGTGCGGTCTGGTCAGGTACGGCGCGGCGCGGGCATGTCCCGCGCCGGGTCTTGCTGGTAGTAGCGCGTGAAGAGTGCATACAGGGCCGGGTGTTCTTCCTGCATCGCCTGCGGCTGCACGAAGAACGCCTCGCTGGCGACGGCGAAAAATTCTTCGGGGCTGGTGGCGCCGTAGGGGTCCAGTGCCGTCGGCGAGCCTGCTTCCACGCGCAAGCTGAAGCCATGGAACGCTGCGCCAAGCGTGTCCGCCCATTCGGCGGGCAACAAGCCAGGCGGCAACACCGGCACACCGTCGGCGACACCGTCCGCCATATCCAGCACGTGGGCGAACTCGTGGATCACCACGTTGTAAGCCTGGGCGGCGCTGCGGCCGGCGCTGCCCGCGTCCTGCCAGGACAACATCACCGGCCCGCCTTCCATCGCCTCGCCGGCAAGTACTTCGTCGTACTCGTGCACGAGACCGTCTTCGTCGGCCACCGTGCGGCGCGCCACCACCTGTCCGCGGTGGATCACGATGCCGACGAAGCCGTCGTAGCTTGCCAGACCCAGGCGCAGCACCGGCAGCACTGCCTGCGCGGCGATGGCCACCACCATGGCGTCTCGCAGCGGCAGGCCGCCGCTGGCAGTGAATTCCTTGCGGTCCAGGAACAGGCTGGTCAGTCGCCGCAGTTCAGCCGCGTCGGCAGTGGCGTTGCGGCGCAGAAAGGGGTAGCGCCCCAGCGTTCGTTTCCACAGGTCGTCGGGGATGGGGCGCCTCGCAACGGCTGCGTCCTGCCGGTGTGCCTGCAGCCTTTGCCACCAGCCCAGGACCATCGTCAGGGCCTGACGCTGTCCGACACAGGCACCCGGTCGGGTGCTCTTCTTTCAAAGCCATCACGGCCCAGGCGCAATACTTCGGCGCGGTTGGCGCCGTCGGCGCCGTCGGCGCTGTCGCAATCCCAATCGCTGAGCACGTGGCGTTTGAACCCCGGCGCCAGCGCGTTGCTTCCAGGCCGGTGCGTGTGTCCGTGAACGAGCTCGGCGACACCGCTGGCGTGCATCCACTGAACGGCCTGTCCCGCATCCACGTCGGCGTCGCGGTGGCCATCGAATCGCTGCCGTGCCTGGCTGGCTCGGCGCATCTCCGCCGCCGCCTGCAGGCGTTCGTCCAGGGGACGGGCCAGAAAGGCCGCCTGCCAGGCGGGCGAGCGGACTTCTCGCCTGAAGGCCTGATAGGGCAGGTCGTCTGCACACAGCGCGTCGCCGTGGCTGAGAAGCATGCGTTGCCCCCATGCGGTGAGCACAGTGGGGTCGGGCAGGCCCATGGCGCCGCAGTCGCGCAACATGGCTGCACCCAGCAGAAAGTCGCGGTTGCCCACCATCACAGCCACCTGCAGGCGGGCGGCGGCGTTGGCCAGGACGGTCAGGCACCGGTGTTCGAAGGGGCGACTGCGCACGTCATCACCCACCCACACCTCGAACAGGTCACCCAGTATGAACACCGCATCCGCCGGCGTGCTCGCCATATGCGCAGCCCAGGCATCGAAGGTGCGTGGCATGGACTTGCACAGGTGCAGGTCCGATATGAAATCGATGGCGCGCCAGTGGGTGGGCGCAGACACTTCAAAGAATACCGGCAGCGGTGGTGCCGCAACCGCTGCGCCGGGCATCACTTCACCTCGACTGCACTCAAGATCATCAGGTCGTCCAGAGGCACATCGTCGTGCATGCCCTTTCGGCCCGTGCGCACACGTTCCATGGCATCGACGATATCCGTGCCCTCGGTGACGCGCCCGAAGACCGCATAGCCCCAGCCCGACGCGTTCTCAGCCTTGAAGTCCAGAAAACCGTTGTCCGTGGCGTTGATGAAAAACTGCGCGGTCGCCGAATGCGGGTCGTTGGTGCGGGCCATGGCCAGGCTGTAATGCTTGTTCTTCAGCCCGTTGTTGGCCTCGTTCCTGATCGGCGAAGCGACAGGCTTCTGCTTCATTCCCGCTTCGAAGCCGCCCCCCTGCACCATGAAGCCCTTGATGACGCGATGAAACACGGTGCCGTCGTAGTGGCCCTTGTTCACGTAGTCCAGGAAGTTGGCCACGCTCAGCGGCGCGTTCACGTCGTCGAGTTCGATGGTCAGCGCCCCAGCGCTGGTCTGCATGTTCACGATCTTTCCCATGTCATTTCTCCACAGTGGCTTTACGAATGATCACCGGCTTGACCGGCAGGTTCTGATGGATGCCGGAGGCGCGGGTGGGTGCGAGCCGGATCTTGTCGACGACTTCCAGGCCCTGCACCACCTTGCCGAACACGGCATAGCCTTCGCCGTCGCCAGCGTTGGCCTGGTCCAGAGACACGTTGTCGGCGACGTTGATGAAGAATTGCGACGTGGCGGAGTTGGGCACGTTGGTGCGCGCCATGGCCACGGTCCCGCGCAGGTTGGACAGGCCGTTGCGGCTTTCCAGCGGAATCGGCGGCTTGGTGGGTTTTTCTGACAGGTCAGCCTTGTAGCCGCCGGTTTGCACCATGAAGTTCTCGATCACCCGGTGAAAGATGACCCCGTCGTAGTGCTTGGCGCGCACATAGGCCAGGAAGTTGTCGACGGTCCTGGGGGCCTTCTCGCGGTCCAGTTCGAGCACCACGGTGCCCTCGCTGGTGTCGAGCGTCACCTTCTGTGCCCATGAAGGCAGGGCCAGCGCACCCAGCAGGGCCAGGAAGAGGGGCGGTAACAGTCGATTCAAGGGACATCCTTTGCGGTTGAAAGTGAAGGTGCGGGCAACGCCGGCCGGAAGTCTATCGAGCAGGCGTGGCCAGCAAGGCCCGTACGCCCTGCAGTTTCTGCAGCAGCGAGGTGTCGCCAGGCATGACAGCCAAGGCCTGTGCCCAGGCCTGCGCCGCCAACATCAAGTGGACCTGCCCCAGGTTGATGCGCGCAGTTCGGTGGGCGGAGTCGTTGCGCAGCGCCACTTCCAGCGACTGGCGGGCAGACTCGAGTTGCCCGGCCCGGGCCTGAAGCAAGGCAAGGTTGTTCATCGGATCCGGCAGTTCCGGATAGGTCTGACTCAACTCGGTAAAGATGACCAGGGCCTGCGCGTCGCGCCCCATGTCCATCAGCGCCACGCCCAGAACGAAGCGCGCCTGGGCGTCATCCGGCTTGGCCGCAACCGCAGCCTCGGCGCGTTGAAGTGCGGCGGCGTATTCGCCGCGCGCAAGCAGTGCCCTGACCTCGCCCAGGCTGTCGGCTTGCGCGCTGGCGGCCGCTGCGGCAGCCACCAGCAGCAGCACGCAGGCCGGGCGCGCGAGGCGGGCGAGAACAGGGCAAGACGGCATGAATGCGCTGGGAATCGAGCGAGGTGAGGGCGAGGTTAGGGCGAGCTAAGGGCGCGAGGCGGACCCGGCGAAATCGCATTTGCAAAGACTGCGCCGCTATACTGGATTCGATTCTATCGATGCGCCAAGCGCCGCGGCTGCGGTGGGCGATCCCAGGGCGCTGTGCGCCAGTCCACCCCCGACCTCGCCCCCGTCCGCGCCCCGCATGAGCCTTCGCATCCACAACACGTTGTCCGGCCGCATGGAGGCGTTCGTGCCCATCGAACCCGGCCATGTGCGCATGTACGTTTGCGGCATCACGGTGTACGACTTGTGCCACCTGGGCCACGCCCGCATGGTGCTGGCTTTCGACGTGGTCTACCGCTGGTTGCGCGCCAGCGGTTTTCGGGTGACCTATGTACGCAACATCACCGACATCGACGACAAGATCATTCGCCGCGCGGTCGAGCGCGGCATGAGCATCCGCGCGCTCACCGACGAGATGATCCACGCCATGCACCGCGACTTTGCGCTGCTGGGCGCCAGTGCACCGACGCACGAGCCGCGCGCCACCGAGTACGTGCCGCACATGCTGAGCCTGATCGACCGCTTGCAAGCCAACGGACTGGCCTACCAGGCGGAAGGTGGCGATGTGAATTTTTCGGTGCGGAAGTTCGCTGGCTACGGCAAGCTGTCGGGCAAGTCGATTGATGAGTTGCGCGCTGGTGGGCGTGTGGCCGTGCTGGTGGACAAAGACGACCCGCTGGATTTTGTATTGTGGAAGTCGTCCAAGGACACCGAGCCCGAAGACGCCAAGTGGCCCAGCCGTTACGGGCTGGGTCGGCCGGGCTGGGCCATCGAGTGCTCGGCGATGAGTTGCGCCCTGCTCGGTGAGCCCTTCGACATCCACGGCGGCGGCATGGACCTGCAGTTTCCGCACCACGAGAACGAGATCGCGCAGAGTGAAGGCGCGCAAGGCGAGGGCGGCCCGGGTTTTGTTCGCACCTGGATGCACAACGGCTTCCTCAACGTCGACGACACCAAGATGTCGAAGTCGCTGGACAACTTCTTCACCATCCAGGACGTATTGAAGCGCTTCGACGGCGAGACCGTACGGTTCTTCATGCTGCGCACGCACTACCGCAGCCCGTTCAATTTCAGTGACACGGTACTTGAAGATACGCGCACGTCGCTCAAGCGCCTGTACACGGCACTGGCCACTGCAGGCGAGGTGCCGGCGCTTGCGGACATCGACTGGAGCGAACCGCGCGCGGCCGCTTTCAAAGCGGCCATGGATGACGACTTCAACACACCCGGCGCCGTGGCCGTGCTGTTCGAGTTGGCCGCTGAGATCAACCGCGGTCAGCACGCCGCCGCCCCGCTGTTGCGCGCGCTGGGTGACGTGCTGGGCCTGCTGCAGATGGAGCCCAGCAACTATCTCCAAGGCGGCAGCAGGCTCGACGAAGCGGCGATCAGCGTGCGCATCGCAGCTCGCGCCGAGGCCAAGGCGGCGCGCGATTTTGCGCTGGCCGACAGCATCCGCCGGGAACTGGCCGAGCAGGGCGTCGAACTCAAGGACTCGCCCCAGGGCACGACCTGGGTCAAGGCCTGACCATGACCATGACGCTGTCCAAGACCCCTGCGGCCAGCGCACTGTCAGTCGCTGTCGATGTGCCTGGTGCCGTGGTCACGCCGGCGTATTGGGACGAGGCCTGCAGCCACTTGGCCAGGCGCGACCGCAAGATGAAGAAGCTCATCCCGCGCTTCGGGGAAGCCCGGTTGCGCAGCCGGGGCGACGCCTTCACCACCCTGGCGCGGTCCATCGTGGGGCAGCAGATTTCGGTGAAAGCGGCACAGTCGGTGTGGGACCGCTTCGTGGTCACGGTCGGAGGTTCCGCGGTGCACCTTGTGCCTGCCGCCGTGCATGCCCTGGCCTTGACGCAGTTGCGCGACTCAGGCTTGTCGGCGCGCAAGTCCGAGTACCTGCTGGATCTGGCACGGCACTTCGGCGGTGGCCAGGTGCGCGAGAGCGACTGGCAGGGCATGGACGATGACGCCATCATCGATCAACTGGTGGCCATTCGCGGCATCGGGCGTTGGACCGCCGAAATGTTCCTGATCTTCCACCTCATGCGTCCCAACGTGATGCCGCTGGACGACCTCGGCCTGATCAAGGGCATCAGCCAGAACTACTTCAGCGGCGAGCCGGTATCGCGTGCCGAGGCGCGCGAAGTCGGCGAGGCCTGGGCGCCCTTTCGGTCGGTGGCCACTTGGTATATTTGGCGCAGCCTTGACCCAGTCCCAGTGGAGTATTGACTTGTCAAAACGACACTTCCTCGAATTCGAGCAACCGATCTCCGATCTCGAGTCAAAGATCGACGAGTTGCGCTACGTCCAGAACGAGTCGGTGGTCGATATCTCCGATGAGATCGACCGGCTCAGCCAGAAGAGTCAACAGCTCACCCGCGACATCTATGCCAACCTGAGCCCCTGGCAGGTGACGCAGATTGCCCGACACCCGCAGCGCCCCTACACACTGGACTACGTCAACGAAATCTTCACCGATTTCCAGGAGTTGCATGGCGACCGGCATTACGCCGACGACCTCAGCATCGTCGGCGGCCTGGCGCGTTTCAACGGCCAGGCCTGCATGGTGCTAGGGCACCAGAAAGGGCGTGACACCAAGGAGCGCACGCTGCGCAACTTCGGCATGTCGCGTCCCGAGGGTTACCGCAAGGCGTTGCGGCTGATGAAGCTTGCCGAAAAGTTCGGCCTGCCGGTATTCACTTTCGTCGACACGCCGGGCGCGTACCCCGGCATCGGCGCCGAGGAGCGCGGGCAGTCCGAGGCTATCGGGCGCAACATTTTCGAGATGGCCCAGTTGGAGGTGCCCATCATCAGCACCATCATCGGCGAAGGCGGCTCGGGTGGGGCGCTGGCCATCAGCGTCGGCGACCAGGTGTTGATGCTGCAGTACTCGGTGTACTCGGTGATCTCGCCCGAAGGCTGTGCCTCTATCCTGTGGAAGACCGCAGAACGTGCTGCCGAGGCGGCCGAAGCGCTGGGCATCACGGCCCACCGGCTCAAGGCCCTGGGCGTGGTCGACAAGATCGTCGCCGAGCCCGTCGGCGGCGCCCACCGTGACGTGCCCTGGATGGCGGCGCAGCTCAAGCGGGCCCTGGGTGAGGTGCTGCGTCAGACCGCCGATCTCAAGCCCAAGGAACTGGTCCAGCGCCGCTATGAGCGCTTGCGCGCCTACGGCCGATTTTCCGACACCAAGGAGCGTTAGATGCCGGCGCCGCGGGTCGCCGTGGCGGCCAGCGGGGGCTGCGATTCGTCGGCGCTGCTGCATTGCACGGCACGCCAAGCGCGGCTTCTTGGCATCGATGTCGTGGCATTGCATGTGCACCACGGCCTGATGCCGCAAGCCGACGACTGGCTCGCCCACGTGCGCACGCAGAGCCGGCGCTGGGGCGCGGAGTTCCACAGCCAGCGGCTGCAGGGCGCGCCCGCAGGCGGTGAGAGCGTCGAGGCATGGGCCCGACGTGAACGCTACCGCGCGCTGGCCCAGATGGCGGCCACGGAGCGTTGCGATCTGGTGCTGCTCGCCCACCACCGCCGCGACCAGGCCGAGACCTGGCTGCTGCAGGCGCTTCGTGGCGCCGGCGCGGCCGGCTTGTCGGCGATGCCGCGCAGCGCGCTGCGTGATGGCGTGGTCTGGTTTCGGCCCTGGCTGGACCAGCCGCGCAGCGCGATCGAGGCCTATGTGCATCGCCATCGACTTCGCTGGGTCGACGACACCAGCAATGCCAATCCGCGCTTTGCCCGCAGCCGATTGCGCAGCGCCGTCTGGCCGCTGCTGCAGGCTGCCTTTCCAGATGCCGAGCTGAGCCTGAGCCAGGCCGCGCAGCACGCCCAGGACGCGGCTGCCGTGATCGAGGAAGTGGTGGCGCAGGCGCTGCCTCGGTTGCAGCACGAAGGCGCCCTGAACGTGAAGGCGTGGCTTGAACTGCCCCCCCACCACCGCCGCCTGACCTTGCGTGCCTGGCTCGCCGCAGCGCTGGCGGCGCCCGTGTCCGAAACGCTGGTGCGCCGCCTGTCGATCGAGCTGCCCATGGCCAGCACTGCGCGCTGGCAGGCGGGGGCACAGGAAGTGCAGCTTTACCGGGGCGCGCTGCGTGTGCTGCCGACACCGGCCGCTCCCCTCGTCGTTGCTTCAAGCGCGGTCGATATCGACCTCAGCCGGCCCGGCCGCCACCTGCTGCCTGCCTGGCGCGGCCACGTGCTGGTTGAGCCCGTTCTGCAGGGAGGTGTGTCTGCGGAAGTACTCGCCACGCTGCAGGTGCGAAGCCGAACTGGCGGTGAACAATTTCGACTGACAGCACGAGGCACGGTGCGCAGCTTGAAGAAGCAGTACCAGTCGCGAGAGGTGCCCGCAAGGCAGCGGGGCGGGCCCTTGCTGTTCACGGCCCTCGGCGAACTTGTCTTTGCACCTGGGCTGGGTTTGGACGCGCGACACGTCGCCGGGCCAGGCGTGCCGCAATGCGCGCTGCAGTGGGTGCCGGATGTGTCGCTGCTCGTACCCGGGCCTGAAAAGTTGGCCGACTAGAATTCCCGGTTTGTGCACTGCGGCAACAGCCCGTGGCGCGTCCGGACAACGACACGACGATGGCATTGATCGTTCACAAGTACGGCGGCACCTCCATGGGCTCGACCGAGCGCATCCGCAGCGTGGCCTTGCGGGTGGCCAAGTGGGTGCGCGCCGGCCACCAGTTGGTGGTGGTGCCCTCGGCCATGAGCGGCGAGACGAATCGCCTGCTCGGGCTGGCCAAGGAATTGATGCCGCAGGCCAGCTCGCCTGAGTCGATGCGCGAGCTCGACGCCATCGCGGCCACCGGCGAGCAGGTGTCGGTGGGCCTGCTGGCCCTGGCGCTGCAAGCGCAGGGGCTGCAGGCGGTCAGCTACGGTGGCTGGCAAGTGCCGATCGCCACCGACCAGTCCTACACCAAGGCCCGCATCTCCCGCATCGACGACACCCGGGTCAGGGCCGATCTGGACGCCGGCAAAGTGGTGGTGATCGCCGGGTTCCAGGGCGTCGACAGCGCGGGCAACGTCACCACGCTGGGTCGCGGCGGAAGCGACACCTCGGCGGTGGCCGTGGCAGCTGCCTTGAAGGCTGCCGAGTGCCTCATCTATACCGATGTCGACGGCGTCTACACCACGGACCCGCGCATCGTGCCCGAGGCGCGCCGGCTCTCAAGCATCAGCTTCGAGGAAATGCTGGAAATGGCCAGCATGGGCTCCAAGGTGCGGCAGATCCGCTCGGTGGAGTTTGCCGGCAAGTACCGTGTTCCCTTGCGCGTTCTGTCGAGCTTCACACCCTGGGACATGCCGGTCGAAGAGGAAGCCCGCTCGGGGACGTTGATCACATTCGAGGAAGACGAAAAAATGGAACAAGCCGTGGTCGCCGGAATTGCCTTCAACCGCGATGAAGCCAAGATCAGCCTGATCGGTGTGCTCGACAAACCGGGCATTGCCTACAGCATCCTGGGCCCCGTGGCTGACGCCAACATCGACATAGACGTCATCATCCAGAATGTGTCGCACGACGGCCGCACCGACTTTTCGTTCACCGTGCACCGCAACGACTACCTGCGCACGATGGAAGTCATCAGGACCCAGGTCCTGCCCCACACCGGTGCCGGGGAGTTGCGCGGCGACGCCAAGATCTGCAAGGTGTCGATCGTGGGCATCGGCATGCGCAGCCACGTGGGCGTGGCCAGCAAGATGTTCCGCACGCTGTCGGAAGAGGGCATCAACATCCAGATGATCAGCACCAGCGAGATCAAGACGAGCGTGGTGCTCGACGAGAAGTACATGGAACTCGCCGTTCGCGCACTTCACAAGGCCTTCGACCTGGAGCAGGAAGACTCGCTCGCTGCGAAGGCGGGATAGAATCACCGCTGTTCTTCGGAGTCGTGACCGAGTGGCCGAAGGTGCTCCCCTGCTAAGGGAGTATGTGCCAAAAGCGCATCGAGGGTTCGAATCCCTCCG
>Ga0105048_10019367_pt1 | contig 10436 bp, 3 predicted proteins | sample MAT05_FD_78382 | JGI IMG/M metagenome (GOLD analysis project Ga0105048, IMG submission 78382) | Freshwater microbial communities from Lake Fryxell liftoff mats and glacier meltwater in Antarctica - MAT-05 | ecosystem: Environmental > Aquatic > Freshwater > Ice > Liftoff microbial mat | place...
ATGCTGAAACTGCGGTCGCTGGGTTCAAGCACGAGCTCGCGATAGGGCACGCCGTAGTCTTTGTGTTCACCGTTGATGCGCAGATCGGTCACGACCACGGGTGCTGCAAACTTTGTTTCGACATAACGATCGGGCGACACCACCAGAATGCCTTTGCTGCCACCGAAGAGAAGGCGTCCGTCCTGGGTCGGCGCGTAGGACATGAACCAGCCTGTGCCCAGATCTGCCCCGTCAACGCGTGTCAGTTCGAACAGCCGGTCGAGCTTTGGGTCGTACACGGCTGTCTGAGTCCAGATCCGGCCTTGCCGGTCGGCCAGCAAATTGGCACCGTAAGGTTTGCCGATAAAGCCATGCCGTTGGCTGACCCGGTCGAATTCGGCCAAGGTACCGTCCCAATGCGTCATTCGGTGCAGGCCGGCCACGCTGGTATCCACCCAAAGCGTGCCCTCGGCGTCGAACAGCAGGCCGATCACGATGGCACTGGCCAAGCCGTTCTGCGGCGTCGAATTCACGGCCTTCAGAACGGCCGTGTCAGGCGCAACCGTGAACAGCCCGGCTGAGGTGCCCGCCCAAACGGTACCGTCCGGCCCCTGCGCAAAGGTATGGACTTCGCCCGTGAGGTCGCCCTCTGCCCGCTGCAGGCGCACGACTTGAGTGGCATCGCGCGGGAGCCGGTACGCACCATCGGCTGTGCCAATCCACAAGGTTTCGTCACGGCTTTCAAACAGGCGGCGGATGGGCCCGATCGGCGCCTTGATGGTTTGCCGCAGTTGGTGGCTCGAATCGAAGACCATCAGTTTGGAATCTGCCCCGAGCCAAACGCGCCGGTCGCGTCGTTGCACCATCGAGGTGATTTGGCGTGACGCTGCAATTGGACTCGCGCCCTGTGCAGAACCCGCCTGTCTTTGGGTCATTTTCCGGGTTTGCTGGGGTGCAAAGGCAATACTGCCGGTGGCGCGCAGGTTCTGATCGAACACAACGACGCCCTGACCTTGCATCGACGCCCACACGTCACCGTTGTCGACTTGGAGCAGGCTGCGGATGTCGGACCTGCGGTAGGCGCTGTCGGCATCCGGATCGGGCGTGAGCAGTCCGATGGCTTTGTTGTCAGGGTTGTGACGCTGCAGCCCCAAGCCCAAACCGCCAACCCACATCCACCCGGCACGATCCCGCAGCAAGGTGGTGATGTCGTTGCCGGCCAGGCCGGAAGGCTTGCGAATGTCATGGGTGATCTGACGCAAATGGGCCAGGCTCAGCGCGTCATAGAGCTGCAGTCCCTGGCTGGTGCCGACCCACATCCGCTTGTCGCCGTCCTCCACAAAACTCGTCACCGGCGGTGCTTCGCCCGAGCCATTCGACACCCTGCGGGCGTTGAGGGAAGCGGCCTCCACGACGTAAAGCTCACCGGACTGGGTGCCGACCCATATCCGACCATCCGATGCCTGCGCGAGCGCTTGCACCACGTATTCGGCCTCTCTCGCACCCGGCAAGGCGATGCGTTCAAAGCCACCTCCTTGACTGCGCCGCACACTCAAACCGGCCCAGGTCCCTGCCCACAAACCATTGTTGCGGTCGAACAGCAGCGCCTGGACCCGGTTATCGGGCAGGTCGCCGGCATGCCCGGTCTGACGAAGCTTCGAATGCGCAGCGGACCTGGGGTCGAACACCTCGATACCGCCGCCGATGCTGCCTGCATAGATGCGCCCCGCGCCGTCCTGCGCCAAAGCACGAATGGTGGGCTCCGGCACGACCGGCAACGCGCCGCTGGTCTGCGCGCTGACCAGGCGCACTGTGTCCAGGCTGGCGTCATACACCGCCAACCCGTGGGTCTCGGTGCCGATCCAGACATTGCCGTCGTTGCCTGCGAGCAGTGCGCGGATCCAGCCCAGATTGCGTTGGGCGGGATCATTGGATTGCAAGGCCTGGGGGCGGAAGTGGTAGCCGTCGAATCGGGTCAGTCCGTCGCCGGTCGCAATCCAGAAATAGCCGGCCTTGTCCTGCACAAACGTGGGCACCACGTCCCTGGGGATGTTGCCGACACCGACCGCCTCAAAGCGCGGCGCCATGGCGTTTTCGGGCTGCGCCATCCCTGCGTGGGCCGCCATCAGCAAGAGCACACCGAACCCGAAACTCAGCGATTTCAAATCCACCCCCCCGAGGTGTTGGCGCTGAGTCCGAACTGCCTGGAAACAGGCGTGATCCCTGTCGGCTCAACCATTCTTAGCGATGAAAGCGTGCCTTCTGCGCGTTATCGGCCGATGGTAGCCGGACTTCTTTCGTCGGCCGGGCTTGTCGGGCTCAAGGACCGGATCGGCATCAAATTAAACAGCGCTGACCCCATTGACTGCCGATCTATTCCCGATGTTTTCCATTCAGTGTCCTTTGGGGAAAACACGCAGCCGCTGAGCAAAAACGGGGCCACAACACCCGTCTCTTCAAGCAATTGGGTTGTACGTCGAACGACACACTGAGGTTCAGAGTTGCATGAGCGTCTGTGCTGCCCTGAGACCGGAGAAAACTCACAGTGTCATCAGCGCGAATTCCTACCAATGAAGCCGAGCGCCTGCGCTCGTTGGTCGAGCTTGATGTACTCGACTCGGCACCCGAGCGCGCGTTCGATGCGCTGGTGCAGGCTGCAGCGCTGGTGTGCGGTGTGCCGGTCTCGCTGATCAGCCTGATTGATACCGACCGACAGTGGTTCAAGGCCAGCATCGGCCTCCCAGGAGTCACCGAAACCCCGCGCGAGCTGGCTTTCTGCGCCCACGCCATTCTCGATGAAGGCATCTTCGAGGTGCCGGACGCCACGCTTGACCCACGCTTTTCCGACAACCCGCTGGTGACCGGCTCCCCGGATATCCGCTTTTACGCAGGCGTCACCTTGCGCCTGAGCGATGGCGCGCACGTCGGCACCTTGTGCGTCATCGACCGCGAACCACGTCAGCTCGACGCCAAGCAGCGCGAGGTGCTCAGCCACTTGGCAACCGCAGCCGTCCGTGCCCTGGAAGGCCGTCGTGCGCTGCTGGCCGAGCGCGAACTGCGCGAAACCGCTTCGCAGGCGGCCGCCGTGCTGCAAAACAGCCTGGATGCCATCGCCACCCTGTCGTTGGACGGCGCGGTCACCCACTGGAACGCCGCCGCCCAGCGCTTGTTTGGTTACAGCCCGGCCGAGATGCTCGGGCAGCCGGTGGCGAAGCTGGCGCCGCCCCATCGGCGCGATGAACAGTTCGACCTCCAAGCCCGACTGAAAGACTCGTTCTCGGGCTTCAACTTCGAAACCATTCGCAAGCACCGCGATGGCGATGCGATTGCCGTGTCGATCAGCGTGGCGCCGATCCGCAATGCAAAGGGCGAGCTGACCGGCGCGACGAAGATCATCCGGGACATCCGTGAACAGGCGCGCGCCGCGAACGTTCTAGCCGGCAGCGAGGCCCGCTTCAAGGCCCTCAGCGAGGTGTCGCCGCTGGGTGTATTTGCCACCGATGCGAATGGCACCTGCACGTACACCAACGGTCGCTGGCAGGAAATCTACGGGCTCACCCTGGCACAAAGCCGGGGCGACGGCTGGGCCGCGACCTTGCATCCCGATGACCGCGCAGCCGTGTTTGCCGAGTGGCAGCGCGCGGCGGCAGTGGGTGCCGAGTTCGACATGGCGTTCCGCATTGTTCGCACCGACGGGCAGACGCGCAGCGTGCGCTCGCGCGCCAGGGGCAATCTGACCCTCGATGGCATGGTGACGGGCTATGTGGGCTCGGTCGAAGACGTCACCGAGCAACGCGCCACCAGTGCCCAACTCGCGGCCAGCGAGCAACGCTTGCGCAGGCTGTACGAATCAACGCCGGCCATGCTGCATTCGATCAACCCGCAAGGGCTGTTGTTGACGGTATCCGGCCACTGGCTCGACACCCTCGGCTACACGCGCGAAGAAGTGATCGGGCGGCCCTCTTCGGACTTCCTGACCGAGGCGTCGCGGGCACATTCAAAATCAATCTTGCCGCAGTTTTTTGTGGAAGGGCGCTGCGACGATGTCGCCTACCAGATGGTCGGCAAGGACGGCAGCGTCATCGACGTGCTGCTGTCGGCAGTGCTGGAGCGAGATGCTGGCGGTCAACCGCTGCGCAGCATGGCCGTCGTACAGAACGTCACCGAGCGGCTGCGCGCCGAGCGGGCCTTGAGCGAGGAACGGGTGAGGCTGGCGTCGATCATCGAAGGCACCGGTGCCGGCACCTGGGAGTGGAACGTTCAGACCGGCGAGACACGATTCAACGAGCGTTGGGCGGGCATCACGGGCCACACCCTCGATGAACTGGCGCCGGTTTCGATCCAGACCTGGCTGGGCCTCGGGCATCCGGACGATCTGCAGCGCTCGGGTGAAATGCTCAACAAGCACTTTGCGGGTGAGCTGCCCAGCTACGACTGTGAAGTCCGCATGCGCCACCGCAAAGGCCACTGGGTGTGGGTGATGTCCCGCGGCTGCGTGCTGACACGCACGCCGGACGGCAAACCCGAATGGATGTTCGGCACGCACTTCGACATGTCCGAGCGCAAGCGCCAGGAAGAAGCCCTGCGCAAGAGCGAGCAACTGCTCAACCGAACCGGCGAAGTTGCCGGTGTGGGCGGCTGGGAGCTGGACTTGTTGACCAGCACGGTGACCTGGTCGGCGCAGACGCGCCTCATCCACGCGGTGTCATCCGACTACCTGCCCTTGTTGTCGGAAGCGATCAACTTCTACGCACCCGAGGCACGGCCCGTCATCCAGGCTGCAGTCGAACGGGCGATGCAAACGGCGGAAGGCTGGGACCTTGAGTTGCCTCTTATTCAGGCCACCGGACAACGCATCTGGGTGCGCGCAGTGGGTGCTGCCGAGTTCGAAGGCGGCAAGCCTGTCAGGCTGGTGGGCGCGTTCCAGGACATCACGGCGCTGCGCAGCGTTACCGCCGAACTCGCCGAGCAGCACGAGCTGCTCCGGGTCACGCTGCAATCCATTGGTGACGCGGTGATCACGACCGATGCGTCGGCCAGTGTGACCTGGCTGAACCCGGTGGCCGAACGGATGACCGGCTGGCTCAATGCAGAGGCCAAAGGTCGCCCGGTAGGCCAGGTGTTCCACATCGTCCATGAAGAGACCCGCGCGCCGGCGGAGAACCCGGTCGTCACCTGCCTGCAACAGGGCAAGATGGCGGGCTTGGCGAGCCACACCGTGCTGATCTCGCGCCATGGTGACGAGTTCGGCATTCAAGATTCGGCTTCGCCCATCCGCAACGAACGCGGGGAAATGTTGGGCGTGGTGCTGGTGTTCCACGACGTGACCGAGCAGCGCCGTTTGAGCGGCGAGATGAGCTACCGCGCCACGCACGATGCGCTGACGGGCCTGGTCAACCGTGCCGAGTTCGAGACGCGACTGAGCCGGGTGTTGAACAAGGCGCATGAAGACCGCAGCGAACACGCGTTGCTCTTCATCGATCTCGACCAATTCAAGCTGGTCAACGACGCCTGCGGCCATTCGGTCGGCGACCAACTGCTGCAGCAGGTGAGCAAGCTGCTGGGCGAAACGGTGCGCGCACGCGACACGCTGGCCCGCCTCGGCGGCGACGAGTTCGCGGTGATTCTTGAGCAATGTTCGGCCGATCAGGCCCAGCGCGTGGCGCAACAGATTTGCGAGCGCATGGATGACTTCCGCTTCATGCACGATGAACGGCGCTTTCGCATCGGGGCCAGCATCGGGCTCGTGCCGGTCGACAGCCGCTGGACCACCACGGTCGCCGTCATCCAGGCCGCCGACATCTCCTGCTATGCCGCCAAGGAAGCCGGCCGCAACCGGGTGCATGCCTGGTTCGATACCGATCTGGCCATGCGCGCTCGCCATGGCGAAATGCAATGGGCCGCGCGTCTGGAGCAGGCCTTGGACGACAACCGCTTTGTGCTCTACGCGCAGCGGATCGAGGCGCTCGATGATCAACATCACGGCCTGCACGCCGAAGTGCTGCTGCGCATGATCGACGGCGACGGCAGCGTCGTACCACCCGGCGCGTTCTTGCCAGCCGCAGAGCGCTTTCACTTCGCATCCCGGATCGACCGGTGGGTGCTGCGCCACGCCATCGCCGCCCTGCGGTCGCTGGCTGACCTGTCGAGCGTCGAGACCTTGTGCGTCAATTTGTCGGGCCAGTCGATCGGCGACCGTGCCTTTCACCGCCAGGCCATCGACACCCTGACCGAGGCCGGCAGCGATGTCTGCGCGCGGCTGTGCCTCGAGATCACGGAAACCGCGGCCGTCACCAACATGGGCGATGCCAGCGTATTCATCGACCAAGTTCGCGCCCTGGGCGTGCGGATTGCGCTCGATGATTTTGGCGCCGGTGCCTCGTCCTTCGGCTACCTCAAGAACCTGAATGTGGACCTGCTCAAGATCGACGGGCAGTTCATCCGCAACCTGATCGACGACCCGCTCGACGATGCCGCCGTGCGCTGCTTTGTTGACGTGGCGCGAGTGGTCGGCGTCAAGACGGTGGCCGAGTTCGTTGACCGGCCCGAGGTGCTGGCCCGGGTGCGCGAGATCGGCGTCGACTTCGCACAGGGCTTTTTGTTGCACCGGCCCGAACCGATTGAAGCGGTGCTGGGCATGCAGCGTACGGCCAGCGGCTCGCTCTTTCCCTGAACACGGGCACCGAACTGCCCGCCTTGCCCCATCAACCCTGCTGCAAACGCTGGCGTTGTTGCTGATTGCTGTCTGCCATGCGCGCCAAAAGCTGCGCGAAGCGGGGCTGGCCGCGCAGGCGCTCCAGGGCCGGGTCCTGGGCCAGCCACCAGCCCCGCCGACAACCCAGACGCTCCGCGTCTTCCAGCGCCGCCAATGCGGGCTCGGTCCGACCGCGCAAGGCTTCGATGCGGGCACGGTGGTAGCCGGCGGCATGCCAGACATTGCCCTGACTGGCATAGCGCTCGATATAAGTCGATGCCTGAGCGATGAAAGGCTCGGCCTTGTCGCGCTGGTCTGCGGCGGTGTAGATGGTGGCCACATCAAGCCAGGCCTGTTGACCGAGAAAGGTGTCCCAGTCGTTATAGATCGGCACCGGATCGGCCAAGACCAGGCCAATGACTGACTCCACAGCTTTTAGCGCCTCCTCCTTCTGGCCCAACAGCAGGCGCAGCAACGCCGCTTCGATCACGGCATCACGCTCCGCACTCTGCTGGGGCAAGGCGGCCAAGGCCTTGGCCAAGGCAGGCTGGTCCGCACGGCACACCCACTGGCGCGCCGCTGTGGCCTGGGCCCAGGCCGGCTGGCCGCTCTGCGCCTGGAACTGAGCGAAAGCCTTCTGGGCTTCATCTACCAAGCCCAAATCGAGGTAGATCCATGCCAGTTGCTCCCACAAAAACGGGCGGTTCGGATTGATCAGCAAAGCCTTGCGATAGCCCTGCACCGCCTCGTCCAAGCGACCCCGCGCGAAACCTATGATCCCCAGCCCCCAGGGCCCATTGGGATGCTGCGGGGCCAAGCTCATGGCGCGCCGGTAGGCCGCCTCGGCAGCGTCGTACCGGCCGGCATTCGTTGCCGCCAAGCCCGTCACATGCTGGATCTGCGGCGACAAGGGACTCAGCTGGGCCGCCTTGCTGAAGTAGCCGAGCGCGCGTGCTGGCCAGCCGGCAGTGTTTTCAAAGCTACCCGCCCAGAACAACAAGGTGGCGTCACTGGGCGCTTTCTCCAACGCCTGCGCGAATAAACGCCGCGCCTCCTCGGTCTGGCCGCGCCAGGAATGCAGGCTGCCTTGCGCGCCCAGGGCCAGGGGCAGCGCCGGATCCAGTTGCAAGGCCCGGTCGATCAGCGGCTGGGCGCGCGCATCCATGGCGCGATGGCTCAGCCCCTTGCTGTACCCGAACTCGCCAAACCAGGTGACAGCCTGGCCCACATAGGCCAGTGCAAAGCCGGGGTCGCTGTCGATGGCGCGCTGGAAATAAGCGCGCGCCTTCAGGATGCCCTCGATCTGGCCGCTGCGCTGGTGATGCACGCCCAGCAGATACAACTCATAAGCATCGGCCACGGGCATCGGCGCGGCGCTGGCCGGCAGCGGCGCGGCACCCAGCGCTTGCAAAGCGGCATTGGCGGCACTGAAGGCCAGCTCACTCAACGCGGCAGCAGGCACCTCAAGCACTTGGTTCCAGAGCACCTCGCTGTCCGCCGCGCGGAACAGGCTGAGCTTGAGCGCCAGGCCCTGCTGCCAGCGCCGCAACTCGCCGCCCAGCACATGGGTGACGGCAAGCTGGGCGGCCTGGGGGGCCAGCGCTTCAGCGCTGCGGAACTGAAACGATGTTGACCCGGCGGTGACGCGGATCTGCTGATGGCGTGACAGGGCACCGATCACGCTCGCCGCCAGACCATCGGCCATCGGCTGCTCCAGGCCCTTGGGAGATAGATCATTGAATGGCAACACGGCCAGCAAGATGTCGCCCACCGGCAGGCGTGCTGCCCGCTGCCAGGCCCACCAGCCACCCGTGCCGAGCAAGGCTGTCGCTGCTGCGGCTGCCGAGCCACCGAGCAGCAGGCGGCGGCGCGGCGTTGCAACGGCGGGCGTGGGCAGGCTTGGCGGCGGCGGGCTCAGCGGCTCCTCGGTGGCCGCCGTAGCCGGTACCTCGATGGCCGCCGCCACAACATCAGGCGTCACCTCGCTGACCGTCGCCACCAGCCGGTAGCCCTTGCGCGGCACGGTGACGATATAGCGCGGCTGGCTGGCGTCGTCGCCGAGCACGCTGCGCAACTGCGAGATCGACTGGTACACCGAACTGGGCGTCACCACCAAGTCCGTCCAGACCTCGTCGAGCAGTTGATCCAACGTCACAACTTGCTGCGGCCTACGTGCCAGCGCCATCAGCAGCAGCATCTTGCGCGGCTCCAGCTTGACGACCTGATCGCCCCGCCGCAGTTCGTCCAACTGCGGATCGGCCAGCCAATCCCCAATCTTGAGGAGACCATGACCAGGCGAGGCTGGCGGTCCGTCAGATTCTGGCTTCAGCGACTTCAGGTCGGCCATGAGAAATTTTTGTAAGTCATTGATTTCATTGGCGAAATAGAACCTTAAGAGAAGCGCAAGGGTTCCGTCAGGACGGCAAGGCCGGGGGCACCGACCATAACCTCAATCAAGACCGATGTCCTCGCTCAAACCTCGGCCGTGTACCCAAGCACTGACCCGATGTTCTGCCGCAACCCTTGCAACCCTCGACCCCGTGAGCCCCCCCCCTGAACCCCAGCCACTTTCAATTACCGCTGCGCTTCAGCGTCGCTGTCGCAGGGAAAACATACACGGTCGACATTGGCAGCGCTGACGTCTTCGGCAACGAAACGCCGTTCCCTCGCGCGGGGCAGTTCAGCTTGCAGCCCAACACCAGCGCAGCAGTTCATTGATCGCCGTCTTTCTCACCCCGTTCTTTCCATCAACACCAAGGAGTCATCATGACCATCCACAAGACCTTCGGGCGCTACGCCCTTCCTTTCGGCGCCGCACTGACGCTGGTTAGCGCAGCAGGCAACAGTCTTGCGGCCGACCCGATTTTCTTCGGCCCAACTGCCTACCTTTCGGCGACGGACATCCCCGCCGGTTTCTACCAGGGCGGCAGTCCGCTGCTGCTCGATAACTTGGAGGACGGCAGCCTGGACGCCTCGCTGGCGGGCACAGGGGGCTCGGTGATCAGCGCCAGCTTCGGCGGCATCCGCGATTCGGTGGACAGCGATGACGGCGTGATCGACGGCACTTGCGGGCCGCAGACCGCCGGCCGCTGTGCCAGCTGGTTCAACGGCAGTGGCAGCACCGGCGCGCGCTTCAGCTTCGTCGGCGCAGGCGCTTTGCCCACCGCCTTCGGTCTGGTGTGGACCGATGGCTTCGGCAGCATCACTTTCAGCGCCACCGGTGCCGACGGCCAAAGCCTGGGCAGCCGCAGCTACACCGGCTTGGCGGACGGCAGCATCAACGCCACCACGGCCGAAGACCGCTTTTTCGGGCTGCAGTTCACCGGAGGCATCAAGTCCATCCACATCAGCAACAGCGCCGGCGGCATCGAGGTGGACCATATCCAGTACGGGCTGATGGCCACCGCAGTTCCGGAGCCCGGCAGTTGGGCGCTGCTGGCTTCAGGACTGGGCCTGTTGGCCTGGCGCCGTCGGCAAGCGCACTGAGGCGCAGGACGCTCACGCACCTCGGCCGTCGGTCTTCACCATGACAAAAATCGTCGATGACGTGCTCGCCAACGTGCCGCTCTGGCTGGGCAAGTTCACCCAGTCCTTGACGCACCCCACCGAGGTGATGACGGCGCATCTAGGTGCCGAGGCTGGCCCAAAGCCTGTGCAAGAAGGGGTGAGCTTTCTGATTCTTTCGTTTGCGGTGGCAGCGGTGCTCAGCATCGCGTTTCCGGTGGCGAGCATGGCACCCGTGCCCGCTGTCAAGCCGGAGGGA
>Ga0105048_10019368_pt1 | contig 10436 bp, 4 predicted proteins | sample MAT05_FD_78382 | JGI IMG/M metagenome (GOLD analysis project Ga0105048, IMG submission 78382) | Freshwater microbial communities from Lake Fryxell liftoff mats and glacier meltwater in Antarctica - MAT-05 | ecosystem: Environmental > Aquatic > Freshwater > Ice > Liftoff microbial mat | place...
CTGCATCACGACGCGGTGGACTCGCTCGTCGCGCGGCTGGAGCGATCTGGCGGCGGTTACGTGGTGCCGCGGTCGCGCTGAGCCGCTGCCGCACGCCTTTCAGGACGCGCCGCGTGATGTGCCGCGCGGCGCGCCTCGAGCCACCAGACTATGCACATCATCACGAGGGAGCCGATCATCCCGACGAGTGCCGTGAGAAAACTCGGCGTGTCGCCGAACGCCGAGGCGAGCGCCACGTAGGCGAGTGTTCCTGCGATCACGGTGATGGCGCCTCGCACGCGCGGGTACCAGAAGGCGCGCGTCTCGTGCGGGGTTGGCGGTGGTGCGGAATCGAAGTGTTCCATGCTCAGAATTTCCAGCCACGCAACGAGCGCAGCGCGGTGTCCAGCGCGTCGCGCTGTTCGGGCAGCGTGGCACGCGCCAGCAACTGCTCGTAGGTGTAGACCGCCAGATCCAGTGCATCGTAGTCCTTCTCCGCACCGGCCAGTGCGGCCGCGTTGTCGGCGAGATTCGCCATCGCGAGCTCGTCGTCCGGAAAGCGATCCACGATCTGTTTCCATCGTGTGGTGCGATCGCGCGGATCGCTTTCGCTCAGCGCCCACATGTGCCATCCGCCGCGATTGGACGGATCGGCGGCGATCGCACGTTCGGCAAGTTCACCGACGGCGACCGGACCGCGGCCGCTGAGCCAGTAGGCGTTGGCGAGGATCACCAACGCGCGCGCGTTCGTCGGCTGCGCCTCGACCACCTTCTCATACAACGGCCCTGCGACTTCCGGAATGGTGCGAAAGGGCTCGGCCGCCTCGATGAGTGCATCGGGCATGGCGGCAGCGCTGATGCGGTCGAGCGTGGTGAACAGGGCACCGGTATCAGCCGTGGCCTGGTACTCGGCCACGGCGTGTGCCACGGCGGCTTTCGGATCGGTGTACGTCGTCATTGTCACAAAGCTAGGATGCACGACAAGCGTAACGCCGCGGCATGGAGCATCTGTTCCCGCCACGAATATGCAACGCGCGGGGGTGCACGGGTTGCGTTCACGCGACGCGGTGGCGATACTCTGGTTCAAGCGTTTGAGAGCTGGAAGCCCTGCGAGTCCACGCGGGTCCCTCCCCCGAGCGTGTGCATCCGAGGTCGGCGCGGCAGAGTGCCCCCGCCCCTGAGTGCCTCAGACCAATCGCAGTGTGTGGGTTCCGCCGCGGTTGGTGTCGTACATCCACGATCGTCGGTCTGACGAATCGTCGTAGCGTTCGAGTGCCGTTTCGCAGTACCCCGGGCCACGGCCCGACCAGATTGTTTCATCGAGGCAGTTTCCTGTCCGCGCATCGTTCCAGATGGCGTGACACGTGATGTCTTGATGGTTGTTCGGGGTGTCACGCCGTGCGTGCCCCTCCGCGCGCGCCGGTGATTTCGCACCGCCGTGCCCAGTTTCCACGAAGCACATGGATGACATGACAGAGCGTCGCAGCCCCGCCACGGGGCGCGCTCCACGGACCCCGCGCAAGAGTGCGCAGGGCGACGAGCCGAATCCGTACAAGGACGTTGGTGATTCCCCGGCTGCGGTGGTCAGCGCGCCGCCGTCCGCCACCACCGCGCCAGACGGTGCCGCCCCCGTGAAGCGGCCGCGCGGTCGGCCGAAGAAGACCACGACCGACGGCACGTCGGCCGAGGCCGTGGTCGCACCGCCGGCACCGGCCGCCGTGGCCGCGAACGTGGTCGCCGAACCACGCCGCACGAGAGAGCCGCGCGCGCCGCGCGCCGCCGCGCCGCCTGACCCGACGCCGCGTGACCCGACGCCGGATGCGCGGACACCGGAGGCACCGACCGCCGACGCACGCAGCACCGAAGGACGACCGCCCCGACGCGCACCGGCACCACGCACGCAGGCTGCGGCACCCGCCGCCCAACCTGCCGCCCAGGTCGAGATGCCGTTCCGCAGCGAGCCCGCGCCGACGCGCAGCGAGTCCGCACCGTCCGACCAGGCACCGCGCGACACCACCAGCGATCGCACTGCATCAGCCGCCGAACGTGCCGCCGAACGCACCGCCGAACGCACCGCCGAACGGACTGCCGAACGCGGTCCAGATCGCAACGCGGATCGTGGTGGCGAGCGTGGGCCCGATCGCAACGGTGACCGCGGACCGGACCGGAATGCCGAGCGCGGCACTGCGGATCGCAACGATCGTCGCGGTCGGTTCCAGCGCCGACGTGGGCGTGGCCGCAACAAGGGTCGCGATGGTGTCATCGAGGCAGGCGGTGACGCGGCGCCGGCACCGCCGCAGGCGCCGCGGCATGAACGTGGCCCGCGTCCCGAACGGCAGGATCGTCCGCCGCGCAACGACCAGCGGCACGAGCGCGGACCGCGCCCCGAGCGGCAGGACCGAGGAAATCGCGAAGATCGTCCGGATCGTCCGGATCGTCAGGACCGACAGGAGCGCGTCGAGACGCCGGGCTCCAGCATCGTCACCGCCGAGGCGACAGTCACGGGCTGGTACGATCCAGCGCGCGGCGACGGTGGCTTCATCCGCAAGGGTGCAGCGAGCTACTTGCCGCAGCCCGGTGATGTGTTCATTCCCGGCTGGCTCGCACGGCAGTTCCAGCTCCGGCGCGCCGACCTGATCACGGCGGCATGGGGGCACGACCAGCGCAAGCGTCCGACGGTCTGCGAGATCACGACCATCAACGAGATGGCGCCCGATCCGAACATCCGTCGCAAGGATTTCAAGAGTCTCACCGCGTCGTATCCGGACAAGCGCCTCACGCTCGAAACGGGGCGGCCGGCCAAGGTCGGCCCGGAGATCACGCGTCGCGCGATCGACCTGATTGCGCCGATTGGTTACGGGCAGCGCGCGCTGATCGTGGCACCGGCCCGCGCCGGCAAGACGACGCTGCTGCAGGCGATCACGGAAGGCGTGCACCTGAATCATCCGGACGCGATCCTGATGCTGCTGCTCGTCGACGAGCGCCCGGAGGAAGTCAGCGAGGCGATCTCGTGGGATGTGGGCGAGGTGATCGCGTCGAGCTTCGACCAACCGGCGCAGCGTCATGTGGACGTGACGGAGATCGTCACGGAGCGTGCGCATCGCCTGGTGGAGCTTGGCAAGGACGTCGTGATCGTGCTCGATTCGATCACGCGCATGGGACGTGCATTCAATACCGCGAATCGCGGCACCGGACGCACGATGTCGGGCGGACTCGACGCGAATGCGATGGCCAAGCCGAAAGCGTTCTTCGGGTCGGCTCGCAACGTGTCACCCGAAGATGGCGGCGGAAGCCTCACCATCATCGCGACGGCACTCGTCGAGACCGGTTCGCGCATGGACGACGTGATCTTCGAGGAGTTCAAGGGCACCGGCAACTGCGAGATCAAGCTCGACCGGGGATTGGCCGAGCGTCGCATCTTTCCGGCGATCGACATCCCGGCCAGCGGAACGCGTCGGGAGGAGAAGTTGTACAAGCCTGAACAGGTGCAGAGCATCTACATGCTTCGTCGAGGTCTTCAGCAAATGCCACCAATGGGTGCGATGGAATGGTTGATCAAGCGCATCTCGGCGACGACCAACAACGACACGCTGCTGGCTGGCCTTTGAGTCTGTCGGCGCGTGTGAAGGTCAACGCCCGTCGCGCATCGTGCGCCGCGGGCGTTGTGCTGTTCGGCTGCGTGTCGGCCAGCTCGGCTCGCGCGCAGACCGCGCCGTCGGCCAAGCGTGTGGTGGAGAAGCCGGTGCTCAAGGCGCTGAAGATCAACGGCAACGTGCACATCGATGACGATGAGCTGAAAGCCGCCATGGAGACGGTGCCGTCGGCGTGTCGCGGTGTGCCGAGCTATTGCAGGTTCATACCGATCAGCTGGCTGCGAAAGAAGCATTCACTCGATCGTGACGAGCTCGATCGCGACATGCTGCGTTTGCGCGTGCTGTACTGGAAGCGCGGTTGGCGTGCGGCACAGGTGACGCCGGTGATCGGCAAGGACGACGAGGGGGAAGTCACGGTCCAGGTGACGGTGAACGAAGGCCCGCCGACGGTGGTCGGGACACTCGAGATCGGCGAACTGGATTCGCTGCTCAGCGCCCGCGACAAACGGTCGTTGCTGGAGCTCCGTCCCGGCGATCCGCTCGACCTGATCGCACTGGACTCGACGGCGGTGCGCATTGCCGCGCAACTCGATGCGCGAGGCTACGGCGACGCGATACTGAATCCGGTGGCCGTCACGGATACCGGCAGTCCGCGTGCCACCGTCAAGCTGGAAGTGATTCGGCTCTACCGGACGATCATCGATTCGGTGCGTGTGGAAGGCACCGAACTGTACGACCCGCGGCTGGTCGCGAACCTGATGAACGTGAAGAAGGGCGACAAGTACTCGCGCGCCGGCCTGATCCAGAGCCAACGCGCGCTGTATGCGGCCGGCTTCTTCCGTCGCGCCGTGGTGCGTGCCGAACCGGCTGGCGAGGTCGATTCGCTGAAGCGCCTGATCGTGTCGGTCGAGGAACTGCCGCCGCGGCTGTTTCGAGTGACCGGCGGCGTGAGCACCGTGGACTTCTTCCAGGCCGATGCGCGCTACGTCAACGCGAATTTCCGCAACAATGCCAGCCGGCTGGCGGTGCAGGCCACGATCGGCAACCTGCTGGCGCCGCAACTGGTGGGCATTCGTCCGTTCAACAACGTGCTGGTGGGTACGCAGGACAGTGGCTCACCGGAGTATCTCCAGCCCACGTTTCAGTTGAATGCCGACCTTCGCCGGCGCTGGCTCAGCGATTACCGAAACCAGACTGGCGTGAGCGTCTTCGGGTTCCGGCGCTCGTCGCCTGGCGTGTTCGTCGAGACAGGCGGCGGTGCGGCCACCAGCTTCACGCGCAACGTGAGCCCCTACCTGCCGGTCACTCTCCAATACCGGGTCGAACTGACCACCACCAGCGCTGCGGACACCTATTTCTGCGTGAACTTCGGTGTCTGTGATCAGGAATCGCTCGCGGTGCTGCAGCGCACGCAGCGCCTGGCCCCGATCGCACTCTCGACCACCACCGACCGACGCGACGACCCCATCAGCCCCACCCGTGGCTATTCGTGGCGCTCCGAGCTCGAGTTTGCCGATGGATGGACCGGATCGCAGTTCGGCTATGCGCGATTCGAGATGGAAGGGGCGAAGTACTTCCGGATGTCTGAGAAGCTGGTCGTCGCCGTGCATGGCCGCGGCGGCGTGGTGCGGGGATTCGGCGGCACGGGGAGTGCAAGGGGCGTCATGGGTGACGCCATCATTCTTCCCCGCAAGCGTTTCTACGCCGGCGGTGCGCGCTCGGTACGCGGCTACGGTGAAAACCAGCTCGGTCCGCGGACGCTCGTGATCCCACGCTCCATCTTCCAGCCCACGGTGGCCGTGTTCGACTCGCTGCTCGCCGATCCCGGCCTGCGCGATGGTCGTCTGCCGTGCGATCCTCGTGCGTTCGAATTGCCGGACTGCCCCACCGAGCGCGTCACCACCGGTGCGCGAGCCACCTCGGACTTCGTGGACAACGATTTCCTCGCGAAGCCCTTGGGTGGCGAGGCCATGCTCGAGGCCTCGATCGAGGCTCGCTACCGCGTGTGGGGCCCGCTCACTGCGGCGGCGTTCATCGACGCCGGATCGGTCGGAGCACAGTTCCGCAGCACGGCCACGGTCTTCACGCCCGGCATCGGCATCCGATACCTCAGTCCTGTGGGCCCGATCCGCGTGGATCTGGGCTACAACCCTCGCGCCAGGGAACAGTTGAGCGTGATCACGGAGCTCGAGCCGCGTGATTCGTCGTGGAACGCGCCGCGCGCCGCGGGACTCTTCGAAATCCGGAACATGCGAAGCTTCAACCCGGCCACCGGCACCGGCATCTTCAACCGCCTGACGCTGCACCTCTCCATCGGGGAGGCGTTCTGAAGAAGGCGAAGATCGCGGCGGTGATCGCAGCGTTCGCTGGCAGCGCGCTGCTGCTGGCCGTCGCGGCGGTGGTGTTTCTTCCGCGGACGAAGTGGGGCAGCGAAAAGATCCGCTCCGCGATCGAGAACGCGCTGAACAATCAGTTCGCGGGCCGCGTCAGCATCGGGCGCATCGAGCTGCCGGTGTTCACGCGCGCGACGGTGCACGACATCAGCATCACCGATTCCTCCGGCGCACCGTTCCTCGAGATACCGCTGATCCGCGCGCGGTGGTCACTAGGCGACCTGTGGAACCGCCGCGTCATCCTGAGCGACGTGCGCGCCGAGCGTGCCGAGGTGGTACTGAACCGGCTGCCGGGAAAGCGGTGGAACTGGGATGCCATTCTCTTCCCGGATACCACCAGCAGACCGCGTGGCACAGCTCCGCAGTTCGGTGACTGGGTCGAGCTGAAGAACGTGACGCTGATCGATGCCCGCATCGAAGCACGCAGTCCGTACGAGGTGGAAGCGTGGCGCCCTGAGCGGCAGCGCGATTCGCTGCTGGCGCTGGCGCTGGCCGGACAGCTGCGCCCCGTGGTGGAAAAGGTGCCGGGCGGGCAGCAGCGCGTGACGATTCTGGAGCATGTCACGATCAGCGCACCGTACGCGCGCATCAAGTATCCGGGCGAGAAGGCGCAGAAGTTCGAGATCGCGCGCGGCTCGGCCATCGTGAAGCCGTTCCACCCGCCGCTGCTCGACGTGCGCAACGTGGCCGGCACGGTGTTCGTGGACGCCGACAGCATCTGGTTCCGCAACATCGTCGCGCAGTTGCCGAAGTCGCGCGCGACGGCCGAGGGCTCGTACAACATCACCAGCGGCAACACGCGGCTGGTGGCGACGGCACCCGAGGTGCTCACCGACGACTGGCGCTGGCTGGTGCTAACGCTGCCGACGGGCGCCACTGGGAGCATTGCCGACGTGCGCTATGTGCTGAATGGCACCAGCAGCGACATTCGGCTCGCCGACCTGTCGCTGGCGCTGGAAGATGCACGTCTGGATGGCACTGCCGACTTCGGCTTCGACAAGGATGATACGCGCTTCAACGACGTGACACTTCGCCTCGCGAACCTGGACACGCGAACGCTGAAGCGTGCGATGCCGGATCTCGAGCTGCCACGTTCCGGAGTGCTGAACGGCACGCTGGTGGCCAAGGGTCCGCTCGAAGGCTCGACCATCGATGGGGCTTTCCGCTTCGCCGATCGCGAGGCGGGACCACTGGCCGTGACGATGCGCGGTGTGGCTGGCTTCAGCGGCGGTGCGCTGTTCACGCGCAATCTGCGACTCGACCTCTCGCCTGTACCCGTCACCCTGGCCAGCGAGGCGCTGCAGCCGCTCGGCGGTCGCATTGGCGGTGTGGTGACGGTGAGCGGCCGGACCGATGGCTGGCTCGATACCCGCCTATCGCTGGCGCACGATGTGGCGGGACTGCAGTCGCGCATCAACGGCACGGCGCGGGTGAATCTTGCGGGCGCCGAGCCGCGCTTCGATGCGCGCCTCGCCTTCTCGCCGCTCAATCTGCGCGCGATGGGTCGCTTCGCTCCGGCGCTCGACCTGCGCGGCCAGGCGACTGGCACGCTGACGCTGCGTGGAGTGGTCTCGGACATGGCAGTGAATAGCGCGCTGCGCGTGGACACGGCGGGTGGTCTGCGGATCTCCGGACGCTTCGGCGTTCCGGAGCGCGGTCCATCGTTCGCCAATGTGCAGGTCATCAGCGACTCGATCGACCTGCAGCGCCTGGTGCCGTCGGCGCTCGAGACGACCCTCGTCGGCTTCGCACAGGTCAACGTGCGCGGGACCAGTATCGAGGATCTCGATGGCACACTGGTGGTGGACCTGCGGGCCTCCGACGTGGATCGCCTGCGCGTGGACACGGTGGCGCTGGTGGCCGGGGCACATGACGGCCTGCTGCAGCTCGACACGCTCTTGCTGCGCATCGGCGGCACGCAGGGCGGTGGCGCAGGGACGTTCGGACTGCACAAGGGGCGTCGGGGCACGCTGAGCGTGGTCGTCGAGATAGACTCCCTGCAGCGACTTCGCCCGTATTTTCCGGGTGACAGCGTGCAGATCGCACTGACCAAGGCAGCGATACAGCGTTCACTGCGGCGCCAGCGCGCCGATTCGCTCGCACTGGCGCGACGGACCGAGGTGGAACGGGCTGCGCGCGGGCTTGCACCGCTGGCCCTCCGCGTCACCCCTCCGGCTTCCGTGCGCGGCGACCTGCTGGCCGGACGCGTCCTGCTTGGCCTCACCCTGACCGGCTGGCTGGGCGACATCAGTGGCCGCGGCTCGGTGGAAGGCGCCGACCTGTTCGTGAATGGCAACAGTGTGGAGCGCCTGTCGCTGACGCCGGTGTGGACCCACCTGCGCACTGACAGCGCCAGCGCGCGCATCATCGGCAACGCCGACGTCATCAGCGCGTCGGGATACAACGTGGACTCGCTGCGGCTCGCCGCCGGCTACAACTGGCGCGGCAACGATCTCGCCACCGGTACCGGTGACCTCAACATCGACGTGCACCTGATCGACAGCACCGGCATCGCGATGCGCGGTGCCCTCGTGCTCGACACGGACAGTTATCAGGCACGTGTCGACAGTACCGCGCTGCTCCTGCGCTCGTCGCAGTGGTCCAGCCCGTACCCGTGGCGCGCCTCATGGGCGCAGGGCAGGCTGCGCGTCGACTCGCTGGCGCTCGAGGCGGTGGACAGCGATGCGCGTCTGCAGCTCGACGCGGCGGTAGACACGGCCGGCTCCACCAAGGTCACGCTCGCGATCCGCAACACGCAGCTCTTCGACCTAGCCGACCTCGCGCAGACGGTGCTGCCGCTGGATGGCCGCGTCTCGGCCGACCTGTACGTGGACGGCGCGGCGGCAAATCCGAAGATCAGCTTTCTTGGCGCCGTGCGTGACGTGGTGTACGACAGCCTGCCACTGCCGGAGTTTCGCGCACGCATGACCTACGTCGATCGCCAGGCGGTGGCGTACGCCGAGGTGCGGCGCGAGGGACAGCAGCCCAATGCGCGTGCCGATGCCACGATCCCGGTGAATCTGGCGCTCACGGGAAACCCGAAGCGCCTGCTCGATCTGCCGATGGTGGCCGACATCCGGCTCGACTCGCTGCCGCTGGACATCATTCCGCAGCTCAGCGACGCGATCACGAACGTGAAGGGCGAGACGGTGGGGCGCGTGCAGGTGCGTGGCACGTTGCCTGACAAGCTGCAGTTCGACGGCAGCATGCGACTGCGCAACGGCGAGGCGTATGTGGTCGACGCCGAACTGCCCTTGCGCAAGATGGCGGCCGACGTGCAGTTCAAGGGCGATTCGGTGGTGGTGGACTCGGTGCACATCGGCAGCGGCGACGGCACCATCAACATCAAGGGCGGCGTCTCGCTGGCCACGTTGAGCAACCCCGTGTTCGACCTGGCGCTGGTGGCACGCAATGCCCGCGTGCTGGACGGCAAGAAGGGACGCATTCGTGTGCTGGCCGACATGACGATGAAGGGCCCGTACACCAGCACATTGGTGGAGGGCAGCGTGCGCGTGCGCGACGGCGTCTACCGCCTGCAGAACGAGCGTCAGGCCACCGAGGTGTTGAGCGCAAACGATCCGGCAGTGCTTGGTGCCGTGGACAGCACGCTGGCCATCGAGCGCGGGCTCGTCGCCCCACCGTCAGACTTCGTGCGCGGCCTGACAACGCGGGTGGCGGCGCGCATCGACCGCGATGTCTGGGTGCGCAGCGACGAGGCGAACGTCGAGGTGTTCACCGACGGTGAACTCGCCGTGGCACTGAACCCGGCCACTGGCGGCGTCACGCTCGATGGGATCGTGGCCACCGAGCGCGGTCAATACGAATTCCTTGGCAAGCGTTTCAACATCGTGCGTGGGTCGGCCACCTTCATCGGTACGTCGGACCTCAATCCGCTGCTGCAGGCCATCGCCGAAGTGCAGGTGCGTCAGGCGTCACAGCAGGCGCTCGCGATCCGGCTGAACATCGGCGGCACGCTGCTGCGCCCCCGACTGTCGCTGGAAAGCGATGCGCAGCCACCGATCCCGCAGACGGACCTGATCAGTTATCTCGCCTTCGGCAACAGCAGCGGGTCGCTGCTCTCGCAGTCGGGCTCCAGCAACGCCGGCACGACCAGCGGCGGCTCGATCCTCGGCAGCTCAGCGGCACTCGTGAACCGCTTTTTCACCGCCACCGCACTCGGTGCCCTGCTGAACGGCGCCGAGGGCAACCTCGCGAGGGTACTCGGTGCCGACGTGCTGAACATCACGGCCAATGGGACCGCACCCGAAGTCCAGAACCTGTTCACCGGCTTCAGTGGATTCCTGCTCGCGACGGAACTCGAGTATGGCCGCTACTTCGGCACGCGCAGCTACACCGCCGTCACGCTCACGCCGGCCAACTTCGCCACGACGGCGGGCAACATCTCGCCGATCGGCGTCCGCTGGGAATACCGCCTCCCGCGCAACTACCGCCTCGAGACGAGCTTCGGCCC
>Ga0105048_10019370_pt1 | contig 10435 bp, 13 predicted proteins | sample MAT05_FD_78382 | JGI IMG/M metagenome (GOLD analysis project Ga0105048, IMG submission 78382) | Freshwater microbial communities from Lake Fryxell liftoff mats and glacier meltwater in Antarctica - MAT-05 | ecosystem: Environmental > Aquatic > Freshwater > Ice > Liftoff microbial mat | place...
CCGGCTTCATTGGCTCAACCGGAAACCACAACTGCGGTCACTAAAAATATTACGAAAAATTCAATCGAAACAAAGACTTAGGCTTGTTTTGGCTGTTTTTTACATGAATCCCTGCCGACCCTCAATGAGCAGGAGAAGAAAGATCTGGTGGCATTCATGCGGGTGCTGTAGCTCCTGCCTTCGTGCCCCTGAGCCTTTTTAATCAATACGATGTATGAGGGCCTGCGCACAGATGACGCTGGTTCGCCTCCCTACGATATGTCCTGCGTAAGGCACGAGCCGTCGGATGTTCCGGCGCTCGACTCGCTCTTCGCTCATAGGAGTTCCAATGATTAGTGCCACCACATCCGCCAAGGCCACGCCCGCACCCAAGGACGCCATTGCTCTGCTCAAGGCTGACCATGAGGCCGTGAGTGAGATGTTTGCCGAGTATGAGAAGACTCGGTCAACGCCTAAAAAGACGGCACTGGTTGCCGAAATCTGCACAGCGCTCAGCGTGCATGCGCAGATTGAGGAAGAAATTTTCTACCCCGCCGTGAAGGCAGCATTGAAGGACAAACTGCTGGTGCCTGAAGCCACGGTGGAGCACGCCAGTGTGAAGGACCTGATCGCGCAGATCGAAGGCGTTGAGCCCGACGGCGAGATGTTTGATGCCAAGGTCAAGGTGCTGTCGGAATACGTGAAGCACCACGTCAAGGAAGAGCAGACCGAGATGTTCCCGAAGGCTAAGGCTTCTTCGGTCGACATGGTTGAGCTCGGTGCACGCATGGCTGCCCGCAAGGATGAGCTGCTGGCGCAGGCCGTTTGAATCACAAAGGAGACATCATGAACGAAATCAACTTTCCCGACCGGACTTCCAACGTTCCGTGGCCCACGAGTGACAACCGGATGCGTTTGCCTGACCCGTCGCCAGACAGCGATAAGGCTGCATCGGAAGCGCTTGGTCTGCTGGACAACACAGTGCAGGGTGCGCACGACACCATTGATCGCATAGCAGAAGGCGCCGCACCGGCGGTGCAAAAACTGGGCGAGAGCGTCTCAGCTGCCAAACATGCGATGCATACGAATGCCGCCCAGTTGCGCGAGACCCGGGACGAATGGGTCGAAGGTGCGCGCTGCACTGTGCGCAGCAACCCGCTGGCGTCTGTTGCCGCAGCGTTCGTGCTGGGCCTCTTGTACGCCCGCATCACGCGCTGAAGACCCCGGAGCGAAGCAATGGCTAATCTATGGCTGAAAAAGAACCCGTTTATGAGCATGTGGCTCAGCACGGCGAACCGCGTCGCGGGCACTGTCCGCGGTCAGGCCACAGCACAGGCTAAGCGACAGGTGAAGGCGGCGATCAATGAGGCGATGTCACCGCCTGCGCCAAAGGCTAAACCCAAACGCAAGGGCTGATCAGCGTGGTCCGACGCGCTCAAACCCATCAGGCTCAATCCAGAGCCATACATAACTTGGAGATAAACATGAACAATGACAATCGCAACCTTGACGCCAACCGCGACCCGCTCACCGGCGAGCCCGGCGCACATCCGGTGGGCACTGGCCTCGGCGCCATCGCGGGCGGCGCCGCAGCGGGTGCTGTAACTGGAACGGTGGCGGGGCCGGTCGGCACCGTCGTCGGCGCAGCCATCGGTGCTGTCGTCGGCGGGCTGGCTGGAAAAGGGGTGGCAGAGGCAATCGACCCGACGCGTGAGCGCGCTTACTGGAGCGAAAACTACAGTGGACGCGATTACGTCGAGAACGGTTCGAGCTTTGACGACTACGGCCCTGCCTATGACTACGGGGTATATGCGCGTGGCCAATATCCGGAACGCGACTTCGACGATGTTGACGCAGAGTTGTCGGGCGATTGGCCCGCCAGACGCGGTGCATCGAGCCTGAGCTGGGAGCGGGCCAGACACGCGGCGCGTGATGCCTGGAATCGCATCACCCCGTCGGACTGAAGGTGCGTATAACATACCTTGCCACCCCTTCCGTTCAACACCCACCCCTTGCCATGCTGGGCGCGGAGCCGTTTCGTGCTGCGATGGAGTATGCATGGCACATGTTCGAACAGTCGGACCACACGAAGCCCGGTGACGGGCATCCTGTTGTTATCTTCCCGGGCTTGGGTGCGGACGGGAATTCCGTTGCCACCTTGCGCGCGCATTGCCGCTCGCTGGGTTACGACGCGGTCGACTGGGGTCAGGGGTTCAATGCGGGCCCACAAGGTGATTTCGACCTCTGGCTGCACACCTTGAAGTCGCAGGTGGTTGATCTGCTCGCCGGCCACGCTCATCGGCTGGAGCCTGGGCAGGGTCTACGCGCGCGAAGTCGGCAAGCTGATGGCGCCGTACATCCGGCAAGCGATCACGATCGCAACGCCTTTCAACGCGGACGCCGACCCGACCAACGCGGGCTGGCTTACCCGCCTGCTGAGCGGCAATTCACCGGCGATTGATCCGGCATTGAGCCAGCGCCTGCGCACACCTCCGCCTATGCGCACCACCTCCATCTACAGCCGGTCGGACGGTATTGTGGCGTGGCAGACCTGTCGCCACGAAGAACCATCGATCCTGGTGCATGAAATTGAAGTCGACGGCAGTCATATGGGCATGGGCTGGAACCGGGATGTGCTTGCGGCGGTCGCAGACCGCCTCAGGCAGCCACCCGGGCCTTGGTGCCGGTATGTGCCCGCGTAATACGCTTGACCGCCAGATGTACTCGCAACCAACCTTCGGAAGCCCTTACTATGTCTCACGCTCACTTACCCAAACCACATCACTTAAACCACGACGTGCCCGAGGAGTTCGAGCCGGGTGCGCCGCCCGTCGAGCCTGACGAAGGGCCAGTTCCCCCGCTCGTCCCTGACGACCCGGAGCACGACCGTGTCGTCGACCCTGCTGCGAACCTGGCCTTGCAGGCCGGGCTCACCCGTCATCAAGTGGAGGTAGCCCTATGTCCATGAACTCAAGAATCAGGCCTCCCGCCGGACGCCAGACGGCCATACCGCCGCTTGGCGTTAAAGCGCCCCTTTCAGACGCTGGTTTGAAGCTGCCTCACGAACGCGACGAATCTACCAAGGTCACAGCCGATGCGCCAGACCCCATGATGGTCCAAGCCAAGCGCGACATTGACGCCGGGCTGGTCGACACCGACATGCGTGCAACACCTGGTCAAGACGCGAAGGTCCGCGAGCGCATGGTTCCCGGCCCCGGCGGCAAGTCGCCACCTTCGGGTGGCTGATCTCTGCAGCGGGAGACGGCTCATACGAGTTATTTAATTTTCACATCAGGAGTTCCCCATGAAGACAACATCTAAGTCCAAGCGCACAGATCACCCGCAGCCGGATATCCCCGCAATGGCGGAGCAGTTGGCAGCCGCGCAAGCGCTGGCTGCGGCCATGCCTTACAACGCCATCAAGGCAGGGGAGTTCGGCCGCGAGAACGCTGTGGCACCGCCACCTGGGGTCAGTGCGTCAAGCAGTTCGCCCGTGGCGACGGCCAGCACGCTGAGCGAGGCGCAGGCTTCAGCCAAGACCGGCGCGGCAGCGCCGCCTGAGGGACGCAGTGCGTTCGCTGGGTCGCTGGATGCCGTGCGATCAGATGCATCAGGGCATCCCCTGACCACGAACCAGGGTGTGGCCATTGGTGACAACCAAAACTCCCTCAAGGCCGGACTGCGCGGGCCGACGCTGATGGAAGACTTCATCCTGCGCGAGAAGATCACCCATTTTGACCATGAGCGCATCCCTGAGCGCATCGTGCACGCGCGCGGTTCAGCGGCGCACGGCTACTTTGAGGCCTATCAGCCGTTGACGGAGTTCACTCGTGCGGCGCCTTTCCAGGAGGCAGGCAAGACCACGCCGGTCTTCGTGCGCTTTTCCACCGTGGCCGGCGAGCGCGGCTCGACCGACACGGCACGCGACGTGCGCGGTTTCGCCGTCAAGTTCTACACCGACGAGGGCAACTGGGATCTGGTGGGCAACAACATCCCGGTCTTCTTCATTCAGGACGCCATGAAGTTTCCGGACCTGATCCACGCCGTGAAACCCGAACCGCACAACGCGATACCGCAGGCGGCTTCGGCACATGACACCTTCTGGGATTTCGTCTCGCTGATGCCGGAGAGCACCCACACACTGATGTGGGTGATGTCCGACCGCGGTATTCCGCGCAGCTACCGGATGATGCAGGGCTTTGGCGTGCATACCTTTCGGCTGGTCAATGCTGCGGGCGAGTCGTACTTCGTGAAGTTCCATTGGAAACCCAGGCTCGGCACCCATTCGCTGGTCTGGGACGAAGCGGTGAAGATCTCCGGCGCCGATCCCGACTTTCATCGGCGTGACCTGTGGGAAGCCATTGAGGCGGGCGAGTTCCCGGAATGGGAATTAGGCATGCAGATATTCACCGAGGCCCAGGCCGATGGCTTCAGCTTTGACGTGCTCGACGCCACCAAGCTGATCCCCGAAGAACTGGTGCCAGTAACGCCGGTGGGCCGCATGGTGCTCAACCGCAACCCCGACAACTTCTTCGCCGAGACCGAGCAGGTGGCCTTCTGCACCGCGCATGTGGTGCCCGGCATCGACTTCAGCAATGATCCACTGCTAGCAGGGCGCATTCACTCCTATATGGACACGCAAATCACGCGGCTGGGCGGTGCGAATTTCCACGAGATCCCGATCAATGCGCCATTGGCACCGGTGCACAACAACCAGCGTGACGGATTACACCGCCAGGCCATTCCCCGGGGACGGGTCGCGTACGAGCCGAACTCGCTCAGCGGCGGTTGCCCGTTCCAGGCCGGCGCGGCGGGTTTTGTGTCGTTCCCGCAGCCGGTGGATGACGGGCAAGGCGACAAGCTGCGCGGCAAACCCGAGAAGTTCGCCGACCACTACACCCAGGCCACACTGTTTTATGAGAGCCAGACTCCGGTCGAGCAAGCGCACATCGCAGGTGGCTTCCGCTTTGAGCTCAGCAAGGTCACGGTGCCAGCGATTCGCGAACGCATGCTGTCGTCCTTGGTGAACGTGTCGCCTGAGTTGGCAGCTGCGGTGGCAGCGGGTTTGGGCATGGCTGTGCCTGAGGCCATGCCGAAGGCACTGCCTGATGCCGTCCATCCCGAGGTCACTGTGTCGCCGGCACTTTCGCTTACCGCCTTGCCGGGCGACGGCGGCGTCCGTACGCGCAACGTTGCCATCCTGGTGGCCGATGGCGTGGATGGGCAGTCGGTCGCAGCCGTGCAAGCGGCGCTGCTGGCGGCAGGCGCTACACCGCACTTGGTTGCGCCCCGGCTGGGGCCGGTCAATCCGTTGGACGGCGACGCGTTTGAAGCGACCAAAACCCTTGAGAACTCGCCCCCCGTGTTGTTTGACGGGGTCGTACTGCCTGACGGCGCAGCCGGTGTGAAGCTGCTCGGCGGCCTCATTGAGGTGACGGACTTCATCTCGAACCAGTACCGACATGGCAAAACCATCCTGGCGCTCGGGGCCTCAGAAGCCCTGATTGAGAAGGCTGGCGTCGTGACGACACTGGCAAGCGGCGACGCAGATCCGGGTGTCGTGACGAGGGGCTCGGCAAATGCCGGGCAGGCGGTCAACGGTTTTATTGCGGCCTTGGGCAGACACCGTCATCCCGAACGCGAGGCCGGCGCGCTGTTGCCATGAGTGACGGACACACCATTGCCTCAGCACGTGAACAGATCGGTCATTGAATGATGACCGATTCAGCCCAGCATGCAGGCATGTCCTTTCGCAGGCTGGGCACCGCAGGGCACAACTTTTTCCCTGCTGTGTTCGGTGGGCAACAGATGCTGGTAATGCTTCGCGCGAAAATTTTAAAGAACTCTGCGAAAAGACTCATCATGGCACTTCCCTATGCAGCATGCGTTGGCGATCCTGCACCTCTGTGCGCACCGTCAGTTGTCTACCCCGATAACATCCGAACGGATGGTGATCATGGATAACTCATCTGGGTATCCAGACGCTTCGGCGCTGCCGTCCAAGGTGACCTTGCACTCGTTTTTTGACTCCATGCGTGTTTGGCGGGACGGCTTCCTTGACCTCGTCGTGCTGGAAGGGAAGAGGGCTGGCATTGGGCTGGCGCTGATGTTCGGTTTTGGTGCTGGCGCCACCCTCTTGTCGATTACCGGGTGGCTGGCGCTGCTCGGATGCCTGGCGGCGGTTTTGGTGGAAAACGATATTCTTGGCTGGGCCGGGTCGCTGTTGCTCGTCGCGTTGCTCAATTTTGCTGGCGCCGGCGGCCTCGTGTTCCTTGCCATCAAACGCAAGCGCGATCTGCTTTTTGCGGCAACACGGCAACAGCTTGGCATGACGTCCGCGCCCACACCGGGCCATGTGAATGACACACCAGCAGAATTGGAACTTGCGCAGGCCCGTGTGGCCGCCTCCGCGAGCAGCATCGCAGCGCAAGGGCAGGCATTGAAGTCAAAGCTGCGCCGTCAGGTGACGTCGCCCCCCGTGATCGGTGGTCTGGTCACCGCCGCTGCCGCTGCTGCGTATTTCGGCCTCAGGCGCAGCACCAAGCCGCCAGACCCGTCCCCTCAGCCCAAGGCTCACGGAAACCTTGTGAGCGTGCTGAAAACGGCGCAGATGCTGCTGCCCTTTCTCGGTGCTGTGGGCGCCGCCAATGCTGCGCTCAAGCGAAACCAAGGCGCGGCTGCGCCGGTCTTGCCGCAGTCGCCGAGCGCCGTGCAGAAGCCGGTGGCCGAGGCGCCTACGGCGGCCCCGCTGCATGGAAACTGGTTAAGTCAACAATGGCAGATGATCAAGGCGGCCGTCAAAGCCTGGGTGGATGACTACGCGCCGAGCATGGGCGCCGCCCTTTCTTACTACACGCTTTTTTCGCTCGCTCCGCTTCTCCTCATCGTGATTGCGGTGGCGGGAATGGTGTTCGGGCAGGAAGCGGCGCAGGGAGAGATCGTCGCGCAGTTGCGCGGAATAATGGGGGCGGAAGGCGCTGTGACTGTCGAAGGAATGCTCAAGGCCGCGCGTGAACCGGCCACGAGCCTGGTTGCTTCCGTTGTCGGCATCGCCCTCTTGCTGCTCGGTGCGACCGCGATATTCGCAGAGTTGCAAAGCGCACTGGACCGGATCTGGCGCGTGCCGGCACCGCAAGCGGAGTCGGGTATTTGGTATTTGTTGCGCACACGTCTGCTGTCGTTCGGGCTCGTGCTCGGTCTGGGCTTCATGCTGACCGTATCGCTGGTCGTGAGCGCGGCTCTTGCAGCCTTGGGCAAGTGGTGGGGCGCTTGGTTCGAAGGCTGGGACGTGTTACTCGAAATCCTCAACTTCGCGGTCTCGTTGGGCATCTTCACACTGCTTTTTGCAATGATCTACAAACTCATGCCGCGCGCAAATATCCCCTGGCGCGATGTCTGGACCGGTGCTGCAGTGACGGCGCTGCTATTTACCATCGGCAAAGGGCTGATCGGCTTGTACCTCGGCAAAAGCAGTCTGGCATCCGAATTCGGTGCAGCGGGTTCGTTCGTGGTGCTTATCGCGTGGGTCTACTACTCTGCGCAGATTTTCCTCTTCGGCGCTGAATATACCTGGGTCTACGCTAACCGGCGCGGCTCGCGCGTACCGATGCCGACACCGGGCAACAAGCCTGCGGTGCCGGACCGCCAACAGCACCTGAACAGATTGGTCACTGAATGATGCTTGATTCAACATTGCCTGCACGCATGTACTTTCGTGGCCTGGGTACCGCCACGCCGTCTGCGCGTTACACCAAAGAAGAATGCCTGGTCGCGTTCCAGAATTCCGAATGGTTCGCCCGGCTTGACGCGCGCGCGCATTTTGTGGCGCGCACCGTGCTGCAGCGAGACAACGGCATGGAGACGCGTCGACTTGCTGTTGATTCGCTGGACGAAGTGTTCCAGATTGATCCGAACACGCTGGCCAGACGTTTTCTTGCGCACGCCCCCCACTTGCCACCACCGCAGGTCAACGGGCGCTGGCGCAATCGGGTTTGCCGGCGCAAGATATCGACGCGGTGGTGGTCAGCACCTGCACCGGCTACCTGTGCCCGGGACTCTCAGGCTACGTGGTTGAGGGCCTGGGGCTGCGCCCCGACGTGCAGGCCTTTGACCTGGTGGGGCAGGGCTGTGCCGCTGCCTTGCCCAATCTTCAACTCAGCAACGCCTTGCTGACCGGCTCAACCTGTGCGCATGTGCTGTCCCTTTGTGTCGAGGTCAGCAGTGCGGCGATGTACCTTGACAACGACCCGGGCGTGCTGATCAGCGCCTGCCTGTTTGGTGATGGTGCCGGTGCGGCGGTGCTGTCACGCCAACCCAAGGCGACTGGTCGGCGCATGGCGTGGACCGACAGCACCTCACTGATCAACCCGGCAGAGCGAAAGGCACTGATGTTCGAGCAGCGCGATGGCATGTTGCGCAACATTCTGACCCGCGCAGTGCCCACGCTGGCGGCAGACTACGCGCATCGGGTGCTCAAGACGGTGCTGGGGCGCGCGGGCCTGAGTACGGCAGACGTGGGTGTGTGGGCGATGCATGCTGGTGGCCGCGATGTGCTGCACGCCATTGCGCGCGAATTTGGGCTGGGCCCGCAGGATTTGCGTTACAGCGCGGCCATGCTGTATGAATACGGCAACCTGTCGAGTGCCTTTGTCTACTTTGTGCTCGAGTCGGCGCTGGCCGACGATGCGCCCGATGGCTGGTGGTGGCTTTCGTCGTTTGGCGCCGGTTTCAGTTGCCATGGCGCCTTGCTGAAGGTCGACCAATGATGTCCAGGGTGGTGACCGCCGAAGTGCTTGATGGCTTGCCCCAGGATGACCCCAGCGCCATGCGGTCACGCCAGGACCTGAGGCGTGTGCACCGGGCCATGGGCACACGCAAGATCCTCCTGCGCGCGCTCAAGGGTATGAAGCTCGCACACCTTGAAGTCGAACCACTGCGTGTGCTGGAAATCGGCGCGGGGGACGGCAGCCTGATGCTGGGTGTGGCGCAGGCGCTTGACAGTGCCTGGCCGAAGGTGGCGCTGACCCTGCTAGATCGCCAAGCCTTGGTCACCCCGGCCACCGTGGCCAGTTACCAGGCGGTAGGCTGGACGGTGGCCACTGACGTGGGCGACGTGCTGGCTTGGGCGGCGCGTGATACCCCTACGCCAACGAATGCACCTGAGCGCTGGGACTTGGTCGTGGCCAACCTGTTTTTGCACCATTTTGAAGGCGCGCAACTGGCCCGGTTGCTCCAAGCCATTACGCTAAAAAGTGACCGCTTGCTGGCTTGCGAGCCACGCCGCGACCGGCTGGCGCTGGTGGGTAGCCACCTAACCGGCATGATCGGCGCCAATGCCGTCACCCGTGAGGATGCAGTGCTCAGCGTACATGCCGGTTTTAGCGGCAACGAACTCAGCAGCCTGTGGCCCGCATCCGGCGAACGCTGGCGACTCCAGGAGCGAGCCGCGGGTCTTTTCAGCCATTGTTTTTGTGCCGAGCGTCTGGGCGCTGCCGCATGAACACCGAATTTGACGCGGTCATCATCGGCGCAGGCCCGGCTGGCTCGTCAGCGGCCATCATGCTGGCGCGTGCGGGTTGGTCCGTGGCCTTGATCGAGAAGCAGAAATTTCCGCGCCGAAAGGTGTGTGGCGAATGCATTGCCGCCAGTAACCTGCCTTTGCTGCGAGCGCTGGGGTTCTAAGCCGGAACCCCAGAAAATTCCGTCGCCCATCGACGCACATCTAAAGATTTCGCTGGGCTGGGCTTACAACCGCAACTTGCACACGGCTGAGGGTGCGATAGATGGTCGGCCTTGAGACCGAAAACAGTTCAGCCAGGTCGCTGATGGAATGGTCGCCGCTGTCATGCATCCGGCGCAGCTCTGTTTGCTGCTTGACAGAGAGCTTGGGTTGCTTACCCCGTAATTTCCCATTTGCGCGGGCAATGGCCATTCCTTCACGGGTGCGCATGCGGATGAGATCGGACTCGAACTCTGCGAAGGTCGCAAGGATGTTGAAAAACATTTTGCCCATCGGATCCGTTGGGTCGTACACGCTTGCGCCAAGGGCAAGCTTGACCCCCCGTGCGATCAGTGAGTCTGCAATATCGCGGGCATCAGGAACCGAGCGAGCGAGTCGATCGAGCTTGGAGACAACAAGGGTGTCGCCGCATCGAACGGCAGCCAGGGCCTGATCCAGTCCTGGTCGGGACCGGTTGGTGCCGGTCAATCCATGATCCGTGTAAATCCGATCCGGCGCGACACCGAGTTCGACGAGCGCGCACTGTTGGACGCTCAAGTCCTGTTTGTCGGTGGAGCAGCGCGCGTAGCCGATGAGTGTTTTTGTCATCTAAAAATTGTACGGTAATGGGGCCTCAAATGAGATATTTATCGTACCATCTAAGTGAGACAGCTAAAGCCTTGATTTTCCGTCGCTGCCCTATGCTTTTTCGAGTGTCCGTTGAACGATCCCCTTACG
>Ga0105048_10019372_pt1 | contig 10435 bp, 10 predicted proteins | sample MAT05_FD_78382 | JGI IMG/M metagenome (GOLD analysis project Ga0105048, IMG submission 78382) | Freshwater microbial communities from Lake Fryxell liftoff mats and glacier meltwater in Antarctica - MAT-05 | ecosystem: Environmental > Aquatic > Freshwater > Ice > Liftoff microbial mat | place...
AATATATCACCCGTCATTTCTATAGGTATAGGTACGCCCATCATGGTTAAAATAGTTGGGGCAATGTCGCCCAGTTTACCAGGTTTTATACTTCCTTTAAAATCGGTATCAATTATAAAAAAAGGTACGGGGTTAAGGGTGTGCTGCGTATTAGGGCTACCATCAGGGTTTATTTCGTAATCGCTGTTACCGTGGTCGGCTGTAAGAAAAGTGGTATAGCCATGTTTTAGCGCCATCGTTACCACTTGCTCCACACAACCGTCCACCGTTTCGGCAGCTTTTATACAGGCAGCAAATATGCCGGTATGCCCCACCATATCTGCATTGGCATAGTTGATGCAAATAAAAGCCGCCTCCGCTTTTTCAATTTCGGGCAGCAGCGCAGCAGTAAGTTCATGGGCACTCATTTCGGGTTGCAAATCGTAGGTGGCTACTTTAGCCGATGGTACCATAATGCGTTGTTCGCCATGAAAAATTGTTTCCCGGCCACCACTAAAAAAGAAAGTTACATGTGGATATTTTTCCGTTTCGGCCATTCGTATCTGCTTCAGGTTATTGTCTGCTATTATTTCGCCCAATGTGTGGCTCAGATTATCGGTATCAAACACCACGTGTACATTGTTATAAGAGGCATCGTACTCTGCCATGGTGGTGTAATGAAGCGGAAGTGTGTGCATGCCGAATTCGGGTAAATTCATTTGTGTAAGCACCTGGGTTATCTCCCGGCAACGGTCGGTTCTAAAATTAAAACAGATCACGGCATCGCCTTCACGTATGGTAGCCAATGGTAGTTGGTCTTCACCCACAATTACTGTGGGTAAAATAAACTCGTCGGTGGTATCAGCTGCATAAGAGTGTTCAATTGCATCAATGGCATTGATTGCTTTTTGCCCTTCGCCTTTTACTAGGGCATCGTAAGCAAATTTTACCCTTTCCCAGCGTTTGTCCCTGTCCATTGCGTAGTACCGGCCGCTTACGGTAGCTATTTTTCCGGTGGTTTGATTAAGGTCTTGTTGCAGATTGGTAATAAATCCGAGTCCGCTTTTGGGGTCGCAATCGCGGCCATCAGTAAAGGCGTGAATATACACTTCGGTAAGGCCCATTGATTTACATAAAGTGCAAATGGCTTTTAGGTGCGTGGTGTGCGAATGCACCCCGCCATCGCTTACCAAACCTAACAGATGCAGCGGTTTTTTATTGGCAATGGCATAGTTTATTGATTGCAGTAATGTTTTATTCTCAAAAAAACTTTTATCGCGGATGGCTACATTAATGCGCTGCAATTCCTGGTAAACTATGCGGCCTGCGCCTAGGTTAAGGTGGCCTACTTCGCTGTTACCCATTTGCCCTTCGGGCAAGCCCACCAGTTCTCCGCAGGTAATAAGGGTTGTGTTAGGATAATTACCGTATAAAGAATCTACAAAAGGCGTATCGGCTGCAAGAATTGCATCTGAGGCTGGCACCTGGCCAATGCCCCACCCGTCCATAATTACGAGAATTACTTTTTTGTTCATGGATGCAAAATAAGTAATTCGGATTAACGATTTACAATAGTGCTTGCATGGAATAGAAGCAATAGGAGGTGGGTTTTTATTAAAATGCAACTATTGTAATGGAATTGCTTAGTAGATACAATACCCATGAATTTATACTGGCATGGCTATCCCTCAAATCGTATATCACAAATCGTGAATCGCAAATCCTCTTTGACCAAACCCGCTTCTTACATTTGAATGAAATTTGAAAATCATGACCGAAAAGGAATTTGATACCTGCCTCCAGAATTTAGTAACAATGGCATTACAAGAAGATGTGGGTGATGGCGATCATAGCACATTATGCTGCATCCCAATTGACAAAATGGGCAAGGCAACCTTGAAAATAAAACAGGAAGGCATATTGGCAGGTGTAGCAGTGGCACAAGAAATATTCCGGTTGGTGGAGCCATCGGCTACCATGAAACTCTACATGGATGATGGGGCTGCCATGCAATATGGCGATGTGGCTTTTGATGTGGAAGCCAGTATTCATACCATTTTAAAATGCGAAAGGCTAGTGCTTAACACCATGCAGCGGATGAGCGGCATAGCTACGCTCACCAAAACATACTGCGATAAACTGGCAGGGTACAAAACTAAAATCCTCGATACCCGAAAAACAACTCCAAACTTCAGGCTGCTGGAAAAGGAAGCTGTAAAAATTGGCGGAGCATTTAACCACCGCTTTGCGCTGTACGATATGATTATGCTGAAAGATAACCATATAGATTATTGTGGTGGAATAACGCAAGCCATTGAAAAAGCATATCAATATGTGCAAACAACAAAGCCTCATTTAAAAATAGAAGTGGAAACGAGGAGTATAGAAGATGTAAAAAAAGTAATGGACATGGGGCAGGGAAAAGTGTTTCGAATTATGCTCGATAATTTTACCCCGGAACAAATTATGGAAGCGGTAGCCCTAATTGGCGAAACCTTTGAAACCGAAGCCAGCGGCGGCATTAATCTGGATACGATACAAACTTACGCAGCCACCGGAGTGGATTATGTGAGTGTGGGCGCTTTAATACACCAAGCAAAAAGCCTTGATTTAAGTTTAAAAGCGGTGATATAAAAAACAAGGATTGGTAACAGAAGAGACAAAAACACAGCCTCATTTTATGGCAAAAAATAAAATCAATAGTTTTTCGGCATTGGTTTTTTCTACTGACCCAAACTTTAAGCCGGAGCAGGACGAGACCCCTAAAATTGCGACGATTGTTCCTGCACAGCAATTGCTTAAAGTACGGCTGGAAACAAAGCATCGTGCAGGCAAAGCAGTTACACTCATCACTGGTTTTGCTGGTACAGACGACGACATAGAAAGCCTTGGTAAAATGCTAAAGACTTTTTGTGGCACCGGAGGTTCCGTAAAAGATGGTGAGATTATTGTGCAGGGCGACCACCGTGATAAAGTAATGCAGTGGCTAATAAAGAACGGGTACGTAAAAGCGAAAAAGATGTAAGTAGGTTTTTTACAACCCGAACAATTAACCCCGTCCGACCGAATCATCCTGGCGGGTAATCACATAATCAAAAAGCTTCCAACATTACCCTTCAAAACCCACTTTGCTATGGGTGCCATCGCACCAGGGCTTGTTGGCTGAAGCACCGCAACGGCATAAAGCTGTATTGCCCACCCTCGTCTCTGTTGTGCCATCGGGGTTTTTAATCGTTATCATTTCCTTTACTAAGTAAGGGCCGTCTTTCAGGCATTCTATGGTAGTTAAATGTCCCTGCTCTGGTACTTGTGGCAATGCGCCGGTTACAGGAGGTTTTTGGTTTACGGTATAGCTCAATGCTCCGCTGGGGCATTGGCTTACCTGATCCATTATTCTTTCACTGTCCATTTTCCCCATCTCTATCCATGGCCTGCGGCGTGGGTCAAATACTTCGCCTAATCCCTTAAAGCAAATAGTGGAGTGGATGCAAATTTCAGGCTTCCACTCAATGGTGATATCGCCGTTGGTATAATGAAAAGTTTTTTGTGGCATAAACCGTTTGTTTTATAGCGTAAAGTAAAAATAAATAACAATCCACCGGGTGCTATATTACCCCACGAATTTGTATATGGTGGTTCACCTCCCGACCATGGTTTTGCAAACGGCAATGCTGGGTTTTAGCCTACGCCAGGCTTCTTCCGTAAGCAAGACATACTTATTGATGTGGCAACACGGTTAATTTAAAAAAAATCTAAAATCTTCAATGCTTTGCCGAACCGCTTAGATTTTCGGCAACCTTTCTGTATTTCCTATTGCATGCAGTTTTCCATTTTACTGATTATGATGGTTTTTATTCAAAAAAGCCAATACACCTGAGGCCTGCCGTGGAGTTTATGAATTGTAGTTTCGCCGCTCTAAACAAAAATAATGCTTGCTATGAACGAACAAATGTTGACCGCAGTGCCTGTTGCGGCGTTGAAACAAATTGGTATCCAAAACGAGAATATACACTACCAGCTAAGCCCTTATGAACTTACGCAACAGGCCGTGAACCGTGGGCAGGGGGTGCTTAGCAGCACAGGTGCTTTAGTAATAAATACAGGTGAATTTACTGGCCGCAGCCCGCAGGATAAGTTTATTGTTATGGACGATGTGACGCAGCATACTGTTGATTGGGGCGGGTTTAATACGCCTATCGGCGAAAACTATTTCTTTCAGCTAAAACAAAAAATGACGGCGTACCTCAGCAGCCAAAACGAAATTTGGGTGCGGGATGCGTATGCCTGTGCTGATGTGGACTATCGCCTGAAAATACGTGTGGTAAACGAAAATGCCTGGAGCAATTTGTTCTGCTACAATATGTTTTTGCGGCCTGCTGAAGAAGAACTGGAGCTTTTTGAGCCCGATTGGCATATAATACAGGCACCATCTTTTAGGGCCGATAGCAATACTGATGGCACCCGCCAGCATAATTTTTCTATCGTTTGTTTTAAACATAAAATGATTTTGATTGGCGGCAGCGGCTACACCGGCGAAATGAAGAAAGGGATTTTTTCAGTACTCAATTTTATTTTGCCGCATGATAAAAATGTGCTGAGCATGCATTGCAGCGCCAACATGGGCGAAGATGGTGACACGGCCATTTTCTTTGGTCTTAGTGGCACCGGTAAAACCACGCTTAGTGCTGACCCCAACCGCAAATTAATTGGCGATGATGAGCACGGCTGGACAGCCGACAGTGTTTTTAATTTTGAAGGTGGCTGTTACGCTAAAACCATTTTTCTTACCGAAGAAACCGAACCTGAAATATTTAGAGCTATCCGTTCCGGGGCGTTGGTAGAAAACGTGACTTTTAAAACTGGAGGCAACGAAATAGATTTCGATTCAAAGGCCATTACACCCAATACCAGAGTAAGCTATCCGCTGCATTTTATAAGTAACGCTATCGAGCCATCCGTAGGCAATACACCTAAAAATATTTTCTTTCTTACAGCCGATTCTTTTGGCATTTTTCCACCAGTTAGTAAGCTGAACGCCGGGCAGGCTATGTACCAGTTTATAAGTGGCTATACCGCCAAAGTAGCCGGTACCGAAACTGGAGTAAGCACGCCCCAAAGCACATTCAGTGCTTGCTTTGGGGCGCCATTTTTACCATTGCACCCAGGGCAATATGCAGAAATGCTTGGCAAAAAAATGAAAGAACACAATGTAAATGTGTGGATGATAAATACCGGCTGGACCGGAGGCAGTTATGGCGTGGGCAAACGGATGAGATTAAGTTATACCCGTGCCATGATAACAGCCGCACTAAATGGCGAACTAAACAATGTAGCGTTTGAAGCACATCCTGTATTTGGCATGATGATGCCCACCACCTGCCCCGACGTGCCATCAGAAATTTTAAATCCACGCAACACATGGGCCGATAAAACTGCCTATGATGCGATGGCTAAAGACCTTGCCCAACAGTTTATAAGCAACTTTCAGAAATACGCCGCCGGCGTAAACGCTGAAATACTTGCCGCAGCACCAACTATTTAATTTTACGATTGCCTGCTATGAACAAGTTCCCTTCTGCGATTGCAGAGGGGATTTTTGTTTATAGTCTCAGAAATGGCGTTTCTAAATATGCTTAAAACGCAAAAATCCCGTCCGAAGACGGGATTTTTCTCACAGCTGGTTTTGGTTGTTTTTCTAAAACACTTGTTTAATACCTGTTTAGACAAGCACCTATTTTAAAACGCTGCAAAAAGGGCAGTAATTTAATTTTCAATATTTTTTGAAAGTTTGGGAAGTCTGTACTAATTTTACGCCATGAAATTAGACGAGGCAAAAAAGCAATTTATCGCGGCGTGGGGTAGCTTCGGAAGTAACTGGGGCATTAACCGTACAATGGCGCAAATCCATGCCCTGCTATTGGTGAGCCACAATCCGCTAAGTGCCGATGATGTAATGGAACAACTGGCGATTAGCCGAGGCAATGTGAATATGAATCTGCGGGAATTGATAGACTGGACATTGGTGGACAGGGTAATTATAACTGGCGAACGAAAGGAGTTTTTTACCGCCGAAAAAGACATTTGGAAGGTGGCCCGCATTATAGTAAAAGAACGCAAGAAACGGGAGCTGGAACCTATGCTCAAGTTTTTAGATAGTGTAAACGAGGTGGATGGCGACAAAACCGATCCTGCGACAAAAACATTTACTGACGTAATAAGCAACATAAAGAAATTTAGCCTTCAGGCAGATAAAACGCTGGACACCATTATAAAAGCAGATGAAAATTGGTTTGTGGGCACGCTGTTGAAATTGTTTAAGTAGGGTAGCCGTTGCGGCTCCAACACATGGCATTTATTGTTTTTAAAAAAGTTTTAGTCTTATGATACTCTTTAAAAAAGCAGACACCTTCGGGCAAATAGCCCTGATTATTGGATTTATTATTTTCGGGCTCGTAAGCAGAAATGAATCTTTTATTTACGGCTATTTTGTAGTTGGTGCATGGCAGGTGGTGAGCGCTATTATAAATTATGGTTTGTGCAGGAATATGCCTTTTGTAAAAGAAAGAGATGTTTACTACAAAATTCTTTTATGGACTTTGGGCATCGGTGTTATATCCTTTATCGTAACGCCAGTACTCATTTATTACCTATTTGCAATTTTGTTTTTAACACCATTTGTAGCCATTTATTATTGCTGGCTGAGCTACAGGGAACTAAATATGTGGGAAGGCAAAAAGCTCATTCACCTTAAATAAACGGAAGTAACTCCGTAAGGGATTAAAAAGTTTGGGGGGAGGCAATCGTAAGGATTGGGCTTAAGTTAGGGTAAATCCGAAACCAAAAAATTGTAGTTTCGAAAGCAACTTGATTGCCTATGAAAAGAATATTTTTCGCAGTTCCATTTTTGTTGTTCGTTGTTACTTGCAAAGCACAAAAAGAAATTCCATTGTACCAAGGTGCTATACCCAACGCAAAGCCTTGCAACCTTACCGAAACAAATGCCCCACCCGGCCGCATAGCCGGTGTTACAGCACCTACGCTTACTATTTTTTTGCCGGAGAAAAGCGATTCATTCAAGGCTGCCGTATTAATTTTTCCCGGTGGCGGCTATGGGCGGCTGGCTATGGATCATGAAGGTTACGATGTGGCGGGGGAATTTAACAAACATGGTGTGGCGGCCTTTGTGGTAAAGTACCGCCTGCCAAACGATGCCTGCATGATCAACAAAGAAAACGGCCCCTTGCAGGATGCAGAACAAGCCATTAAACTGGTGAGGGATAACGCCGCGGAGTGGAACATTGACCCTACTAAAATTGGCATCATGGGCTTCTCAGCTGGCGGGCATTTAGCTTCTTCCCTGGGCACAAAATTTGCACAGGTATTTATTGAAAACAAAAGTCATACAAATCTTCGCCCCGACTTTATGGTGCTCGGGTACCCTGTTATCAGTTTCAGCGATAGCCTTACGCACGGCGGCTCTAGGGACAACCTGGTTGGCAAAAATGCCAATGCCAAAATGATAACCGATTTTAGTAACGAGCTTCAGATAACCCCGCAAACAGCACCAGCTTTTTTGATACATGCAGCCGACGATAAAACGGTGAACGTGCAGAACAGCATTGTATTTTACCAGGCGCTGCTACTGAATAAAGTACCCGCCGAAATGAAACTTTACCAACGGGGCGGCCATGGCTTTGGCATGAACAATGCCAGCACCAAAGACAAATGGTTTGCCCAAATGGTTAACTGGATACTCAGCAATAAATGGATGAAAGGGGATGTAAACCCTGCCCGGTATTAACTCGGATACGCTTTGATTAACCATTAAAATTTTTCAATACCCGAAAACTTATTGGGGACAAAAAACGCCTCCTGATAGCTTAAAGTTTTCTATGAATGCACCCACTTTTAAGCCACCACAATTTCAAATTGTTCCATTACCTGGTTGGCCAATAATTTGGTGGTGGCCGTTGTGGCTATTTCTTTGGCCCGGCTTGCATCGGCGGCTTCTATTTGCAGGGTAATATGCTTGCCAATACGTGCATCCTCAATGCTGGTAATACCAAGATTGGCAAGACCGCCAAGCACGGCTTTTCCTTGTGGGTCCAGCAGTTCTTTAAGGGGCATTATGGTAATGTGGGCGGTAAAAATCATTGGATTGTTTTTTTGAAAATAACAGATAATAAAACGAATGCGGTAAAGATAAGTGGCACACTTAACCAGCCCAATAAAACCCCGGCAACAACGGCAATTACAAGCAGCAGCAACTTAGGCAAATTGGCCTGCAGGGTTTTTTCTTTAAACTTATTGCTCATGATGGGTATATCGCTTACCATGAGCCAGCTAAGGATTGCTACTAAAGCATAAATGAACCATTTATTAAGCAGCAGGCCAAGCACCCAATCTGTATTGCTATACCAGTAAATAAGTGGAAACGCAGCAATAGTAAGGCCTACAGAAGGTACGGGTGTACCACGGAAGGAGTAGGTTTGGCGGGTATCAAGGTTAAACTTGGCCAAACGGTAGGCGGCGGCACAGGGCAGTATAAAGGCAGGCATCAGCCACATAATGGAGGCATCAAGCCCATCTTCGCCACGGGCTACGCCCAATCTAAGTAGTTGGTACATTATCATGCCAGGGGCTACGCCAAAGCTTACCACATCGGCCAGCGAATCCAGTTGCTTGCCCATTTCGGATGAAGCTCCCATCAACCGGGCTACGAAACCATCAAAAAAATCTACCACTGCGGCTATGCCGATGAATAACGATGCCAGCCATATTTTTTCGGTAAGCGATATTAATTGTGTACCTGTTTCAGCATCGTTTGCTATTGCCACGCCATTTTGCAGGGTAAATAAAATAGCTATGCAGCCGCAAAACAGGTTGAGCAAGGTTACTATGTTGGGGATTTGTTTCATGTTAGTTTTTGTAGGGTCACATTATTGACAAAAGTGTTGAGGCTCTAACTCAACTCTTGCACTATCCAAATTGATTTTGCTGCTTTGGCTAAATATTTTTGACGGGCAGAAACTTTATCTTCATTCCAACTATCATAATTTTCCGGTATTTTTTTAGTAAGAATACAGCTGCTTTTATCAAACGTTATTTTCTTTTGGAGGTATGGCAATACACCTGCCTCTTTGTTCAATTTTTTTTCCAGTAATGTCAAATTCCCAATTCTGTAAACAGATCGATTGATTTCTTCCTGGCTAAAATCACCCCAGTTCTCGTCGGCACTTTCCGGTAGTATATGCTCAATTGTAAACAGATCACTTTCTGGGTCAATTGCATTATGACATTTGTACTCTCCGATTTTTGCAAATATGTACTTGACTATTTTATGATTTCGGCTTGTGTTTTTAAATTGCTTCGTGGAAAAATCATTTTCGAAACTGTTATTTGAAACGTAAACGGACTGCAAACCACTTACGTCAAATTTTTTAGTAGAATTAATTTGAAGTGCTATTGCATTATAAACATCCTCTTGCGCATTAGGGTTAAGTCCGCCAATAATATTGTACCTGAATGAAACAATAGAACAATACCTGACAAGTTTTTTAAAATCTTGATCTTTCAAATTTTTATACCCTGCGATAAGTAAAGAGTTCGTTTGCTTAATTTGATACAATTTCAATTCATCCAAGCTGTCTTTAACTTCCTTATTATTTTTCCAAAATTCATCATCAGGGTTTTGGATGGCAAGGTATAAGTCAGCCGTGTCGTTTAAATTCCTTATTAAATTAAAAACCTCCTGTTTAGAAGTAATGCTATTCTTTATTGTTTTAAATAGACTCTTCTTTCCAACAGTTTTATTGTAGCTATTCCAATAGTACCTTAAGTAATCTTCAAACTTTTGCTCTCCTAACTTACCTACAATACCGCCCCAAATATTTTCCAGTTCTTCAATTTCAGAAATGTGCGGCCGAGTTTCATCAACTACCGAAAAAAGGTAATTTTTTAATAAATCAGCCGATGACAATTGTACCCCTCTTGCATTGAGTGTTTCAAAAACTTTAAACGCGTTTAACTGATCAGTTACTTCAATGACTGTAAAGAATAGCTTATCCACTAAATTATCGATAAAACCAGCAAATTCTATCCCTGTCTTAAACTCCTTTTTTACTTGTTCGTAGTACCAGTAAAAACATTCTCTCATGTGCTTTTCCGAAGCATTAGTATTTCTAATTGGCAAGTCCCTTAACAGAACCATTTGCATCCTGTAATATTCGTCACTATTCCTATTCAGTTTTAATTTATTATTGGATATTAGCGTAACTGGATCAATATAACCGATGTAACTATTTTGAAGGTTTTCCTTTCTTTTTCTATCATTATCCGGATTGGTTCCTGTTTCTACAAGATCATTTAAGCACTTTAACACTGCTAAAATAAGTATACTCAAAGTAGTTAGTCTTTGCTGCCCATCTATAATCAGATAATTTTTATTGTTGGCGGT
>Ga0105048_10019374_pt1 | contig 10434 bp, 12 predicted proteins | sample MAT05_FD_78382 | JGI IMG/M metagenome (GOLD analysis project Ga0105048, IMG submission 78382) | Freshwater microbial communities from Lake Fryxell liftoff mats and glacier meltwater in Antarctica - MAT-05 | ecosystem: Environmental > Aquatic > Freshwater > Ice > Liftoff microbial mat | place...
TCAGGATCTGGATGGCGGTGGTGAACATGTGGGTTGCTCTTTCTGATGGATGAAGGGAGATGCACGCTGCCTACTGCGTCCCCCTGGGGCCGCCCTTGGCTGCATCGCCAATGTATCCGGCGACCTATTTCATCCCGGTTACGCGCTTCATCTTTTTCTTGGATTGCCTGCCGTCACGCCGCGTCGGTCAAAATCCAAGGCTCCGCGGGTGCGCCACCCACGCCTGGCGCACCGGGCTCGCACAGCATCGGCCAGGCGTTGCGCGTGCGCACGTTGGGCTCCAGCCCCATCTCGGCCCGCAGCGCGCGGAACAACGCCCCGTGCGCCACCACCAGCACCAGGCCGGGCTGCTCCAGCGCCCGGTTCACCGCCGCCTTGGCGCGCGCGCGCAGGTCGGCAAACGGCTCGGCATCCGGCGGCGTGTGGGTTCCCGCCACCCAGTGGTTGAACCACTCCACCATCGGCTGGCCCTCCTGCGCGCCGAACGAGGTTTCCCGCAGGCCCTCGTCCAGCTGCACGGGCAGTCCCAGCAGCCCGGCCGCCACCTGTGCCGTGTCGTGCGCGCGCGACAGCGGCGAGGCAATGATGCTGGCAATCCCGCGCCCCACCAGCAGCGGCGCGGCGGCATGCGCCTGGGCGATGCCGTTGGCGTTCAGCGGGATATCGATGTTCCCCTGGCTCAACCCGCGGGCGTTCCAGTCGGTTTCGCCGTGGCGCAGGAACCAGAAGCGTTGTCGGGTCAGCATGACAATAGGTCTCCGCGCCGTGAAATCCCTCCCCACTGTGGAGAGGGTCGGGGTGAGGGGGCGAGGCCGCGGCCTTAATCGAACAGCGAACTGACCGAGCGTTCCTCGTGGATGCGCGCCATGGCGTCGGCGATCAACGGCGCAATCGACAGCTGCTTGACGTTGCTCGCCAAGCGCACGGCCTCGGTGGCCAGGATGCTATCGGTGATCATCATCATTTCGATCGGGCCCGAGGCGATGCGCGCCACCGCGCCGCCCGACAGCACGCCGTGCGTGAGGTACGCGCTGGCCGATTTCGCCCCGTTCTCGATCAGCGCCCGCGCCGCGTTCACCAGCGTACCGCCGGAATCGACGATATCGTCCACCAGGATGCAATCCCGCCCCTCGACCTCGCCGATCACGTGCATCACCTCCGACACGCCAGCCGCCTGGCGCCGCTTGTCGATGATCGCCAGGTCGCAGCCCAGCCGGGTCGCGATGGCGCGCGCGCGCACCACGCCGCCCACGTCGGGCGAAACGATCATCACATTGCGCCCCGCGTAGCGTTCCTGGATGTCGCGGGTGAACAGCGGGGCTGCCTGCAAATTATCCACCGGGATGTCGAAGAAGCCCTGAATCTGACCGGCATGCAGGTCCATCGTCAGCACCCGGTGGGCGCCGGCCTCGGTGATCAGGTTGGCCACCAGCTTGGCCGATATCGGCGTGCGCGGCCCCGACTTCCGGTCCTGCCTTGCATAGCCGAAATACGGCAGCACCGCGGTGATCCGCCGGGCCGAGGAGCGGCGCAGCGCATCCAGCGTGATCAGCAATTCCATCAGGTTGTCATTGGCCGGGTAGGAGGTGCTTTGCACCACGAAGACGTCCTCGCCGCGGATGTTCTCGTGGATCTCCACAAACACCTCCATGTCGGCGAAGCGCCGCACCGAGGCACGCGTCAGTGGCAGGCCCAACGCGGCCGCCACCGCCTCGGCCAGGGGCCGGTTGCTGTTGCAGGCAACAATCTTCATCGGCAGGGATCCAGAAGGGCCGACCCGCGGGGCAGCAGGACCAGCAGCAGCGCAAAGGCGATGGAGGGCGCGCGGGTTCTAGCAATGCCGCCGCGGCCTGTCCAACGGCGGACCGTTCTCAAGCCAGACGTCCTGGTGATGGACCGATAGGAAAGACAAGGCCAGGGCGTTGCCCTGGACCCACCAGGGGCCAAGCCCCTGGACCTTAGTACATTCTTATAAATGGGTTTCCAAAGGCCGTCGGCCTTTGGTGGGTCCAGGGCGAAGCCCTGGCCTTGCCTTCTCCCAAAGGTCAATCACAAGCCCGACGGATATCAGCGTTTCACCCCCGTTTGATTGCGGATCACGTCGCGCACCCCGCCTGCCGCCTCCTGCGCCACCACCATCGCCACATCGGCCCACAGCCCGGCCAGCGTGCCGCGCGGCACTTGGTTCAGCTGCGCCACCTGCCCCGCCTCGGCCCCCTTGCCGTCGGCCACCTTCCAGCGGATTTCCACCCGCTGCTGCCCGCCAGCGACGTTCTCCACCACCACCTCGCCGGCCACCGCGTAGTCCGCACCGTCGGGCTTGTCCTGCACCAGCAGGCCCAGTCTGCCCAACTGGTCGCGCATGTGCAGCGCCAGCGAGCGGTTGCCGTCGCCGGGGGCGCCCACCACCGGGTGCAGCAACACCCGGACCGGTCGGTTCACCAGGCTGTTCGGGTCGGCATCGCGCCGCGCCGCCTCGATTCCGGCGAGCAGGGCGGCCACGGTGGGCGCGGCCTCGCGGGCGGCCCGGCGCAAGGTCTCGGGCGACTCCTCAGCCCAGGCGGACGCCGCCACCGGCGCCACGTCGGCCCGGCCTTTTTCGGCGCCGGACGGGTCGCGCACGCGAAACCCCGGCACCACCTGCGCCCCGCGCAGCTCGGCCACCAGCTCCAGCCGCCAATCGCCCGGCCGCACCGACTCAGCCACCGCCGGCAGCGCCTCGTCCTGCATCGCTGCTGCCACGGCCGCGGCATACTGCGCGGCCCCTGCACTGGTCAGCAACGCCTCCCCCGGCGGCGGCACCGCCAACCGCGCCGGCGGCGGCTGGGCCAGTCGCGACGCCAACAGCCCCGGCCGCCCCTCGAACGGCCGCGGCAAATCACCGCACCCGGCCAGGGCGAGCAACACCAGAACGCTACGCCACAACACAGGACACCAACATCGCCAGCACGATCATCACCAGGAACATCCATATGTAGGGCATCGCGGGATACTCACAGAAGGAAGGCGAGGGCGCTGCCGTCGCGGCGCGAAGCCGCGCCACGGGACCCGCTGGGGCTGCGCCCCAGGCCCCATCACTACAACACAACCACCGACATCTGGTGGCCGATCGGCCCGCCGCCGGTAAGGGTGCGGCGCCGATGGCTGAAGAACCGATCTTCCTCGGCCATCGTGTCTCGGCCCAGCACGTTCACCGTTCCCGCCCCGGCCGCGCGCAGCCGGTGGCCGCAATACCCCGCCAGATCGAACTGCCAACGCTCCGCCCGCCGCCCTTCGGCGAAGAACCTCGCATCCGCCGCATCATGCGCCAGCACGGCGTCGCGCAAATCGGCCGCCACCTCATAGCTCGCCTGGCCGATGCACGGCCCAACCGCGGCCGCGATGCGCTCCCGCCGCGCCCCCAGCGCCTCCATCGCTTCGATTGTCGCCTCCAGGACGCCGGCCACCGCACCGCGCCAGCCCGCATGCGCGCCGCCGACCACGCCCGCCTCGGCGTCGGCAAACAACACCGGGGCGCAATCGGCGGTGACGATGCCAATGGCGATCCCTGCCCGGTCGGTCACCGCCGCATCGGCGCGTGGTCCCTGGCCCGGCAGCCAAGGCGCCGCCACCCGCACCACCTCGATGCCATGCACCTGCGTCAGCCCCACCAGCCGGTCGGGATCGGCACCGAGCACCCGCGCCGCCCGCGCCCGGTTCTCCAGCACCTTTTCGCGCGCATCCTGCCCGGCCAGTGCGCAGTTCAGGCTGCCATAGGGCCCCTGCGACACCCCGCCGCGCCGGGTGAAGAAGCCATGCCGGGCCGGCAAACCCGGCGACGTGACAAACTCTGCTTCACTCATGCGGCAAATCCCGGAAGGGGGGGCAGGCCAGGGTGGCAAACCGCCATAGCCTTGAACAGCCGCCCCATCAGATGGGGCTCGGCCAGGCGCTGCGCCGCCTGCATCAGCGCCCCTGCCCGCGCCGGCGGCTGGGGGCGCGCCAGCGCCCGGCTGCGTTCGAACAACCCCAGCCGCATCAGGAACACCCCCTGCGGAACCGGTCCCTGCACCGCCGCCCCGGCGTCGCGCGCGACCTCAGCCAGCGCCTGGAAATCAACGTGGGCGGTCAGGTCGGCCGTTCCCGGATCGACCAGCGGATCGGTCGGCTGCCCATCGCGCAACGCCTGCAAACTGTCGCCCGGCGCCGACTGCTCCGGCCCGTAATCGACGATCAGCGCCACCCCACCTTGCGCCACGATCCGCGCCGCCAGCCCTCGCACCATAGCGCGCGCGGCGTCGCTCCATTCCACCACTTCGCCGTCGCCGGCCGCCACCGTTGGCGGCGGCGCACAGGGCAGCTCCACGAAGGCCGCTGCGGCGACATGCCGCTCCACCCATCCGGCGCCGCGCCGCACGCATTGGCGGATCGGCAGTGCATCTAGGAACTCGTTGGCCAGCAGCACCAGCGGTGCGTCGGGCACATCCTCCAGTCGGTCATGCCACACCGCATCCGCCACCACCGAAGCCTGCCGCGCGCGCAGGCTGGGCGAGGTCTCCACCAGATGCACCGTGGCCGCCAAGCCCGGCGACGCCCGCCGCAGCACGCGCAGCGCGTCGGCCATCAGCGTGCCGCGGCCCGGCCCGGCCTCGGCCAGGATGGCGTCGGCCGGTGCGCCCATCGCCTGCCACGCCATCGCCGCCCAGGCCCCCAGCAACTCGCCGAATACCTGGGAGATCTCCGGCGCGGTGGTGAACCCGCCCAACGGGTCCGGCCGCGCGTAATAGGCCGCATTGGCGCGGGCCATGAACGCGTCCAGCCGTTCCATCACCCCAGGTGCTCCAGTGCAACCGGCAGCAAGGCCAGGGCTTTGCCCTGGACCCACCAAAGGCCGACGGCCTTTGGAAACCCATTTGTTATTTTACATTCAAGGTCCAGGGGCTTGGCCCCTGGCGGGGTCCGGGGCAGCGCCCCGCCTTGCCTGTCCACTGTTCGTTCTCAACGCGCTCTGCCACGAACGCTCACTTGGTCCGCGCGATCAACACCAGCCCGGCTGCCAGCATCGGCAGGCTGAGCACCTGCCCCATCGTCGCCCCGGCAAACAGGAACCCCAGGAACGGGTCCGGCGCGCGAAAAACCTCGCCGGCGATGCGGGCAATCGCGTAGCCGGTAAGGAACACCCCGGTCAGCAGCCCCGCCCGCGCACGCACCGCATCGCGTCGGCTCAGCACCACCATCACCGCCAGCAGCACCAGCCCTTCCAGCACCGCCTGGTACAGTTGACTCGGATGGCGCAGAGCCGGCCCCGCGCCATCGAACCGCACCGCCCAGGGCAGCCAGGCCGGCGCCTCGCGTCCCCACAACTCGCCGTTCATGAAATTGGCGACCCGCCCCAGCCCCAGCCCGACCGGCGCCACCACCGCGATGCGGTCGGCGAAGCCCCACAGCGAAATCGATCGCCGGCGGCAGAAGATCACCGTCGCGATCGCCACCCCCAGCATGCCGCCATGAAACGACATGCCGCCGTGCCAGACGGCAAAGATCTCCAGCGGTTCGGCCAGGTAGCGCACCGGCTGATAGAACAGCACGTAGCCCAGCCGCCCCCCCAGCACCACGCCGATGGTCGCCCAGGTCAGGAATTCGTCCACCTGCAGCGGCGTCGCCACCGCCGGCGCCCGCTGCGCCAGCCGCCGCACCCAGCGCCAGCCGATCACTAGCCCACCGATATAGGCCAGCGCATACCAGCGCAGTACCAGCGGGCCGAGGGCCAGAAACGTCGTGTTGTCGGGGAAGAACGTCATCACGCATGCCCATCGGGATCGGCGCCAAGGAGTGCTGCGTAGCGCGCGACACCTTCCTCCAGCGCGGTAAACTGGCCGCCGAACCCGGCCGCGCGCAGCCGGGCGATCGGCGCCTCGGTGAAGCTTTGGTAGATGCCGCGCAGTGCGTCGGGCATGTCGATGAACTCCACGCGGGGCTGGATGCCGGTTTCGCGGCATACTGCATCGGCCACCGCGCGATAGGTTCGGGCCTGCCCGGTGCCCAGGTTGAAAAGCCCGCTCACGCCGGGGTGGTCCATCAGCCACAGCATCACATCCACCGTGTCGCCCACCCAGATGAAATCGCGCCGCTGCTCGCCGTCGGCGACGTCGGGACGGTCCGAGCGGAACAGCCGCGGAGCACGGCCGGCGCGCACCTCGTCCAGCTTCACCTTCACGACCGAGATCATCGCGCCCTTGTGCGCCTCGTTGGGGCCATAGACGTTGAAGAACTTCAAGCCCGCCCATTGCGGCGGCCGCGCGGCACCACCGGCCACGCCGCGCGCCACCGCAAGGTCGAAGGCATGCTTGCTCCAGCCGTACAGGTTCAGCGGCCGCAGCCGGTCCAGCCCCTCCAGCCCGTCCTCGAAGCCCTGGCTGCCATCGCCATAGGTCGCAGCGGACGAGGCATAGACCATGCGCACACCGCGCGAAGCACACCAGCGCCACAGCATCAGCGGCAGCTCGACGTTCACGCCCCATACCAGGTCACCATCGGTCGCCGTGGTCGCGCTGATCGCACCCAGGTGAAACACCATCTCCAGCGGCGGGTGGGTGGCGAGGAAATCCTCCAGCGCTTCGGGCGCCACGATGCGCGCCGGCGGGTGGGACATCAGGTTGCGCCACTTGCCCTGGCCGCGCAGACGGTCCACGACAACTGTCTCCAGCCCCCGTCGCGCCAGGGCCGCATGCAGATTCGAGCCGATAAAGCCGGCGCCGCCGGTGACCAGGATCATGGAAGCGGGGTATATCGTTCCCTGCCGATGTCGCAAAGCCGCCAGACGCGGGTGACCGCAGGAGAGTGCCATGGCTGACCGCCCCCGACTGCTCGACGATCTCGCCGGTATTGCCGGCGGCGCCGTCTCCGCCCTGGCCGGCCTGCGCGACGAGGCCGAGGCGTTGGTGCGCGCGCGGGTGGACGAGGCCTTGCGCCGGCTCGACCTGGTGCGTCGCGAGGAGTTCGATGCGGTGGCCGAAATGGCCGCCAACGCCCGTGCTGCGCAGGAAGCCGCCGAGATCCGGCTGACCGCGCTGGAGGCCAAGCTCGACGCCCTGACCCGCTCGCCCGGCGGCGGTGGGCCGGGGATGATCGTGTAAAAAGGGAAAGGCGAGGGCGCTGCCGTCGCGGCGCGAAGCCGCGCCACGGGACCCGCAAGGGGTCAGAGACCCTTTGATCCCATTTCCTTTAGTGGCCGTGCCCGCGGCCACCAGTCGAACCCGTGTATCAATCTGGCGTTGCTGGCGTAGTCAAGAGAATTCGTAGCGTTACCAAATTACCAACCTATTGGAATTTTTAGCTTTTCTTGGAAAGAACGGTCCAGCGGCTTGGCCCGTCGCGCGAAGGCGCGCTCGGGACCTGGCGGATCTGGGCAGAGCCCAGCCTCCCTCATCTACGTGCCTGTGGGGCGAAGCCCTGAGCTTCCAATCTTCGTACACTGGATTAAGATAAGAATGTTGCCATTTGATTCAGTCTTGCGGCACCCCCCGGCGGCTGCGTAGGGTTCCCGCCATGCACCCCCGCACGATTCGCGGCGCCCACCCCTATTGGGAGACTCCGATGTCCGCCCATATCGCCGACGGCTACGCCGATATTGCCGCCAACCCGCTGGACGTGATCGAGCAGATCGTCGCCGCCAACGACTGGATCTGCGACCGGCGCAGCGACTCCGAGATGGCCGCCGAGGCGCCAGGGCGCTGGTGCGACTATGGGCTTTACTTCAGTTGGTCTAATGAAATCAGTGCCATGCACTTCACCTGCGCCTTCGACCTGAAGGTGCCGGAAAAGCGGCGCGCGGCGCTGTACGAGCTGCTGGCACTGGCTAACGACCGGCTGTGGATCGGCCATTTCGGCATGGACGCCACCGACGGCATGCCGGTGTTCCGCCATTCCGTGCTGCTGCGCGGCGCGCCGGGGGCATCGGCCGAAAGCCTGGAGGACATGGTGGACATCGCCATCAGCGAATGCGAGCGGTTCTTCCCGGCCTTCCAGTTCGTATTGTGGGGTGGCAAGGCGCCGGCCGACGCGCTGCAGGCCGCCATGCTGGAATGCGTCGGCGAAGCCTGACGAGCAGACACTGGTGAGGCGTACCGTTCCATGACCGCCATTCCCCCGATCCTGCTCGTCGGCCTCGGCAAGATGGGCGGCGCCATGCTGGCCGGCTGGCGCGAGCGTGGGTTGGCCCGCTCGGTTGCCGTCGATCCGATGGTGCCCGTTGCGCCGGGGCCAGAGGTGGTGGTGGTGGCTGATGCCGCGTCGATCCCGACCGGGTTCGCCCCGGCTGCCGTGGTGCTGGCAGTCAAGCCGCAGAACGCCGCCGAGACCCTGCCGCTGTATGCGCGCTACGCGGGGTCCGCGGTGATGCTGTCGATCATGGCTGGGCGCACGCTGGCCGGCATGCGCACGCTGCTGGGCGAAGGTGCCGCACTGGTGCGCGCCATGCCGAACACGCCCGCCGCGGTGCGCCAGGGGGTGACGGTGGCGTGCCCGGGGCCCGGCGTGACCACGGCCCAGCGTGCGTTGTGCGACACGCTGCTGGCTGCCATCGGCTCGGTTGCCTGGGTGGATGACGAAGGCTTGCTCGACCCCGTCACCGCGGTGTCGGGCAGCGGCCCGGCCTATGTGTTCCTGCTGGCCGAGCTGATGGAACAGGCGGCGATCGAACAGGGGATTCCGGCCGATCTCGCCCGCAAGCTGGCCCGCGAGACGGTATCGGGCTCGGGCGCGCTGCTGGCGGCAAGCGCCGAGGATGCGGCGGTGCTGCGGCGCAACGTCACCAGCCCTGGCGGCACCACGGCGGCGGCGCTTGGCGTGCTGATGGAGCAGGCGGCAATGCCGGATGCGCTGTCGCGCGCCATCGCCGCGGCGACGAAGCGGTCGCGCGAACTCGCTGGGTGACATCGGGGGCGCGGTGCCCCATGTTTCGGCCATGCAAACCGATCCCGCGCAGCCTCCGGATACCGAAACGGCCCTGGTTGCCGCCTGTTTCGAGCAGATCGCCGCGCATGGCTGGGCGCGGCTGAGCATTCCGGCGGCGGCGCACAGCGCCGGCATTCCCCTTGACGTGGCGCGGCGCAGCTTGGGCGACCGCTGCGCGTTGTTGCTGCGGTTCGGCGCTCTGGCCGACGCATTCGCCCTGAAGGGCGCACTGACCGAAGGGCCGGCGCGCGACCGGCTGTTCGACTTGGTGATGCGGCGGATCGATTTTCTGCAGATGCATCGCGCCGGGGTGATCGCGCTGTTGCGCGGGGTGCCGTTCGACCCGCCGGCGGCATTGCTGCTGACCGGGGCCAGCCTGCGCAGCATGGACTGGCTGCTGGCAGCCGCGGGCGTCGACGCCGCCGGCCCACTGGATAGAAGGCTGGGGGGTACGCTCCGCGCCGGCGGGTTGCTGGCGGTGTGGGGCTGGACGGTGCGCGCGTGGCAGAATGACACCAACCCCGACATGGCCGCGACCATGGCGGCCCTGGACAGCGCACTGACGCGGGCCGAGCGCGCCGCCGGTTGGCTGGCGCCGCGCGGGCGCCTAGACTCGGCTGCGCCAATGACGCCCGAGGATGTTCCCTTCACCCCGCAGGAATAGGATTCCCCATATGCCGAGCGATGCGAAGAAGCCGCTGGCTAGCTGGCCGGGCGCCGAGGAATTCCAGAAAATGCTGAGTCAGATGAAGGTGCCCGGCATGCCGGATGCCGAGGCGCTGATGCGTGCCCACCAACGCAACATGGAGGCGCTGTCGGAGGCCAACCGGATCGCGCTGGAGGGTGCGCAGGCGGTGACCAAGCGGAACATGGAGATCATGCAGCAGACCATGGCCGAACTGACCGGCACGCTGCAGGCGCTCGCCACCAGCCAGGCGCCGCAGGACAAAGCGGCCAAGCAGGCCGAGTTGCTGAAGGCGGCCTATGAGCGCGCCGTCGCCAATTCGCGCGAGGTCGGTGATCTGATCCAGCGCGCCAACGGCGAGGCCATGGGCGCGCTGAACGCGCGCGTGGCCGCGGCGATCGACGAGTTGACCCAACTGGTGAGTGCGGCGCGCAAGGGCTGAGGCGCCTTTATCGAACTGTCATGTTTGCCGCGGGGACGGGCGTTGTACCAACCACCGAAAATACTGACTCATGATCAAGCAAGCATGGGGCTTCGCCCCAAACCCCAGCAGGGGCCAAGCCCCTGCACCTTAACCGTAAGAAAACTAATGGGTTTCCAAAGGCCGTCGGCCTTTGGCGGGTCCAGGGCAGAGCCCTGGCCTTAGCTTTCTCTATCGGTCAATCATTAGAAGGGTTGGTATTAGGTGGGTCGGACTGGCCGCGCGGGACCGACGCCTCAGCCGTCCCTGAGCCGCGAAGGCCGGTCAGGCGCGTTCCAGCAGCAGGCGGGTGATGCCGTCGGGGCCGGTCTGTTCGGTCAGCACCTTGTGACCA
>Ga0105048_10019375_pt1 | contig 10433 bp, 4 predicted proteins | sample MAT05_FD_78382 | JGI IMG/M metagenome (GOLD analysis project Ga0105048, IMG submission 78382) | Freshwater microbial communities from Lake Fryxell liftoff mats and glacier meltwater in Antarctica - MAT-05 | ecosystem: Environmental > Aquatic > Freshwater > Ice > Liftoff microbial mat | place...
TATTGATAGATACTATGGAACAGTCAGCATTTTGAGGCAATGTCCACACAATCGTCCTATTGCTTGGGGTGATAGTGGCGGAAGCGGATACGGATCTTGCGGCCGCATTCGCAGGGCCTGTAGCGCTTATTGCTAATGCAGAAAATTGAAGATTCTCTATTTTACAACTGCAATTTTTTGCTCAATATAACAATCAGGATAGCCAGGATAGGTTCCGCGCACCGTGATTTCACCTGCGATAGTCCCGGCAGTGACTCGCGCAGTCGTTGGCGATAAACGTTCGATATCGCACCCGAGTTTTTCCCCCTGTATTGTCCAATCCAAAACGGGGGAATATGCAATGACTGTCGCTCCAACGACACAGTTTGAAGCTTGCATCGCAGAAAGCCCATCGGGGCTTTTGGTCGGATCATAAATTTTGACTACCCACATTTTGACTTCGGCGAAACATTCCGGGAGTTCAGCATCCGTTGCTCTTATTGTAATCTCGCCTCCTTCACTACCCGCTGTTATGACTGCGGAACTTCCGTAATTGTCACCGGCAATTGAACATCCATGGGCGACAGGCAGACTCCAAACGAGGCTCCTGCCGGCTGGCTCAACGGTTGCCGTTACCGTGGCCGTATCTGGTGGTGTGTGTCCCGCACAAAGTATTCCGGGCGAAGGAATTAAGCCTCGGATAGATACAATTGTCACGCTGGCTTCCTTGTAACACTCTTCAGAACCAAGCTCGGAATCGTAAGCACGAACCCGAAGTGTTCCTCCTCGGTCGGCCGTCGTCGTAATTACTCCACTGCTGCTATCAATAGAGCAGCCGAGCTTATCCTGATCATCTGGAAGCATGTAGTTAACAGTTCTGCCAGATGGAAGAATCGTAGCGGTCGCCGTTGTTGGGTCCCCGGCACGAACGGGGCTCTTTGAGAATGAAATATCTCCAAGTTGAACAATCACAATGCTATGAGTCGCCGTCGATATATCATCCCACGAGGGGTCTGTAGTAGAAGCGGTGGTTGTGAACGTTACCGTTGCTGTCCCCGGAGTGGAAGGAACAAAGGAAGCCGAAGGTTGGTCTCCTGGAAGGCTTGTTTGACGGTGAGCTGTCACACCACTGACGCTCCAAGATGTTGTCACCGTGGGAGTCATGGTTTTTGTATCCTTCAACTGGCATGGCGAGGTGTCATATCTGGTAGCTGTGCCCGATAAAGTTGAGCGAGTAATTGATACCGAAACGGAATCGTTAACACAGGCGACAGTAGGTGGCGTGCCTGAAATCGTAGTATCGTAAAGAACTGGAGAATCCTCGCTTTTTTCATACCCCCATGAACCCCAAATCGTGATACAGGGATTAAATAGAGGATCTGCATGGCCGTTAAGAGCCATCATGAGGAGGGTTACGGAAGTAATGAAACGCTTAAGGTACATGCTATTTTACTGTATTTCGATTGTTGATTTGTGTCAGTGCAGCTTGGGCAGCGCTTTGAAACTTCGGATCGTTTAAAAAGCCATTATCGATAAGGGACGCATCGTTTTTATCCCCGCATTTTCCCAGCGTGTTCAGAGCAGTGAGCGCTAAAGGAACAGATCGATTGTTTTCTAGTATGCCTCTGGCGATATCGGGCGCATTCGCCGCATTCTCATTGCTCAAATGCATCAGCGCAGACATCCGTGTGGCATCCACTCTGGATTGCGACTGGGCAACCTCTTGAGCCTTCTCTGAAAGCCGTTTCCCATCGTCGGCACTGAGTCTTTGGCTGCGGTGCAATTTCTCCAGACAGAGAATTACGGTTCCTCCCAAACTACCCTCGTTAACATCTACAAACTGCCAATAGCTCGCAGCTATTCTGGCATCATCTTTAAAAGTATCACTCCAAGCCAGCATATGCTGAGCTGCATAGTCTCGCATCACTATGGGCTGTTTGCTGTCCGATAGGATGTGTTCCAGCGTCTTAAGAAATGTTTCCTTTGCTTCAACGCTCGCGCCAAGACGGTTCATTAAATTGTTTTTGATCGCGGCGACCAGTCCAATGCTTGCCGAGGATTGAGTGTCCTTTAGGAACGTGCATACGTCTTCCACTTCCTTGCCGGTCAGCAGCTTTCTGCTCTTAGCGATCTGTATCCATGGCTCCATTTCGCTGATCTCTTTCTTTCTAGATTTACGGTTTTCGGATCTTGCTTTTGCCTCAGAATTAGCTGCTTGAGGCGCGACATCCTTAACGTTTTTTTGATTTGGCTGCGCCGTCACTTGTGCTGCGGCTACTGGGAGCGAAACATGGACGGCGGTATTTCTATTCTTGAAATGCCACCACGAGGTACCACCGATAAGGCACGCACCAACTAATCCTATGGCTATAATCCGCTTCATTCGTTGGCGGTTCCAATATGCACAGTTGGAGTTCCCAGCTGATAAACACGGTTTGTATGGCAAACAGACGTAGTAGTTTCGGCGCTCTTCACAAAGAACACGGTGGTTCTTCCCAACTCGCCAAAATGCTGGGCATGTAGAATTTTATTAATGCTTCCGTCTTGAAAAACGACTCCTGAGACGAAGATTTCTAAACGTATCTCTGAGTCGCTGTACATCGGTGAGGCGACAATATCCATTTTCACCAGGTTGCTTCCATCAGGATATGTTTCAGCTAGCTCTAAGAGTGTTTCTTCACCTTCAAACACTCGTTGGGAGCGTAAGATGGCTGCTGCATAGATTGGCCCATCCGGGTATAGCCTCGCCACCGCATAGTGCGGGCAATTCTCTGGCAACGTGAGATGAAATAGTGTTCCACCGCTCTGTGTCGCATATGCGGTCGCAGGAACTGCGGCATCGAGTTCCATATACGATGCTGGGGCGAGGTTAGGGCATTCCCAGTCGCGATAGTGATTAACTAGAACAATGGGGGAACCAGCAAAGGTTCCACCTTTAACAGTGACCAGCTTCTTTTTGGTAGTGACTTGACCACCAGCTTCAGTTCTTTCGGCTTTTACTTCAAAATTGCCAATCGAGTCAAAAGCCTTAACCAATGGGGTATTTGCTGTCGTGGACGAAATCAAAATATCGTTTACGTAAAGCGTGACCGTGGCTCCATCTGGAGTGGTGCCTGGGTGCGAAGTTAGGCGCAATGAATCTCCCTGCCGGATTATTATTGGGGATTCGTCAGCGATGTTGGTGGCCGCCCATGTCAGGCTTCGGGCAATTACCTTGTTCGTATTTGAGAAGGTAAAGTTCCTTTGCAAGGCATCGCCATTTGAGGGCAGGGCAACATTTACAAACCATCTATTTCCAGGAACGGGGGTGGGCACTTCATCACCATTTGAGTCAACAAACTCATATCTGCCATTTCCCTCAACAAAGGCGGGTGAAGTATAACTGGTGCCAGAAGGTGTTTCAACATTTCCAACCACCACCTGATGCCCGCTCAGCGAATCAGGGATACCGTCATTGTTCGTATCTGCGCCAGACACTTGCGAAATCGAGAATGATTGGATCTTTAGTCGCTGATAAGCAGAAGCATTGTCATAGACCAGTTTTAGTTGGTGATCACCTGCAGCCAAGTGAGGAAACAGAATCTGCGCACTGCTTTCATCTTTAGGTTGAAGAAGGCGCTCGATGGTGTCGACGATTACGCCGTCCAGATACGCCACAATACGATACTTACCAGCGTTTACAGAATCACCCGCACCAAAGCGAAGATTTCCAGCGTAGAAGCCGTTAGCTGTAATGTTGAAAGCAAAAGTCAAACTCCCGCTTCCGTCTGTGCCCGCTATACTGCCATCTTGCCGTTGCTGCCAATTTCCAGCTATCACCGTTGCCTGGCTTCCCGGCGTATTACTGGTCTCGTTGAGAGAGATATCCTGTTGAAGGGGATTGCTTCCGAATTCATGAATCTCTGCAAAGTCACCAATACCATCCGAATCGCTGTCCGAATTCTTCGGATTCGTGCCGAGTTTCCATTCATCGTAGTTGGTAATGCCGTCTGCATCTGGATCACCCAGAGATCCGTTCGCAAAAAGAGTTTTTCCATTATCCGATGAACTAATATTATGCTGGTTTTCCCAGTTGTCGGGCAATTCGTCGTCGTCTTGATCTAAGGGATCTAAAGCAAAGGATGATAAATGCTGGGTTGGAATACTTTCGCGGCTACTACCGGGTTTCTGCCAAGCCACCTCGAAATGCGCTTCGCCAATCGCCTGCTTGTGCAGAATTTCAATATAATATTCCTGACCTTGCTGAAGAGTGACCAGCGAGCTTTTTTGGCCTGGATAACGATCGAACTCATTTACTCCCACTCTTCCGGAGCCATAGCTGAGCCACTGATTAACGAATGACAGATTAACATCATCGATAGAGACGCTTTTGTCTCCACCAAGCGTGTTGTTATGAACAAATTTAAGTTCATGATTCCCTGCGGATAGATTTACTTGAGGGATCGTGAATGTCCTCCATTCAGACTGACTCAGCTCTCCTGCTGGCAAAGTTAATAAAGTGACATCGTCAATTTTTACTATCACTCCGGCGGGGCCATACTCTCCCTGACGACCTACAGCCTTAAACCGTAATTGGTATGTTCCAGAATCTGAGATATAGAATGACCTTTTCACATCTCCAGCCTGTAAGAACATTGCCTGAACTCCTTCAGGTGCGCTTGGCTGAAACCAAGGGCTGCCATTTTGTGCGACCCCGCCGCCATTGAATATCCAACCTGCGCAATCGCCACTATAATAATCCCATCCGCTGTAACCCTTGTTAGGAATCTCAATCCCTGTATTGCCTATATCGATGACACTTCCAGCCTGAGGAGACTGCCCTGCAACAACCTTAGCTATAAGACTCTTCTGAAACTTTTGCCCGGTAGTACTTAGCCATAATTCGCAGTTGTCATCACCAGCAATCCAGAAAGTATATTCGCCTGTAGCTGGCGCAGTCACAGTTCCGCGGTAACGTTGACCAAATCTCTCTGCGCTGCTGCTAGGTGGAAAAATTGCGCCGCTAGCGGAAAGTTCAGTTACGTTTGGCGTCTGGAGAAACTTGGGACTGTTGGTGAGGCTTGCGATTGTCTCACCGGAAATATCGTTCCAAACATTTCTCGTTAAGTGACCGGGTATTCCGCCCACTGGGTTACTCCCATTTTGGAACTCCGTGAGATTAATAATGCCGTCCATATCTTCATCGGCAAAGGCTCCTTCTACCCCATAGTTAGCCTGCCAATCATCAGGGAGCCCATCGTCATTAGCGTCATTGCCTTCAGCATCCGGCGGGGCAAGGTGGATTTTAGGAATCAACTGTCTGCTTTGGCCGGGATACTCCCATGCAATAGCGAGGTTATCACCGCCGCTATCTTCCTTGGCGATGGCTTCGATCCAGTATTTCTGACCGTCTTGCAGCGAAATGTTGACGCTGCGCTGAGAGGGATTCGCATCCCATTGCTGAAAGCCTGTCCACCCATCCACGTAAGCAATTTTCTGTTTGGTAAAGCGGGAGGCGGTGGTTCCGAGCCAGAGTTGGCCTTGGTTGTCGCTGCTCATCCAAAAGGTATAATTGCCGGTGACAGGTGCCGTAATCGTTCCACGTAAACGCTGGCCAAAGCTGGTGCCGTAGTCGTTCGGAGCGGCGGAGCCATGAATCTGGCTTACCTGATCGGGAGGTTGCAAAAACTTTGGGTGATTGATGAGAGCAGACAGCGTTTCACCGCCGATGTCTGTCCACACGCTCCACTCCAGTGAACCTTGTTGGTTGGGATGACTGCCATTTTGATACTCATCGAGGTTGCTGATTCCATCAGCGTCTGCATCGCCAAAAGCGCCACCGGTTACTCCGTAAGTCGCCACCCACGCATCAGGCAGGCCGTCGTCATTGAGGTCAGCTATGTCCACTCCACTGGGATTAAGGTAGGTGGAAGGAATAATCTGCCTGCCCTGTCCCGGATACTGCCACGCGATTTCTACGTGATCACCGCCGCCGCCGTCCTTGGCGAGCGCCTCGATCCAGTAATGCTGCCCTGCTTGTAATTCAATGCCGACGCTTTGTTGGCTGGGGTTATTCTCCCACTGCGCCACTCCCGTCCACCCGTTGAGATAAGCGATCCGACGCTTGGTAAAACGGCTTGCGCCCGTTCCCAGCCAAAGCTCGCTGCTGTCATCACTCGCAATCCAGAACTGATAAGTGCCAGTCACTGGTGCCGTGATCGTTCCGCGCAGACGAGTTCCGAAGTTATCCGCGAAATCCACAGGCGACGCCGCACTGTTAACGAAAGCTGTTTCGCTTGGGTTCTGCAAAAACTTGCTGTTGCCAGTGAGATCGCTCACGGAACCGCCGTTAATGTCGCGCCAGATATTCCATTCCAGCACTCCGGTAATGCCGGGCTGAAGCGGATTGGTAGAAGCCTGATATTCTTCAATGTTCAGTGCGCCATCGTGATCTGGATCATTGTAAGCGCCAGTCGCGCCATTGGCCGTAGCCCATGTATCCGGCAATCCATCATCATTCGCATCGGCGGCATCCGCTCCCGGCCATTCCAAATAAGCGGTCGGGATCATCTGACGGCTTTGACCCGGATACTCCCATGCGATTTCTACGTGATCGCCGCCGCCGCCTTCTTTCACCAAAGCTTCGATCCAATACTTTTGTCCGGCTTGCAACGCAACCGACACGCTTTGCTGACTTCCATAAACATTCCAGCTTTGCACCGGCGTCCAACCGTTTACCGAGGCGATGAGTTGCTTGCTAAAACGGCTTCCCGAAGTGCCCAGCCAGAGCTCGCTGCTGTCATCACTCGCGATCCAGAACGTGTAATTCCCTGTAACCGGCGCTGTGATCGTTCCGCGAAGACGTCCGCCGAAACTGTCATTGGAATCAATCGGCGACCCCGAACCAGCAACCGTAAAATTCACATCCGGGGCATTCAGAAACTTAGGTGCTTGCGTGAGATCTTCGACAGAAACACCTGAAAGGTTATTCCACGCGCTCCATTGCAGAACGCCGGTTTGAGCCACCGTAGAAGCATGGAGGAGTGCAAAACTTGCCATGCAGGCAGGAATGAATAGGCGGCTCGGGAAAAATGTACGCTTCATGAGATTTAACCTTTCTGTCGTACCCCCCCCCTCCGGTGGCAAGCATCTTTTCAGGACGTGTAATTCTTACTCAAATGGTAATAAAACCTTACCCGATTGATAACTGACGTCGTCTCCTACCGTTAAATGTTCCGGCTCTATTGGATACGGGTTTCTAATTCTGACTATCGCTGCTGATGTGAATTTCATAACGCTGAAACTGCCGCCAAATATTTTTCTAAGCGTCGCACTTTCGACACGAAACTTTCCCCACCACAAAGACTCCAATTCGAATCACTCCCTCAGCCGTGTGATATTCGGTAATGAACCTTTGCACCCACGACCGGGATTAAAAGCGACCCAACTGCGACGCTTCGCTTATTGACGGAAGACAGGTTTTAAAACGCCCTTCTTCGCATGATTTTGGGGTGTATGATGGACTTTATTTGGATGCGCAATGTGCGCAACTTCTCAGGTGTTATCCGACAACAATCGGTTTTATGGATATGTCGACGACGAACGCCTTCTCTCTCTCAAAATTGGCGAAGCGTAGATCTTCCGTTTTGATACGGATGGCGCGGTGCTGGTCGAGATGCTCGCAGAGTAGATACAGACGACAGCCTGTGACGGTGACATCATGCGAGGAAAAGCTGAGGACGAGGCGTTGCGGCGCGTCCGGATCGGAATCTGAATTTGAATTTGAATTTGGCTCCAGAACGAACTGTAAAAGCTGAGCGAACGGAAACCCAAACTCGCGACCATCCCCAATAAGGAAGCGCAGGAACGCACCGTTTTCGTGAGAGGTTGATGTTGTGGAAAAGTTCTCCGGTTTTGGCGGACGGTCGGCGGGAGTGTCTGCATAGATGGGTTTACCTTTAAGCATAATCGTTATGGGCTGACGTGTTGGCGCGGACGTGTGGAAGATTGATTGATTGAAATCTGCTGGGTGTGTGTGGAATTTTGGGCGAGCCAGGTCGTGAAGCGTTCGACAAGTTGAGCGATTTGCACCTGCATCGCACGAGCGAATCGGTGACCGTGGCGCAGCGGTCTAAGCGGGCGCAGTATCCGGCTTTCCCGTGGTGGTTCGGACGGGGCGACTGCTTCCCGTTCCGGTCTCTTTAATGGCTTCACGCAAAAGCCTTCCTTGCGCATGGCTTCGGCGAGTGGAGTGAGCTGAGCGAGTTCCAGCGCAGCGGTGCGGTGTGCGGACTTCTTGAGCCGGTTTTGTAACAGCTCTTTGTCATCGGTAAAAATGAGGCACCGCCTCCGGCCACGGGAAATGGAAACGTAAAACTGCTGGCGATTGATGGCGGCGAGTGAGCGCATGGAAGCGACCAGAAAAACATCATCGACGGTCTTGCCTTGGGAGGCGTGGGAAGTGACGGCATAGCCGTGGGTGAACTGCCGGTAATCTTTGGGCAGCGTGCGCCCATCGGTCAGAGTGATCGTGTCGCCGTGAATGGAACGCACTTCCACAATCTGCCCGTTGATGAGCGCATGCCGTGTATCGTTGGCTTGCAAGAGCAGGCGGTCACCGGGAGCAACGGCAAGCTCGCGTTGTTCGCAAACTTCGATATTTTTGGTCATTCCTTCTCCCAGCCGTAACGTAGAGAGTGAACCGTCTGCCCTTTCGATGCGGAGCGTCCGTTCGGTGGACCCGATGACTGTCACCGCTTCCTGTTTGGCAAATGCGCCGTGGCGTTGATGAAACACGATGACCTGACCGGGCTGATAGTTTGTGAGGTTGCGTTTTTGGGCATTCGTCCACGATAACGAATCCACCACCTTAATTTGCGTCTCCCCCTGCTCGATGATCTTCCGGGCTTTGAGCGCATCGCGCACGTGCTCGGTGAGCGCATCAATCTCCTTCCATGTGGGAGCGACAAGTAGAGCGGAACGCCCCTCTTCAATCGTAGCCACATACGCGGCGGCGGCTTCGCGCTGTAGCGTGGCGCAATCACCCGCAGGATGTTCGATCACCGCCCCAAGTGCATCGAGTCGGGCCAGTGCTTCTTCCGGTTGCTGGCGGGCGGCGAGTTCGACCGCAGCGCGGTAAGCTTCATCCTGTTGACGGCGGATGCGGTTCAACTCTGCAAACGAGTAACGCGAATGTTCTTCCAGCAAGCGGAGGGCATCGCCCTGGGCGACGGCGGTATGTTGTCCGGTGTCACCGCTCAGGATCACTCGGGCGTTGTGTTCCGTGGCAAGAGTGAAGAGTCGTTGCATGTCGGCAAGGCCGACCGCACCCGCTTCATCCAATATAAGGCAGGTCGTGCCGTTCTTTTTGAAACTTCGTTGCAGTTCAGTATCCACCAGCAACCGCTGGAGAGTGATGGCGGGCAGACCGTCTTTGCGGAGCACATCGGCAGCGGAACCGGTGGGAGCGCAAAAGATCGGTTCGCATCCCGCCTCCCGGCAGGCGCGAGCCAGTTCGTTGAGGGTGGTGCTCTTGCCGGTGCCGGCGAGACCGCGCATCCCGGTGAACCGGTCGGGACTGTGCAGCAAGTGACGCAGTGCCTCGCGCTGATCCGGGCCGAGTTCCGGCGACGGAGTGAATCGGAAATGAATCGGGAGGAGAGCATCCTTACCCGCATCCAGTGTGTGAATCAACGCAAGCTCCGCTTCCAAAATCGAGCGCAACGAAAGGTTTCGGCCCACCCGCACAAACGTCCGATCTTCTGCGAGTGTGCGCTTGAGGTCAGTCAGATCGAGATGGCCGCGCCCTTCAATGAGAGCGTGCTCCATGAGTTGTTCCCGGCTGACGACGGAAGCGCGTTCAAACAAATGATCGACGGCAATGTTGAGCGCAGCCGCTGGCGAAACTTCCTCAACACGGGCGGGTGTTCCATCCGCCTTTGCCTTCACCGCATTGAGTGCAGCGTGTTCTTTGCTGGAAAGTTGGTCGAAGTGAGCGCTGAGAACTTGGTTGTGACTTGCCTTCGATTTTTTGGGTCGGGTCTGATGAACGAGGTGCGCCACTTCGTTGTGTGTGAGTTTGCGCCCGAGTATCCGTTCCTTCTTGGCAATGGCTTCGTCCCGTTGCTGGGCGCGTTTGGAAAACTGGTCACACAACGCCTGCGACACACCTTTAATCTCGAAAGCCTTGGCAGTGCGGATCGTTTCGTAACCCAGCTCATGCAGTCGCCGGGCAAGTTCATTGCGGTAAACTTCCGTTCCGTAATGAATCGCGTCAAACATCGCGGACGTTTGCAGTGCCTTCCATCGCTGTTCCACTGGATCAAACGTGGCATTGAACAATGTGAAATGTGTGTGGAGATGGGGATCGAGAGCGCGGGAAACTGTGTGGGTGAACTCTGCCCCGGTGAGTTCGCCGGTGATCCGGTCATCATTGGCACCCTCTTTGCGAAGCCGTGTGGCAGCAAACTGTTCCA
>Ga0105048_10019376_pt1 | contig 10433 bp, 9 predicted proteins | sample MAT05_FD_78382 | JGI IMG/M metagenome (GOLD analysis project Ga0105048, IMG submission 78382) | Freshwater microbial communities from Lake Fryxell liftoff mats and glacier meltwater in Antarctica - MAT-05 | ecosystem: Environmental > Aquatic > Freshwater > Ice > Liftoff microbial mat | place...
ACGTCGGCTTCCCTGCGTTCCTCAAGCCGGCCGAGGGCGGAGGCTGGAAGAACGTGACGAAGGTGAACAACGAGGAAGAGCTGCTCGCCGCGTACAACGCGTCCGGCGCGCTCGTGATGACGCTGCAGGAGTTCATCGACTTCGACGACTACGTGCGCTGCATCTGCCTCGGCCGCGACATGATCCTGCCGATCCGCTACGACCCGCACCGCCGCTGCTATCTGGTCGAGTCGGGCTTCTTCCCGCCAAAGCTCGGGCAGCGCGTGGTCGACGACGCGTGGAAGATCTGCAACGCGCTCGGCTACGACATGAACAGCGTGGAGTTCGCCATCAAGGACGGCGTGCCTTACGCCATCGACTTCACCAATCCGGCGCCGGATATGGACTACCACTCGATCACGCCGCACTACTTCGACATCGTCCTCGACGAGATGGTGAAGCTCACGCTGCGCGTCGCGAGCGAGGGCCGCACCCCGCGCGTCCCGTACAATTTTGGCGACTTCCTGCCAGGCGGTGCGCGTGCGACGGAGCTCGGACCGATCGCGCGCATCATCGCGGCGGGCGGGCAGCCGGGAGACGCGACCGGCGGCGGCGTGGTCGCGCGCTGAGCGTATGAGCAACGAGCGCTACTCGCTGACGCCTCACGATGTGCCGAGCCCCCCGGCGGGGCCACGCGCGTTCAAATCGTCGCCGCCGCTCACCGGCGTCGACGAGCTGAAGCGCTACCACGAGCTGCAGCGCGTGCTCGAGGAGCGCTGGCGGCTTTTGCGCGACATCGACGCCGGCCCGCGCGACGTGGTGGTGATTCCATCGCTCTCGCTCGATGGCTTTGCCGCGTCGTCGATCCCCGGCTTTCACCTCTACGAAGAGCGGATGTTGTTCACGCTGATGCTGCTCCGGCATCCGCGCGCGCACCTCGTCTACGTCACCTCGCAGCCGGTGCATCCGGCGGCGCTCGACTATCAAATCTCGCTGCTCACCGGCATCCCGACGGCGCACGCGCGTGAGCGCTTGACGATGATCGCCTGCCACGATTCTTCGCCGCGGCCGCTCACCGAGAAGATCCTCGAGCGCCCGCGCTTGATCGAGCGCATCCGCCGCGCGATCGATCCGTCGCGCGCGCACATGACGTGTTTTGCGGTGACGCACCGCGAGCGCAGCCTCGCCGTGCAGCTCGGCATTCCGCTCTACGGCGTCGATCCGGAGCTCGCCCATCTCGGCAGCAAGAGCGGCTCGCGCAAGGTGTTCCGCAAGGCCGGCGTCGCGATGGCGCCTGGCGTCGAGGACGTGCGCAGCGAGGGCGAGATCGCGGAGGCCGTCGCCGATCTGTGGGAGGCCGACGACTCGATGCGCCGCGTCTGCGTGAAGCACAACGAGGGCTTCAGCGGCGAGGGCAACGCGCTGCTCGATCTCGAGGCGATAGGCGCCGCGGCGCCCGGCCAAGCATCACGCAGCGGGCGCGTCGACGCGGTGCTCGGACACCTGCGCACGCTGAAGTGCGTCGCGGAGCACGAGACGTCACGCGGCTTCTTGCAGGGCATGGAGCGCATGGGAGGCGTAGTCGAGGCGTGGGTCGAAGGCGTGGTGAAGCGCTCGCCGAGCGCGCAGCTGCGCGTCAATCCGCGGGTGGAGTTGGAGGCGCTGTCGACACACGATCAGATCCTCGCAGAGGACGGCCAGACGTACCTCGGCTGTACCTTCCCGGCGGACGCGAACTACCGCCTCGCGATCCAAGAAGACGCGCTGAAGGTCGGCCGCGTGCTCCGTGATGCGGGCGCGCTCGGCCGCTTCTCCGTCGACTTTCTCACCGTCGAGCGCGAGCCCGGCAAGTGGGACCAGCTCGCCATCGAGATCAACCTGCGCATGAGCGGCACGACGCATCCGCTGATGACGCTGCAGATGCTCTCGCACGGGCACTACGACGTCGCGAGCGGGCAATATTTCACCGCGCGCGGCGAGCCCCGCTGTTACATCGCGACCGACGCGCTCGCGCACCCGAACTACCGCGGCCTGCTGGTCGAAGATCTGCTCGATGTCGCCGCCGTTCACGGGCTGCACTACCGCCCATGGATGGACAAGGGCGTGGTGTTTCATCTGTCGAACGCGCTGTCGCAATACGGCAAGGTCGGCCTCGTCGCGATCGGCGAGACGCCGGAAGAAGCGAAGGCCTGGTTTGAAGCGACGCGCACCGCGCTCGATGCGGAGACCGGCGCGACGGGCGTCGTGCCCGTGCATCACGGCCGCACCACCTGGCCGGCGGGTTAAAAACCGCTGCTCGTCTACTCCGCTTCTGCGCGCAGCTCCGGCCGAATCAGCGTGCCCCACAGCCGATCGTACGGGTGCACGACGTACGCTCGCGTCGCGCCGCGGTAGAGCGGCCGACCCTGCTTGGCCCACTCGAAGATCCCACCGAGTAAATTGTACACATTGCGCGCGCCGCTCGCGCGCAGCCGAGCGAACAGCGCCGCGCTGCGCAGTCCAACCGCGCAATAGACGACGACCGTGGCCCCCGGCTCGATGTGCAGCGTGCTGACGTCGGCGAGGTTCGGTGCCACGCGCCGCGCGTCGCGCAGCTGGCTCACCGCGAACTCCTCCGGCTCGCGCACGTCGAGCAGCAGCGGCAGCGATTCGGGCTCACGCGCCAGCCACCGCGCGAGCGTCGGCGCGTCGACCCAGCGGATCCCCGGGTAGCGCAGATCGATCAGCGGTCGCAGCTCAGTCGCGCTCCGAGGCCGCGCCAGGTAGAGCGCGCCGAACACGAAGGCGACGGCGGCGCAGAGGCTGAGCGCTCTGCGCCGGCGCTCGCGACCGCGCAGCCGGCCCATCTCAGCTCACTGCCACGGAACGGCTGCGGCGACGGCGTCCGCGACGGCGATGCGGACCATCACGCCTGACGACGTCACGTAGAGATCGTGGCAGTCGAGCACGCCCACGCCGAACGCGAGGTTCGCCGCGCTGCCGATAGCGCCAGTCGAGATGACGTCGGGCGCCATGCCGTCCGCGGCGAGCTGAATGACGCGACCTGCGCCGTTGTCGGTGATGTAGATGCGGCCCGCGTCGTCGAGCGTGATGCCGTCTGGGTTGCCGAGTGAGCGGGCCACCACGCGCCGCGCCGTCTCGGTGTGCGTCGCGTCGAGGGTGAGCGCGGTCAGCGTGCCGGCCGAGTAGCTGAGCACGTAGAGCGTGTTCGGGTCGCCGGGCGCGAAGGCGACGCCGTTCGCCGAGGCGACGTTCGACGTCGTCACTTCGGTCGTCGCGCCGCTGGTGGTGTCGACGCGATAGACCGCGCCGTCGCCGAAGTCGCCGACATAGAGCGCGCCGTCGGGGCCCATCGTGAGGCCGTTCGGCTGGTTCAGCGTGCCGGTCAGCTCGGTCGAGGCGCCAGTCGCGGTGACGACCGCGTAGATCGCGCCGCTGGTCGGCGAGGCCACGTAGAGCGTCGCGTTGCTCGCATCGAGCGCGAGGCCCCAGACGGTCGACGCGCCGGCGATGTTGACCCAGTTGTCGTCGCTCGTGCCGTCGACCGAGATGCGCCCGACGCCGCCCGACCGCGAGTAGTAGATTGTCCCGTCGCGCGCGATCACCAGGCCCTCGGTGCCGCGCACGCCAGTGAGCGTCGGACGTGCGGTGCCACACGACGGAACGCCCATATCGCTCGGCGGCAGGCCCGCATCGAGGCCGCCGAGATCGACGCTGCCGAGATCGACGTCGCCAAGATCGACGCTGCCGAGATCGGCGACCGTGGCGTCGCGGCCGGCGTCGGGGGCGGGCAGCGTGTCGTCGTCGTCGCCACAGGCGCAGAGCAGCGTCAGCGCGCAGAGAGCGATCGTCGGAAGGCGAAGCGTGATCGAAGAGCGCATGCGGAGAGCCTCAGTGGTGTCGCGCGTAGTGCGCGTTCGAGGGCGCGAGCCTTGCGTGTGTCGGACGTGTCGTCAACAGACGCGCCCGAGCTAAGGCGCGCGTGCGTAAGCTGCTGGCGCGTGACTCGCGCTATACGGTGGCCGTGCGCGACGACGACGAGCCAAAGAGCGCTCAGCCGAACTACATCACGCCGGCGGGCTACGAGCGGCTCACGCGCGAGCTCGCGACGCTCGGCGCGGAGCGCTCACGCGTCGTGCAAGAAGTGACCGACGCGGCGGCGCAGGGCGATCGCTCGGAGAACGCCGAGTACATCTACGGCAAGCGTCGCCTCCGCCAGATCGACTCGCGCATGCGCTTCATCCGCAAGCGCGTCGAGATCGCCGTTCCGATCGACCCTGGCGCGCCGCGCGGCGACAAAGTCTTCTTCGGCGCGACCGTCGTGCTCGAAGACGAAGACGGCAAACAGACGCGTTATCAGCTCGTCGGCGAAGACGAGGTCGACGCGACGATCGGCAGAATCTCTTGGCGATCGCCGGTCGGTCGCGCGCTGATCGGTCGGCTCCTCGATGACGAGGTGCGCGTCGAAACCCCACGCGGAACAAGGGTTTTGACCATCGCGGAGGTGCAATACGTCGGAGAACCGCGCGTCTGAGCGGCCGCGCGGATAGGGGTCTATAGCCCCCTATCGTGATCTCTTTTGCACGAGACTCTTTCCAAAGTCGCGCCGTTGGTTACACTCGCGCGCTGTCTGGTCGTCGGGGCGGTTTTATTCGTCACGACAATGGAAACACCGAGGCGCTTAGCGCCCCGGATGCACAAGGAGATCATTCGATGAAGAACCTGAAGATTCTCGTGGCGGTCGTGGCGTTCTCGGCAGCTGGCATGATCGGCTGCGGCGGCGATGACACCGCTTCGGAAGAGACGATGACGGAGACGACCACCGAGACGACGACCGGCGGCGAGGGCACGGAGACGACGACGACCGAGACGACCGAGACGTCCTCGGATTCGACGACGACGGAAGAAGCGCCGGCCGAGTGAGCCCATGCGCTCTTGGGGTTCGCCCCAGCAGCGCGTGACGCACCGACGATGTCGGTCCTCGAGCGTAGATCGGTCTCTTCGGAGCCCGGCCTACGCTCGATGTCTTTAAGGGTCTTTACGGCGGCTCGGCTACTTGCCGAAGCGCGGCCAGTCGGTGTGCACGGACACGCCGGGCGCATCGAGCCGCTCGTAGGTGTGGCTGCCGAAGTAATCGCGCTGCGCTTGAATGACCGACGCACTGCCGCGCGCGGTGACGAGCGTGTCGTACCAAGCGAGCGACGCGGCGAGGCCTGGAACCGGAATGCCGGCGGCAAGAGAAGCAGTGACGACGCGACGCCACGCGGGCAAACGCCGGCCGAGATCTTCGACGAACTCCGGCGCGAGCGCGAGCAGCTCCGGCGCCGGCGTACGTGCGAACGCGGCGCGCACGCGATCGAGAAAGCGCGCGCGGATGATGCAGCCCGCCGTCCAGATGCGGGCGACCTCGCTGAGATCGGTGCCGTAGCCGCGCTCCTCGCTCGCGCGCGACAACATCTGAAAGCCCTGCGTGTAGCTGGCGATCTTCGACGCGTAGAGCGCGTCGCTCAGATCGTCGACGCTGACGCCGATGAGCTTGCCGCGGGTCGCGCCGAAGCTCTTCTCCGCGCGCACGCGCAGCTCTTTTTGCGCGCTCAGCACGCGCGCGTCGACGGCCGCCGCGATCGTCGGCACCGCGACGCCCATCTCGAGCGCCGCCATCACGGTCCACTTGCCGGTGCCCTTCTGGCCGGCCTTGTCGAGGATCGCGTCGACGAGCAGCGAGCCGGGCTTCTGCGGATCGGCGGTGCGGAAAATATCGGCGGTGATCTCGATCAAGAAGCTCGCGAGATCGCCGCCGTTCCACGCCTGGAACGTATCGGCGACGGCCGCGGGCGCGAGGCCGAGCCCATCGCGCATCAGCATCGCGGTCTCGGCGATGAGCTGCATGTCGCCGTATTCGATGCCGTTGTGCACCATCTTCACGAAGTGGCCGGCTGAGCCCTTGCCGCAATACGTGACGCAGGTGCCGCTCTCGCTCTTTGCGGCGACGGCCTCGAGCAGCGGTTTCAGCCGCTGCCACGCCTCGGGATCGCCGCCCGGCATGATCGACGGACCCGCGAGCGCGCCATCCGAGCCGCCGGAGATGCCCATGCCGACGAAGCGCCACGGTCGACCTTCCGCGCGCGCGTTGCGGCGATCGGTATCCGAGTAGAGGCTGTTGCCCGCGTCGACGACGATGTCGTCCTTCTCGAGCAGCGGATCGAGCACGTCGAGCACGTCGTCGATCGGCTTGCCGGCGAGGATCAGCAGCACGATGCGCCGCGGCCGCTCGAGGCTCGCGACGAGCGCCTTCCAGTCCTCGGCGATCGCGAGCTTCGCATCGGGATGCGCGCGCGCGACCTCGTGAGCCTTCTCGACGCTGCGATCGTAGCCCGCGACCTTGTAGCCGCGGCTGGCGAAGTTGCGCGCGAAGTTCGCGCCCATGACGCCGAGTCCCACCACCGCGATGTCGTTCGAGTCGCTCATGTCGATGCCCCTCCGAGGTCCACGTCCGTCACGATCACGAGCCCATCGAGCCCGACCGCGGGCAGCGAAGGATCTTCGAGAATGAGCCGCTCGAGCGCTTCACGCTTGCTCTCGCCGGCGGCGAGCAGCACGTGCCGCGCGGCAGTTCCGAGCAGCGCGCGCGTCAGCGTCAGCCGCGACGCGGGCGGCTTCGGCGAGTCCGCCACGTGCATCGCGAGCACGCCGTGCGGCGCGTCCACGAACGGCTCGTCCCGCGGAAAGAGCGACGCGATGTGTCCATCGGGGCCCATGCCGAGCAGCGTCACGTCGAGCTTGCCGTCGAACGCGCTGCGCAGCACCGCATCGACGCGCGCGAGCGCCTGTGCGGTCGTCTCGCCATCGAGCACCAGCGGCAGCTCGAGCGCCGGTGGCGTTGCGTCATCGAGCGCGCCGGCGCGATGCGCCTCGCCGCGATTCGAGTCCACGCTCGCGAACGGCACACAGCGCTCGTCGACCCACGTCAGCTTCGCGCGCGCCCATACGTCGATCGGTAGCGCCTCTCGCGCGGCGCGAAACGCGCGCACTGCAGAGCCACCGGCGATGGCGACGCGCGCGTAGCCATGCGCGCGATCGGCGCTGAGGATCGCCGCGCTGAGCTGACGCGCTGCTTCCGCTTCGGGCGTGCGCGTGAGGTAGACGTCGACGCTAGCCACGCGACCACCCGCCTTCGCAGCCGTGGAAGAGATCATGCGATTCCTCGGGGCCCCACGAACCTGCCGGATATTCCAGCATCGGCGGCGGATCCGCGTCTTTCCACGCATCGACGAACGCATCGGCAAAGCGCCAGCTCGCCTCGATCTCATCGCCGCGCAGGAACAACGTCGCGTCGCCGACGAGCGCATCGAGCAGCAGCCGCTCGTAGGCGGGCGCGGTCGTCGTGCCGAACGCGTCTTTGTAGTCGAACGACAGCTTCGCCGGCGCCATCGTCATCTGCGCGCCGGGCTGCTTCACGCCGAACGAGAGCGTAATCGCCTCGCGCGGCTGGATGCTGAGCGTCAGCACGTTCGGTCGGATCTGGCAGAGCAGACCTTGGCGCACTGCACGGCGGAATTCTTCGTCGCTCATGCCCTCGGGTCGGTTGAAGAGCTGCAGTGGCGGCGTCTTGAACTGCACCTGCACCTCGGTGAATTTCTTTGGCATGCGCTTGCCGTGACGCAGCAAGATCGGGACGCCGGCCCAGCGCCAGTTCGCGAGCTCCGCGCGAATGCTGACGTACGTCTCGGTCTGCGAGTCAGCCGCGACGCCCTCTTCTTGCAGGTAGCCGGGCACCTCCTTGTCGCCGATCTTTCCCGCCGAATAGCGCGCGCGCACGCTGGTCTCGCGCACCTCACGCGCGCTCGGCACGACCAGGCTCCGCAGCACCGCCACCTTCTGTGCGCGCACCGCCTCGGCATCGAGCGAGGAGGGCGGCTCCATCACGGCGAGCGCGAGCACTTGCAGCATGTGGTTCTGCACCATGTCGCGCAGCGCGCCGGTGGTGTCGTAGTAGCCGCCGCGGCCGCTCTCCATGCCGAGGTCTTCTGCGACGGTGATCTGCACCAGCTCGACGTTGTCGCGGTTCCACACCGGCTCGAAGATCGCGTTGTGAAAGCGGAAGCCGAGCAGATTCTGCACCGTCTCTTTGCCGAGATAGTGATCGATTCGATAGATCTGGAACTCGCGCAGGCACTCGTGCAGGTCCGCGTTGAGCGCGCGCGCGCTCGCGAGATCATGGCCGAACGGCTTCTCGACGATCACGCGGCGCCACGCCGACCGCTCGTCTTCGCGCATGTGTACGAGGCCGGCCGCGTGCAGGTTGCGCACGGCCTGCGCGAACAGCTCCGGCTTCAGCGACAGGTAGTAGAGGCGCCCCGCGGCGGCCCCGTCGGGCTGCGCGTCGAGGTGCTCGGCGAGGCGCTTCGCATCGGCCGCATCGCTGACGTCACCTTGCAGATAGTGGATGCGCGGCGCGAGCACCTCGAACGCCTCGAGCAGCTCGGGCGGCATCGCCGCGCGCAGTTCGGCGCGCCACTGCTCGTCGGTTTTCGGTCGGCGCGCGACGCCGAGGACGGAGAAGCCCTCCTTCGGTCGGCCTTTTTTCGCGAGGCTGGCGAGCGCGGGGATCAACTTGCGCGAGGTCAAGTCACCGCTCGCGCCGAAGATTACGACCTGTGCCGGTACCGTCGTCATTGCCGCGCGAGCATACACCGTGATCGACCGCAAACACCTGTGCTAGCGTGCGACGCGCTGCAGCAAACTCGCTAGCTCGAAGACAGTACCCAGGACGAGCCAAGGAGAGCCTGATCGATGTCCAAGGACACGCTGACGATCACCGACAATCGCACGGGCAAGGCCTACGAGGTGCCCGTCGAAAACGGCACCATCAAGGCCATCGACCTGCGCAAGATCAAGACGAGCGAAGACGACTTCGGCTTGATGACCTACGACCCGGCCTACAACAACACCGCGTCGTGCATCAGCCGGATCACATACATCGACGGCGACCTCGGGATCTTGCGCTATCGCGGCTACCCCATCGAGCAGCTCGCGGAGAAGGCGAGCTTTCTCGAGGTCGCGCACTTGCTCCTGCACGGAGAGCTGCCGAGCCACAGTCAGCTCGACGCGTTCACGCACAACGTCACCTATCACACGATGGTGCACGAGAACGTGCGTGAGCTGATGGACGGCTTCCGCTACGACGCGCACCCGATGGGCATGCTCACGAGCACCATCGCCGCGCTGTCGACCTTCTATCCGGAGGCGAAGGACGTCGACCAGGCGGACACGCGCATGCTGCAGGTTTATCGCATCATCGCGAAGATGCCGACGCTCGCGGCGTTCGCGTTCCGTCATCGGCGCGGCCTGCCGTACGTCTACCCGGACAACGACCTCAGCTTCGCCGGAAACTTCCTCGCGATGTTGTTCCGCATGACGGAGCGCGCGTACAAGCCGAACGCCGCGATCGAGCACGCGCTCGATGTGCTGTTCACGCTGCACGCCGATCACGAGCAGAACTGTTCGACCAGCGCGATGCGCAGCGTCGGCTCGTCGCAGGTCGATCCATACAGCGCGACCGCCGCCGCGTGTGCAGCGCTCTACGGTCCGCTTCACGGCGGCGCCAACGAGGCCGCGATCCGCATGCTGAACGAGATCGGCAGCGTCCAGCGCATCCCCGAGTTCATCAAGAAGGTGAAGGCGGGCGACGGACGCCTGATGGGCTTTGGCCACCGCGTCTACAAGAACTACGACCCGCGCGCGAAGGTCATCAAGAAGCTCGCCTACGAGGTCTTCGACAGCGTTGGCAAGAACCCGCTGATCGACATCGCCCTCGAGCTCGAGCGCATCGCCCTCGAGGACGAGTACTTCATCAAGCGCAAGCTCTACCCGAACGTCGACTTCTACTCGGGCATCATCTACCAGGCGATGGGCCTGCCGATGGACATGTTCCCCGTGCTCTTCGCCATCGGCCGCTCGCCGGGCTGGCTCGCCCAGTGGCTCGAGATGGTCCAGGACCCAGAGCAGAAGATCGCGCGCCCACGGCAGATCTACCTCGGCCACGGCCAGCGCGACTTCATCCCGATCGGCGAGCGCTCGGGATCGCCTTCTATGCTCCCGCCTGCGGGAGCATAGAAAGCGATCCCGGTTCCTGCTGGGAGGGGCTGTCAGCCCCTCCCCCCGCCAGGCAAAGCCTGTCGGGTCCCCCCGCCCAACTACGCCTCGCGCCCTCACGGGCGCTCGCGCTGCGCGGGGTCCCCTGCGCCCCCTTGCGATTTGCGCCCTTGCGGGCGCTCGCGCTGCGCGGGGTCCCCTTGCGATTTGCGCCCTTGCGGGCGCTCGCGCTGCGCGGGGTCCCCTCACAAGATTGATCACTTCTTTTTGAGCCTCAATCGTGCGCTCCCGCGCTGGGAACCTCCCCCAGCCCCTCGTTCGAGGGGGGCTTTTCCGATGGCGGTGGTGGGAGTCGCGTG
>Ga0105048_10019377_pt1 | contig 10433 bp, 6 predicted proteins | sample MAT05_FD_78382 | JGI IMG/M metagenome (GOLD analysis project Ga0105048, IMG submission 78382) | Freshwater microbial communities from Lake Fryxell liftoff mats and glacier meltwater in Antarctica - MAT-05 | ecosystem: Environmental > Aquatic > Freshwater > Ice > Liftoff microbial mat | place...
GTGTAGAAAAAAATATCACTACAATTGAAGGCTTAAATTCATATAATGATGAGTTTAAATCAAATACCTGCCTTTCAATCTGATTAAAATCAGCTTCCCAGGTTTCTATATCAAGTTTTTCTGCATAGCCAGCACCTCTTATGGCAATAGATAAAAACTGAGTGGCAGAATCACCCAAAATGGCAAGCTTTACTGGTTTTAAACCAGTAAAGTCATTTTTTAAATTCTTTTTTAATTGTGAAAATGTATTCATGTAATATTTATATAGAGATATTAGCAGATTTTATTTAAAAAATCCTCATATAACCAATGATTATTAATTAATTGTAAATATCTAAATTAAATATTAAAAATAAGTTTGCAGGATTTTTATAAGTGGGTTGAATGGTAGGTATGCATAAAATACTGGCTGAATGAATCTCTTTAAAATTTTAACGATTTATTGTTTAAACATATAAATGGCAATTATAATCAATTGGCGGCAAAAACAAATTATTTATCCTAATTTTATACGGCTATCATAATTTGTTTTTTGATAAAATACCCACAGTTTTAAAACGCCTTTTCATCTCCTTTAAACACTTTATATATGGTAAGAAATAGTATCCTTACATCCAGCCAAATGTTCCAGTTTTCCAGGTACCACAAATCTTCATTTACCCTGTTTACAATTTGCTCATTTTCAGTTATTTCTCCTCTGTAGCCATTTATTTGTGCCCATCCTGTAATACCAGGTTTTAAAAATTGGCGTATCATATATTGATCAACAATTTTTGAATAGTCCGAAGTATGCTTTACCATGTGCGGTCTTGGGCCAACAAGGCTCATTTCTCCTTTAAGCACATTGAAAAATTGTGGAAATTCATCAAGACTGGTTTTACGCAAAATTCTCCCTATCCTCGTTATTCTTTTATCATCTTTGGTAGCTTGTTTGCTGTCAGACTCTTTGTTTACTTTCATACTTCTAAACTTATAGCAATGAAAGGTTTTGTTATTTTTTCCCGATCTTAACTGCGAAAAAAAGATTGGCCCTTTTGATTCTAAGTAAATGATCAATCCCAAAATTGGTACAAGCCAGGAAAGAATAAATATAACCACCAAAAGGCTTACGGTAACATCTAAAATTCTTTTCTTTACCCTATTACCTACGTCATCTAAGGGCTCACTTCTTAAAGATAATACAGGCAACTCTCGTATGTAATTGATGATTACAGGTTTATTAATAAATACAGAAAGGTCTGGTACTACTTTAAACCGAATACATTCAGTTTCTGCCTTATTCATTAATGTGTAGATGTAATTGTTTTGCTCTGGCGTAATGGTAGAAAATATCTCTTGCACATCCATGTCAATGGCTACCTGCATAGCATGCTTTAAATCTGCCAGTATTGGGTGACGGGTTAGCTCCTTAATATTTTTTTCATCTTCGATAAAGCCCAACAGGTGGGTATTAAAGCCTTCTTCTTCAAAATAGTTTTCTAGTTTTTTAGCCGTATCGTTATAACCTATAATAATAACTTTATTAAAAAGGTGGTTTTTATTTTTAAAATAATTACTTATGCCGAGGTATAAAAACCTGTTTAACAATAGTAAGCAACCCACAATAATAATTACAGAAAGAATATAGAGCCTTGATAAATCTGTTTGTCTTGAGAAAAAAAGGTAAAAAAGCAACCCGATAATCCACAATAAAAAAGTTTGCGATGTTCGCTTTGTAAAGTGTTCAAAATTGATGATGTTGCTATCCGAATAAGTTCTTACAGAAAATGCCACAAACATCCATATTCCATTAGACACCAACCAAAACTCAATATAAGAATTGCTGAATGATATAGTATCATTTTCTTTTAAAAGAACACTGGAAATTAAAAACGTTAAGTTGAGAACTATAAAGTCTAAACCAATAAGTGATTTTTGCAGATAGCTTTTAAGCTGTTTGTTCATATTGATTATATGGTAATTAATTTAAAAGACTTAAATAAGTCTTTTAAATAGTGTTTATTATTGATAAATTTCTCTTAAAAATGCTCTTAGTAATATCTAACGAAAGTTTTTGTATAAAATTACAATAATTTTAGTTTTATAAAATTTAGTTCTTTTATTGGGTGCATTTAAAATTAATTACAGCATTTTTTGTTTATAAATGATGATAACTACTGTTCATCTTATGTCCTTGTCTCCACTTCCATAAATCCTAAACAGCAATTTTAAAAACACTTTAAAGATATTTAAATTGAAGTTACCTTATTTATGTATAAATTTTTTACATAAAATTTTATTTATATTTAATTTGAATGTTTATTTCTAAGAAATACGATTTCATTTCCAAAATACGGTTAAACCACGTTAAATATAGGTATTGTAAAAAAGAGTAACTGTTATAACATTTTTTTATTGATACTTCTTTACAGCCTGCTTGGGTTTACAATTGTTTTCTACAACCTCTCAAGCTTGTGCAATATATAAAATCTACCCCATTTTACTATTTAAATACCTTTTGTTAAAATGCCTAACTTTATAAAAATTGCTTCTCCCATGAAAAAAATACTGTTATTTTCTAATCTGTTAGTTTTTATTTCGATAGCTTATTCTCATCAATTACAATCTTCTAACTTACCCATAATAGTGCTTAATACAAACGGTAAAGCTATTTTAGATGACCCTAAAGTAATGGCCGACATGGGTATTATTTACAACGGCGCTGGGCTAAGCAATAATGTGTTAGATGCTTATAATCATTACAATGGTAAAGTTGGTATCGAAATTAGGGGCCAAAGCTCTCAACAGTTTCCAATGAAATCTTATGGTTTTGAGCTATGGAACAGCAGTGGTGCCTCTATCAACAAATCCTTGTTTGGTTTAGCAGAAGAAAGCGACTGGATTTTATATGCACCTTATAACGAAAAAACTTTGTTACACAATTTTTTGGCCTATACTTTTAGCAGACAAATGGGGCATTGGGCTTCTAATTGCAGGTATGTAGAGCTACTTTTAAATGGTGAATACAAGGGTATTTACATTTTGATGGAAAAAATTAAAAAAAGTGATGAAAGGGTTAATATTTCAAAACTTAAAAGGACTGATATAAGCGGTGATGCAGTAACCGGAGGGTATATTTTTAGTATTGATAAACAAGCCAATGGCTGGTACTCTGCTTATGCAGCAGGGCAAGGTAGTATTCAGTTTAGCTATGTTTATCCCAAAGAAACTAATATAGTTGCAGCACAAAAAAATTATCTAAAGCTGTATGTTGATAGTTTTGAAAATGCTTTAAACAGCAATACTTTTCAAGATAAAATAAATGGATGGCGAAAATTTGCTGATGAAAATTCTTTTATAGATTATTTTTTAGTGAATGAAGTTAGCCGAAATGTAGATGGATACCGGCTTAGCAGCTTTTTTTACAAAGATAAAGCGAGTAAAAAGGGTAAAATTTTTGCAGGGCCGGTGTGGGATTATGATCTTGCTTTTCGTAACGCAAATTATTGTAATGGAAGTGATACTAATGGTTGGAGCTACCAGTTTAATACTATTTGCCCCGCAGATTTTTGGCAAGTGCCATTTTGGTGGAACAGGTTGATGAACGTCACAGCTTTTCAAAATAATCTATGCTGTAGATGGAAACTGTTGCGGCAAACGGTATTTAGCACTGCCAACACCAATGCTCTAATTGATTCTGTTGCCACACTTACAGCCCAGGCAAGAGAACGACATTTTAAACAATGGCCTGTACTTGGTCAATATATTTGGCCCAATCCATTGCCTATTGCTAACAGCTATGAGGGGGAGTTGCAAACATTAAAAACATGGCTTGCAGCAAGAATTGGCTGGTTAGATAAAAACTTACCTAACACGGGTAATTGTGCTAATTTCCCTGTTACTATTGAAACAAATTTCTTAATTAAAAATTTGCCCAATCCATTTAATTTTAATAACAATATCAGTATTCAATCAGCAATAAATCAGCCGATATCAATAACCATTACAGATATTTTAGGCAGGCAAATGCATGCTAAAATTGTAAACGTAACTGCCGGATATACTACCATACCCATTACTATTCCTTATTTAACAAAAGGGATATATTTTTTATCTTTTACAAATGCTGCCGGCCAAAAAATAACAAAGAAAATGCTACAATAATAAATGCTTTGGCTCCTGAATAGTAAAAACCAACATGTTTAAACTTTGGCTCATACTTTATAAGAAAAAGTTTTAGCTACTTTAGTGCATTACCAATTATCGCACCCGATCTCTGTTGGTGGTACACCCTACCTGTGCTTGTTGGCCATAGTTGGTGTGGTCACCAAACACTAAGTGCTGCAACAATTTAAAATGCATACACCTGCTAGTCTTATATCGCTGGTAATACAGATATTTGTTGCTTACTGCTTATCTCTAAATATTTTTCATGCACCAAAAGCAATATGGTATTTTCTCGCTTCCTGTAATAGTGGGGGCACTTGGTTTTTTTGTAGATGTATATGATTTGTTGTTGTTTAATATTGTACGTAAATCAAGTTGCAGAGATCTTGGCGTGGCAGATGCCCTCATGAAAAATACTGGTGAAAATATTTTGAGCTGGCAAATGATTGGACTTACTATTGGGGGTATTTTTTGGGGGATAATGGGCGATAAAAGGGGGCGCAAAGAGGTATTGTTTGCCTCCATCCTTATTTACTCTTTGGCTACTATTGGCAATGGTTTTGTACAAAATATCAATCAGTACATGTTGCTACGTTTTATTGCAGGTATTGGCCTTGCAGGCGAATTGGGTGCAAGCATTACCCTTGTAAGCGAAATGCTGCCTAAAAATAAGCGGGGTATTGCAGCAGCAATTATTGCTACAAGCGGCGTAATGGGTACTATTGCTGCTTATTTTATTTACTACCTAAGCAACGAAAATTGGCGGCTTTGTTATTTTATTGGTGGAGGAATGGGATTGGCTTTACTGGTTTTAAGGCTGGGTGTTTTAGAAAGTAAAATGTACGATGCAGCCAAACACACGCATGTACAAATGGGTAATTTTTGGATGATACTCAACAACCGGGAACGATTTTGGAGATACTTCCGCTGTATTCTTATAGGCCTTCCGGTTTGGTATGTAATTGGTGTAATGATAAGCTTTTCCGACGAATTTGCCAGGCAGTTTGGTATTGCCAATTTTGACCAGCCAAAATCATTGATGCTACAATATGTTGCTCTTGCTTTTGGAGATATGGGCGCTGGCTTATTTAGTAATTATATCAAAAGCAGAAAAAAGACGCTTGTCATTTATTACATCATCCTCAGTATTTTCTTTTGTTTATTTTTTGTGTGTAAAGGCGGCGGCAATGCTTTTAATATGTACCTTATTTGTATGGGGCTTGGTTTTGGCTCCGGTATCTCTGTACTGTATATTACTATGAGTGCAGAGCAATTTGGAACCAATCTACGGGCTACCGCAGCCATATCCGTGCCAAATTTAGTTAGGGGATTTTTGCCTTTAATACTTCTGCTCTTTAAATTTTTACGGAGTGATATTGTTTTTAATGATTATGTAACAGCGGCTTGGGTTACTGGTAGTTTCATTATTATAATTGGCTTTGTAGCCGTGTTATACACCAAAGAAACTTTTGGAAAAGAACTTGATTTTATAGAAAAATAACAATCATTATTCTATCCATTTTATACAAACAGGTGCTGGTACAGTAATGCGTTTGCCAGTATCTGTAAGCAAGCCGGTTTGATGGTTTATTTTTAAAATTACAATGTTATCACTATCCTGGTTAGCTACTAATAAAAAGTTGCCCGAAGGATCAAAATTAAAATTACGTGGCTTGCTGCCAAATGTTTGCTGATGGCCAATAGAAGTTAAAATACCAGTAGCCTGGTCTATGCTGAAAATAGCAATACTATTGCTTTCGCCACGGTTGCTGGCATACAAAAATTTACCATCTGCAGATGCATGAATATCTGCCCCACCAAAACTCCCCTTGTATGCTTCCGGTACTGCACTAATGGTTTGCAAAAGTTTTAACTCACCTATATTGTTTATAGAAAATGCTGCTATGGTCCCGTTTAATTCTTGCGTAATAAATACAAATTTTTGCGATGGATGTATTGCAAGATGCCTTGGCCCGGCTCCGCCAATTACACTAGTGGTTTTTACTTCATTTTTTGCAACCATACCCGTTACCGCATTAAAAGGATAGCTGAATACTTTATCCAAACCTAAATCTGACACCAGTAAATATTTATTATTGTTGGTAAGTACAGTTGTATGCACATGTGCTTTTTCCTGGCGGCTGCTGTTAGTACTTTTGCCGGAGTGCTGTACAATTGTTTTGGCAGCAGCTAAACTGCCATTTTTTTTAACTTGCATTACGGAAAAAGATCCTCCGCTATAATTGGCTATAATTACCCATTTGCCATTAGTATCAGTAGTAATATAGCAGGGATGATTGCCGCCGCTGCGTTGCTGATTAATGTATTGTAGTTTACTTGTTTTTTTATTGAATGAATATGCACTTACAGCACCACCATTATTAAGCGAATCGCCCTCTTCATTTACTGCATAAACAAACTTTTTATTGGGAGAAACTGCCAGAAAAGAAGGGTTGGAACTTTTTATGCTGCTGATAAATTTATTGTTGGCATTGTCTGTATCAAAATCATATACATAAATGCCTTCACTTTTGCCATTGGTATAAGTACCCACCAATAAGTGTACTTTTTTTTGCCCGGCTAGTGTGATAGAAAATAGCAAAAAAAATAGTGCAGATAATAATTTCATCGTCAATCGTTTGTTTAAGTAGTTGTTTATTTTTTGGGTAAAGTTAAATCAGTTGCCACTATTTCTTTTGCTGCTAAATTTTTTCTTTAGTACAGCTTGTACAGGAATACCATCCAACTTGCTTTCTAGCCAGGATATTATATCCAAATATATAAATGCCCTTGTCTCAAACCGGTCATGCTCTACTTTTTTTAGCTTACTCAATAGCTTCTCCAGTTCAGGCCTTATGTTTCTTACAGTTACTGCAAACGATCTGCGAATAAATGCAAAAATTTCTTCTTCTACCACGCTCAGGTTGTCCATTTTGGCCATAAAGCGGTAAACAGATTTTATCAGTGAATCTAATATTTGATCGTTGCCGAGCTCATAATGTGCAATCAGGTGCAATAGCCTGCTATAGCATTGTAGATCTGTTCGTAAATCTACCTTCCAGTTGATGATTTTATTAAGGTAATCTATAGCTTTTTCATAATCGGCAACACCAAAATACAGGCAGGCAATTTTATAATAAAATACCAGCACTCTATGCCTGTCTAAATATATTTCATACGCTGTTATTTTGTTTTCAATTGCTGGTATCAATTGCAAACCTTCGCTAAAGCTGCCCTCTAAAAAATGTTTATTAAACGTTGATATGGTGATGTAAACAAAACATTGAATGCGGTTATTGATATTGTCTGTTACAATTTTACTATTACTAAATGCTTCAAACTTACTTAAGGCTTCGGTTAATTTTGTGTGATTACCAAGGTTAAAATGTGCGCCCATCAGGTTGTGCATGCCTTTTATATAATGGCCTGTTTCTATATCCTGCATGTTTTTTTCTATATTAAAAATATCTACCCATTTTTGGGTATAGCGGTAGTATTGCAAAAAATCTTGCCGTATAAAAGCATTCCAGCAAAAACATTGGTACAAGTACAATTTTTCATAAAAATTATGGCATTCATTGGGTTTAAAAAAAAGCTTTGCATTAAAATATGCTTCCAGCGTGTCTGCATCTTTTTTATTGCGGCTATGCCCATGGCGAATGTACCAACTGTATAATTGTAGTGCCAGGTTGCTGAGGTGTGCTACTTTTTGCAGACTAAGGCTTACAAAATTTGATTGGTTGCTTAAGTCATCTGCCCTATGCTGCATGCTTCTTGTAATAAAAAGGCCTTCAATATTCTTTTCAAAAAAAAGTACTTGCTGCAGGTAGGTTAACTGGTTATTGGCCTTTGCAAGGCTTTTAATTCTGTCAAGTACTTTCAGGCTTTGGTGATATAGCCCTTTATTGTACAAAATACGGGCATTATCCATTTGCTCATGCAATTGAATATCAATATTGGTTTCATCCGTAATAATGCGTAAACTACTCAATATCTGTTTGTACAGATGAGCCTTTAAATTGCTGAGCTGTTGTTTTTTGATAGCTTCATTTTTCCTCAATAATAAAGCTTCATCATACTGTTCCATTTTGTCAATGGCATCAAATAATTGTACCACTTTCAACTCTTCTCCAGATGAATTGCGGTTGGCATAAAGCTTAAAATTCCGCTTTTCACTTTTTTCAAGCGATTTTACCAGTTGAAAAAGGGTATCAGTACTCCTGTTGGGCATCGTAATTTACTTTTGTTAAAAGCCTTTACTGGCTTATGTTTTACTTAAATTATGGTTGTTTATAAACTGTAATAAAGATAGTATTTTGTTAACTTTAAAATAATATTCCTATTATATTCGTGTATTCTATATCCCTATATAAAATTGCAATTGCACAATAGCAAAAATAATTAACCTCTATTTACAAAATCACTTTTTTTATATGTCAGCAAACAAGATAAACATTTTTGATACCACACTCCGGGATGGTGAGCAAGTGCCAGGTTGCAAACTTAATACTTCTGAAAAAGTTGAGCTTGCTTTGCGATTAGAGGAGTTGGGTGTTGATATCATTGAAGCTGGTTTTCCTATTTCATCTCCCGGCGATTTTAATTCGGTAAACGAAATCTCCAAAATAATTACCAATGCTACCGTTTGTGGCCTTACAAGGGCAGTACAAAAAGATATTGAAGTAGCTGGGGAAGCATTAAAATATGCAAGGCGCCCACGAATACATACCGGAATTGGCACCTCTGATTTACACATAAGAGCTAAATTTAATTCTACGCAAGGTGAAATTTTACAAAGAGCAATACAAGCAGTTAAATGGGCAAAAAACTTTGTAGATGATGTAGAATTTTATGCAGAAGATGCAGGCCGTACCAGTAATGAATATTTAGCAAGGGTTACAGAAGCGGTTATAAAGGCAGGTGCCACAGTAGTTAATATTCCGGATACCACCGGCTATTGCCTGCCGCACGAGTACGGAGCAAAAATTGCTTACTTAATGAACAATGTGCCCAATATTGATAAAGCCATTCTTTCTTGCCATTGCCACAACGATTTGGGCCTTGCTACAGCCAATTCTATTGCTGGTGTAATTAATGGAGCAAGGCAAATAGAATGTACTATAAATGGCCTGGGAGAAAGAGCAGGCAATACATCTTTGGAAGAAGTGGTGATGATTATTAAGCAACATAAAGAGCTGGATTTTTATACCAATATCAACTCTAGATTGCTAAACCCAATGAGCCAATTGGTAGTAGAAACCATGCGCATGCCAGTACAATGCAACAAAGCTATTGTGGGTAGTAATGCTTTTTCTCACTCTTCCGGTATTCACCAGGATGGTTTTTTGAAAGAAGCGCTTACTTACGAAATTATTGATCCGGTAGATGTTGGTGCAGAAGCTTCCAGGATTATACTCACCGCAAGAAGTGGCAGAAGTGCATTAGCGCATCGTTTTCATAAACTAGGCTACCAATTTACCCGAAATGATATTGATGCCTTGTACCAGGAATTTTTGAAAATAGCTGATATAAAAAAAGAAGTGATGGAAGGAGATTTAAAGCAAATGGCACAAAACCACTTGCAAATTGAACATGCGTAATTTTTTTGAGCCAGCATTTGCACTATGTGCAGCTTCATTGGCAACGCTCCGATCAACTTCAATACTTCTTTTACACTTTTAGTACAAAGTAGATTAAAATCAAATTTTAAAAGTATTTTAAATAGCTAACAACTTTAAAAAGTTGTTTACATTGATCTAAAACCTATACAGAAAACCCAATAACTAAAGCATGAATAATTTAAAATCAATCGTTGATTATTTTCAGTACTCTCCTGAAGGAGATGGAAGTGGCCGCAGTTTTAATATTGCAGTTATACCTGGCGATGGCATTGGGCCAGAAGTAACTATGCAGTCTGTAAAAGTATTAGATGCCATTGCCACAAAATTTAACCACACATTTAATTACACCTACGCACAAATGGGTGCAGTGGCTATAGATAATACCGGTAATCCATTGCCAGATGAAACCATTGATATCTGCCTGAAAAGTGATGCAGTTTTATTTGGGGCCATTGGGCATCCAAAATATGATAACGATCCTTCAGCAAAAGTAAGGCCTGAACAAGGCTTGCTAAAACTGAGGAAAAGTTTACAATTATTTGCCAATATCAGACCAATTAATCCTTATGCAAGCCTTCATCATTTATCGCCACTTAAAAGCAAGCAATTGAAGGATGTAGATTTCGTTATTTACAGAGAACTTACCGGCGGTATTTATTTTGGCGA
>Ga0105048_10019381_pt1 | contig 10431 bp, 10 predicted proteins | sample MAT05_FD_78382 | JGI IMG/M metagenome (GOLD analysis project Ga0105048, IMG submission 78382) | Freshwater microbial communities from Lake Fryxell liftoff mats and glacier meltwater in Antarctica - MAT-05 | ecosystem: Environmental > Aquatic > Freshwater > Ice > Liftoff microbial mat | place...
GCCATCGGCATCGGCTTCTGGTTGCTGCCCACCACCCTTTACGATTATTGGAAACTAACCGAAACTCCCACCAACTGGCTCGGCAAATTCGGGGTGGAAGAACGCAAAGAAGGCTTCGATCCCGGCATTTTCCAAAACGCACTTGCCTACTGGAGCTCACTTATGATGCGCTTCATTCGTGCGGTCATTGTCGTCGCCCTCATCGAGGAAATTTTCTGGCGCGGCTTCGTCATGCGCCTTGTCTGTGATTGGGAAGGGGACTACTGGAAGCAGCCCTTTGGTCGCCACCGCTGGTTATCCTACCTCATCGTCACCGGCCTCTTCATGGTCGCCCATTCCCCTACCGATTACGCCGGAGCATTTGTCTATGGCAGCCTCACTTACCTCCTCTGCGTCTGGAGTAAAAACCTCGGCGCCTGCGTCGTCATGCACGCCACCGCAAATCTCCTCATGGGCCTCTACATCATGGCCTACGGGAAGTATGGGCTTTGGTGAGTTCAGGGAGCGTTGAAACCAACGGGCCACTGACGGTAGCTTGTAAATGAACTCGCTTCTTGCTCAGCGGTTTGTGCCATACATAACATCATCAATACCGCTTAACCTCGAGCTTCTAGTCTCGTTCCTTGATTGCGGTCTTGCCATTACCTCCCTCCCGCTCATATTCCGCGCATGAGCCAATTGTCAGAAGAACAAGAACGCACCTACCTTCGCGAGCTTGTCCAGAACCTCCGTTCAGACACTCTCGCCTACGGAAACGACTTCTATACGGATATTTACCAGTCGGATCGCGGAAACGACCCCGTGGTGCCACTCAGGAAACGTATCGACTTCTACGACTCGGAAAGCCTCAGCCTTGTCGCCGGATACAACGGCACAGGCAAAACCACTCAGCTCCGCCGTCTCGCTGCCGGGCTGCTGGAAGACGGCCATGAGGTTCTTTTCATCGATACCAAGGATTACCGCACCGAGGGTGAGCCATTCGATATCCGCACCATGCTCATCCTCATCGCCGCATCGGTGAGCAACACCCTCGACGAGAAAAATATCCCCCAGCCCAAGGACAAAGACTTCTTCACCCGCCTCACCGCCTTTTTCACCAAGCTGAAAATTAGCCCCGATTCCCTCGGACTATCAGTCGGCCCAAAGGGATTCAACGCATCCCTCCGCTTCGCCATCACCAAAAACCCATCTTTCCGAGACCTCATCCGCCGCCAGCTCGATCTGGAAAACGTCCTGCCCAAGCTCCAACAAGAAATAAGCGAATATTTCAGCGGGGTGAAGGGTATTCTCCGAGATCGTATGGCCACCGGCGGCCACTGCGTCCTCATCCTCGACTCTCTGGAGCAAGTCCACCCGAATCTACTCGACCAAGAAAACGTCTTCAACTCCGTCACCAACCTCTTCGGCCGCTACCAAGAACAGCTCCGCATCCCAAACTGGCACGTCATCTACACCGTCCCCGCATGGTTGCGCCTCACCAGTGCGAACACTGCCATCAACTCCCGCGTTTTCCCTCACCTCAAACTTCACCAACGTTCCAGTGGCAAGCCGGTCCCGGAGAATTACGCCGTCATGCGCGAACTCGCCACCCGGCGTTTTCCCGGCAAAAATCTCGACACCTTCTTTGGCGATCAGACCCTCCCCGCCAACCGCAAGAAGCTCGATCTCATCGTAGAAAAATCCGGCGGCCACCCTCGCGACTTACTCCTCCTCATCCGAGAGACCGTCCTCAACAGCCTCGGCCCACTCCCTGTCACCGATGACGACATCCGCCGCGCCATCTCCGTCGTTCGCCGGGATTTCCTGCCCATCGCGGTCGATGACGCCCGCCTGCTTGAAGCTATTTCCCACAATCCCTCCGAACTCCTCCAAACCACCGAGATCAAGGAAATCAACAAAGTCGCCGCGCTTCTTAACGACCACATCCTCTTCCATCATATCAATGACGAGGACTGGTATGAGATCCATCCGCTGCTCGTGAACGACGTGAAGGAACTCGTCCAGCGCAGGGGCACCCGCGCCCCTGTGAAAAAAGCCGCCGCCAAGAAGACTCCGAAAAAAGGTTAACCCACCGTGGACGAGACACTCCTTGCTGCCCTCGCCCGCCGCTATGCCCTCGCAGACTGCCAGGAATGGCGCAGTCTCGTCCGTTTGCTTGACTACGCTTCCGGCTTTTCCTTCATCCCCCTTATCGTGCCGGATGCCGCTGGTGCGGAAGTTTGCCGCCGCGCCCTCATCACCCACCTCGCTATCGAGGGGAAATCCTTGCTCAGTTTGCCGCTCACGCCAGTGGACAAAGATGCCCTGTCCTTGGAACCGCTGCTCCATCTCGCCATCTCGGAGCACACCGGCGTTCTTTGGGTCACTCCAGATCCCGATCTCTGGGCAAACGATGCCAACTACGATCCCAGCCGTGCCCCGCGCTTTGAGGAAACCCTCTGGCCCCGCTTCTGCAGCCATGCCAATCAAGCCCGCGACCTCATCCGGCACCGCATTTCCATTCCCCTCATTCTCGTCGGCACCGATCTCCTCCGTGGGAGTCTCCGCCTCCATGCCCCGGACCTTTGGTCCATCCGGGACGCCGTCATCAAGCCCGAGCCGCGGCAGGAAACCCGCGGGTTTTCTAAAATAACGGCCTTCGGAGAAATCCCTCTTGAAATCCCAATTCTTCCACCCGTCACCGGAAACCTCGACGAGACACTCCTAGAAATCGAGCGACTCGAAAACGACCGCCCGGACTCACCCTCGCTTCCCGTCCTTCTGAAACGCACCGCCCGCCTTGAGATGGATCTATTCCAATGGCAAGATGCCGAGCAGCACCTCACTGCCGCCCTCGAGTGGGAGGAAAGGCACCACGCCCATTTTTCCGAGCGCATCCTCACACATAGTCTTCTCCAAGACCTATTCAGTCGAACCGCCATCTATTTGCGGGCCATGTTCCACGGCGAGCGCGCCTTGGAAATCGCGCAAACCGAATACCCGTCTGATTCAACAGAAGTCGCCATCCACCTAAACAACTTGGCGCTCTTGCTGAAAGTCCAAGGTAAGCTGGCGGAGGCGGAGCCACTTTACCGACGAGCGCTCGCCATCCGTGAGGAAAAACTAGGGAAGGACCATCTTGATGTCTCCACTTCCCTCAACAACCTAGCGGTCTTGTTGAAAGACCAAGGTAAATTGACGGCGGCGGAGCCGCTCTACAGCCGGGCCATCGCCATTGGCGAGGAAACGCTGGGCAAGGACCATCCAAAAAATGCCGTATGGCTCAACAACTTGGCGCGATTCTTTCAAGATCAGGGGAGGTTGGTAGAGGCGGAGCCACTCTATCGCAGGGCGATCGCCATTGGCGAGGAAGCATTAGGCAAGGACCACCCAAAAGTTGCCACTTCCTTAAATAACTTAGGTCTCCTGCTAAAAGACCAAGGCAAGCTTGCCGAGGCGGAGCCTCTCTTCCGTCGGGCACTCGCCATCGGCGAGGCAACGCTGGGCATGGATCACCCGCAAGTCGCGCATTCCCTGAACAACTTGGCGCTCTTGCTGGAAGACCAAGGCAAGCCGACGGAGGCAGAGCCGCTCTACCGCCGGGCATTCGCCATCGGCGAGGAAAAGCTGGGCAAGAACCACCCCACTGTCGCCATCTGGCTCAACAACCTGGCTCTCTTGTTGGAAGACCAGGATAGGCTGGCGGAGGCAGAGCTGCTTTTCCGCAGGCATTTGGAGATTATTTTCCATCACCGCAGACTCAATGGCACGCCTTTCCAACACGAGCAGACCGCGATCAGAAACTACTCGCTTCTACTCGAACAAATGCACCGCACTCCAGACGAAATCGCGGCGGAGATCCGGTCAGTGGAGCGGGAGGCTGAACTGGGTGAGTGAGGGGCGGCTGATGAACTGAAGACACCTCCCTAAAATCCGTGCATCCTCGCCTAGATGTCGAAATCTCACCACACTCCAATCCGGCGGCCCAAGTGAACCGATGTCTGGCCCCCGCCCAATTCAATCTCAACTTTGGTGAGATCCTGTTGGGAAAACCATCACCCACCAAGGCAACCTTCATACCGATGGCTAAATCGTCGATCATCTCAAGACCCGCCTCCCCGCAAGCAATCTCGGCCAGGCCCTGAGTAACACCATCAACCAACGGCCCAAGTTCCTCGTCTGCCCCGAGAATGGAGAGTTATCAAGTGGGTGGCTCAATTGATTGGGGAAAGCTCACCCTCACCGGGAGCGCTTGAGGGCAATCGCCTCGCTGGACCTAATTCCAATGCCTCCGGCGAGAGAGGATTTAACCAATTGGACCCCCATTTCAGGTTCCTAGAGCGTTGGTCTATTCTCCACCTCGACGACGAGATTGATCTCCACGGCCACGTTGAGGGGGAGGGCGGCGGCACCGAGGGCGGTGCGCGAGTGCTTGCCTTTTTCACCAAAGATTTCGACCAACAATTCGGAAGCGCCGTTCATCACCTGTGGATGGCTGTAGAAGTCCGGCTGGGAATTCACAAAGCCGGTTAGGGTAACGATTTGTTTTACCAGATCCAAGGAACCGATTTCTTCTTGGATGACGGCGAGGCGGTTGAGGATGATCATGCGGGCGGCTTCCTGGGCTTGCTCCACAGAGATCTCGGTGGGAACCTTGCCGATGAATTTTTTATCGCCATCGATGGGTAGGCCACCTGATAGATAAAGCAGATTTCCGCTGCGCACGCAGTTCACATAGGCGGCGACGGGGACGGGAACGGAGGGAAGCGCCAGACCGAGGCTGGCGATTTTATCAAGGATGTCGTGGGTCATGAGGAGCGGGTGCGGGAGCGGTGATGGGAAAATCATCGGTGAGGAGGGAAATGAGCTGGAGTCCGGATTTGGTGAGGACTGCGGAATTTCCTTCGCCCGTAACGAGGTTGCGGGTGAGGTAGCGATGGGGGATGGCGGAGGGGCGGATACCGGTGAGGGTAGGGGCACTCACCTGGCGCTGGCTGGGAGTAAAGCGGGTGGGCATTCCGGTGGCGGTGAAACTGATTTCCCACGCGCTGGGTGAGTCACTCCCAGGGCTGGCGATCCATGGGTGGCGTTTGATAAAATCGATGTCTTTCCGACGGGGGATGGTGACTTTAAAATGGGCGGGTGAGTTCAGAACGAATTCGCTGAATTTGATTTCTGGATTCGCTTTATGTTCGAGAAAAAACCGCGCCACATCCGAGCCGATCAGGTTCATACCATTGAAAAGGCCGTGGAAGTTTACGCCCAGGCCATTGGTCTTCGACCATTCGTCGTAGTGGCGGCTGGTCATCATCGCCAGCTCGAGATGGACGTGGGCGCGGGTGCGATTGATCCCGGCACCGGTGTAGCCCATCCGGCCTAACAGAGAACCTGCTTTCACCGCATCTCCGGGAGCACAGGTGATTTCCGCGAGGTGGGCGTAAAGCGAAAAGATGGACGAGTTTTCCCAAGTGTGCTCGACGACGACGTACTTGCCATAATTGCTCCTACCCGCCAGCGGACTGACGAAAACGACGCGGCCCTCAGCGATGCTGGACACGAGGTCCAACGGATTTCCGCTGGCATCCCGCTTGATCGGTGAGATATCGATGCCTTCATGAAATTTCGTCAGCAGCACTTGATCGCCCATGCGCAGGGCGTTGCGGACGTAACCGAAAGAGCCGGCTTCCCAAGGTTTCGTAGCTTGGCCTTCGAAGGTCCGGTCCACATACATGTAGAACCTTTCCGGCTCATCGCTGAAGAGGTGGTGATTTTCGGTGGGTAGGCGAAGGTCGAGCGGCTCGGCCACCAGCCGCGCGGCGAAAATCATCAGGATTGCGGGAATTCTCATCATTGGAATGCGGGGCTGCTCACCATTTCTTCTTCTTTTTGTTTTCCTCACCCGTGCGTGGTAATTCCTCATCGAAGATCGTGAAATCCGCGAGGCTGATGCCCTTCCAGACCACCAGTCGGCCGTCGTTCACCTGGCTGTCGATGATGATGCCATCCACCACACGACCGTTGATTTGGGCGATCATCCAGCGGCCTTGGTTCGCGTTGGTGATGGCCGCGAGGCGGTTGCTCACATGGTCCTTGAGTTTAAAAACCGCGCCGTAGCTCTCGTCCATCGATGAGGGAAATGGCGCGTAGGAAACGATGTCCTTGGAGGAAATCTCGGGCATGCGGGTGAAGTATCGCGTTCTCCCTGCGACCAGCTGAGGGAAAATCATCTTTGGGTTTCCCGTCGCCTCCGTCTCCATGTGGAAAGAAATCTGCAGCTTGGCTTCCTTTTTTCCTCCCCCATGGAGTGGGAGGGCAAGGGCCATCAAAATGAGTGATGAAAGAGCAACGAGCAGAGTTCTCATGCCCGAAGTGAAGCACATCGCACCGATCCCGGAAGAAAAATCGGGAAAGAACTCATCATGAAATTTCCCGCTTAACGAGCATTGCCGTTGACCGTATGGGCGGCTGTGGCAAGGGTGGCCCCATGTTCATTGACCACATACGGATTTTTGCCAAGGCAGGCGATGGAGGAAACGGCGTGGTTTCCTGGCGCCGCGAGAAATTCGTCCCACGAGGCGGCCCCGATGGCGGCGATGGCGGCGGAGGTGGCGATATCGTGCTGGTGGTGGACCCATCGACCGACAATCTCCGTGCCTATCACTACGATCCGAAGCTCATCGCAGAGGATGGTAAAAATGGCGCAGGCGGTCGCAAAACCGGGAAAAGCGGCAAGCAGGTCATCGGGAAAGTTCCTCCCGGCACAGTCGTTTACCGCAGCAATGCCGTGACCGTGCAGGAGGCGGTGGATTACGAGCGTGGCGATGAAGGGATCGATCTCGAACCGATCGCAGACCTCACCGAGAATGGTCAGGAATTCCTCCTCTGCAAAGGCGGCGATCCCGGCCAAGGCAACTGGAATTTTAAAACCGCCACGAACCGCACGCCCGTGGAGCACACCCTCGGCACTCCGGGCGATCAGGCGGTGTTCTATCTGGAGTTGCGCCGCATTGCCGATGCGGGGCTGGTCGGTTTTCCAAATGCCGGAAAATCCACCCTGATAGGCAAGTTGTCCCATGCGAAGCCCAAGGTGGCATCCTATCCCTTCACCACGCTCCAGCCGGTGGTGGGCGTCGTGGAGTTTCCGGGTTTCCGCCGGTGCACCATTGCAGACATCCCCGGCCTCATCGAAGGGGCGCATGAAAATCGCGGGCTTGGCCACGAGTTTCTCCGCCACATCACCCGCTGCCGGGTGCTGCTTTTTGTAATCGATATGGCAGGCAGCGAAGGGCGCGATCCCATCTCCGATCTTGAAATTCTCCGTCGTGAGATCAAGGAATACGACGATGAACTCGCAAAGTTCCCTTGGAAGATCATCGCGAACAAAATGGACCTCGAAGGTGCTGCTGAGAACCTTGAGATTTTCCGTAGCCGTTTTCCGAAGATCGAAATCATCCCCATCTCCGCCGAAAGCGAAACTGGCCTCGAGGATCTCAAACAACTTCTCGATAACGAACTGGGCCACCGCTTGGAGCGCTAAAAACCGCCAGAAATCCAGTGGACGCCCAACGTGAGATTGTTTTTGTCTATGGCACCCTCCGCCGGGGAGGATCGAATCATTTCCGGATGGAGGCTGCCGAATTCATCGCCAAAGGCCGGATTTCCGGCAAGATGTATCGCATCGATTGGTATCCCGGCCTCGTGCTCGATGGGGCAGGTGACGATATCGTGGGCGAGGCCTACTCGGTGGATCTCGAATTGTTAGGAAACCTCGATAGCTTCGAAGGCGTCTCCGCAGGCGATAAGGAAGGCTGTGAATATCGGCGCGTGCCCACCATGGTCACTTGTGCCGCCGGGCAAACGCTCACGGCTTGGGTTTGGGAGTGGCTGGGGGAAGTCGAAGAAAATCAACGCCTCCGAAGTGGCGACTGGTTGGCGTGAGTGGCGGAAATTTAACGATTTCTCGAACCCAAAGCTAGACGTTGTCCGATGGATGGGTCTTACTGCCCTTGCCAGCGGCAGCAATGCCGGCTTAAGAATGCCGCTGTGGTGGAATGGTAGACACCCCAGACTTAAAATCTGTTGCTCGCAAGGGCGTGCCGGTTCGAGTCCGGCCAGCGGCACTTCTTCGTAGAAGCGGAGGGAGGCCACGGTCCGACCTCGCAGGTGCTCCAGATACTCAATTTTCTCAGAAATCGTATTTTCACGGGACCGTAAAAGCTCGATCAACCAGAGACCCTCCCAAATTAGTAATTGAAGGATTCCCTTTTCAAGGGTGTTTTGGAGTCTAGGAAAACGACAATTGATATTCCTGACAACGTCTTTACGGATGCCGTGCGTTTCACGGGGGCGAAGACGAAGCGGGGGGGGAAGGCGCTGGAAGAGTTCAACCGGCTGCGCCGGGTGAAGGATGTCGTGGCGGGCTTCGAGATTTGGGATTTCGCGAGCAACGACGAAATCGTTGCAGGCAGCAGGTGTACTGGTGAATAGCCAGAGGAAACGTCATCGGCAAGAGCATCGCGTTGTGTTTCCGGTGTTCGCCATTCTTTTCCCTTGCCAGCGGGGCAAGAACACCTCAGTTTTCAGGTGTTCGTATGATTACTCGTTTATTTTCAGCCGCTTTACGCGGGGTGGATGCCCAGGAAGTTGAGGTCGAAGTGAATGCCCGCGGCGCTGATAAGCCGATGGTGATCATCGTCGGGCTGCCGGATGCCGCAGTGAGGGAATCCTCGCAGCGGGTGACCTCGGCCATTGGTGCCTCGGCACTGTATTTGGATGATGGGGTGAAGACGGTGAACCTCGCACCTGCGGATTTGAAAAAGGAGGGGCCTTCTTTTGATCTACCCATCGCTCTGGCAATGATTGCCGCCAGCGGGACCAAGCCGTTCAATGCGGACGATTGTTGCGTGGTGGGTGAACTCGGGCTGGATGGTGCTGTCAGGCCGGTGAAGGGCGTGCTCTCCATCGCCCTGGAGGCAAAACGGCGGGGGCGCACGCGCGTGTTTGTGCCTGAGGCAAACGCGCCGGAAGCAGCGGTGATCCGGGGCATCGATGTCTTTCCGATCCGCAATCTGAAGCAGGCATGGGATTTCCTCAATGGCGATATCGTGATCCCGCCCTTCCGTTTGGATCGGCGGGCATTCTTCAATTCCCACCGCTCCTACGAAGTAGATTTCGATGAGGTGAAAGGCCAGCACCACGTGAAGCGCGCGCTGGAAGTGGCGGCGGCCGGCAGCCACAATCTCCTGATGATCGGCCCGCCCGGGACGGGGAAATCCATGCTCGCAAAACGCCTGCCCACCATCATGCCGGATATGACCGAGGAAGATGCGATTGAAACAACCAAGATCCACTCCATCACCGGCATGCTCGATTCCAAAAAGGGTTTTCTCACCACTCGCCCGTTTCGCTCGCCGCACCATACCATTTCAGATGCAGGCCTGTTAGGCGGTGGGACCAATCCGGGGCCGGGAGAAGTTTCACTGGCGCACCATGGCGTGCTGTTTCTCGACGAGCTGCCTGAGTTCCGGCGGCAGACGCTGGAGGTGCTGCGCGGGCCGTTGGAAGACTATCAGGTAACGATCTCGAGGGCGGCGGGCACCTTGACGTTTCCTTCGCAGTTCATGCTGGTCGCGGCGATGAATCCTTGCCCGTGCGGCTACTATGGAGACATGAAACGGGAGTGCCGCTGCTCGACGCGGCAGATCGAGAACTATAGACAGAAAATTTCGGGTCCACTTTTGGATCGGATCGATCTGCATGTGGAAGTGCCGTTGGTGGATTTCCGCGAGCTGTCATCCAACACCAATCTGGGAGAGAAGTCTGAAACGATCCGCGCCCGGGTGACGGAAGCGCGGCGGATTCAGATTGAGAGATTCAAGAAATCCTCCAACACCACGAACTCGACGATGGGTTCGCGACAGGTCCGCGCCCATTGCCAGCTCAATCCCGAGGGGACCGGCTACCTTGAGCAAGCCATGCACGAGATGAACTTTTCTGCGAGAGCACACGACCGCATCCTCAAAGTGGCCCGCACGCTCGCAGATCTCGCAGGCTCACCCGAGATCCGACCGACGGATGTGTTAGAAGCGATCCAACATCGCTCGCTGGACCGGAAGTTGTTTTCGTGATTTTTTTAAGAAAAGCGTCAGGAACACCACCAGCCCTTGCGGCCTCGCACTCCCACCGACCCATGGTTCGAGCTGGGTGACGACGGAGCCCTTACCCATTTTTCATAGCGGTTCTTCAGTCGCTTTCGAAGGGCTGAATCGAGGGACACATCGCTTTTTCCCTGGGCTTGATCGGCGGCTTGTTTTGCGGCCAACAGGGTGAGGCTTGGTTCCTCTGCCCAGATATGATCGTCTTCGGCACAGGATTTGAGTTCGTGCAAGAGGTGGGAGTTGCGGCGACCGTGACTGCATCCAAGGGTGTCGTAGGGTCCCCAAAAGTCGTGAA
>Ga0105048_10019382_pt1 | contig 10431 bp, 8 predicted proteins | sample MAT05_FD_78382 | JGI IMG/M metagenome (GOLD analysis project Ga0105048, IMG submission 78382) | Freshwater microbial communities from Lake Fryxell liftoff mats and glacier meltwater in Antarctica - MAT-05 | ecosystem: Environmental > Aquatic > Freshwater > Ice > Liftoff microbial mat | place...
CGAAGACAGTGCGCCTCTCGTCCAACACACTGACTGCACGAGGTTCAATGCGTGCGCCGCACGGCGTGTGGACGGTGAAGATCCTGGCCGACAGCGGCCGCAGCGCGCGGGTACACGCCTGGATCCAGCGCGACGACAGCGCGCCCGGGCGCGGCCCGGAGTCGCGCGGGCACCGTGGGCGGCAATCGTACTTTCTCGACACGTTCCCGGACAACGCGCCCGGCCCGGTGGAGCCGAGCGGCACGATCAACGCCATCGCCACCTTCCGTCCGAAAACCGCGGATCGGCTTTGGGTGGTGGGCGCCATGCGGCGCGACGACTGCTCGCTGTCGGGCTACTCGGCGGCTGGGCCAACTCGTGCCGATGGCGCTTGCGCGCCTGCTTCGCCGGGCTCGACCACCTGCAATGCGCCAGCAGCGCGTGCGTCAGGCTCAGACGCCACGCGCTGCGATGGCCCGGATATCGTCACGCTGGCCGACGACAGCCTGAACCTGCCCGGCCTGCTGGTGGGCGGCGTGCTGTCGGGGTCGCGGCTGCGCGTGAGCGGCACCAGCATCGCCGCCGCGCTGTTCACGCGCCAGCTGCATCATGTGCTGGCCAACCAGAAAGGCGGCCACTCGGTGCTCGAGCTGACCAACTTCGCGGCCGTCCGCAGCCCATCGCGGCCGGTCAAGGTGGCGGCCGGCGCGCCCACGGTCGCCGACCCGCTGTTCCGCGGCGAGCGCATGCGTATGCCCATGCTGCCCGCACTGCAGGGCGACACCAGGCTGCCGGCCTGCGACTGTGCCGCGCCCAGCCCTGCGCCGGCTACCAGCGCGCCGGCAGCGGCCGCGGCAGCATCACCGCCGCCGCCGAAACCGCCGTAACCGCCGTAACCGCCGAGACTGCCTTGAGCCACCCCCCCTCCACCAACGCCTTCATCACCCGGCTCACCATCTCCCGCGTGCAGCCCACGCGCTGCGCCAGATCACGGTGCGTCGGCATCTCGGCGATCAGCGCGGTGCCGTCGGGCTGCGCCACCGCCAGGTCTTCGAGCACCGCCTTCAGCCGCCCGTACACATCGTTCAGCGCGATCTGGCGCAGGCCCATCGTGGCCGCGCGGGCGCGGCGGATCACCTTGTTCAGCAGCTCGAAGGCGAAGGCCGGGTCCTCGATCAGGTGCTGCTCCAGAGTGGCCCGCGTGACCACCGCCAGCCAGCACTTCTCCAGCGTCACCACGTTGGCCGAGCGCGGGCCGCCGTCCAGGCCCATCTCGCCGACGTACTCGCCCGGCTGGTAGATGCCGAAGGTGATCTCGCGCTCACGCGCCGGGTCGGCGCTGTAGATGCGAAGACGGCCGCTGAGCACGATGTAGAGCGTGTCGCCCAGGTCGCCCTCGCTGATGATCTGCGCGCCCTTGGCATAGGCGCGCACCAGGCCGCGCCGGGCCAGCTTGCGCAGGGAAGGGGTCATCGGCGCCTGCTCGATCAGGCTCTGCGGACTGTTCTGGCTGGTCTGGCTGTTCTGGCTGAACTTGCTGACGGAAGACGGCATCGTGGTGCCGCCGCCCGGGAAGCGTACGGGCGGCGGCGGGCGGATGGTAGAGGCGCCGCGCCTGCATCTCAAGTCTGCATCTCAAGCCTGCATCTCAAGTCTGCATCTCGAGCCCGCGCCTCGAGCACCGTCAAGCGACCAGATGCAGGCACGCTGCGTCGGCCGCGCCGTTGAGTGCGCCGGCGCCGCCGATCTGGCGCAGCGCGCCCACCATCGGCGGCAGCCGCGCCACCTGCGCCACGGCGGCGCGGATGGTGCGTGCACCGGTCTTGGCGCGGATGGCGCCGACCTGCGTGCGCACGGTGCTCAGGAAGACGCCCTGGGCCTCGGCCACCTCGCGCGGCTCCAGGCCCTGGCACAGCAGCTCCAGCACCCGCGCCTCGGCGGGCGTCAGGCTGTGCAGGCGCGCGAACCACTGCACCGACAGCGCTTCGCCCACCTCGCGGCGGCTCAGCATCATCAAGGTGACGTGCTCGCCGGCATCGCCCGCAGCCGTCAGCGGCACAAGGGCCACGGTCTCCTCGCCGCGGCCGCCGCCGCGGCTGAGGGTCAGCACCTTGCGCAGCCCGCGCCGCGCGGCGGCCAGCGCATCGAACAGCATCGCCACGTCGCGCGTCTGGCGGGCGCGCAGTTCGCGGCCCAGCAGTTGCAGCGGGTGGTGCTCATCCAGCTGCGCGCGCGCGGTGTGGTTGACATGCAGCACATGGCCGTCGTCGGCGACGAGCAACAGGCCCAGGCCGATCTCGTCGCAGGCCAGCGCCAGCCAGCGCGTGATCAGCGACGCGGCGGTGCGCCGCTCAGGGCCGCGGTAGCCCAGCAGGGTCTGCAGCGCGGCGGCGGCTTGCAGTGCGCCGTGGCGCGGAGTGGAATGGTCTTGAACGGAATACATGATGCTTTTCCTCCCGGTTGCACGCAGTGCGTTGGCGCTGTCGTGATGAACCAGACGGTAAAAGTCGATGCCCTGCGCGGGCGGTGAATCGGCACCCGCCAGCCGGTGAACTATTCACCTGCTGCTGGCGTGATGGGGCTGGTGGCGGCTGGTGCAGGGGCCTTCTTTCAGGGGCCTTCTTTCAGCGTCCTTCAGGGCCGGTGCGCCACCTGGGACAGCGCCAGGCGCACATGCTCGACCATCGGCGTCGCGCCGTGGGCTGACAGCACCAGTTCACGCGTGGCGCGCGTCATCGCCACGTAGAGCAGGCGCAGCGCGGTCTCCACTGGCTCGTCGTTCATCGGCAGCGCTTGCAGGCCGATCACGAAGACCAGCGGAAATTCCAGCCCCTTGGCGCTGTGCATGGTCAGCAGCCGGATGGCCGGCGTGTGCCAGTCGAAGCGGCGAAAGGTCTGCGTCTGCATCGACTGGAAGGCCAGCGCGCGCCGCTGCAGCGCCTGCTCGACGGGGCGCAACAGGTGCCGCGCACGGGCCAGCACGACGATCTCGTCTGGCGCCATGCCGCCGGCGCAGGCGGCCAGCACGCGCTCGGCCACCAGCTCGGCCTCTTGTGTGGCATCGGCGGCCCGCAGCAGCACCGGCAGCGCGCCGTGCCGCCCGGCGCTGGCCGGCTGCACCAGCGGCACTTCGTCCTCTTCGTCCGCTTCGTTGTCTCTGTCGGCCGGCGCCGCGCCGCTGCGCGCTTTCGGCCGCAGCAGCTGGCCGGCCACCAGCACCGCCAGCGCCATCACCTCGGCGGTGTTGCGGTAGTTCAGGCGCAGGATGCTGGTGCGCCCGCGGGCTTCGATGCCGACAGCAGAGAAGTTCAGGCGGCGGCGCCGGCCCTGGTAGATGGACTGCGCGTCGTCGTACAACACGAGCAGGCTGCGTGTGGCCGGGTCGACCATGCGCGTGGCCATCGCCAGCCAGGCGTCCTCGAAGTCATGCGCCTCGTCGATCAGCAGCGCGGCGTACTGCCCACCGGGCAGACGGCCGGTGTGCAGCGCGCGCTCGACCGCCCGGGCCAGTGCTTCGAAGTGCGCGCTGGCCGAAGGCGCCGGTGGCACGTCCAGCTGGTAGCTGCGCACCAGGTCCTGGCACCAGGCGTGGAAGGTGCGCACCTGCACGCGCTCGTCGACGCCGCGCTGGCGCAGCAGCGCCTCGATGCGGTCGGCCAGCGTGCGGTTGAAGCACAGCACCAGCACCGGGCGATCGGCGCGCGCGGCCGCCGCCAGCAGCTGCGCGCGGTAGATCAGGATCATCGTCTTGCCCGAGCCCGCCGCGCCGTGGATCACGCGGTGGCCTTCGCCCAGCGTGCGCGCCACCTGCTCTTGCTGCAGGTCCATCACCTGCATCAGGTCGGGCAGCTCGGGCGCCTCGCCGGGTTCGCCGTCCAGGCTCAGCGTGCCTTGCGTGGGCAGGCGCATCTCGGGGAACAGGTGCCAGCGGATGCGGTCGCGCTGCGGCAGCGTCAGCGTGTACGGGTAGCTGACGGTGAACAGCCCCCACAGGCGGTGCAGAAAGCGCTCGGCAGGCAGGTCGTCGGCCAGGTCGTCGCGCAGCAGCGTGCGCGCGGCCGGGAACACGCTGTCGAAGTCGGTGTCCTGCACCTCGCTGCGGCGCACGCCCGACAACACCGCGCCCCAGCCGTGGGGAAACAGCAGCCGGCCGGCAAACGGGCCGTCGGCGTGCACCAGCGCGGGGTCGTGCTGCATCAGGTGCACGAGCTCGAACGCGTAGTCGCGCGCCTGGCGCAGCGGGTGCGCCTGCGTCACGCGGCCGCGCGGGGTGTTCAGCTCGACCGCATCGCGCGTCGCCGTGCCCAGCGTGCTGCGCTTCCAGTCCTTGACTTCCAGCAGCAGCAGGCCCCAGCGCGGGCTGAGCACGACGAAGTCGGGCTGGCGCGCCTTCGGGCCGATCGGAATGTCGTGCCAGACCAGGTAGTCGTCGCTCAGGCAGCGCTTGAGCTGATGCAGCAGGCGGCGCTCGCCGGCATTGCAGCGCGCATCCACATGGCCGAGGCCCTGCGGAAAGAGGGCCATCGGCAGCGGCTCTCAGCCGCGGGGCGGCAAGGGTGGCCGCGCCAGCACCGGCCGCGCGGTGAACGCCGGGCGGCTGACGCCCTCGCGCTCGATCGCCTGCTGCACCGTGGCCAGCGCCACCTCGAGCTGGCGATCGTGGCCGGCGGCGCTGTCCTGCGGCGCGTTGTCCACCTCGATCTGCGGATCGGTGCCGTGGTTCTCGACGCCCCAGCCGACGTCCTTGAACCAGAACGAGTACTCGGGCTGCGTGGTGGTGCTGCCGTCGACCAGTTCGTGGCGCGGCCAGATGCCGATCACGCCGCCCCACGTGCGTGTGCCCACCAGCGTGCCCAGGTTCATCAGCTTGAAGCCATGCGAGAAGATGTCGCCGTCAGAGCCGGCATGCTCGTTGGTCAGCGCGACCACCGGGCCGGCGCGCGCTTCTTCAGGGTAGGGCGAGGGCCGCGCCCAGCGCGCCATCACATAGCCGATGCGGCGGCGCGCGATCTTCTCCAGCAGCAGCGAAGAGACATGGCCGCCGCGGTTGTAGCGCAGGTCGACGACGAGGCCGTCGCGGTCGGATTCGCGGAAGAAGTAGCGGTGGAACTCGGCAAAGCCGGCCGACATCATGTCGGGCAGGTGCAGGTAGCCGATGCGCCCGCCACTCTGGGCATGCACCCAGGCGCGCTTGCGCTCGACCCACTCGCGGTAGCGCGCCGGCACCTCATCGGCCAGCGTGGTCAGCAGCACCTCGCGCCGCGCGCCGTCTGCGCCGGCCAGCGTGAGCTCGACCTTCTGCCCGGCCTGGTGCACCAGCAGCGAGGCCGGCGGCCGCGTGGCCGACAGCGCCTGCCCGCCGATGGCGACGATGCGCTCGCCCACCAGCGCCTCGACGCCGGGTGCGCGCAGCGGCGAATCGGCGCCCGCGTCCCAGGCATCGCCCTGCACCAGGTGCTCGATGGCCCAGCCGGCGGGCCGGCCCTGCGCATCGGCTTCGGCCCAGCGCAGATCGGCGGCCAGGTGGCCCAGCGCCACCGCGGGCGGCTTGCGGTGGTCGCCGCCCATCTCGTAGGCATGCGAGGTGCCGAGTTCGCCCTGCAGCTCCCACATCAGGTCGGACAGCTCGGCACGCGTGGCGATGCGCTCCAGCAGCGGCGCGTACATCGCCCACACCGCGTTCCAGTCGACGCCCGACAGGTCGGCCACCCAGAAGTGGTCACGCTGCAGCCGCCAGGCCTCGCGCAGCATCTGGCGCCACTCGGCGCGCGGCTCGACGGCGCAGCGGATGCGGCCGAGATCGACCCAGCCGCTGCGCCGTGACGGCGTCTCCCCGGCCTCGCCATCCGCCTCTGGCGAGGGCTTGTGGTCGGCGCCGATCGCACGCAGGCGCTGGCCCTCGCGCACCAGCACGGTGTGATGGTCGGCGCCGAGGGTGAAGCTGTCGGCGCGCTCGATCAGCGGGCGCGCCTTCAGGGTCTCGAACTCGAATACCTCCAGCTTCGCCGGAGCGTCCTTGTGGCCGCCGCGGCCATGCGCGCCGGCGATGGGCAGCACGCTCCACACCACGCGGCCGCCGGCGGCAAAGGCCAGCTGGCCGAAACGCGCCTCGGCGACAGGAAAGGGCGCGATGCGCCCGGCGATGCCGTCGAGGTCGATCTGCAGCGCCGCGGCGGCTTCGGCCGTGGGCGCCGCGGGTCGCGGTGCAGCGTCGTCCTTGGCTGGTTTCAAGGCTTTCGGCTTGGGCTCGAAAGGCGGCTCGGCGCCGGCGCGCAGCGCGATCAGGTAGGGCCGCGCCGCGCGCGGGAAGCTCAGCTCGAACTGCAGCGCGTCGTACACCGGGTCGAAGGTGCGCAGCGACAGGAAGGCGAGCGTGTGCCCCTCGGGGTCGAAGGACGGGCTCCAGTCCTGGAACTCGGGGGTGGTGATGAGCGTGCCTAGGCCGCTCGCCACCTCGAACAGCTTGATGGCGCGGTGGCGCACGTCGGTCCACACGCTGCAGGCCAGCCAGGCGCCGTCGGGCGACCAGGCCAGGTCTTCCACGCGGCCGGCGTCGCTGTGCTCCAGGCGCGTCAGCGTGCCGCTGTCGACGTCGCCCAGCAGCAGCTCGTTGCGGTGGTTGGCAATGGCCAGCCGGGTGCCGCGCGGCGCCGCGCGCAGGCTGCTCACGCGGCCGGTGTCCCAGGGCAGCGCGCGCACGCTGCCGTCGGGTGCGATGCACTCGATGCGCGGCTCGCCGCCGTCGTCGCTGGCGGCGACGAGTGTCTTGCCGTCGGCCAGCCACTGGCCGGCGCGGTGGCGCACCGCTGGCTGGTCTTCCGAAGGCGTGCCGCCCATCCGCCGCACGGCGCCCTCCCACAGCGGCAGCGTGAAGAGCTGGCCGCGCACCTCGGCAGCCAGGCTGTGCCCTTGCGGATGCAGCTGCACGCCCTGCAGATGCGCGGCTGCCGGCACGAAGCGGCGCGCCGCCTGGCTGCGATGCCCGGGCACACCGATGGGCACCGGCTGCGCCACACCGCTGGCGGGGTCGAACAGCCACACGGCGCCGGCGCACTGGTAGACGATGCGCTGGCCGTCGCTGGACGCGTTGCGGGCGTAGAAGCCGTCGTGGTCGGTGTGGCGCGCCAGCGCGCTGCCATCGGCCTGCACCGAGTACAGGTTGCCCGTGCCCTCGAAATCGCTGAGGAAGTACACCCGCCCGCCCAGCCACATCGGGCAGGTGATGTTGCCGTGCAGCTCGCTCATGCGGCGAAAGTGGCCGCTGCCGTCGGCGTCGATCCACAGATGGCCGGCGGTGCCACCGCGGTAGCGTTTCCAGCGCGCCGGGTCGGCGGTGTTGCGGCCGATCACGCGCGCGCCGCCCGGCCCCAGCGTCAGATGGTTGACCTGGCCCAGCGGCAGGCGCTCGGGCGCGCCGCCGTCGGGGTGGATGGCGAAGGCGTGCAGGTTACGGAAGAAAGGTTGGCCGTGGTTGCTGGCAAACAGGATGCGGCCATCGGGCAGCCAGCCGCGCACATGGGTGTCGGCGCCCAGCCAGGTGAGCCGACGCGCCGGGCCGCCTTCGGCCGGCATGACAAAGACCTCGGCATGTTGCTCGTCGCGGCCGGTGTAGGCCAGCCAGCGGCCATCGGGCGACAGCGCCGGGCTCGACGGCTCTGACAGCCCGGCGCCCAGCCGGTGCGCGGTACCGCCGGCAGCAGCGACGCGCCAGAGATCGTCGTCGCAGACGAAGACCAGTTGATCGCCCTGCAGGCAGGGGTGACGCAGGTAGCCGGTGGGGGTCATGGTGTGCGGGCTCAGCGGCGGCGGTGGCCGGGCTGGTGATCATCGCTGCCGACAGCGGTCCGCCGCCATCGGGATGGGCCCGCTGTCGTCAAAAGGGGGCCCCCCACTGGTGGATGGCGCATACGGCCCGCGAGGGCCACTATGCAGGCCAGCAGCGGCCGCCGAGCCGCCCATCCCGCCACGAGGAGACACCCCGATGCGATTCACCGAAGTGCTTGAAGGCCCCTGGCGCATCTATGCCGGTGCGCTGGAGTCGCCGATCGGCGACGGATTCACTGCCGCCGTCGTGGTGCAGCACGGCACCAGCCGCCACACCGCCTGGCGCGACGACACGATGGCCTGCGGACACCGCTGGGCCTCAGCCGAAGAAGCGCTGCGCTACGCCGTCGGCAAGGGGCGCGAAGTGGTGCGCGCCGGCGGCACGATGACGCCCGGCCGTGCAGCCCCTGGCCCGGCCGCGCTGACTCAGGGCAGCGGCACCAGGTAGCCGACGAGCGTGGCGAAGGCCGAGTTGCTGGTGATGATGTTGTTGCCGTTCATGCGAATGGCCGGCATGGCCGGCATGGCCGGCATGGCCGGGCCGTCGACGTAGAACGACACCTGGCCGCTGGTCAGGATGCGGTTGCGCCCGCTCAGCAACACGCCGGGCGGGATCATCACGCTGTCGCTGAAGAGGTAGTTGCTGGTGCACGAACGCGGCCTCAACCGACGCTATGCCGTTCGTCCACTCGGCTGCCGCATGCGTCACGACCAGCCGAAAGCCGGGCGGTACGGCAGCGAGCTGCACCATGCAGTAGGACTGGTTGGGGCAGTTCGCCGCGCCAGGGTTTAAGCCAGCGTCGCTGACGTAGGGCATGCGTGCGGGCGAGTCGCGGTCGGTGACGAGCGCGGCTTTCTGCGCCAGCGCGCTGCTGGCGGCGATGGCGGCGGTGACGGCAAGCACTGCGGTGGCGATCAGGCGGATGCGGACGTTCATGGGGGTCTCTCCAGGGTGGGTTGGGTTGGGCAAGTCAGGCGCGCCGGCGAGCCGCCGCGAGCACGGCGCACAGGCCGCACAGCAGCAGCGCCGCGGCGCCCGGTTCGGGCACCAGCGCGGCCGAACTGATGTCCACCGCCCAGCCCGGGCCGCGGCCATCAAAGTCGGCCTGCAGGTTGATGAAGCCGTCGCCCAGCGTGCCGCTGCCGGTGTTCTCGGCCAGCGAATAGTTGAAGGGCAAAGTCACCGCCAGCGTGTACGGGCCGGCGGGCAGGCTGACCAGAAAGAGCTGGGCGTCGAAGCAGTCCGGCGCCGCGCTGGCCGGCGGGCAGGGGCCGTCGTCGTTGCTCGCCATGAAGGTGGCGCCGGCACCGTGGCCCGCGAACAGGCTCAGCAGGCTGCCGTGCTGCCGCGCGGCTCAGGCCCGAGTCGGCTGCGCCAATGCTGCCGCCTGCACGTGGGCCACGAGCGCGGCGTCCGGGCTCAGCGTCACGGGGCCCAGGGCCAGTGCGCGGGTGCAGGCCTGGTCGGCCAGGTCCAGCAGGTCGTCCAGGACCGCCACACCGGCTGGACCCGACGGCACCGCCCAGGCGCGCTGCGCCCAAGCGCATTCGGCCAGCAGCAGCCAGAACGCCTGCTGCCCGGGCTGGGCCTGCACCAGCGACTGCATCAGGCGCAGCGCCTGTTCGGCCGTCGGGCCCGGCGCAGACCCCAACGCCTGCCGCGCCTGCGCCAAGGCCAGCCAGGTGCGCGCCAGGCGCTGCTGCAAGCGAGGGGCCATCGGCTTTTGCGTCGTGGCGCCCGCCTGTTCGGCCTGCAGCCAATCGGCAGACACCTGCAGCGCGGCGATGGCTGCGGCCGGCTGCCCGCAGCCCAGCAGCGCGCGGCCGTGGTGCACGGCCAGGAAACGGCGCTGTGCCGCCCAGGTCTCGTTGCCCGGGTCTTCTGCGCCCAGGCGCGCCAGGCTGTCCCAGCCGGGCTGCGACGTGGCGAGCGCACGTGCCGCGTCGCCGTGGTCCAGGCACAGGCCGGCGAGCAGGTTGCGCTCGGCCGCCAGGCCACCCTGCATGGTGCGGTTGTGCGGCTCGAGCGCCACCGCGTGTTCCCGCTGATCCACGCTCTCGTGAGCAGCGGCGAGCGCCTCCGCCCAGCGGCCCAGGCGCAGCAGGATCAGGGCCTGTGTGCCGACCACGGTGCCGACCTGAAACACGTCATACGCATGCGGCACGGCGGCCGTGGCGATGGCCTGCAGGTAGCCCGCGCGCAGTTCCTGCAGCTGATGCAGGGCGTCGTCGGGCCGGTTCAGATGCGGCCGGTCCCAACCGTAGAGCACGTGGGCGCCGAGCAGTTGCAGGGCCGCTCGGTTGCGGCGCAGTTCGTCACTGGCCGGAAAGAGCAGCAGCGCGCGGGCCAGCAAGGCGTCGGCCTGCTCCAGTTCCAGCAGCGCCTGCTGCGGCCGACCGGCGCGCTGGGTCAGTCGCGCCAGGTCGCCCAGCGCCACCGCCCACCAGCGGTACAGCGCCGGTTCGTCGCGGGCCGCCGCTTCGCCCGCCTGGCACAACGCCACGGCCTGGCGGGCATGGTGTTCGGCCTCGGCGGCGTCTTCGCTGGCATTGAACTCGCCCTCCACGCGCAGGTGCGCCAGGCGCGCGTGCATCATGCCCATCTCGGCCTGCAGGCCGGCGTCGGCC
>Ga0105048_10019384_pt1 | contig 10431 bp, 8 predicted proteins | sample MAT05_FD_78382 | JGI IMG/M metagenome (GOLD analysis project Ga0105048, IMG submission 78382) | Freshwater microbial communities from Lake Fryxell liftoff mats and glacier meltwater in Antarctica - MAT-05 | ecosystem: Environmental > Aquatic > Freshwater > Ice > Liftoff microbial mat | place...
AGGGAGTTCCAGCTTCAATCCATGCGCGAATGGGCTTCGCGAGCTCTTTTGATACAAGACGAGCATCCTTGATCGATTCATAATCGGGATCGGCATGCCATGGCGGCATACGTCCTTGTGCGATAGTTTCTACCATCATTTCAGCCCAGCCTCGCGTCTCCTCGTAATTGCATACGTCGAACGGTCCGATCTCACCAGGACGATGGCATTCTAAACAATGTTGAAAAAGGATCGGCGCCACGTCTTTGCAAAACGTAACACTTGTATGCTGAGAAATAGGAGAATCGATGTTCAACTTTTGATAGGTAATAAGGCAACCCACAGGATCTGTATTCGATACTTTTACGGTTTTATCTGCTAACCACTGATCGATCGAATCCTTCAATTCACTTGTTGTAGGAAAAGATCGTCGGACGCCTGGAGAAACCTGATTATCAATTCTTCCACGATAAGCGATCTCGCCGTCGGTCGCCACAATCACCACCTCACCGGTCCGCTTGGCTTGAAGCAATCTTGCGAAACGCTGGTCCGCATCATGAACTATCGAAAACGTAAGCTTCAATTCACGGATGAGCTGCTCCAATTCCGAGGCGGAGTCTTGTGGATTCGCATCAATGCCGATGAACGAGATCGGCTTCTCCGAATACTCTTGGCTGAAGGATTGCATACGGGATGCATAATGCCGAGCCACTGGGCATTCAACGCCAACGAAGAAAATAACACATAGTCGATCGGGATCGTTCAGCAAAACGGTTCGACCGTCGATTGCATTTGCATTCCACTCCGAAGCATTCTTGGGATCACTTGCCAAGCTAGGCAGGGCCATCATCAAGATAAGTCCAAGCAGACTGAAAACAGCGCGAACGTCAAGAAATCCAGAATTCAGCCAACGTCTCGACCTAGTCGGCTTGACCCGTTCGGACACAGTAAAGGCCGTTGATGCCTCGCAGATAAATGGAATTGTTTGCGATTGCTGGAGTCGACCAAAACGTATCATTGATTTTTCCACTTCCTACCGCTGCGAACTCTTTCGTAGAGTCGAGCAATGATGCATTGCCTTCTTCGTCCAAAATAAGAACTTTATCATCGACAACAAGGGGACTTGCGGCAATCATTTTGAGTTGCCCAAGTCGTCTCTCTTGCACCTTTTTTCCGGTCTGCGCATCGTATGCACGCAGGATATTGTTGTCGAGCACAACAACATGAATTCCTGTTGAAACCGGGGACGCCATTCCTGGAGCGGCCTTCTTTTCTACCCAATCACAAAAGGAAAACGAATCATTTTTCTTTTTTGGCGATATGTCCCCCGTAGCTCCGGCATGAACAGCGAACAGAGGCCCCTTGGACATGGGATCGGAACCTCCGAAGTAGATTCTCTGCGAATCACTTGCGACCGAGCAGGCCGTTGGTGCCTTGACATTGCTGACCGTCCACAACTTTTCACCAGTTCTTGGCGAGAAGCTAATCAATTTTTCACCACCAGAAGATATGAGCTCCGACCGGACTGAATTGGTCCACACAATTGGCGAGCTCCATGAACTGCCCATTTGATCGCGATGATCCGTCCATCGTACGTTGCCAGTCGTTGTTTCAAAGCATGTTAACGAGGCGCTTTTTTCAGTGAAATGTTGGGCGAAGACGGAATCTTCAAAGATAGCAAGTGAGCTCCCCGTTCCAAAGCCATTGTTCGTTGGAAACGCGCCAAGCTCATGTTTCCATATCACATCACCACTGTGCGATAAACCAGCCACAGTTCCGGTTGCTCCGAACATGACATATACGCCTCGCGCATCCACTGCTGGAGATTCTGTGGCGTAGCTGTTCGAAGGATGAATCGGAAACTCCGGCCTCCCTTCCACGACGGTTTTGCTCCATTGCAACGTACCTTCGATCGCATCGTAGCAATGAACTTGCCACTCGAAGTTGATCTTGGGCGGCGCGGACATTCCACCAAGCCCCATGCTCTGAGGCGTCTTGACTCCGTTATTGAAGTCTTTGGGGCGAAATTCCTTGTCACCTACTGCAGAAGTAACAAACAGTTTGTTCTCCCAAATAACCGGTTGCGACCAGCCAGATCCGGGTACAGCAATTTTCCACGCCAAGTTCTGGCTTTCCGACCAGTCTAATGGAATGGCTTGATTGCGAACGACCGCCGAGCCACCCATTCCCCGAAATTGGTTGAATCCATCAGCGGAAACTGGAGCCAAGAAAGCCAACTGAGAAAGCAAGACCATTGAGGAAAGGATGCACGACTTCATAGATATTGCAATTCAAACGGAGTGATCAGGATCTGCCGAGACATCCTAACAGCTTGGCAAGTCCCAACCACAAAGTGGCTTGGCCTGGATTATACTGGTACACTACCAATCGATTACTTTATCCTTCCTGTAACCTGATTCCCCTTCAGACTGTTCTCACGAGAAATCCCTTTCGATGTCCTTACTTACGGTAGCTGTATTGTTGTTTATTGCTGCGATCGTGATATTTGCGATCGACCTTATGGTCCCGAGCGGAGGAGTTTTGGTTGGCATCACAATTTGCTTGGCTTTTTCAGCAGTTGTGGTTGCGTTCCGGTACAGTAATTACGCAGGCGTCTGGATGTTGATTGCAACCCTTGGATCTATCCCAATTTTAACTTGGTTATTCTTGGTCATCTGGCCTAAAACGCCGTTGGGGCGACGGATGATTAGTGCCCCAACCCCACCGGGCGAGTTTGTTTGGTCGGACGCGGCCAAATCGCGAAATCCCAACGCTCTCATCGGGAAAGAAGGGATCGCAATGAACGAAATGCTTCCAAGCGGTCTGATACAGATCGATGGAAACTCCTTTGAAGCATTCAGTGAGACAGGGCCTATCGAATCAGGCAAACGAGTCCGTGTAACAAGACTGGATGTAGGGCGATTGGTAGTGGGCTTGGTTCGCGAAAGGCAAGATGCTGCACCGAAGTCCGAAGGGTCCGGACTCGACCGTCCCATTTCAGAACTGAATTTGGATTCGCTTGACTAAATACGTTAGTAGGAATGATTTCGTTTAACTGCGCGCCCTATGGGCCGCGGAGGCCGTCTCGCTTTAATTAGCTAAAAAACATAAGAATCCAGCTGGGCAAGCCTGCGGTATCTTAGAATCCCGCCGGCTTGACCATTGGATAGCTCAGACTTTTTGGCTCAACAAGGAATTGCTTCTAAAGCCTCTCACTACATCACTATTCCAAAAACGAGACGGTCTTCGCGCTCGCGGGGCGTTGCTCAGGCGGTTAAACGAAAAGACTTAGGCAAAGGTGCATAGAGGGTGATAAATGAATAAGGGGCGAGTCACCGGTAGATCACTCGCCCCTTAAGCTCAATAATTGTTTTGCTTCCCTTTGTCAGTGGCCAGCATTCTCGCCAGCCAGGGTCTGCGGGCGGTACCCGCCCTTGGACTGGAAGTAAAGAATCAAAAGGATGTAGCAACCCAACATGATCGCCGGGAAAATTGCGATTTTCGCAAGCGCTCCTTGTTTCGCATTCTTGACGATCGATTCCACTTCGCCTCTTTCTGCTTCAGGTAAGGCTGCGACACGATCCGCATCCACTGCCGTATAGGGCCCAAGAATGAATTTGTCATCTTTCGAAACACTGGAGTAAACGCCAGGCTTCTTCACGTCGAGAGCGGATCTTGCCGAGTTTTCTTGCATGTAGCCGATCAGCGGACCACCGACGATCCCGACGGTCAACATCCCAATCCCTGCAATTGCATTGAGCGTTAGTGCACCCCCCTTGGGGAACTGCTCCGCAACCACCCCAAGCGTAGTCGGCCAGAAGTATGTTTTCGCAACACCATACAATGTAGCTGCGGCAAAGATGGCAAAGAACGATTGAGCGAACGACAAACAATACAACCCTACAATAGCTAGCGCTGAGCAAGACGCCAAAAGTCCCAACGGAGAAAGTACCTTCACGACGGGGCCGGCGAAGAACCGCAACACCATCATGATTCCAGAGGTATAGATAAGAACCCACAGAGGATCTCGTCCAGCGGCAAGCATTGGCTCTTCCATAATACCGGTGATGGCACCGTCGGTTCCCAGCTCCGTCGTTGCCAAAGGCATCATGATAAAGCACAAGAAAATCATGAGTGGACGCCCGAACGACTGGCAGTAAATTCCGTAGGCGATAGCCGAAGCAGCAACCCCAACGTAGACAAATACATCGGCAAAGCCGAATGTTAACGACAGCTGCTTCAGGATAAGGAACATGGCAATGGCGGCTCCGATCAGTCCAAACTCGCCAAGCATTTCCTTGTAAGTTGCCCCGCCGGAAACACGTTCACTCACAGGAAACTTGGCAACGATCAACATTAGCAGATAGATTACTGCAGGAATCGCGATGATGTAAATCAAAAGACGCCAGTCATCTCTAGCTGATTGTCCCAGTCCAAGAGTAATAAGTCCTCCGACAACCAATCCGCCAGGCCAACCAGCGTGAAGAATGTTAAGCCACTTGGTCTTCTCCTTATTAAACATCGTCGCAACAACAGGATTGATGAACGCTTCTACGGTTCCATTGCCAAGTCCAAGAATGATCGAGCCAATTGTGAGAAAGTTCAGGCCACTTTTTTGAGCAGCCAGTAGAGCGTCACCTTGAAGGCCGGCCACGTTGACTGCCGCATGGGATTGCAAGGCTAATACCGCGTAAACCGCGTAGCAAACGAAACTGAAAACCATGGCTACTCGATAGCCGATCTTGTCGATGACAAGACTGAAAAGGATGATAGAGATCGCGAACGGCCAAATGCCGTGCCCAAAAAGGGTTTGGCTTTGGACCTTGTCGAGCCCGAAATCGGCTGGCCACATTGCACCTGTATTGATCATGAACGCTCGCGTAATAAACGCAAAAGCAGTAGTAATTAGGGCGATGAAGCATCCCCAAAACATGTAAAGCGACGGTTTCTGTTCAGTAGTTTCCATAGAGTCTCACGCAGAATGCGATGGGGTAAAGGGCCGGCGGGATAACAGAGTACGATGGCCGGGTTCAACTCATGTCGAGTCATCAGAACCTAGCTTGAGCAGCCACAGTGTACTTGCAAACGTCACGCTTTTCTACGGGGCACAATCCCATAAGGGCATATAGAATGCCTATCCAGCACTTGGAAAGGCGAAGATCTTCAGGTTGGGTAGGTTAGGACCGCATTATGGCTTGTCGTTGTTGACAATTCTTAACATCGCCCAGATACTCTGCCACAGACTTAGGTGCCGAATCGACAATGTGTCGACTTGGAGAATAGGGAAAACGGTGCAAAACCGTTGCGGTCCCGCCGCTGTAATCGGATACGAATTCTACGTTTAACCACTTCGGAAAGCTTTTCGAGGGAAGGTGTAGGAAACGGCAATGCCGAGAGCCAGAAGACCTGCCTAATGTCGGTTTGCGTGGTAGTGCCCTCGGGGAATTTGGGATCTATCGCGAATTCGCACATTCGTTCAGTAACTTCCGCTCGGTAATCGAGACAATGCCTCCACGTACTTTTCGTGGTTTGGCGTTGCCCAGCGGCTTTTTACTTTTCGATACCGCTTATTCCGATGGTTTTCGTTTTTCCTTGACTTGCCTTGCAAACGTGTTTTTGACTTTACACGTCATCGAGGAAAATGATGCCAAAAAATGCGTCTCGCGATCGCGCCTTCACGCTGGTTGAATTGTTAGTTGTGATCGCCATCATCGGAATTCTGGTCGGGCTTCTTTTGCCTGCGGTACAAGCGGCCCGTGAAGCGGCCCGTCGAATGCAGTGCAGCAATAATCTAAAACAGATTGGTTTGGCACTTCATAACTATGAATCTGCCTTTCGCGTTTGGCCATCGCAGTCTTCCGGCCCAACTCAAGGACGTAACTTTAATGCTCGCCGCGGAAGTTGGTTCACTGCGATTCTTCCCTATCTAGAACAAGATGGCGTGTACAAATCTTTCGACGGAAGCTTGCATTGGCATGCACCAGAAAATGTAGCTTCGGCAACAACCAAGGTCCCATCGTTCCAATGCCCTTCTGCTCCGGAACGTAAAGGTTTCGAATGGGCGGTGCTAGTCGACTACACTAGCGCGACCAGCACAACCGCGATCCTTTCTCCTCGATCTTTCTTTGAAGGATCAGTCACGGACTATTCCAACGCAGGTGGCATTGGCACGCAGCTCAACGCGGCTTTGCCCGTTGCACAGCGGTTAGCGGACCCGCTCAACTCGGGAATCCTAAAAGGCACAGCTGTTCGACTCAGTGAAGTAACGGATGGTTTGTCCAATACGGTCATGGCTGTCGAATGCGCTGGCCGGCCTAATTTATACCAACGCAATCGCTTAATTCCTGATGGGACAACACCTAAGACTTGGAGCGGCTCCTCCAGCGTTACACGTCCCTTTCCAACGGGTGGTGTTTGGGCAAGTCATCTCAAGGGTTTCTTGGTCGATGGAACGCAGCCCGATGGCAACACTCTGATCAGGCCCGGTGTTTGTTCCATCAATTGCAGCAACGATAATGAGGTTTACTCATTTCATATTGGCGGAGCTAACATTTTCAAAGCCGATGGTTCGGTCCAGTTTGTTTCCGCTTCTATGCCCATCGAGCAGTTGGCTGCGTTGGTAAGTCGAAATGGTGGCGAGATCGCCAACATTGAGTAGCAATTTGGCAAACCAAGGAAAGACACTCATGGTGATGGGTACGAGCTCATCGGCAGGCAAGAGCCTTCTGGTGACGGCTCTATGCCGGTGTTTTGCGCGGCGCGGAATCCGCGTGGCTCCATTCAAGGCACAGAACATGTCGAACAATGCAGCCGTCTGCTCGGACGGTGCTGAGATTGGGCGGTCGCAAGCTTTGCAAGCGATGGCTGCGAACGTCTTGCCTCATTCGGACATGAATCCAATCTTGCTCAAGCCAGAGGGATCAACGCACTCTCAAGTTATTGTAAATGGTCGACCGTTACCCGAGCATCAGGGGCGTTCTCTCGAAGCTGCCGATTATTTTCGGCGAAGGAATGAGCTCTGGGGCTTTGTCACCAGCGCAATTGATCGAATGCGTGCTGAATATGAGCTGGTCATCATCGAAGGAGCCGGTAGTCCTGCAGAGCTGAATCTGGCAGACGTGGAAATGGTGAACATGTCCGTCGCACGCTATTGCAATTCACCTGTCATCTTGGTTGGTGATATCGAGCGTGGTGGCGTGTTTGCTCAATTGCTTGGCACGCTTTGGTTGCTTCCCGAGAATGATCGCAAGTTAATTCGCGGGTTGATTGTCAACAAGTTTCGGGGCGACCTGAAACTATTCGATCGAGGTGTAGAAATCCTCGAAGAACGTGGACTGGTTCCAGTCTTAGGAGTCTTGCCATGGATTGATGCCTTGAAGCTACCCGAGGAGGATGCGGTCGCGCTCCTAGATATGCATTTAAACGAGAAAGCAAGTCGTCCGTTGTCTTCGGATCAGCTGTCTTCCGTTCAGTTAGATATTGCGGTTGTTCATCTGCCTCATATCGCCAATTTTGATGATTTCGATCCGTTAGCCAGTGAACCTGCTGTTCGACTTCGATACGTTCGAAGCCTTGAGCAGCTCGATGATCCAGACGTTATCATCCTGCCGGGCACTAAGAACACGCTGGGAGATCTGCATTGGCTAAAGACCTCGGGCTTCGCAGATCGCATTGTTCAGCTCGCTAAATCAGGCACGCGTATCGTCGGCATTTGCGGTGGATACCAAATGCTAGGAATGCACCTGAGTAATCCTCATGGAGTCGAAAACGATTGGATGGAAGCGGATGGGCTTGGGCTACTCGACGTAACGACAATATTCCATCAAGAAAAGGAAACCTGCCAAGTCCAGGCAATCATTGACGATTGCTTCATCGCACCTGACGCTTGCGGCGAGCGAGTCAGTGGCTACGAGATTCATGTTGGACAGACGACAAGCTCTAGTTCTTGGATCAAGCGAATTCGGATGGGGAATCAAAACTTCGAAACGAACGATCCCGAAATTAGTACTCCCTTCTGTCGTGACGGAGCTAAGAGCAGCGACAATCGAGTTTGGGGATGTTATCTCCATGGCCTTTTTCATAACGATCGTTTTCGTCATGCGTGGCTGAAGTCGCTGGGTGTCGAGCAGCATGAAAGTAGCGATTCGAAAGACCGCTCGTTCTACACCGTAGTCAACGAGTCTCTTGATCGCCTAGCGGACGCTTTTGAAGCAAACATTAATTTCAAGGTAATCGAACAAATGGTCATGAACTCAAAAACGGAACCAAGCCATGTCGGATGAAACGAACGAAGAACATAAGAAGAGAATGGCTCGTCTTAATGAAATCAAGGATAAGCAACTCGCTGAGGCGAACATTGAAAAAGGGCTAATCATTGTCCACACAGGAGCTGGTAAAGGAAAATCGACAGCCTCGTTCGGAATGGCGATTCGTTCTGTAGGGCAAGGAATGAAGGTCGCGATCGTCCAATTCATCAAAGGGGCAATCCCTACGGGTGAAGGTGCCTTCATTGCCAAAATTGCAGAACTTGGGTTCCCTATTGAAATGCATACTCTGGGTGAAGGTTTTACCTGGAAAACACAAGACCGCGACCGCGATATTGCGACTGCGGCCAAGGGGTGGGCGAAATCGGTTGAACTGATGCGAGATCCAACCGTCGACCTGTTGATTTTGGACGAACTCAATATCGCGACCAAATACGACTACATTGCCGTCGCAACCGTGATTGAAGAACTGAAACGCAAACGCGAGATGCTTCATGTTGTCATTACTGGGCGCAACGCAAGTCCGGAACTGATCGAGATCGCAGACCTTGTGTCGGAAATGAAAGTCATCAAGCATCCCTATGCTCATGGAATCAAACCACAAAAAGGGGTTGAATTCTAACAATGACCGATAAGGGAAAGATCAATCCATCGCCGTCAATGGACTCTGGAACGATCACCTTAATCATGGGTGGCGTTCGCAGTGGAAAAAGTCGCTTCGGTGAGCAACTTGCGCATGAGCTTGGGGGAGACTCCGTCATGTTCGTCGCAACCGCTGAAGCACGCGATGAAGAAATGCAGGGGCGAATTCAAAAGCATCGACAGTCTCGCCCAGCATCATGGCTCACCCTGGAACAACCGCTCCGTATCGGCAACGCCCTGAACGGAGTAAGTTCGTTACCCAACGTGGTTTTGCTAGATTGCCTAACTCTCTTGGTTAGCAATGTGCTGTGTTCTATCGAATTGGATTCCGCAACATCCTATAAAATTCCGCCCAAGCAGTTCGAGATTTTGCAGTGCTCTGTGGAAAAGGAAATCGATGAAGTCTTAGCGATCGCAAAGGATCGGCCTATTCATCTCGTTATTATTTCGGGCGAAGTTGGGCTTGGTCTTGTGCCCGACAATGCATTGGGACGGGCTTTCCGCGATTTGCTCGGATGGGCAAACCAAAAGATTGCCAGCCAAGCTACGGTAACCTACTTCATGATGGCTGGACTACCCATCGAGATCAATTCGATCACCTCGAACGTCCACGATGCTGCGTTAGGACTGCGCGCCCGATTGATGAGGACCGATTGATGAGGAAGATCTTATGAAACTGTTGCGCCTATTGCCTGTAAAGGGTTTCAGCTCGATGCGTTTTTGGATTGCGTTGCTTTTTTGCACAGTGCTTGGATGCGTTTGCACGGTGCTTGGATGCGGACGCGTAACAGATCGATCGAAAACGTTTGACGCGAACACGCAAGTGCCGGAAACTCACGAAATCCGTTTGATGGATCGCCTTGGTCGCGAGGTTCGATTTACGAAAATCCCAACGCGCATTGTTTCGCTCTCACCATCGACTACGGAACTCCTTTTTGCAATCGGGCTCGGCTCCTCCATTGTAGGAAGGACCGAGCATTGCGACTATCCGCCCGAGGCGTTGGAGATTGCAACGGTTGGAAGCGGAACTTTGGAGGGAATTAGCCGCGAGACCATTGTCAGCTTGCAGCCTGACCTTGTCCTATGCAAATCGGACAGCCATCAACCCTTGATCGAAACGTTTGAGAAACTCGAAATCCCCATCGTCGGATTTGGCCCTGAGAACATCCAAGAGATGTTCAACGAAGCTAGGCAGATTGGTAGCGTTACGGGCCATGAAGCGGAAGCGGAAGCGTTAATCGAAAGGATGTCCAATCGACTTGAACGATTGAAGGCAGCGGTCGTCAAGATCGAACCAACGGAACGCAAAAGAGCCTTTTATCAAGTTTGGGATGCTCCGTTAATGACGGCAGGTCCAACTTCGTTTATCGGCGAGTTACTCACTACCGCAGGTTTCGAAAATGTCTTTTCGGATTTAACGACGCGTTACACGCTGGTTAGTTCTGAAGTGATCGTTGAGAGGGATCCGCAAATCATTTTTGCACCGACGACGCACTCGACGGAGGTCAAGGTGGAAGCCTTTGCAACCCGACCTGGATGGGAGAAA
>Ga0105048_10019385_pt1 | contig 10430 bp, 7 predicted proteins | sample MAT05_FD_78382 | JGI IMG/M metagenome (GOLD analysis project Ga0105048, IMG submission 78382) | Freshwater microbial communities from Lake Fryxell liftoff mats and glacier meltwater in Antarctica - MAT-05 | ecosystem: Environmental > Aquatic > Freshwater > Ice > Liftoff microbial mat | place...
CCGCCGCCGCCGCCGAATGTGGCCGATCTCGAAGCGACGGATGCGCATGTGGATGGGCGTATGCTGACCACGCGAGAGCGCATGGAAATGCACCGCAACAACGCCTCGTGCCGCTCGTGCCATCAGTTCATCGATCCAATCGGACTGGCGCTCGATAACTTCGACGTGATTGGACAGTGGCGTATCAAGGAGCACAACATGCCGCTCGACACCCGCGGTGATTACTACGACGGCACGAAGATCACCGGACCGCGCGAACTGCAGCAGGTGCTGCTCAAGCGTCCCGTGCCGCTGGTCCGCACGTTCGTCACCAACCTGATGGCCTACGCCGTGGGTCGACGGGTGGAGTACTCCGATGGTCCTGCCATCCGCAAGATCGAAGCGTCGGTGCGCGCGAAGAACTACCGAATTCAAGACATCGTGCTGGGTGTGGTGAAGAGCGACGCGTTCCGGATGCGCATGGTACCGGTCGCTCAGGCAGCACTCCCCGCGAGCGGGGCATCCGTCGGCAACAGCCGCTGAGTTTCCTGACTAAATCATAGGAGCAAGAGTTATGCAGTTCCTGACGGGAAAGGCGATGCCTCGCCGACAGTTCGTGCAGTCGCTCAGCGCTACCATCGCGCTGCCGTATCTCAGCGCGATGATCCCGCGTGGCCGAAGCATCATGGGCGCCGCCAACGCGGCGCCTCGGCTGATCGCGATCGAGATGGTGCATGGTGCCGCCGGCTCGAACGACATCGGATCGAAGCTCAACTTCTGGTCGCCTGCCGCGACCGGTCGTGACTTCGATCTGTCACCGTCGGCCTTGACGTCGCTGGACAAGTACCGTGACTACATGACGATCATCAGCAACACCGACGTGCGCGAGGCCGAGCCGGCCTCGCCGCCCGAGATCGGTGGCGACCACTTCCGCTCGAGCGCCACGTTCCTCACGCAGACGCATCCGAAGCAAACGGAAGGCTCCGACGTCAGGATCGCCACGTCGCTCGATCAGTTGTATGCGCAACGCTTCGGTCAGGACACGCCGATTCCCTCTATGCAGCTATGCATCGAGAACGTCGATCAGGCCGGTGGATGCTCGTACGGTTACGCCTGCGTGTACACCGACTCCATCAGCTGGAAGTCGCCCACCGAACCACTCCCGGTGATCCGCGACCCGCGCGTGGCGTTCGAGAAGCTGTTCGGTGTGGGTGGCAACAGCGCCGACCGCGCCGATCGTCGTCGTTCGCGCCGCAGCATTCTCGACTTCGTGTCGGGGCAGATGACGTCACTGTCACGCGGACTCGATGCCGACGACCGTCACCGCATGGACCGCTATCTCACGGACATTCGCGAGGTGGAGCGTCGCATTCAGATGGTCGAAGCACGCAACACGAGCGGCGAAGAGAGACAGCTGGCCGCCGCGCCGGCCGGCGTGCCCGATTCGTTCAAGGAACACGTCGAACTGATGTTCGACATACAGGCGCTCGCGTTCGCCGCTGATGTCACTCGCGTGTTCTCGTTCAAGATGAGCCGTGACGGCACCAGTCGTACGTATCCGGAGAGCGGCACCGACAAGGGCTTTCATCCGGCGTCGCACCATGGCGGCGGCGAAAAGGGCGTGCGTGACTTCCAGCTGCTCAACAAGTATCACGTGTCGATGCTGCCGTATCTGCTCGACAAGTTGAAGAGCATTCAGGAAGGCGAGAGCAACATGCTCGACAAGACCATGATCATCTACGGCTCGCCGATGGGTGATCCGAATCTGCACAATCATCGTCGCTGCCCGCTCCTGGTCCTCGGCAAGGCCGAGAATCGGCTCTCGGGTAACCTGCACATCAAAGCGCCGGACGGCACGCCGATGGCGAATGCGATGCTCAGCATGATGCAGACGCTGGGTATGAACGACATGACCACCTTCGGCGACAGCACTGGTGCCCTCAACCTGAACTCCCATGCCTGAGCACTCGTCGACGCATCTCGTCCATCGGGCAGGGAAGCGACTGGCCACCGTCGGCCTCGCGGTTGGCGCGGCGCTGATGTTGTCGGCCGGCCATCCGGCGTCGGATTCCCCGCTGGCCGATGCGGTGATGCGCGGCGACAGTGCGGGACTACGCGTGCTGCTGAAACAGGGCGCTGATGTGAACGAAGTGCAGGGCGACGGTATGACGGCGTTGCACCTGGCCGCGTCGCGCGGCAATCTCCCAGCGACGCGTATGCTCGTGTCGGCAGGCGCGCGTTTGGATCCGGTTACGCGCAACGGTAATTACACGCCGCTGCATCTGGCGGCGCAGAACGGACGCGCCGACGCGGTGAAGGCGCTGCTGGCAGCCGGGGCGAACGTCAACGCCACGACCTCCTCCGGCGGGGCGTCGGCGTTGCACTTTGCGGCCTCGAGCGGCGACGCGGCCACGGTCGAGGCGCTGATCGACAAGGGCGCGCCGGTGAATGTGCGCGAAACCGCGTTTTCGCAGACGCCGCTGATGTGGGCGGCCGCGGCGAATCGCGCGTCGGCAATCAGCGCCTTGGTCAAGCGCGGCGCGGACATCGAAGCGGAAACGCGTACGCAGAGCATTCCCGAGCAGGAGAAGAAAGACCGCGCGTATCTCGTCACGCGCTCTCGGCGCATGGCGGCGATGAAGTCGGCGGAGGCATTGCTGGCGCCGAGGGTAGCGGCAACGCCGGCGGTTCCAGCGACTCCGGTGCCGGCGCTGACTGTTGCGACACCCGCGGCACCGGTTGCACCCGCGGCACCTGCCGAAGCCGCGGCGCCTACGGGTAACTCCGATACACGCATCACGCCTACGGCCGGAGACCGCCGCGTTCGTGGTCCGTCGTACGGCGATCTGGTGGGCAGCAAGGGTGGCAACACGGCGCTGCTTCTGGCCGTACGTGATGGTCAGGTGGCGGCTGTGAATGCGCTGCTGATGGCAGGCGCGAAGATCGATCATGCCAGTGCCGGTGACAGTACGACGCCGCTGCTGATGGCGGCGATCAACGGCCGCTTCGATCTGGCGAAAACGCTGCTCGATCGCGGCGCCGACCCGAAGCTCGCCAGTGTGGCCAACGCAACGCCGTTGTACGCGGTGATCAACGTGGTGTGGGCGCCGAAGGCCGCGTATCCGCAGCCGGTCGCGCAGTATCAGTCGCACGTCTCGTATCTCGAATTGATGGAAGCGCTCATCAAAGCGGGCGCCGACGTGAACGTGCGGCTCTCGAAGCACCTGTGGTACATGTCGTACAACTTCGATCAACTCAGTGTCAGTACTGCGGGCGCGACGCCGTTCTGGCGCGCGGCGTACGGCACCGACCTCGACGCGATGAAGCTGTTGCTGAAGCACGGCGCCGATCCGAGCGTCGCCACGATCAAGCCAGCCGGTCGGTTGCCCGGCTCGGAAGAACTCGACGCCGACGTGGCTGCCGGTAAAGACCCGTCAGGGCTGCCGCCAGTGTCCGACAACGGACCCGGTGTCTACGCGATCCACGCCGCGAGCGGTGCAGGCTACGGCGAAGGCTTCGCGGCCAACGCGCATCGCCACGCGCCCGATGGATGGATGCCGACGGTCAAGTTTCTGGTGGAGGAACTGAGGGCCGACGTGAACGCCCGCGACTTCAAGGGCTATACGCCGCTGCATCACGCCGCCGCGCGCGGCGACAACGAGATGATCAAGTATCTCGTGAGCAAGGGTGCCGATGTGATGGCGGTGGCCCGCACCGGGCAGACCACGGTCGACATGGCGAACGGTGCGGTGCAGCGTGTTCCGCCGTTCCTCGATACCATCGAACTGCTCGAGAAGATGGGCGCGAAGAACAACCACAAGTGCAAGAGCTGCTGATTACTTCAGCGCTTCTTCACCGGCGCCGCATCGTTCCACGATGAGGTAACCGTGATGCGCATACCTTCGGGCGTGCGCACGAACACTCGGGTAGACACGCCGGTGAGGGTGTCGCCCGGTGCCGGAACACCGATGTAGCGGTAGTAGCCGTACACCACGCCCGGTGCCAACGGCACGACCCGCATCTCTTTCACGATCAGCGTATCCGGCCACGCGTTCTCCGTGATAGCCGACCACCCATCGTAGCCGGTCTCGAGCGCGCTGGGCGAATGACGTACCAGCTGTGGTGTGTGGACGTAGGTGGCCAGGTAGCGCGCCTTGTTGCGATTGTGAATCGCTGCGATGTTCTCGCGAAAGGTCGCGAACGCGTCGGCTGAATCGCGTGTGGCCGTCGCCGTGGCAACGGTGGAACCCGTGCGGGATTGCGCACCGGCCACCTCCGCCTGACAAAGCGACGTCAGGGCCATGGCGCCGCAGATCAGGGCGCTGGGGACCAGCCTGTGCGACGGAGACTTCCGGCGGTGAGAATCGATGCGCATACGTGGATCTCTGTGGAAAAGGGGACGTGTCGCGGGCAATCCCAAGGATGTTGCACGCAGAATCAGGGGCGCGGCACCACGCGCCGCAAGGCTAATTGCACCGCGGCGTAGGCGTCTATCACCCCGCCGGTGCGCGACAGCGTCGCGAACTTCACACGCAATCCATCACCGGGTCGGCGCACATCGAGATCGGGCAGTTTGCGCACCGATTCCAGCAGGATGTCGCGCACCTGCATGGCCGTGAGCTCGGGGAAGTACGCCATCAGTAGCGCCGCCACGCCCGACACGACCGGCGCCGCCATGCTGGTGCCGCTCTCACGCTTGAGGCCTCCGCCCGGCACAGTAGACAATATGTCGACGCCCGGTGCAAACAGGTCCACCTGCTCACGACCATAGTTCGAGAACTCGGCCGGCAACGACGCGAGCGCCTTCCAGCTCGACGCGCCGACTTCGATCCAATTCGTCGCACGCATACCGCCGGTCAACAGCGGCGTGGGATACGACGGCGTTTCATCGTTGTTCTCGCCGTCATTGCCTGCCGCATGCACCAGGAGCACGCCCTTCGCTTCGGCGTAGCGCACCGCTGAATCAACCGACGCCTTGGCCGGCGAGTACCCCTTGCCGAAGCTCATGTTCACGATCTGCGCGCCGTTGTCCACGGCATACCGGATCGCGCGGGCCACATCGAGGTCGCGCTCGTCGCCATCGGGTACCGCGCGCACGGCCATGATGTCGACGTTCGGGGCGATCCCTTGCATGGCGGCACCGTCGCCGCGCAACGCGCCGATGATCCCCGCGACGTGTGTGCCGTGCGTGGCGTCCGGGCCGGTCACGTCGCGCGTGCCGACCACGCGCTGCGCCGAGCGCGGATTGAAGAGCGTGTCGAGACCGTAACGGACCTGTGAGTCGTATGCCTTGCGGGCGCTCGCGATCTCGGTGGCATTCAGGCCGTCGGACTCGAGGCGAAGCCACATGCGCTTGGCTTCGTCTACGTCGGCCGACGCCGGACGCAATGCCGTGATCGATGCCCGCGTCACCGGCGAGCCCTTGAGTGCGGCGCCGAGCATCTGCTCCACGCTGCGCAGGATGTCGTCGATATTCTCCACCTGCAGCAGCGTCGACTTCACTTCCTTCGCTTTGTCGCGATACGCCGATGCCAGGGCGTCGCACTCGGCGGCCTTCGGTTTCTCGCTGAGCGCACCGGCTGGCTGGTTGCGGCAGGCGGCGTACAGGCGCGTGAGCTCGAACGTGTCGTAACGTACGGGCTGTCCATCGGTGGTGGCGAGTGCGTTCCAGCCGTTCGTGTCGTCGATCACGCCGTTGCCGTCGTCGTCCTTGCCGTTGCCGGCGATCTCCCGCGGGTTCTTCCACAGCGATCCGACAAGACGCGTGTGCGCGGTATCGACGCCGCCGTCCACGACGGCGACCACCACGCGACGCTTCGGCTGCCGTGAGTCGAGCAACTCACGAATCGCGCGCTCGGAGCCCACTCCCATCACGCGATCCATGTCGTAGTCGAGTCGCTGCCAATCCGACCGCGCGGTGTCAGCAGACGCCGGCGGCGGCGGTGGTGGCGCCACCTGAATCGGCGCCTGCAGCACGGGCTGCATCGCCGGCTCGGGTGCCGTCGCTACGCGGCCACCGGCACGTGTGCAGGCGCCGAGCGTGAGCACGAAGGGCAGCGCGAGAACGAGCCGTAGCGGCAGTGTTCGTGCGAAGGGGCTGGAGCAAGAAACGGTCATGGCGGTCATGTGCATCGGTCGTCTTGGTCGAGTCGGTAGTCGGCCGGGCATGCGGCACGCCCGTGGCTATGAATATGTCTACTTCTTTACCCCGAGCCAGCCGAAAGCTCCGTGCACCAGAGCACGTCACGACTCAAACGGGTGCGGGGGCGCCAGGCGGGCGAGTCATACGCACCAGCCGACGGCGCGTCGAGTGGTGCCGTGTCGAAGCGATAGGCCGTGAGCTGTTGCAGTTCCACGGGATGGCGTGGCTCGCGCCCTCGCAACGGCTTCTGCCAGTTGATGGCGCAGACACGATCGACCAGTGACAACCCAGGAGTGATTTCGCGGAACGTGGTGGCCACAGCCACGGTACGAATCCCCTGCAGCCGACGCGGCAAACGATCCGGTCGACTCATCTCGAGTTCCATTTTACGCAATTGCGCCGTGGCGCTATCGAGGAAGAACGTGCCGTGAACATCGGGGACGCGCAGCTTGTCGGCCGCGCGCACTTCGAGGCGCACCCAGGTTTCGCTGCCTTCGGTGACCACGCCACCAAAGTGAAAGCAATGATTGGCGATGAACGACGGCGCCGCGATATCGGACAGTCCGGGAATCGCCATCGTGACTTCGGTGCGTCCACCTGGCGCGCGTTGTTCACGCACCACGCGACCGGGACGATACCCGCCCAACGTCTTGCTCTCGGCCACGAGCGTATCGACCGACTGCACGAAGATCGCGCTGTCGGCGAACGTGGCCAGCACGCGCTGCGTGGCGTAGCGAAACGGATACTGCGACGTGAGCAGGCGGAACTGATCGGCGTTCTCACGGAGCAGTTCCACCACGTCGTACACGGCCGGATCGATGGTTCGATCGGGCATGCCGGGTTTCGTGCAGGCTTCGCGCGGACGCACGAGCATCCCGGTGAGCTGCACAGGAATCTGCGCCAACGTGATCGGTGCCGACGTCGTGAGTCCAGCCTCGATTGCCACGCGTCCGCGGTACGGTGCGAAGCCGATACGCCGCACGGCGATGTCGTAAGTCCCGGCTGGCAACGCCCCGATCGTGGCCCGTCCCGCGGCGTCGGTGAATCGTTCGATGCTGCGATCGGGTAGGGCCACCACCGCGTACGGCAGCGACACGCCGGTCTGTTGGGCTGACACGGTGACCGTGAGGGTGCCGGTGCCTTGCGCCGTTGACACACTCGGCGACGTCAGCAGGCCGGTGAGGACCATCGACCGGCCGATGCGTTGTCGAGCTGTGAGAAATGGCATGGGGAACGTTACCGCGTACGCGCGTTGAACGGCGTCTTTCGCGACCCGTGTCGATCATACACACGCTGAGCGCTTCCGGACCGCTGCGCGGCCAGCTTGACGGCGTGCATGCGGTCCCGTGCGAACCCATAGGCCGTCTCGTGCAGCACGATCGGCGCGGGATAGTCGCGCCCGATCACACAGCCTGTCATCTGCTGCACCATTATCGGTGTACGTTCCGGGCGAATGAGGTCGGCGTTCGACAACGCGGACAGCTCGGGCACCCACCGTCGCACGAAGTGACCGGCGGCGTCGTGCTCCTCGGCTTGCTTATACGGATTGTAGATGCGGATGGTGTTGATGCCCGTAGTCCCGGACTGCATCTGACACTGCATCCAATGGATGCCCGGTTCGTAGTCGGTGAACCAACGTGCGAGTACGGGACCAGTGTGTCGCCAGTCGAGCCAGAGATGATAGCTCGCGAAGCTCATCACCATCGCGCGCATGCGAAACGTGAGCCACCCGGTCACCCGCAGCGAACGCATGCAGGCGTCCACCAACGGGTAGCCGGTCTGTCCTTCGCGCCACGCGTCGAGTCGCTCCATGTCCGGCTCAGACGGTCGCAGTCCATCGAAGATGGGTGCGTAGTGCGAGGTTTCCAGGCGCGGTTCATCCTCGAGCTTCTGGATGAAGTGGCAGTGCCAATGCAGCCGCGAGGCAAAGCTTACGAGGCTCTGCGACCACTGCGCGGCACCGGGGTCGTTCCGGACACTCGACTCATCACGCAGGGCACGGGCGCGTTGCCGCGCCGCCTGATAGGCCTGACGCACCGAGAGTGTGCCGAACGCCAGGGCGGTCGAGATGCGACTGCATGACGCCGGTGCCTCGTTGGGGCTCGACATCGCGCGCCGATAATCTTGTCCGCGCCGTGAGAGAAACGAGTGCAGCGTGTCATGCGCGCGCGCTTCGCCTCCGCGCTGCCAGTCGGACCACGACGGCGCCGCGATGTCGTGGGATGGATCATGCATGCCTTCTGGCAACGCCGTCAACGCCGCCGTCGTGCGCGATTCGTCAGGAGACATGATGTGCCGTGGTGCAGGCACCATGGGCGATCGCATGCGCTGTTGCCAGGTGTCAGCCCAACCGTCGCGCGATGCGAGGCGGCGCACGACGCCGTTGCCAGGCAGCTCGTGCACCGCTACGCCCGCGCGTCTGGCCCACGCTCGCACACGTCGGTCGCGCGCGTAGCTCAGCGCGTTCCCTGTTTCCTCGTGTGCCCAGATCGCCGAGAAGGGCATCACGCCATGGAGCGCCACGAACACGTCGGGGAGTGAGCCATGCAGCTCGATGAGCCGCGCGCCGCGCGCGAGGAACGAGGCCCGCAGTGCAGCGAGGGCATCGCGAAGCACATACTCGTGACGCGGGTCACGGTCGGATGCGTGCTGCTGTTCCGGTTCATGTACGTACACGGCCACGACGGGCCCGGCCCCAATGGCGCCGGCGAGCGGCGAATGATCAGCGATCCGGAGATCTCGCTTGTACCAGAGGAGTTGGACCGCAGGCATTCAACTGCCTGAACGGTGTTGCGCCTGCCGGTTGTTCCCGTCGCTACCGCAAGGCGCACACGGTTGCGTTCACGGCACACGCCCTCTCGCGTCGAGCGCTTACCGTTTGCACGTCCTCACGCTACCCTTGGATGTTGTACGCGGCGGAGCGATGAGGCGCCGTACGTGTCCCGCCTGTCCCTGAGCTTTCCGAGGTCTGCATGCGTTCCACTTTCCTGTTTGCGGCATTGTTGACGTTGCCGGTACTCGCCGCTTGTGGCGACGACGACGCGACCACGGCGCCCCCGCCTGAACGCTGGTCCTCGACGCTCTCCGGGGCCAATGAAGTGCCACCGGCGACGACCACCGCCACCGGTAGCGCCACGTTCGAGGCGGTTGGTGACACGGCGATCAGCTACGCGATCACGGCGACGATCACGGGCGTGACCATGGGACACATTCATACCGGCGCCGCCGGCGTGAACGGTGGGATTCTGGTGTGGCTTGCTCCGCCCAATGGCACCGCGGCACAGCCCGCCTCTGGCGCGATCAACGGCCAGCTTTCAACGGGGCGCATCACGGCCAGCTGGATCCGCGGCGTGAGCGGACAGCCCGCGATCAGCCTCGACTCGCTTAGGCGTCTCATGCGCTCCGGGAACGCGTACGTGAACGTGCACACGAGCGCGTTCGGTGGCGGCGAAATCCGTGGACAGATCCGGACGAATCCGTAGGGAGTAGGGAGTAGGGAGTAGGGAGTAGGGCGGCGCCGACGCGGGGAGCATAGGCGTCGCCCTCTCACACACAGGGCCACCCACGTTCGCGCTTGGGGGATCATGTCAATGCTCGAGTTTCGAATGAACCTCGGAGGCGCTTTGATCGCCGCGGTGATCGCGGTGGCAACGTTTCCTGGGTTGTGGTCGGCGCAAGCCAGTTCGATCAATGGGCGGGTGCTGAGTGCCGAATCGGGACGCCCGATCGGGGGCGCGGTCGTCGCGTTGCGTACTGCGCGGCGAGAGACACGCACCGACTCACTCGGTCGGTTCTTTCTGCCGGACGTGCGTACCGGCGAGCAGGAACTGCAGGTGCTGGCCGTGGGCTATTCGCCAGCGCGGGCCACATTCGCCGTGACGGCAGGTCCGCCGCTCGAGGTGGACGTGGAACTCGACCCGCTGCCCCGCGTACTTGGCCGCGTGCTCACGGTGGCCGATCGCGAACGCGCTCGCAACCCGTGGTATGGGGAGTTTGCAGGCCGACGCGCAATCGGGCTGGGCCGCTTCGTCTCGCGCGACGAGCTGGAGCGTGCGCAGGGGCGATCCCTCGATGCGATGCTGCGCACCCGCGTTCCCGGCATCCGCATTCTGGACGTGGGAGGTCTGAGCGTCGCCGGTTCGGCCCGCGGGAACACCGCCATCGACCCTCGCCGCGGCGACGCGCGGTGTTTCGTGCAGGTGATCGTCGACAACGTGGTGCGCTACACGACCGGCGCGGGGCCGCCGTACTTTGACTTGCGCAGTCTCGATGCGGCCATGATCGCGGGGATCGAGTATCACTCGGTGGC
>Ga0105048_10019387_pt1 | contig 10430 bp, 11 predicted proteins | sample MAT05_FD_78382 | JGI IMG/M metagenome (GOLD analysis project Ga0105048, IMG submission 78382) | Freshwater microbial communities from Lake Fryxell liftoff mats and glacier meltwater in Antarctica - MAT-05 | ecosystem: Environmental > Aquatic > Freshwater > Ice > Liftoff microbial mat | place...
ATCTGGCGTTCTGGGGCCTCGTGGTTAGCATCGCGCTATTAAGTCTATGCCTTCTGCTATCAAATCCCCACTCGACCGTGCCCGGCGCAAAGCTTTTGTGCGCCTGCTGCCAGTGCTCTTCATTAGCTACATGATCGCTTATGTTGATCGTGTGAATGTGGCTGTGGCAAAGCTGACGATGGTGAAGGACATGCCTGCCTTTACAGACGCAGTGATTGGCTTTGGCAGCACGTTGTTTTTCATCGGCTACTTCCTTCTAGAGATTCCTGGTTCACTGATGGTGGAGCGCTGGAGCGCACGGAAATGGATCTGCCGCATCATGGTCTCTTGGGGATTGATGGCTGGTTTGACGGCCTTTGTTACGACGAAGGAGCAGTTCTATGCAGTGCGCTTTTTACTGGGATTAGCGGAGGCTGGCTTCTTTCCTGGTGTGATTATTTATCTCACGCATTGGTTTACTTCACGGGACCGAGCTAAGGCTCTGTCCTACTTCCTGATCGCCACGCCTTTTGCCCAGATGCTGAGTCCGATCTCGAATTGGCTGCTTAAAATCGGCACCACTGAGCTACTGAAAAATGGTGAGACTCTGGTGCATCCTAAGTTCATGGGACTCGTTGGCTGGCAGTGGGTTTATATCTTCTGGTCGATCCCTGCGGTCATCCTTGGCATCGGCGTACTTTGGTTGCTGACGGATCGGCCAAAGCAGGCTGCATGGCTGACGGCAGAGGAAAGTGAGGCATTGGAAGCAGAGCTGGAGCGTGAACGACAGATCAAAACACGCGGCAAGCGCATGACTCTGATGGAGGCCTTTTCTCACCCTAAGGTCCTGTGGCTTTGTGCGGCTTATTTTTTCATTACGACATGCAGTCACAGCATGGAGTTATTCATGCCGAGTGTGATCAAGGAATGGTATGCGCTGAGCCGGGATGAGTTCACCTGGCTGATCGTTTTACCACCTCTTCTAGCTCTCTTCGGTCAGCTTTTGGGCGGTTGGAGTTCGGATCGTTTTCAGGAGCGTCGCCTACATGCCTGCTTGCCTATTGCCGTCGGTGCTTTTGCCATGTTCCTTGCCCCAGCATCCATGGGAAATCTGACGCTTACGATGATCTGTCTCATGGTCGCCTTCGCTGGCTTTAAAACTTACATGCCTGCCTTTTGGTCGCTGCCGAGTCTCTTTCTCGTTGAAGCTGCTGCTGCTGGTAGCATCGGGCTCATTAACTCCGTTGGAAATTTAGGCGGCGCTGCTGGCCCGTGGATCATCGGTGAGATCAAAGACTCTACTGGCTCTTATTCCAGCGGCTTCTGGTTCTTGGGAGCCTCAATGTCGGTGGCCTTCCTGATCCTTTTCTTCCTGGGGCTTGGTAGGCAAAAAAGTGAAAAACTGGATTCAGTTCAGTAGCTTTTCCATCCGAAAGTCATCCATAACAAATCCGCTGCCGATGTCTGTGCAGACGTCTTCGACAAACACGAATCCTGCGCGCTGATAGGCACGGATGGCTAGGGCATTAGCTTTGTTCACACGCAGTTGTAGGCGCGAGCACTTCATTTCCAGAGCACGCTCGGCGACCCATTGCAAGGCGGCTGCACCGAGTCCACGGCACTGCATTTCTTGTAAAAGATAGAGCTTGTTGATGAAGCATATATCGGTGTTCGGGTAATGCTCGAAAGAGACATAACCGACGGCTCCGTGGGCAGCGACCTCGATCAGGGCAAACCATGCGCCACGCTCCTGCATCTCACGAATCATTGCAGAGGGATGATACCAAATGGTGAGCATGTAGTCGATCTGCTTGTCGCTGATGATGCCGGGGTAGCACTGCGGCCAGATGCGGTAAGCAAGCTTCTGCACCATGGGTAACTCATCTGCGTCGATACACCGGACGCGTGTGTTTACTGACTTGTGCGGCGATTTGCCGAGCTGTGAACGACTCCAATCTAACGCGTCTTGCCAGCGAGCTAAGTCATCAGTAGGCGATAGTTCGGTGAGTTTTTCGATGATCTGCGCACGAGTAGGTTCACAGATACCTTCCATACGAATCTGCTTGAGATCTCCAGGGAACTCAGACTCAAGTAGTATCTCTTTGGCGAGATACCAGCAGGCCCAGGCACGCCAAGTTCTTAGCTTTTTGTTTGGCTCCACCATGCGCGTGGCTAGGTGCTGCCAGTGCCGCCGTGGATTGCCGATGAATTGATCCTCTCGGCGATTCAGCAACAGCCAAGCGAGAGCCTGATACGGCAGTGGAAGCCGCAGCATGATCGCCTCATCCGCAGACAGGGTACAGGCGAGCGCACGATTCAGTAGCAGGATGCATTTGGCTGGGAAACCGCAGAGCCAAAGTGTCTGCGCATACTGATGGCAGATCTCATAAAACTCAGCGCCGCGATCTTTGCCAAGTGCATTGACCTCTTCCGCTAGATAAAAACGGTCGATCTCAGGCAGAAACGGATGCGGCGCGTTGACGAGATTCACGGCGGATTTTTAATCGTCGTCTTCTTCCCACTCTTGCATCAGCCGCGTGAGCTTGCGCTTCATGCTGACCTTGCCCACGGCAGAGAGGCGGTCGATAAAAAGGATGCCATAGAGATGATCGATCTCATGCTGGAAGGCACGCGCTAGGAGTCCATCGCACTCCCAAATCTGGGTATCGCCATCGAGTGTTTGAAAGCTAACTTTGATCTGTTCACTGCGGCGAATGTCGCCACGCAGACGGGGGAAACTCAGGCAGCCTTCTTCATCCACATCTTTGTCTTTACCCAGCTCTAAAACGGGATTTATAAACACTACAGGCATATGTTTTACCATATCCACGCGCTCACCATTGATGCGGAGAAAGGTCAGGCATTGCGGATTATGCGAGACATCAATGACGGCGAGCTGCTGATCCACGGCGACCTGTGGTGCCGCGAGGCCCACGCCATTGGCCTGGCGCATGGTTTCGATCATGTCATCTGCCAGCTTGCGGATCTCTGGCGTGACTTCTGTGATGGTGCGGCACTTAGCACGCAGGACAGGTGTGGGGTAACGAACGATTGGGAGGACCATGGATAAGAGGGGGCTATTTGCCTTCGGAGCGCTGAATGCGCGCGGGGACATCGTTGATGGAAAAGCCGGCGGCGCGCAGGCCGTCCCAGACTTTCATGAGTACTCCGAGTGCCGTGTCGGTGTCGGCTTCGAGTTCCAGCTTCACACTAGGATTGGCGGCTTTTAGTTTCAGCAAGGACTCGGCTAGTTTCTCGATCTCGACAGGGTTGCCATCGACAAACAGCTCCTGAGTTTTTGTCAGCGTGATCGCCTTGCGCACTTCAGGGGTGGCCTCCGTTGCGCCCATGCTTTTGGAACTCGGCAGATTGATCTTCATCTGCACCTTCTTCTCGCGAAAGGTCGTGGTGGCGATGAAAAAGATCAGTAGGATCACCATGATGTCGATCAGCGACACGATGGGGATCGCAGGAACTGCGCGGCGTTTAGGGCGTAGATTCAGGTGCATCAGTTCCGGTCCGTTGAAAAGGGGCGCTGCACCTCGAAGTGGGCAAAGAAAGTCTGGATCGTCTCATGCAAGATCGACTCCAGACGCACGGCCACACTATCCAGCCGCCTTACAAAATAGGTGTGAGCCATGACAGAGGGAACGGCGACAAATAGACCTGCAATCGTGCAGCGCAGAGCCACGCCGATCTCCATGGCGACAGCTGCCGTATCTGGACCTTCCGCACTGCCGAAAGCTGAGAACATGCCGACTAGACCTGCTGTCGTGCCGAGCAAGCCGAGAAGCGGGGCGACTGTCACCATGACCTCCAGCAGCGGGATGCCGCGCTCCAAGTGATGCAGCTCTTCTTTGGCCCGGGCTGTCAGTGTATCCACACACTCTTGGCGTGACGAAAAAGTGCCGCTGATGGCAAGCGCGCCCAGTTTTGCTAATAAAGAGCCATCCCGCTCTAGGAACTCTTGCAGAGGCTTGATGTCACCCTTCGCCGCGTAATTTGGCAGAGAGCGCAGTTGGCTAGCCACGCTCGCAGGCAGCACCAGATGATCCCGCAATCTAAGCCAAGCTGAGATCATCACCGTCACTGCCATGAAAGAGCACAGCACGATAAAGAGCATCACAAAACCGCCGATGGCCAAAAAGTCCCACAACTTACTCAGAGCCGAAGCTGGGGGCCCGGATGCGGCGGCAAGAAGGATAGAAAGATGGATCATGTGGGTGAGCTAGAATGTCGTCACCTCTGTGAAAGCTGCGGCGCGACTCGCAGGTATCTCTGCATCCCAGGCTCCACGCAAGATGAAATGCCCATGGTAATGAGAGACAGTGCCATTTTAGTTCTTTTGAACACTCATTCTGCCCGCACGGAAAATTTCACGAGCGCCCGGCAAGCTCTGTGCTAGTCATCACGCCCGCTCCCCCGAGCTTTTTCTCCTTCACCTCCTAGAATCATGCCCAAAAAGACCATACGCGACATCGAACTGAGCAACAAACGCGTCCTCGTGCGTGTCGATTTTAACGTGCCTCTCGACGAAAAAGACGGAACCATGGTCATCACCGATGCCACCCGCATTCAGGAAACCATACCGACACTGAATTACCTGATCGAAAAAGGTGCTAAAGTCATTCTTTGCAGCCATCTAGGCCGTCCGAAGGGGCAGCGTGATCCAAAACAGTCACTCGCACCCGTAGCCCCAGCACTAAGCGCACTGCTGGGTCGTCCCGTCGAGTTTTCAGAGGAAACTATAGGTCCTGTGGCATTGGCCAAAGCGCTCGCCCTGCCAGCTGGCGGCGTGCTCTTGCTGGAAAACACCCGGTTCCATGCAGGTGAAGAAAAGAACGATGCCGAACTCGCCAAGGGCCTCGCCGATCTCGCTGAAATCTTTGTCAATGATGCCTTTGGCTCGGCGCACCGCGCCCACAGCTCTACCGCAGGTGTGGCAGATTATCTCCCAGCCGTGTCCGGTTTGCTCATGGAAAAAGAGCTGACCTATCTGCACGACGAACTCGAAAACCCAGAGCGTCCCTTTGTCGTTATTCTCGGCGGCGCGAAAGTGAGTGATAAGATCGGCGTTATCAATCGCCTGCTCGAAAAAGCCGATACCATCATCATCGGTGGTGGCATGGCCTACACCTTCCGCAAGCTTGTGCAGGGCATCACTATCGGTAAAAGCCTCTACAAAGCCGAGTGGGAACCCATCGCACAAGCAGCGATCGAAAAAGCCAAGAAGCTCGGTGTCAACTTGCTCATCCCTGTGGATGCGATGATCACTGATGCCTTTGACTTTGATGCGAAGAAGCTCGGCACCACGAAATACACCGCTGTGAATGAAAACATCCCAGACGGCTGGGAAGGTGTGGATATCGGCCCTGAATCCGTCAAACTTTTCGCCGCCGAGATCGCCAAAGCCAAGACGGTGATTTGGAACGGCCCCATGGGTGTCTTTGAGATCAAAGAGTCCGCCAAGGGCAGCTTCGATGTCGCCGCAGCCATCGCAGAAAACACCAGCGCCAAAACCATCATCGGTGGTGGTGATAGCGTGAAGGCCGTGAAGAAAGCCAAGCTCGCTGACAAAATGACCTTCATCTCCACCGGCGGCGGTGCCAGCCTCGAACTTCTCGAAGGCAAAGTTTTGCCAGGTGTCGCCTGCTTGCAGGAGAAGTAACCACGAGCCGATGTCGGTGGTTGACTGTGGATGGCGATTGTTAGCCAATCCGACTTCCAGCCCACCGGCGAACCACTTTAAAAAACCGCCAACAATCGCAACCAACACTAAACCCTCCCTCATGATTCACATCCGCAAGCCCATCATCGCCGCCAACTGGAAAATGCACATGACTCCCCAGGAGTCAGACGACTTTATCCGCTCATTTGCCCGCCTCGTGCCTGAAAAATGTCCGGTGCAGATCGTCATCGCGCCACCCTTTGTCAGCCTTTGCAAAGCCCATGAAGCACTCACCAATGCCCGCGAGCAAAACGTCGAGCTGGCTGCGCAAAACATGAGCCAATTCACCGCCGGAGCCTACACCGGAGAGATCAGCGCCCGCATGGTTAAAGAATGCGGCTGCAAATATGTCATCCTCGGTCATAGCGAGCGCCGCAGCATTTTTGGTGAAACAAATGCGACCATCAATGCCAAGGTTCTCGCCGCACTTGAAGCACGCCTGCACCCGATCCTTTGCATCGGCGAAACCCTCGAAGAACGCGACGGTGGTCTGATCGAAAAAGTGTTGGAGAGCCAGCTCCGCGAGTCCCTCGCAGAAGTCGGTGCGCGTCGAGTACTGGATTGCGTCATCGCTTATGAGCCCGTCTGGGCCATCGGCACAGGTCGCACAGCCAGTCCTGAGCAGGCCCAGGAAGCGCATGCTTTCGTGCGCAGCGTGCTCACCGAGATGTTCGGTGATGACACAGCTCAGAAACTACGCCTGCAATACGGCGGTAGCGTGAAGCCGAACAACATGGCTGAACTCATCAGTCAAAAAGACGTGGACGGCGCACTCGTCGGCGGAGCCAGCATGGAGCACGGCAGCTTCTGGGAAATCTGCCGCGCAGCCATCGACTACATGGGCGGCACACCGTAATTTTCGCGGATCATTCGTTCCCATGAATTGGGCTGCTCGTCAGGGCAGCCCTTTTTTGTGATCGCGCGCCTCACTCATCCCCGCTGAGCACCACACTGCCAGTGGCCAGCTTGGTGCCATCTTGAGTGGTGATTTCACCACTGATCTGGACGAGGCCAGGCATCACGGCATCTCGTTTTGCCAAGATGGTTAATGTCTCCCCCGGCGGGATACTGCCGAGAATTTTAAACTGACGCACAGCAGTCAGCCGCACATTTTTCAGTGGATGATCTCCGCGATCACTCTGCACTAAAATACCACCGAGCTGAGCCAGTGATTCGATCATGATCACGCCGGGAAGTAGTGGCTGGCCGGGGAAGTGGCCTTCTAGAAAAGCTTCGTCACCTTTGAGTGTCCAGCGAGCTGTTGCGGAGACACCGGCCTGCATTTCTACCAGTTCATCGATGAACCGAAATGAAGGGCCATGAGGCAACGCGGAAAGAGCTTGGACAAGCGAGTCAGGGTGAGACATAATCCTACCTCTCTAACCCATGATCGCCGCGTCTGACAATCTGCAATGCATGAACCCTAGCACCCATCGCTGGGCATGAATGCTCAGGCCTGATCCTATGGACCGCCTGACTTTGATCGACCGCTTCCGCCTACTGGCTTCAGCCGCAGTCATGCTTTTTTACTGGGGCTTCTGGGCCGCCACTTTACTGCCACTGAGTATGATCGTGGCCAAGTTAATCAGAGGCCAGGCTGGACGGGAATTTGGCCAAGAAGTCATCAAGAAATTCTTCGCCGGTTTTGTCATTTTGCTGAAATTATTGGACGTCTTAGAATGCGAGTATGTAGGCTTTGAAAAGCTGCGTGCGCACACTGGCTCGGCTATTTTAGCTCCCAATCATCCAGCGCTTTGGGATGCAGTGCTCGTCATCGCCGAATTGCAGCGCACAGCCTGTGTGATGAAGGCATCTTTACTCTACAATCCACTGCTCTACTGCGGGTCCATGGCCGCTGGCTACATATCCAGCGAGCCAGCCCATAAAATGATGCGCCGCTGCATCGAGCTTCTGAAAGGTCATGAACGCATCGTCTTTTTCCCCGAAGGCACGCGCACCCGGCCTGAAAATGGCAGAATCAATCCATTTTCCGGCGGACTGGTCGTGATCGCCAAAAGCTCCGGCGCACCGGTGTGGCCTATTTTTATAGAGACGAACAGTCGGTATTTGGGCAAAGGCTGGCCTCTCTGGCAGCTTCCGCGAGGGAAAATTTATGTCAAAATCACAGTGGGTACCCCCATCTACTACTCAGCCGAGCAGGCTTCCCAGAGCTTTCTCGATCAGCTACAGCAGCAGTATATTTCGGCTGCATGTGGTGGGCCTGACGAAAAAAGCCGCCTTTCTTGAACTTTTCTGCACACACGGATTTGAGTCTTGCTCGGTACTCGTCTAGTCTCCGCCGTCTTTTCCCCTGAACTCAACTCACGCCCCTCCTCCTTCCGCTATGCCAAAGATCATCGAAATGCCCAAACTAAGTGACACCATGACCGAAGGCACGATTGCCAAATGGATCGTCAAAGTCGGTGACACTGTGACCAATGGGCAATCTGTGGCTGATGTGGAAACAGACAAGGCGACCATGGAAATGCCATGTTTCTTTGAAGGCAAGATTTTCAAAATCCTCGTCAATGCAGGTGAGAAAGCGCCGCTGAATTCCCCACTCGCCATCGTGCTAGAAGACGGAGAAGAAGCACCCGCCAATCTGGACGAAATCATCGCCAAAGCACAAGCTGCCGCAGCCCCTTCTCCAAAAGCAGAAAAGCCAGCAGCGGGCAGCAAAAAAGCCATCTCTGCGTCAGGACCACGCCTGCCGACAGCCCCGCAGCCAAACCGCCGCGCTGCTGCTGCTAGCGATGTCCGAGTCAAAGCCAGCCCGCTGGCACGAAAGATCGCCGCAGAGCGTGGTGTCGATCTCACCACGGTCGAGGGCACAGGCCCTGGTGGCCGCATTATCCGTGTCGATGTGGAGACCGCACCTGTCGGCGGAGTTAGCACCTCACGTGCTGCCGCCACACCGGCGATCCGCCCGACCTACGGTCCAGATGATGTGCGTGTGCCGACCAGCACTATGCGCAACATCATTGCCGAGCGCCTGCTCGCCTCGAAAACTCAGATCCCACACTTTTATCTCCAGATGGAAGTGGATGCAGGGCCGCTCATGGAATTCCGCGCGCATCTCAATGTCAGCTCTGAGAAAACCGGTGGCAACAAATACACCGTCAATGATTTCATCCTCAAATCCGTCATCCGCGCCGCACAGGCCCAGCCTGCGATCAATGCTGCCTGGGATGGTGATGCCATCGTGAAATTCAAATCAGTCGGTCTCAGCGTCGCTATCGCCATCGAAGACGGCCTCGTGACGCCTGTCATCAAGCAGGCAGAAAAGAAGACGCTTCTCGAGATCAGCCAGTCCGTGAAGGATCTCGCTGGCAAGGCTAAGAACAAGAAACTAAGCCCAGACGATTTTGCTGGCGGCACCATCACCGTGTCCAACCTCGGAGCCTTCGGCATCGACCAATTTGCTGCCATCATCAATCCACCCCAGGCAGCCATCGTCGCCATTGGCAGCATTCGCACTGCTCCCGTGGTCAATGACAAAGGCCAGATCGTCGTCGGTCAGCGCATGTGGGTCGGACTCAGTGGTGATCACCGCGTCGTGGACGGCGCCGTCGCCGCCACCTTCCTCGCAGAGATGCGCAAGCTCCTCGAAAACCCGGCCTTGATGCTGGTGTAAGGCTCCCGTCATCGGCGATGCGCTGCGGCAGGGGCGTTCGTGTGACGGAACCGAGTTGCGGTTCATACTGCGGCGAGTTTTGAGGGTGATGCGTTTCCCAGGAGAGGGCTCGCTATCGCTCGGCACTCCTGGGCTGCATGACGAAAGCCCATTGGGCTTTGTGTGTCGGTGCGACATGACGTGCCTGAAGGCAGCACGGTTGATTTTTTAGCCTGACGGCGATATCGTAAAACGTACCTCCACGTTGACTTCTCGGTGGGGCGCATGGCGCTTCAGGGTTCGATTTCTCGGGTGCCTTTGCAGTTGGGGTAGGCTGAGCAGCCACAGAACTGAGAGGAGGTCTTGCCAGCGGTGCGGCGGCTCATGGGTTTGCCACAGACTGGACACTCGGGGATGCCTGATTGCTCGGCCCGGGCGTTCATGCTCTTTGAAGTCTCGGCTTTGGCTTTGCACTTGGCGTCTGAGGAGATATGAGGCCTGATTCACAGCACAGAGCATGGCGTTACCGGCGAATTCGGGCTCGGCATTAGCAACGAAGTCGGCGAGGTCGGCTAATCCAGTGAAGATGACCTTCCCTTTCGGTGCGGCAGGAAGATTGGGGAAAACATCGTGCTTGAGGCGCTCCCGCATGGCGAGGCACTGACGTTAGGCCTTTGTGCCAGATGCGGAGGCCGTTTTGCATAAGGAAGCTCTTGTAATCCTTGGCCAGTTCGTCGTTTAGGCTGGCCCTAGCGACGCTGGTGAGCTTCATTTCCATTTTCTTGGAGGTGGCGGCAGCTCCACTGCCTTCGGAGATGTTGCGCACGCCGCTGCGAGCGGCCTGAACCATCTGATTATGAGTGCGGCTGGCTTTGTCGATGAAGCGGTCACAGAAGACGACCGCGGCATCATAGACGGGCTACTGCGACCACGTAGCTGCGCAGATTTTCATACCCTCCATGCGGCATCAGACGACCTTCTGGGTCGTGCGGCATGGCTGTAGATTACATGGTTTTGATGGGTCGGACTGGACTGACACGTCAGACCAGCCCGAATAAAGCAGGACACTACTGACAAGCCTCGCACGTCTCGCCATTGCGCATGGCGTCG
>Ga0105048_10019392_pt1 | contig 10428 bp, 12 predicted proteins | sample MAT05_FD_78382 | JGI IMG/M metagenome (GOLD analysis project Ga0105048, IMG submission 78382) | Freshwater microbial communities from Lake Fryxell liftoff mats and glacier meltwater in Antarctica - MAT-05 | ecosystem: Environmental > Aquatic > Freshwater > Ice > Liftoff microbial mat | place...
ATCCCCACCCCAATCCCTATCCCGGAAGTACTACCTAAATCCGAGACCGGCGAAATACCAAAAATTCCGCAGCTAGGTAGGGACGCGATCGCCAAGCTTCGGCGCGGATTTTTCGATATTCGGCAGGGTAGGCCGTCTATAAAACTCATTAAAATATGGTGCGACGAGCATGCTCCCGGCAACTTTAGTCGCAACCGCGACGGCTCCTATGACGCCGTGGCAACGTTCAGCGGTCCTTACGCCTATGATTACGCCGAAAATGCCGCCATGACCATCCCAGGGCCGGCACTTGTGCGCTATGCCGCGTTTTTTCCTCCTAGCGCGAACGTGCCGCCAAATAAGGGGCTTTATGCGCCAAAATTATATGCTTCGCGAGGCGAGATAACTAAAATTTACGGTCCGATTCAACGCGAATTCAATCATTCCTTCAGTCTGTCTGCAGTGTGGCTGTATCGAGAGGAGCTGGACAGGGAAAAATGTGCGCTCGAAATTCATTGGCCGAGCAAGAAAGGCATGGGATGGTCATGAAGGTTACGCGTAACGAGCATGATTCGCCGCGATAGAAAGCGCGCGGTAAGGCACCTAATAACCGCCTACGATCTGGAATGGCGCGAAGAGCCGAGAGCGGATGGCAGATCTAAGCGGCTTATTACGACGCTTGCTGGCGCCTATGATGAGCGCGGATATCGAAAATATGTGGATTGCGACGGATTTTTGCGAGGCGAGTTAGTCCCTGGCAATGCCGGGCGCAGATATTACGCCCATTTCGGAGGTGGCGCCGATATGGTATTTTTACTTCGTGAGCTTGCGAAGTTGCCTCCTTCCTACGTCGTTTCTGGCGCTTTTTCCGGATCAGCGGCAATCGTCGTAAGAGTCAAGCGAGATGATTTAGAATGGCTATTTCTAGACTCGTTTTGGACGCTCCGCGTCCGACTGGCCACGATCGGCAAATGGCTGGGTTTTCCGGCCTGGAAAGGCGACACTCGCAAAATGAGTTTTGCGGAACTTGCCACCTACAACGAGCAAGATTGCGTCGTCCTTTACCAGGCCATGCGCCGCACGCAAGAGACGATTTTAGAGGTTGGCGGCGAATTGGGCGTAACCATCGCAAGCACAGCGATGAAAACTTTTTTGAGGAAATATCTCAAAAAACCCATTAAAAATCGGGCCTATCTAGACTCACTCGCGCGTGCGGCTTACGTCGCTAGCCGAGTAGAAGTGATTCGCCCGGCATGCCAACAGGCAAATTACTACGATATTAATTCTAGTTTTCCCTACAGTTTTACGAGTCCTTGTCCAGGCTCGCAAGTCGGATTTTCTCGAGATACGTTGCCGACGCGCGATGTTCTGTGGATAGCGGATGTAGATTTAGAGGTGCCGGACGATTGTTATTTGCCGGCAATCCCGTTTCGGCATGGCGGGCGCACATTTTTCCCCAGGGGGGCGTTTCGAACATCGATAACATCCGAAGATTTCAAAGCCGGCGAATTCAAAATTTTAAAAGTGCATGCCTGCACTGAATTCGAAGATCGCGATGATTTAAGGGCGTTCGCTGAAGAATTTTACGAGCTTCGAAAGCGCGGCGGATTTGAGAGCAAGGTATATAAAATTTGCGTCAATGGGCTGTACGGTAAATGGGCGGAGAGAGAGGAAAAAACCGTACTACTCGTAAATCCGGCTATACGGTGCCCTTTCACACAAGAATTATTGGCTCCCGGGATTGTGATTCAGCACGAGATTAAACCCGTGCCGCATTCGCACGTACCAATGTCAGCGATGATAACCGCGAGAAGCCGGCGATATTTGTTGGAAGGCATGCGTGATACAGCGAAGCGAGGCAAAATTTACTACGCTGATACGGATTCGATCGTTTGCGATGCGGATCTTCCGACGGGCGATAAACTCGGTCAATGGAAGCATGAATACCGCATCGAGGAAGGGCGATTCATGAGCCAAAAATTGTATGCGATGCGCCTAGGTGAGATTGATGCTCGCGCGCGCGCAAAAGACGCCGATGCGGGGTCGTGGGCCGACATGGGGCAGGCCGAGAAGGACGCGCACGGGCGGCTTGTCAAAGCGAAGGGATTTTCTCGGGTGATTGGGTTCGATGATGGCGATGAAGACGATAACGACGATACGCCAGATCCAGGGCACCAAACCGACTCGCGCCCTATGACGTACCCTGAATTTATAGCGCTGACCGAAGGTGCGCGAGTAAAAATTGAGCGCATGCTTCGAATCCGGGAGTTGACCGCGAAGGACGGTAGCAATTATGAGCCTCGCTCAATAGTGATGACGAAAGGCTTAAATTTGCGAATAGGCACGGACGGCGTTCCGATTGTACGGCCTAAGCGCGAACTATTGCCGGACGGCGATTCCAGACCTTGGCGCGTTGACGAACTAACGAAAAATAAATAAATAAAAGCCCGGTCGAAGAAAATCTCTTCGGCCGGGCTTTTATTTATTTCGATTTTTTAGCTCGCAATTTGGATTTCTTCGCCGCCTTTTCAGCGGCCGCTTGCGATGCTAGCTTCTTGGCCTTGGCTTCGGCCTTAGCCTTCTTGGCGGCTTTAGCCTTCTTTTCGGCCTTGGCCTTGGCCTTAGCTTCGGCGCGGGCTTCGATCTTGGCTGCTTTCGCGGCCCAATTCGACTCGTCTTTTTTAGCCGCCTTCACCAAATCCCTGAGCAAATTCTTTTTCCGTCGTTTGACCGGGCATTGCAAGCATTGGTCTGCGCTAGGTCCGTGTACCTTTTTCATCATTGGATTTATCTCGATTTTTTAGCAGCCTGTTTAGCTGCCTGTTTAGTTGCCCACGCACCCGCGAGTCGGTATAGCTTGATCGCCCCCTCTTTATTGAGGTGACCGACGAAGCGCGCCAGACCGGCCTTGCCCGGGAAATCGTAGACTTCAAGGGCGCCGCCCTTGTGGGATACAAATTCACGTTTAATGCCGCGGTCAGTCGCGAAGATCTGCAGAACGGACCGCTCATGCAAGATCTCAGTGATAGTTAGTCTGCCTATTTTTAAGGTCTTATTCGGCTCGTCTTTTTTAGCCGCCTTTTTCGTCATCGGACTTTCTCATCGGCGGGCGCAAGACTCATGATTGGAGGCAAGGAGGCCTGTTCGGCCAGAACTGCGGCGGCAGTAGTCTCAGTATTTTTCGCCGCTTCCCGCTCCGAATTTTCCCGGTCGGCCTGTAGCGCCTTTCTGCGCAAATAGCGCTGCTCATCTTGCATTATTTCGAATTCGCCAAGTATCTGCTCGGTACGCGCCCCAATGGCTTGCATCAATACTTCGACGCCGTGCTTGCCGTCCACCTTGCTTACAGCGTCTCGGAATTGAGCCAGCAAATAACGTTCTTGCTGCGCTTCCGGTTCGAGCGAAACGGAGCCGCCGATTTTTCCAACGTAGGAGGGAGCGCGCTCATTAAGCGCGAGGCGCGTTCCTCTCGCTGCATCCTCCCACCCTTCCTCATAAAAATCTGAGCACTGCCCGCCCGCGTGGCGCTGACCGCGCAGCATTGCCGGATTTTGCGACGGTACGCTCGGTCCGGTCATAGTGGAATAACCCTGAACATATTGGGCGCATGCCGCCTGAATCTTGTGCTTATCCATAAAAACTTTCCTTCAGTTACGCGTAACGGTTATTGGAGCCGCAAAATGCGACCCATAATTATTGCTTTATCAGTCCCCTTCAATGCCTTTTGCAGTGCGTGCCCGTTCGTAATGCCTAGGGCAAAATCTGCGAGGCCCAGTCTCAACAATTTTTTACCGGTCTTTCGTTGCAATACACCATAGGCGTACCCTCTATGACGATAAAGATTCTGAAATTGTGGGGTTGTAAGTGCGGCATGCGCCATAAAACGGGTTGCGGCGCATGTTCGATCTAGCAGTGATAAGACCACCCCCGATTCGAGCGAAGTTGAAATATTGTCGGAATACGGCCAGTTTACTTCATTACCATCTAAACACAACATACAGGCTGCCCTTATCTAGTAGTGCGCACTACCGCATTGGCGCGATTCGTTGCTACCGGATTACCTTTGCTCAGTCTACCGCGCAGCCTAAATCTGTGCGAGACTTAGCCCGGTTGGAACGACGCTAAATTTAGAAAGAAGGAATTCAGTGGGAAAAGCAAAAAATGCTTTGATGAAGGTTAAAAGCAGGGCGATGGGAGCTATCAGTAAAGAGGGTATCGGGAAAACCGGACACGAATTGCTAGAATATGGTGCCGCCGCGGTAGCCATGGTCGCGAGTCGCGAACTAAAGCAGCTGCCCCTAATCCCGGTGAAGCCGGATGTAGCTATGACGGTTGCCGCGGTAGGCCTCATCGTTTCGGGCGGCAAACGATCCAAGCTCGGTCGAAGTCTGCTCAAGGGCGGGCTTATGGCTCTACTGGGGCGCGCAGTTTATGACCCTAGAGGATTGACCATTATCGAGGGTAGAGACGGCGCCAAGATCGTGAATTCTTCTGGATCTTCCGGCCCTGAAAATAAATCAAAACCCTTCATCAAGAATCTCCATTTGCATACAGACCCGGCAGCGGCAGGCGGCGAAGATGACGATGACGACGACGACGACGACGACGACGACGACGACGACGACGACAAGGAAGAAGTGAAGCAGCAAGCGGCCTGATAATACTTTCCGCGGTGCCGCCGTTGCGGTTTCACTTGAGGTTGCGTCGCCTTCTGGTGATTAATACGGCGGGGCCTAGGGCCCGGTTACGCGTAACAGCCGTTGAAGGATCAGACCAGGTTCGATTCCTGGAACGGCTCCAAAATTCGGCCGATCTATTCCGTGTGGGAGCGGCAAGATAGAATCGCAACCGAATTTTTAAAAATGGGTCAAAATGACCCGAAGGATCGCGATATGTCTAGTGAACTATTTCAGGGTGTCGATGCGTTGTCCCACCAAGTCGCGGGATTGAGTGAAATTGAAGAAGAGCACGAAAAGGCGGAAGATGAAAGCCAGTTCGTGATCGCTGGACCCGAACAATGGGACCGGTTCGTTGGTGCAACTGTGATGAAGCGCAATAAGGCTCTACTTCGAGATCTCGCGCGTGCGCGCCCTAGCCGCGCGTTCGCTACATCGCCTGGGCGCAAACAGGCGTTGCTGGTTTCCAGACTCGGGCAGATTAGCCGATCGGTGCTTCAGCAAACTGGCAGGCTCGAAGCCGATTATTTGCGCCGTCCTAATACCTTGTGCTCGGTTTATACACCAGTGATCGCGCCCGGCGCGACGTCGACTTTTTCAGTTATTCCCGGCTCCGGCAATAGCTTTTATCGCTTGCTCGGTTTCGTCGCTACCGATGAGCAGGCCAACATCTTTGGATTCACGCAGCTAAAAGTTGGCGGTCAGGATCACGTCTCATTTTCGCAGTCTACGCCTACAGCCCCGGTAGCTAATGCGGTACCGTGGGCCATTTTCCAGTATAAGGAAGGCAAGATGGTTGTGAATTTGGCGCCCTGGACTGGCCAAGTTTTTGATCAGTCTTCCCCGGTTCAGGGGATTATCGCCAATATGACTGTTGCTGGCGCTGGCGATGCGATCACGATCGCGGCGCGAGGCGTGTTTTTGGCGCAAACCGATCCTTGCGGCTACCGTTACACGCAAATGACGGAACAGAGCAAGGGCTTCTGGAAGAATTTCAACCGGAACACTCAAGGGGGCTATGCTCCGCTTTCAATCCGCTAGCTTTTGATTCGCTAAGAGGTAATAGGGCGGGTTTCCCGCCCTATTACGCGTAACTTGAAAGCCAGTCGAACCATGATAGCAAAACGCGTTGCTGAATATTTAACCGACGCACTTTGCGGGCTTGCACGAGCAAATTGGTTTGAATTCGCCCGGGACCCAAAACTTTGCCGCGCGTTCGATGAGAATTTGCGCGGCGGGGGGCATCGGTATTATTCAGATCGATCTACTTGCGGTCTTGCGGACTGTTGGTCTTCATACCGGGCGCTAGTTGATCGATACCAAGTCGGACACGGACGGTTTTGCCGAATCGCGACGCACTCGTTGTGCCAGAACCATTTACGCCTAATAGCGAGACACCCGAAGAAGGTCTTGCTTGATTGCGAGGATGCGGCCGCAGCTCTATCAGGGTGGTTGTCCAGCCAATGTTACGGCAAAGATCGTATCCTCATCGGACTAGTCCCTGGTTCGATTATTAGCCATGCCATTAGTGGGGTGATGAAACCGGACGGTTCAATCAAGATTATGGATCCAGCGCTATGGTGCGGTATGGGTGAAATGGGCAAAGCCGGCTACGCTAATCCGGTATGGCGCGACGTCGCGACGCAAAAAGCTCCTATTACTTGAGAGAGAAAAAAGATGATTGTCCCTATTATTTCGCTATTTAGCAAAGCCGGCTATGTTGCTGGCGTCATGACCGGCGGGGCTGTAGTAATCGAAGGAATCAAGGCTGTAACTGAGAAATTTGCGCCGTCCTTTGCGCCGCAGATTGCAGGCCCGGCTAATCTGCTTCAAAGCGCAGTTGATTATTTCGATATGGCGGGCTTCCAAGGGAAGCGAAAAGCGGCTATTGCCGGACTGATTTCTGTACCAGAATCCAGCGTGTCTGGATCTATGCGGGCCCGACGAAATGCGTATTATCGCGCCGCTAAAGCGAAAAAAGACGCCGAAAAAGAGCAAGATAGCGCCATCGCGCTGCAAAAAGTGCGCTGGGCAGAATTGACCGAAAAAATTGCTGCATTGTCGGCTAGCAAGGAATCGGAAGGCGACAATGCTGCCGCTGAAGCGCTGGGCAAAGTAGCGCTAGAATTGGCTCGTAATGCCGGGAAACCACCGTCCGGACCGCAATTCGGACTAGCATCAACCAACATTCCAGACGCCACCAAATCGCTTATGACTGATTTATTTGATGCTGTGAATCGTACTACCGAAGAACCGGATTATGATTCGTTGGTAGCCAGAATCGAGAATCCGGCGGCCGTCGCCATCGAAGACAATGAAGATGAAGATGAAGACGACGATGACAGCGCAGACTTCATTACGGCGGGGGCTAGCAAGAAGAGCGCGAGCAAGAAGCGCGCGAACAAGAAAATAGAGGAAGCCGCTAGCCGCACTCCTGTTGCCGGCTGTTGCGGACCGTGTTCGGCGGGTAAGGGTTCATGCGGTTCTCTCGCCGGTGAAGGCGTGCCTGGTGAGTACATCGATGGTTTCGGAATGTTCGGACCGGAAGATGACGATGATTATATCGCTGGACATGATGAAGACGAAGATGAAGACGGCGAAGATTTTACCGAGAGTTTGGGGTGGTAATCGTCCCTGGAATCGGTCTAGAAGCGGCTTTAGCAGCGGTAGTCCAAGTCTTGTTTGATCCAGCGAGCCAACTAGTGCCGATTTCGCAATCTTCAGAACCTAAATGGCGCCCTGTCACTAGCTCGGAAACCAGTTTTCTAAACAGGTACATTGAAGATATACAAAAAACGCAGGCGTCGAGCGGCGATACGGACGAATTCGAGTTGGAAAGGATCGGGCGCTGCGGTCCTGAAAGGGCCCAACGTTTTGCGGAAGCCGCCGGCCTAGCTCAAATGTTTCCGGGCGGATATGACGCGAACGATCTTGATTCGCCAGTTGAGGCTCCCGATCCTGGTGAAGGGTGCTTATCGGCCGCAATGACCGCGGACGGAATCAATATAGACGCGTTCCTTAATGCGTTTAATTCCGGGTTTGACGCGAGCGAAGCGATAAAAGCCGGAACTAAAGGATCGCAAAATGCGCTGTTATTCAATGTTCGCGTTTCCAGCGCGGACCCAGAATGGCCCAAAGGGCGCCCAATAAAAGAAGCAATCAAACTACAGCGGCGAGTCGAAAACGAAGCGATCAAACTCGCTCTGTCAAAGTCGCCATCGAAAGCCGAAAAAAATCTGCTAGCTTTTTGGCTTCTTAACTTGCCGACGCCGCCTGGAATTTCTGCCGCGAACATGGCAAAGATTAGGTTCGTTCGATCAAAAGGTGTCGGAAAGAAAAAAGCTTTGCACTTACTAAACCAGTTGAGTGTTGATGAGGCAGCCAGTGTTGATGAGGCAGCCAGTGACGCGCGCAAAATCCCCAAGACTGCGCGCAAAATCCCCAAGACTGCGCGCAAAATCCCCCAAGTTACGCGTAACATGAATATGCTGGCAGCTCCTAGGCGCTGGGGATTGATTCACGCGGCTACAGCTGTAGCGCTAGCCGCAATCATTTACGTTGCTGGCAGGGGCAAATCTAGCGCGTAGCTGAAATTAGGCTCCCACATAATCCCGGTTTCGCGCTAGATTTACCGCTATGAGCAAAGAAGATGCACGGGTTAAGAGCCAATCTGTTTTAGCTTCTACATTCAAGAAGCGCATGGGCCAAATCCTCGAACAAGAGGATACTGCGCTAGTTAGAGTGGTACGCTATGATGGCGATGACGAAGCATATATTTATGACGATGTAGATATACGGCGCAAATTCGCAGAGAATGAGCCGGGGCGATATGTCGTTATTCGCGAATCAAACATGCAATGGCTTTTTGACACCACCATAGATAGCGAAGGCCAGCGTGACGATAAAAAAGCCAAGGCTAAAGCCTTTGCCCAAGCTCCTGAACAACACACTCATGCTCGATTGCTCGTCAATATGGGCGAGGCGTGGGGCAGCCATACCGCTCATTTGCAGGCGGAAATCAAGCGGTTAGGGATTGAAAATGAGCATCTTCGCGAACAACGCGAAACTCTATGGACGGAAATCAAAGATGCTGAAGCCGAAACTCCAGGCGCCGAAATCCTTGAAATGGGCAAACTTGTACTGACCGCATGGCAATCAAAGGGTTTCAAAGATGCGGCAATGAAATTTGCCGGTCGCGTAATTGAAACCTTTAGAGACGAGCCGGAAATTCAAAAGCGGCTAGCTATGGCTATGCAGACCGAGCTTGAAAACGAAACGGCAGAATTGATGCTCGGCATGAAGAGCGAGGGTTGACATGGGCATTCTGCTTAATAAATCCGATATTTTATCTGCGACTGTCCAAAATCAGGTGGTTGTAATTGGGTCCGCCGCGGAAGGTGAAGGCATTCTTCTCGATTGTCGGCGTTCTACATCATTCATGAGCGTTGCGGGGCGCCCCAGTTGGAGAGCATGGGAAGGCCCATATCTTCGAATTAGCCCCAGTTATGCGCAGTCCGATTACAACCGGAAGGTGCTACGCAAAGTATTTAGCGGGGTTGACGGGAGAATTTCAGATGCGACCGGTGGTCAATTCTCGCTAGATGGTCTCGATTCATTCTACGAATTTGACGCGATCGGTTGTCCTTTAATCGAGTTGCCTTTTGACGCTTCACTTTCGCTAGTATCGAATCTAGCCGGCACTTGGGCGTTCGATTTGCTAAAATTCGAACGTTCCTCAAATGTAAACGAAGAATATCCGGCATTCCGTCACAAGGGAAATAATCAGCGGCTTTATCCTCAAACACGCATGGTGTTTGGCAATGGTGAGCTAGCCACCAGGCTTCTCACTGTTCCTCTCGGTTGTGTGGAAATTCAGCCGGTCGGCTACCAAGATACCTCGAACGCTATAATTTTCTCAGTAGAAGACGTGGGCCAACTGTTGGCTGGTTCGTCATCGCTCATGAGCGCTCCAAATGCGGCGGGAATTTTTGCGCAAGGGCGCCTGCCGATCGCTGGTTCGCGTTCGGTAAGGATTGCAACGGGAGCCGCAGGCCAGCAATCAGGCGTTGTATTTTGGTGTGCGTTGTGACGTCGTTACGCGTAACGGGGAAGATCGTAGCGGTAATGGCCGTTTTCGGAATTTTATTCTATCTAGAATTCAATTGATATGAAGACCGGCATTATTCTATCGGTTGGGTTGGCCATACTGGGGCTCACAATCATGTGGAGTCGCAAAGCTTCCGCAACCGTCGCCAAACCTCCGGCGGCTCCGAAACCGGCGGCTCCAAAGCCGGCGGCTCCGAAAGCAGCCTTGCCAATGCCGATATTGCAGCCTTCACCCCTACGATTTTCTTCGCTAATCAGCGATGTTGAAGAAAAATACGGGCGAGCCACCTTGAGTACCGGGGCGCAATTCACTCTCGCCCCGTTATGGGACGCCGAAAACGATACGTGGGCCCGTCTTTCATATGCCGACGGCCTCATTGCGCTAAGCAAGCTCGGGCTTCGATATCCGACATTCGAAGAATTAGACGAAATCGCCAATCGTCCGGACACGCTAATTTTGAAGCCGGTTACACTAGTTAATTCAGCCAAAGATGGCGCCTTAATGGGAACTAAGGAATTTTGGGATAAGCACGATCTAGCCGTACAAGCCCAGTTGGATGCTGCGGGCTGGAACGGAAATTATCCCGCAACATCAATCGGCAAGCACTGGGCTTTCGGAGCCCCGCCCGACAAGTCATGGTTGCACGGCTGGTATATTCCCAAGAGC